>Ga0334884_1003048_pt1 | contig 19786 bp, 19 predicted proteins | sample GraSluR1_MG_7_FD_207215 | JGI IMG/M metagenome (GOLD analysis project Ga0334884, IMG submission 207215) | Sludge microbial communities from methane-producing bioreactor in Wageningen University, Netherlands - Granular Sludge_12_05 R1 | ecosystem: Engineered > Bioreactor > Anaerobic >...
CTTTGAGTTTTAATATAAACCTTCTCTCCTTAACATGTTTTCGAGAGCGAGGATGCTTATTTGAGCATCTCTTATTATTTTTACGCATTCTTTGTCTTTTTTTGTTTCTTCCTCGCTAATTAAGAGGCCTTTAGTTTGTTTTTGTTCTGCCTCACTTGTATTTAAAAGTGCTGTGGACTGATCTTCAGCGTTTCTATTGATGTCTCGTTTGTTTACAAAGCTCCCATTTGTGTAATTTCCAAATGTGTTCAATTCTATGGCGATAAGCCTTCTCGTTCTCTCAATTTCTTCTATTTTTTCTTCTGTTTCTCTAATTTCTGAAATGATTTCGAGAAGACTATTTTTGAGAGAGTTGTTTCCCATAATTAAATTACTTTTTGAAACAAGATATAGCTTTTTTGAAAAATTAAAAGTTGTGAAAAATGATATTTCTTGTAAAATTTTTAAGTAATAACTTTTTTCTTTCAATGCAAAATTTCCTACCAAAATCCCTTCAAAAACTTATAGAAGAATTTTCAAAACTCCCCGGAATTGGGCCAAAAAGCGCTCAAAGACTTGCGATGTTTTTGTTAACTAGTCCAAATAGCAAGCTTAAAGACCTTGGAGAATCAATATTAAAACTAAAAGAAGGAAGTGTTTTTTGTGATACTTGTTTTAATATTGCAGAATCCTCTCCTTGTTTGCTTTGTTCAGATCAATCACGAGATCATTCTATTATATGTGTAGTTGAAAATGTTCTTGATACTGTTGCTCTTGAAAGAACGGGGGATTTTAATGGCCTTTTTCATGTTTTACATGGTGTTCTTTCTCCAGTTGAAGGTGTTTCTCCTGAACAATTAAAAATTGCTGAATTAGTTGAAAGAGCTTCAAATGATTTTGTTAAAGAAATAATATTGGCTACAAATCCGAGCCTTGAAGGAGAGGCGACTGCAATGTTTATTCAAAAAAAATTAGCGGATCTTCCTGTAAAAATTACTCGAATTGCGAGAGGGCTACCAGTTGGCGGAGATATTGAGTACGCGGATGAAATTACAATAAGTAGGGCCTTAAGGGGAAGAAGTGAGCTTTAAAAATTTTTATAAGAGATTGTTTATATTAAAATCTTAAGATTTTTTATTTGTTTTTTTTAGTTCATGTTTTTTGTTTCAGGAATTTATAATCTTTTTGAATTGACATTATCAAGGCTTTTACATAGAATTTTTTAAGAAATTTATGCCTTTATAAGGTTTTTTCTTATTTTTAACTAAAAAAATATAAACAAGAAAACAAGAATCAACGAAAACATCACAGTAGATAGCGTTCGGCTTATTGCAGACGATGGAGAGCAACTTGGAGTAATAAGTATTGATGAAGCGCTTTCATTGGCTCAGCAAAAAGAAATGGATTTAGTAGAGGTTTCTCCAAATGCAAAGCCTCCTGTGTGTAAGATTATGGATTTTGGAAAGTATATTTATACGCAAAAGAAAATTGAAACGAAGCATAAAAAAAGCCAGAAAAAGACGGTTGTGAAGTGTATAAGACTTACTTTTAAAATCGGTGAGCACGATTTGTTTGTAAGAATCAAACAGGCAAAAAAATTTCTAGAAGCCGGAAACCTAGTAAAAGTAACGATGCTTTTCAAAGGTAGAGAAATAGTATATAAGGACCTTGGAAAAGAGAAAATTGCAAAGTTTTACGAGGAATTAAAAGATTGTGCTAATATGGAGAGTCCGCCCTCAATTCAAGGAAACACACTAATTATGATGTTAACCCCAATAAAATAATGAAGATCAAAACGAAAAGTGGTGCAAAAAAACGCATCAAAGTAAGAAACAGCGGTTCTATCAAAGTTGATAAATCATGTAAAAAACACTTACTACAAAATAAATCAAAAGGACAAAAAGCCCTTGCAAAAAATGGCTTAAAAGTTCCTTCTGTTTTGTTGCAAGATATTAGCAGGCTTCTTCCTGGTAAAATCAAAATGAGCAAATAGTTCCTTAATAACAATAAAATGACTAGAGTAAAAAGTGGTGTAACAGCCCACCGTAGGCACAAGAAAGTTGTTCTTGAAGCCAAAGGTTATCGAGGTCTTAGAAAAAAGACTTATCGACAAGCCAAACAGGCTGTACTAAAAGCTGGCATGCATGCCTACAAAGACAGAAAAAACAAGAAACGAACATTCCGAAGGCTATGGATTTCAAGAATCAATTCAGCACTAAGAGAAATGGGCTTTAAATATAGCCGTCTAATTGATGCGATGACAAAGAAAAATATTCAAATCAATAGAAAACTTTTAAGTGAAATGGCTTACTCAAATCCTGAACTTTTCAAAAATGTTATCAATGAGATAATGAAAGAAGAAAAATAATAAACTTTCAAACAAATAAAAAAGCCCTTTTTATAAGGGCTTTTTTTAAATTTAAATCTATTTAATTACTTATTTCAACACTTAATATGAGAACTTCTTCTACTGGTCTATCTCCTGGGAGTGTTTCTACTGAAGCAATTTTATCAACAATGTCCATTCCTTCAAAAACATAGCCAAAAATTGCGTGCTTGCCATCTAGCCAGTCTGTTCCATCTTCTTTTTGTACTATGAAAAATTGACTTCCTCCAGTGTCTCTGCCTGCATTAGCCATTGAAAGAACTCCTTTAATGTGTTTTAAGCCCTCTCCAAATTCATCAGGAATTTTTGTTCCCGGTCCTTTAAATGAATATCCTCCTGTTCCATTTTGGTTTTCAAAATCTCCAGTTTGAATCATAAAATCGTTTATTACTCGATGAAAGGGAACTTTTGTGTACTTTCCTTGTTCTGCCAATTTTATGAAATTTTCTGTAGTAATAGGTGCAAGGTCTACATAAAGAAGAGCTTTTATTTCGCCCATTGAGGTTTTTATTGTTGCAATTTTGTCTGAATCGTTTGGAACAAGTCTCATTTCGGGAGAATTATTGCTAATTTCTAATGACACTGTTGGCCCACTTCCATTGTCGTTTGTCATGATGCTTTCGTTAATTGATTGTGTTTCGCTTTCCTGAACAGCTTCCTCGCTTGACATGCAAGCTGTGAAAACGATTGTTGTTGCCAAAATTGGCAAAAGATAAAAGATTTTTTTCATAATTTTCGGTTAAAAAATCTAAAGTGAAGAGAGTTTACCAAAAATAACTATCGTGGTAAACTTTTTCTTGAATTTAAATTTAAACTAAATTATGAAAAGTTTACTGAGAGCTTTTGTCTTAACTGTATTGAAATTCCTTGCTAAAAATCGATTAAAAAATTTCAAAGGTAAAATTATTGGAGTAACTGGATCAATAGGAAAAACTAGCACAAAAGACGCAATTTATAAGGTTTTAAATACTCAATTTAAAGTAAAACGAAGTAAAAAAAGTATGAATAGTGAATTTGGTATGCTTCTAACAATTCTTGACATAGAAAGTGGTTATTCAAACGCAGGAAAATGGGCGTATCACCTTGTTAAAGCTTTTTTTCATTCTCTAACTAAGGATCTTAGCGAAATTCTTTTGCTTGAATATGGCGTTGATAAACCAAAAGATATGGATTTTTTACTTTCTGTTGCAAAGCCTGATATTGCCGTTATTACCGCAATTTCGCCAGTTCATTTGGCAGAAGGACAGTTTCGTTCCTTAAATGAAATCTTTGAAGAAAAGTCGAAACTTGCTCTTTCATTAAAAGAAAATGGCCTTGCAATTCTAAACACAGACAATGAGTTCCTAGAAACATTATCTAAAAAAATTCCAAAAAGAAGAGTTTTGAGTTTTGGAAAAAATCCAGATGCAAGTTTTATTATTTCTAATGTTTCAAGCAATTTATCTGGGCTTAAATTTTCAATTAGCAATAAAGATGAAAAAGTAATAATTGAAAGTCCTATTTTGGGAGGATTTCAGTCTTATGTGCTAAGTCCTGCCTATATTTGCGCAAAACACTTAGGAATGAACGATGATGATATTTTAGAAGCTTTTAAAAGGTTTTCTTTGCCACCTGGAAGAATGAATATCATTGATGGAGTAAATGGTGTTAAAATGATTGACAGTTCTTATAACTCTTCTCCTGAGGCGTTAAAAGAGGCTCTTAATTTGTTTTCTGAAATAGCTACTAAAGATCTTCGCAAAATTGCTGTTCTTGGACAAATGAATGAACTTGGAGAGCAAAGTCGTGAACTTCATTTAATTTTAGGAGAAAAAATACCTAGTTGTTGTGATATTTTAATTGCGGTTGGTGGTGATGCGAAAGCCTTTGTAGAAAGTGCCATAAAAAATGGAATGAATGATAAAACAGCTTATTTCTTCACTAATGTAAAAGAGGCCATTGCTTTTTATAAGGATTTTATGAAGGAAAACGATTTATTACTTGTTAAAGGTTCACAAAATCGTGTAAGGCTTGAGAGGTTTGTAAAAGAATTTATGCTAATGCCAGAAATGGCAAAAGATCTTCTTGTAAGACAAGATAAAGAATGGGTTTCAATAATTTAAAATGGATAATTTTTCTAATATAATAGGGTTTGATAAAGAGATTTCTTTAATTAGAGAGGATATAAAAAATGATTGTGTTTCGCATGCTTATCTTTTTTCTGGGCCTTCTAATATTGGTAAAGCTCTTCTTATTAAGGCTTTTTCTAAAGAACTAATTTGTGGTTGCAGAAAAAACAGCAATTGTAAAATTTGTTTTGATATTGAGAACGATGTTTCTGCTGATTTTATTTCTTTTAAAAACACTGAAGAAAGTTCTATTAAGGTTGATGATGTGAGAGAAATGTTGAAAAAAATTTCTTTATCCACTAATTCTCGTGCTAAAGTTGTTTTTATTGAAGATTTTGAAAGAATGACAAATGCTTCGTCGAATGCATTACTTAAAATGCTTGAAGAAGCGCCTTCAAAAACACATTTTTTCCTTTCTAGCTCAGATCAATCTCAATTGCTTGAAACAGTAATTTCAAGAACTAGACACTTTAAAATGAAGTCTCCTTCAAAGAAGATTTCGGTTGAGTTTTTAAAAAATACATTTCCAGATAAAACAATTGATGAAATACTCTTTGCATTTGATTTTTCTTTGGAAAGAATTGGCAAGGCCTTTGATTTCCTTTCAAATGAAGGTAATTACAATGATCATCTTTTTTATTTAGAACGCGTTTCTTCTTTATATAAATCTGGAAATATTGCGGAAAGTTTTTTATTTATTGAAAAAATTTTATCAGATAAAGATAATGCTAAAGATAATATAAAAAAGCTTCGAATTGCTTTAAGCTATTTTTTCCGTCAAAAACTAAACTCAGTCTTGGACGAAGAAAAAATATTTGCGGTAAAAATACTTTCAAAAATCCCTAGAGATGCTATTCTTCTAAGGCGAAATATAAACGCACGACTTTTACTCGAAAATTTATTCTTGCTAATTACATAAATATGTCACAAAAAATAATTTCAATTTATGATACTTATTCTTTAAAAAATGTGGAAATTCCTTATTCTGATAAGGTTTCTATTATTTCTGGGGAGATGGTTGTTTATAAAGATCAAGATGATAAAGATGAGCTGGGCATTATAAAAGGCGTGATAAACACTTCTGTAAGTGAAGATGGTGTTCTTAAAAATAGTAAAATTTTAAGGCCTGCGACAGCAAATGATGTTCAGAGGTATGAAAATTATTTGGAATTAAGTAAAAATGCAATTAAAACTTGTAAAGACCTTGTTGTTAAGTATGAGCTTGATATGCAGGTTTTTGAGGCTAAGTATTCTTTTGATGGATCTCGTCTTTTATTTTTGTTTACTGCGGATGAAAGAATTGACTTTCGTGATTTAGTGAAAGATCTAGCAAAAAGTTTTCAAAGACAAATATATCTAAGACAAATTGGACCTCGAGATAAATCTAAAATTTTAGGAGGCTTTGGAAAATGTGGCAGAGAGCTTTGTTGTAATAGCTTTTTAAATAAACTTGAGTCCATAAATATGGATATGGTTCGTGTTCAATCTTTGGAAAGCAAAGGAAGTTCTAAACTTTCTGGTGTTTGCGGAAAGCTCCTTTGTTGTTTGAAATATGAAGTTGAGGCTTATAAGGAGCTTCGATCATCTTTGCCAAACATTGATGATGTTGTTAAAATTAGAGCAGGTGTTTCTTCTCCTGCAAATCAAGGAAGAGTAGTTGCCCTTGATGTTTTAAATAAAAAAATTAAACTTTATTTTCATCAGGAAGAAGAATATTTAACACTAAAAGCTGATGAAATTGAAAAAATTATAACTAAGGCTAAAAAGGATAATTTTTCTGAAAATTCATCTGAAGGTGACGGAAAAGAATAATATAAAAAAAACTATATGTGGACATATTTATTGATATTTTTGAGCGTTGTAATGCTTGTTTCGATTTTTGTTTATAGAATAATTTTTGTGTTAAGAGGAAAAGATTTGATCAAAAATGATGCTAAAAATCGGCCAGATGACTTATCTGTTGTTATAAAAAGAAAGGTTAAACTTTCTAGAAAAGACAAGGAAGAGGTTAATATTTTGTATAAAAAAGCTAATAATTATTTAGAAACTGGTAATGAAGAAGACGCCATTAAATGCTTTATTCAAGCTTTGAGTATTGATCCAAAACATAAAGATAGTATGCATAAACTGGGTGTTTTGTATTTACATAAGCAAATGTATAGCTCTGCTTGTGCAATTTTCAAAGAGTTATGTGAAATTGAAGAAAATGCAATTTATTTGAGTCATTTGGGGCTTGCGCTTTACAACTTACAAGAGTATGAAAGAGCCCTTGATGCTTATCAAAAAGCGGTTCTTCTTGATTATTCAAGAAGTGCTAGGTTTGTAAGTCTTTGTCAGGTTTATCGTTCTCTTAATAATAATAGAATGGCTTTAATTTCTCTTTCAAAGGCTCTTGAAATTGAAGAGGAGAATCTTGACTATATGTTTTTGTTATCTGAAATATTATTTGAAATGGAAAAATTTGATGAAGCAAAGGCTGTTGTTAAGAAGATTTTGTTTTTGAATCCAGAAAATGAAGACGCCAAAAAACTTTTAAGAAAGAAGCGCGGGTAGGGAGCTTAAGAACTTAAGAATTATTTAAAAACAGGTTGTTAGTTGGTTTAAAAACTATTTAAATCTGTTAATCTCAAAAAACATAGACTTGTTTATGTTTCTTTTACTCTGCACCGACTAATATTTTGGCTGGAACTGCTCTATAAACAGATCTTATGGTTTCTTTTTCTGTGTTGCCGTTTGCGTCTGTAAGATGCCTGTACCAAAGTGCCGTAAAGCCTGTGTGGCGTTTTTCTACTTGTTTTGTTTGTCCTGCAGGTAGGGTATTTGTAGTAATGTATTCGGTTGCCCCTGGTGAAGTGTAATTTGATAAATATGGGCCTTCCATTTCTACAGATCTTCCGTCGCTGGTTCCATAAAATGTAACATATAGTTCATAATTTCCGTCTACATAGGCCTGAAGTAAAATGTGATGGCCTGTGTTGTTTTTGAATTTTAAATCTTGTCCTCCTAAATATATTGTTGCATCAAGTCCATGCCCCATTATTTGTGAATAATATGAAACAGCATAAGTGTGTGGTCGTCGGTCCGTAATAGGAAGTCCACTAAATAATATTGCTCTATAAACAGTGGTTGAAAGCTGACAAAGCCCTCCACCAAATTCTGGAATTGTGCCTTCTTTTTTAATAACTAATTCTTTTCTATAACCAGTTGAGGCATTTACAGGTCCGAGGGTTGTGTTGAATGAAAAAATTTCATCGGGTGCGATAAGCGTTCCGTTAAACCTTTCTGCTCCAACTTTTATATTGTGGACTCTATTTGCAGGGCTTCCATAATAAGAAGTGTGCCCGACTCCTAGCCGTTCTTTAATTCCAAGTGCAGTAAGTTCTTCTGCGACTGTGATTTTAGGAGTAAGAGGCTCAATAGGAATTAAAACTGAGTTTTGTTTTGCATTTGAAGCGTTTTTTATCATTTCAGCAAAAAGTTCTCGCTTTATAATTGTTCCGTCTGTTCCTTTTCCAATTATTTGAATTTTTTCGTTTTCATCTTTTTCAATTATTACATCTTCTGCCGGTCTATCTAGCCATTTAGAAATTTTATCATCAATAAATAGGTCTAGGGCTTCTTTGTTTATGTCTATTTTAATTATGTTTTCTTCTTCATTAAAAATGATAAAATCTGGGTAGTCAATTAAACGAATTGTCCAGTTGTCGCTAAAAACAGGATCTATAAGGGTGATTTTGTTTTCAAGTTTTGACTTCATCTCTGGCAATAATTCTTCCAAATCTTCTTTTTTAATGTTTGGAAGGTCTTCTTCTAGCTCTATTTCATAACTGTTGTTTTTTAATAGCTTTAAATCTTCTAATAATGAGATTTTTAGCTCTTCAATGTTGATTTTAAAGCCTGCCGTCTCTTCAATAATTTCGAGATTTTTCTTTTCTCCTATTTTAAAGTTGGCATTTTTTGCGGATATGTCTGAGATGTCAAAACTTTCCAACAAAAAGGCATTAAGAGCTTCTTCGTTTATATTTATTAAAATACTTGTGTTTGTTTCGATACTTTTTGTAATCAGTTGTTTGAAAAAATCGTGTGATAAATCCTGTAAACTAATTGTTGACAAGGTTTCTTCAATCAAAAAATCGATTTCAAGATTAGAAATTTTTTCTTCGATCACTTTGTCGTTAAAAGAAAATTTGATTTTATTTTCTGAAAATATTTTTATTTGATTTTCTAATAATTCTTTTGCTTCACTTGTTTTTAATGTAGAAATATCAAGCCCTGAAACAAATGTTTTTGGTGGATAAGTAAGGTGAAAAGTCTTTTGATAAGCCAAAAGAAAAACTATCCCCGCTGTAGCGAGGAGTATAGTTAATAAAATTGTTATTAGTGTAGTTTTTAATATTTTCATAAATCTTTTTTCTCAGTTTCTATTGGTATTTTCTTTTTAATTCCTAAAAGTTTTCTTAAAATTGAATATTTTCTTTTAGGTTTATCGTTGTTTCTAGATCTAATTGATGCACCTACTACAGAACCGATCGCTCCACCAATTACGGCACCCATCAAAATTTTTTCTACTGTTTTGCTTTTTTTATTTTCGTTTTTCGGCAAAACTGGAAAATTTTTATTCTTTTTTTTCAATAATCTTTTAAGTATGCTCATAATTATTTTGCTATTTCTGTATTGTGTGTTTTCCTAAATACTTTTACCTTAATTGTTCCTGGGTAGGCAACATTTGTTTCAATTTTTTCTGCTACTTTTGTTGCTAAATTCTTAAGTTGTTGATCGTTTACAATTTCAGGATCGACGAATAAACGAACTTCTCTTCCTGCTGATATTGCATATGTGTTTTTTACTCCTTCAAAAGATCTGGCTGTTTCTTCTAATGCTTGAATTTTTTCGATATATCTATCTATTGATTCTTGTCTTGCTCCTGGTCTTGATGCGGAAATTGCGTCTGCGGCCATTACAATAAGAGCTTCTGCGCTTTGCGGTGCTTCCGAATTGTGATGAGTCCATGCGGCGTGGATTTCTGCGCTTGAAAAACCAAATTTTTCCATCAATTCTTTTGTGAGAAAATCATGAGATCCTTGAACATCAGGGTTTTGATCAATTGCTTTTCCTAAATCGTGTAAAAATCCTCCAATTTTACAAGTTTCGATGTTTAAGCCTAACTCTGCGCCTAAAAGCATTGCGATATATGCAACTTCCATTGAGTGTTTCATAATATTTTGGCCGTAAGATGTGCGAAATTCTAGTCTTCCTATTATTGATATCAATTCTTTGTCTTCAATTTTTAAATTCATTTTTTGAACTATTCGTCTTCCAATTGAATAAAGCTCTCTATCAACTTCTTTTTCGGCTCTTTCCATCGCCTGATCTACGGTTTTGATTGATATTTCTCCGTTATATTTTATTAAATTTTCTAAAGTTTTTTGTGCAATATATCTAGTAACAAGATTAAAGGCGGAAAGAGTGATTGTGTTTGGTTCGTCATTAAATATTATGTCGACATCAAGCTTAGTTTCTAAGTGAAGAATATTTTTTGCGCCTGCTCCTATTATTCTTCCTTTTATATGATCTTTGGGCACTATTATATTGACAACTCTTGATTCAACTGATGTTGCTGATGAAATTCTTTGCATTATTTCTGTAATAATTTTTCTAGCAATTTTCCCCGCATCATCTCGAAGGCTTTCTTCAATGTTTAGAATTTTATCTTCATAATATTTTTCTAAATCTGAACTTAGACTATTTATTATTTCATTTTTAACTTCTTCTTTGTTTGCCCCCACTATTTCTGTGAGTTTTTTGGTAGATCTTGCTTCAATATCTTTAACTGCGTTTTGGGCAGATTCTAAAAACTCATTTTCTGCCTTTAACTGAAGGCTTAATTGTCTGTTTTTGTCTTCGCGTTTTTTAATATTTTCTTCTCTTTCTATTAAAGATTCTTCTATTTTTTTTATGTGTTCTTTTTGTTGAAGCATATCTTTTTGAAATATTTCTTTTTCTCTTAATATTGTTTCATTTGTTGAAAGAATAATTTCTGAAGCTTTTTCTTTTGAAGCAAGAATTTCCTTACTTGCTCTTTCTTTTTTCTGTTCAAGAGAAGCTGTATTTATTGCGTTTTTAATAAAATATAAAGAAAGTGTAAGTCCTGAAGCCACTCCTAGAATAGGTGCAAAAGTATTAAATAGTATGTCGTTCATAAGTGTTGTTTTGGATAAAATTATGCTGATTTATAATATAGGATTTGCACTTTTTAAACAAGGTTTTGAACAGGTTTTAAACAATTTTTGAACAAACATATTTAAAATAAATTGTAAAACTCTATCGCTTTGCTTTGTTTTTCTTTTAAACAAGCCATAGATTATTATGAGCTTAAAAGGGCTTTTTGTAAAAAGCTACTATTACTGCATTCTTATAATTATATAATACATATAAATACAGGGTAGAAAGTATTGGCATATAAAAAAGTGTTGTTTTATTTTTAGAAGTTCATATAATGAGTTTAAAGATTTTTAAAGGTAATTAATTTTAAGTTTATGAAGATTTTATGTTCTCAGAGAGATTTGGACAATGCCTTGAATGTTGTAAATAAAGCAATAAATCCAAATAATACTCTTCCCGTTTTAAACAATGTTTTGATTTCTGCAAAAGATGGAAAACTCCATTTTGGTGCTACAAATTTGGAAATTGCAATTAGTTGTAGTATTGATGCTGAGGTAAAAAAAGAGGGAGCAATTACTGTTCCTGCAAAACTTATTACAAATTATGTGGCTTTGCTCAATGATGAAAAGGTAGAAATGGAACTTACGGATAGTTTAAATTTATTGATTGATTCATCATCTTCAAAAACTAAAATTAAGTGTATTTCAGCAGAAGAATTTCCAATAATTCCTCAAATAGAAAAGGAAAATTATTTAAATGTTAATATTGATCACTTTATTTCAGCAATAAATCAAACTGTTTTTGCGGCTTCGGTTAATACTTCAAGACCAGTTTTGTCTGGTGTTTACATGATGCTTGAAGGTAATAAATTGAAACTTGCTTCTACGGATAGTTATCGATTGGCTGAGAGAAAAATTGATGTTGCTTCTACGACAGTTTCTGAGCTTGAATGTATTGTGCCTGCTAGAACTATGTCGGAACTTGCAAAAATCATTAGTAAATCAGAAGAAAAAGAAGTAAGACTTGATATTAGTAAAAATCAAATACTCTTTTCAGTCGGTGGAATTGAGCTTATTTCAAGGCTTATAGAAGGCAAATTTCCAGATTACAGAAAAATAATTCCTGTAGAAGAAAAAACTAGATTTGAAGTGAGTGTAGAAGATTTATCATTAACTCTTAAGAGAGTAAGTTTGTTTGCGAGAGAAAATAATAATTCAGTTTTTTTGAATGTGGGAGAGGATGGAAGACTTCTTGTTTCAAGTGAAGAAACGAAACTTGGTGAAGAAAAATCTTCGCTTTTAGTTAAAATTCAAGGTATTCCAAATAAAATTTCATTGAATGCACAGTATCTTTTAGATGTTTTAAACTTTATCAATGATGATAAAATTGATATAATAATAAATGATAAAGAATCTCCTGCTCTCGTTAAAACGATTAAGCAAGATGATTATATTTATATTATTATGCCTCTAAAGGTTTAATTTTTGAAATTTAAGATATTTAAATATAAGGGATGAGAAATTTAGTTTCCTTTTTCTCGCGGGAGGAATTAAAGAATGCGAGTGAGCTTTTTCAAACTCATAAAAATGTTTCTTTTTCGGGTGCTTCAAATTCTTCAGGAAAGGCACTTTTAATTAGTGATTTTTGTAGAGACCCACGCAATGATGTTTCGAATGTGTTATGGGTTGTGAATGGAAAAGAAGAGGCAAATACTCTTCGTCGTGCAATGTCTTTATGGAGTGATCGTCCTGTTTTTGTTTATAATTATTTAGAAGAAGAAAAACGAAAAGATTTTTCTTCTAGTGTAGAGTTTGAAAGAGAAAAAATTATTTTGTTGATGGAATTTGTTTATAGAGTTATTACAAACAAAAATGCAATTTTTATTTTATCGTTTGATTCTGTTTTACAAAATTTTCCTGACTACTCAAGTGTTAAAAAAGCTTTTTTTAATGTGCAAAAAGGAGAGGCGTTTGATGCAGTTTCTTTCGTCGAAAAAATTATATCTTTTGGCTATGAAGTGAGCGATGAAGAACTTTTGCACAAAGGTTCTTATTATAGAAAAGGTGATAGTATAGTGATTTTCCCTGTAAATATGGAGTCTCCAGTGCGTATACAACTCAATTTTGATGATGTTGAAAAGATAGAAGTTTTGAACAATTTTGACTACACAAAAGTTCAAAAGTCTTTAGATAATGTGCAAATTTATTCATTTAATGTTGACTACTCGGATAGTAATATTTTGGAATATTTTTTTGATAAGGGACTTTTTATTGATGATGAAATTGATTTAACTGATGCGTATTTTGAAATGTGGAATTATTTTATGAAAGAAGCTACTAGCAAGATGAGTACGGTTTCTTTTACTTCTTTTAATGAAGATGATGATAAACATTTGCACTTACATTTTTTGTCTGTTTTAAAATATCGAACGGCTCCGGACTTTGGAAATGATTTAAGAGATAAGATAAGTGCGAAGTGGAAAGTTTTGTTTTTTACAAAATTTTTAGATGAAGCAAAAGCTTATTTAATTGATCAAAAGATTCCTTTTAAAACTGAGCTTTCAAAAGAAAATTTAGAAACAAGTGCAATTTTCCTCTTAGAGCTTGCTAAAGAAGATATTTTTCCTTTTGCTTTTCAAAATCCAAATCAAAAACTTTTAATTATTTCCGATATTGAAGTTCCGTTTATTCGTGGACTTGAAGAAAAAAAATCGAATAATAGAACGGTTTTTGATGATTTTTTAACAAGTCTTACGGCGGGATCTTATGTTGTTCATAGCGATCATGGAATTGCAAAATTTTTAGGTCTTCAACAAAAAACTGTAGATAATGTTACTAAAGAATATTTAGCCTTAGGATATGCAGAAAATGATAAACTTTTTGTACCGATTGATCAGGCTGATAAAGTAAATAAATATGTTGGCTCTGATGAAGCAATGCCGAAGCTTACAAGACTTGGTTCTGCCGAATGGAATACAATGACAGCTAAAGTTAAAAAAGAAACACAAGAAATTGCGAAAGAACTTTTAAAACTTTATGCAGAACGAAAATCTGCAAAAAGGCCAAAATATAATATTAAAGATTTAATTCAAGAAAAATTTGATAAAACTTTTCCATACGAAGCAACTCCTGGACAAATTAAGGCTATTGAAGATGTGAGAAATGATATGCTTTCAGATGTGCCGATGGATCGTTTGGTTTGTGGAGATGTTGGTTTTGGAAAAACGGAGGTTGCCATGAGAGCGGCTTTTACTGCTGTTTTAAATAAAAAACAAGTAGCATTGATTTCGCCGATTACGATTTTGGCAGATCAACATTTTAAATCTTTTGTGAAAAGAATGAATGATTTTCATATTAGAATAGAAATGTTGAGTAGATTTCGAACTCAATCTGAACAAAAGAAAATTGTTGAAAAATTAAAAAAAGGGGAAATTGATATAATCATTGGTACGCACCGTTTAATCCAATCAGATATTGCTTTTAAAAATTTGGGGCTTGTTATTATTGATGAAGAACAACGATTTGGCGTGAAACAAAAGGAAAAATTAAAATCACTTAGGAAGGAGGTCGATGTTTTAACTTTAACAGCAACTCCAATTCCTAGAACTCTTAACATTTGTTTGAATAAGCTTAGAGATATTACAACTATTACGACACCGCCTTATGGAAGGCTTCCTGTAATAACTGAGGTAAGAAAATATTCTACAAATTTACTAAGAGAAGCTGTTTTGAAGGAAGTTAATAGAGGTGGACAAGTGTATTTTTTGCACAATAGAGTTCAAACAATAGATGGTGTGGCGGAAAAACTTAGACAGCTGGTTCCGGAGGCAAAGTTTGTTGTTGCACATGGAAAGCTCGGGAGCTCAGAGCTTGAAGATAGAATTATGGCTTTTAAAGAGGGTAAATATGATGTTTTGGTAAGCTCTACTATTATTGAAAATGGAATAGATTTATCTAATGCGAATACTTTAATTGTAAATAATGCTGAAAGATTTGGCTTGTCTCAGCTTTATCAGTTAAGAGGAAGAGTTGGGCGAGGTAAACAACAAGCCTATGCGTACTTTTTGTATCATGGTCAGAGATTAAAATTAGACGCAAAAAAACGACTTAGGGCGATTGTTGAAGCGTCGGACTTGGGAAGTGGTTTTCAAATTGCGATGAAAGATTTAGAAATTCGTGGAGCTGGTGATGTTTTAGGTGCAAATCAACATGGAGTTATTAATGTGGTTGGAGTAGCACATTTTATTAGAATGCTTAATAAAGCGGTGGAAGATTTAAAATCAGGAAGGATGATGACGGATGGCGGAGATGAAATTTCCGATGTATCGATTGAATTACCAATTGCAGGTTTTATTCCAGAAACTTATATCGTTAATTCTAATGACAAAATTTCTGCTTATCAAAAACTTTCTTCGGCGGATTCAATGGTTTATTTAAAAGAAATAAAAGAAGAAATGATTGCTGATTATGGTAAAATGCCTAGACAAGTAAATAATTTATTTAGGGTAATCGAACTCAAAATTTATGCTAAAAAAGCGGGTGTTTTGAATGTTCGTTCTCAGATAAAACCGATGAGCAACGAAAGAGAAATTGAAATTTTGATGTCTAATAAGGTAAAGCCAGCAAATATTATTAGTTTACTTGAACATAATTCAAATTGGCAAATTATAGGGAATAAGCTTAAGATAGATATTTCGAAACTTGGAGGAGAAGATTGGTTTGAAGGGCTTATTGATAGCATGAAAAAACTTTCTGTTGAAGCTAAACATGGTAAAAGGTAGGTAAAAGATAGATAAAAGGTATCCATAAAAATTTATGAGATTATTAAGTTTCACGAATCTCAAGTACACCTTTCATAAAAAAGAAGGGGATGTAAAATATTTTTGTACAAAATAAAAAACATCCCTATGAAAGATTATCAAAATTGTGGCAATAATCAATCTCTTAATAAGATTTTGAAAAATTTTAATCCTAAAGCTTTTACGAAATGGCAATATGAGATTTTGTGCCAAAGACTTCTTGTTCTTCAAGTTTTCGACTCGACTAATAATGTCAAAAAAACTGCCGAATTATTTAAAACTTCTCGTTCTCATATTCAAAAATTAATCAAAATTCGCAAAAAAATTGGTCTGGGAGGGCTAATCCCAATACGCCCCGGTCCCAAACTGAAAAGAGGCTTTAAACTCTTTTCAGCGCAAAAAATACGGATAGAACAAATTGCAGAATCATTTCCTGATTTCGGACATAAAAAACTTGCACCATACTTGCCCGAACATAGTGCAAGCACTATTTATAGGTATTTAAGCCATAAAGGTATGCTTGTCAGAAACAGATGCCCTGCTTATCACAGAAAAATTAAGCCTCGAAATTCATGGAAAATTAAAAGAAAAAGGCTTCCACAAAACTATCCAACACTAAAACTAGGAGATTTAATCGTAATTGATTCGATAACCGAATTTGTAGGGCCAAATTTTCGAAAATTGTATTTCATCTGTTGTGTAGATATGGCTACAAGAATAGCTTTGGCAATCGCAACAGATAGGCATAATTCGATTGAGACAAGAGAGCTTCTATCAAAGATGGAAATGATTCTTCAAACAAAAATTAAGGCTGTTCTAAGTGATAATGGAAGCGAATTCTTGGCATATTTTCACAAAGCATGCCTTGAAAAAAATATTGAACATTTCTTTTCAAGGCCAAGAACACCGAAAGATAATGCCGTTTGCGAACGCTTTAATCAAACACTTCAAAGAGGATTTTACTGGAGGTGCGACTTAGAAAAACCTCTTTTTGAAATCAATCAAAATCTTACAAAATGGCTTATTGAATACAATATAAAAAGACCACATGAAAGTCTTAATCTTAGACCACCTTGTGCTGTATATTTTAATAAATTTTATATCTCCCGTCCTCAGGAGGTGTACTCGAGACTATGGAACCGAACAGAGATTTGAGTTTTGGTGATTTTTTTGTTATAATTATTTGATTTACTTAATAATTATAAATTATGAAATACTTAGAAGATGATTATCTAGAAGGTGAAGATTTGCTTAAAGAAGCAATTTCTGAAGTGGATTTTGTGATAGAAGAGACGGAGGAAGATAAAGAAGGAGAGGCAATTTATTGGGAAAGTGTTTTAGATGAAATGGTTTATAGTGAATTTGATTTTAGTAAAAGAAATTTTAATGCTATTGCAGATTTTAGAAAACGACTTTATGAAATTGCAGCGACGCCCTTAGATGAACGAGATTCTCCGTATGATACATGGGAACCAGATGATTTTTATACACTTGAATTATTATTAAGACGAAAGATTTTAGAAATTGATCTTTTTATTGGTTTATGTGAGAAGCTTGAAAGTGTTGTAAAAAATACAAGTGATGAAAAAAATGAAAAAGTTTTAGATTTAGTTTTTCGGTTGCTTGAAAGGAAAAATCGTTTGTATAAGTTTTCGAGGAATACTATTGAAAGAATGGAAAATGGCTTAAGAAATTATTATAATGCTATTTTTCAAGAGGAATAATTCTGGAATTGTTTTGTATAGGAGCTTCTTCTAGGGTTTCTAAAATATTATAGATTGCAGTTTTGAAATCGTTATAAAGTATTTCGAAAACTTCTATTTCTGTGTCGTCATTTATAAAAATATGGCTAGACCATTTTGTGTATAACTTGAGTCGAAATGACATTATTTTTTGATCAATTGCTTCTAATGTATCGAAAAAGTCATCAAAAAAAAGTTTTGTTTCTTTAATAATTTTATCTGGGTTTATGTTTTTGTAAAATTGAAGGCTTATTACATTGCCTGAAATGGGATCTTTTATTTCTTCAAAATAACCAGCATTAAGGATTTCTTTGTAAGCCATTCTCGTTAGAGGAGATCCTTTTTCTAGAGGAATTGGAAGAGAAGTTGAAACAAAAGGTTTTTCTGGGTCAAAATTGATTAAATATATTTCTCTTTCCATAAATAAAACTAAAATTTTTTAAATTATGAAACAGATACAGCTTTTTGTAAAGACAGATTTTGTTTTTGATGTTTTAAAAAATAAATTTTATATATGTTTTTTAAGTTGAAATGGTTTTAATATGTCTTATATAAGTGCTAAAGTAGTCGTTTAATAAATTGAGGGCTTTTTTGTTTATATTTACTTGAAAATTTTTATATATGTATTGTAGTATTGACTAGATCTTTGAAAAGTGGGGATGTATTTGGCATTCGACAGGATGGCTTAGAATAAATTTGATGCAGTCAGGGGATCACGCTGTCTCCCCTTATATCCGTCCAGCGTAAATTAAATGCAAAATTTAGCATGAATGATCTAGTTGCAAAGTTTCACAAAGCGCAGACACCTGCATTTGTTCCAACATTTGCCTAGTTCAACTGTGGTCTGAAAATTTTCGGACTCCGTCTGGTTTTCTGACACCCGCTTAAGTTAATCGGGCGTAAATTTGCGGGATAAGGCTTTTTAGGTTTAACTTCGACTTAAAAGGCACGAAAAACAATGAAGTAAAGCGTTCATATTTTTTTGATTTTCTTTTATTTGAACGACAAAAATTTAAGAAAATCTATGACTGTAGAGTCTTTTTGTTCTCATCTCTGGACCCGGGTTCGACTCCCGGCATCTCCACCAAAAAATTTTAGGATTTTTGTTTATATATCTTTTTTTTGAAAAAGGGTTTTTTTGGTTGACAGATTGGCATACTATTTATTAGTATTTTAATCTTTAATAATCAAATAAATGGATATATCTGTAGAAAAAGAATGTGTTAAGAGGCTTGTTTCGGGAGAACTTAGGCAGTTTTTAAATCTTTATGATGCAAATTTTTCTGATTTGTATAAATATTTCAAAAGAAGAGTTAATGATAATCAAGAAGTTGAGAGGCTTTTGAAGTTTACATATTTGGAGGCTCTTGCTTTATATAAGGAAACTCCAACGGAATATTCTTATTTTGTTTGGCTTTTAACTTTGGCTAAAAAACGAGTTGATAGCTTTTTGGAGGCAAATCCTCTTTATAAATATGATTATAGTGAAGTAGTAAATAAAAAAGATAATCAAAGTTCTTCCTTGATTTTAGAGCGTGTAGTAAAAATGTTTTCAAAAATGAGAATTGAAGAAAGCGAAATAATTAAATTAAAATTTTTTGAACAGCTTTCTGATAGCGATATAATGATAATTTATAATTTGGATCCAGATAAGGTGGGTGCAAAAATTTATAGAGTTCTTAAAAGAGCGCATTTTTTGCTTTTTGGAGAAGGAGATGAGAATCAAGGTGTTTATTTTGGCGAGCTTTCAGGGCTTTTGTCTTCGTTTTTAGATTTTGAGAAAATGAATATTCCTGAAGCTATGAAGCTTGGTTTTAAATCTCAATTGTCTGCTAAAATTGATAATTTTGATCTTGTTTTAGATTCAGAGCTTTTAAAGGAGATGAAGAAGACAGAAGAAGTTCGAAAAAATCGTGAAAATCTAATTAAAAATAATATGAATAAAGGAAGCAATGATCCTGCTAAAGTATTTGTTGATGCGGCAAATTCATTTAATGAAGAACAAAAGAACCAAGTATATAAAGAATATCAAGAAAAAAAGGCAAATGAAGAATTTTTTGAAGAAATGGAGAAAGAAGAGTTTTGGGATTTTATTGATTCGATTAAAAGCGCTTTGATATTTGTACCTGTATTTTTGTTTGTAGTAGTCGTTTCGGCATTATTTTTTCTTTGGTATTTCCCAAGTATTGGAACTTGTAAATTTGATGTTTTATATAGCGAAAATTTAAGTGAAGTAGAAATAAAAGATTTAAGGAAAAAAATCGCAAATCCTGTTTGCAAATTTTATAAGGATGTTGAGGCTATGGAGTTTTCCGCTATATCTAATAATAAAATTAATGTTTTTGTTGAAAGGAAGGAATATTCTATTAAATATGTTTTTGATACGAGAGAAACGGATGATAAGTGGTTTGTAAAAAGTTTTCAAAAAGAAACAATCGCAAGTAAATAAATTTAAAAAAAGACTTAAAGTTTAATTTAAGTCTTTTTTTGTGTAATGAGTTTTTTTAATTTGTGTCGAAAATGCTTTTTTCTTCGTTGTTTGTTTGTGAGTTGTTTTCTTCGGGATCTTTCTCTGGATCTTTCTTTGGAGTTTCTTCAGGGTCTTTTTCTG
>Ga0334884_1003054_pt1 | contig 19744 bp, 19 predicted proteins | sample GraSluR1_MG_7_FD_207215 | JGI IMG/M metagenome (GOLD analysis project Ga0334884, IMG submission 207215) | Sludge microbial communities from methane-producing bioreactor in Wageningen University, Netherlands - Granular Sludge_12_05 R1 | ecosystem: Engineered > Bioreactor > Anaerobic >...
ATAATGCAGGGAGGTGTGTGCCACAAAAATCTTCTTTCTTAGCAATTTTTATTACGGTTGGCAATAATTTATATTAAGGAGGGCAAATAATATGTTTAGTGCGCCGAATGAACAAAAACCTCTGATTTCAAAACAAGGAATTAAGGTGCCTCATGTTTGGACAATTATTCTTTTTTGTTTGATTCTAGCAGGTATTATGACTTATGTTATTCCCGCAGGAGTATATGATCGTGTTGAGGTTGCAGGTCGTCAAGTAATAGATCCAAACACTTTCCACAGAGTCCCTCAAACCCCAGTAACTCCGTTCAACTGGTTCGTATCTATCATTGAAGGACTTACTGCCTCAATGTCTATCATGTCAATGATATGGTTTACCATCGCTGCAACAGATGTTTACACTGAAAGTGGAACCCTGCATAAAATGGTTGGTTGGATAATGAAAGTCTGCAAGGGAAACTATATCCTTGTAATGATAGCTCTCATGTCATTTTTTGCAATCCGTGGTGCAATGGGAGCATTTGAGCTCCATATTCCCTTCGTGCCTATGACAATAGCTCTCGCTCTAATATGCGGGTGTGATGTAATGACCGGCCTAGCCATAGCTATGATACCAACTTTCGCCTCTTTTGCTTATGGACCTATCAATGTTTACAGTGTAGCTGTTGCACAGGGAATAGCTGGACTTCCTGTATATTCAGCCATGGTGTTCAGAGTCGTGCTCTGGGTAATACTTATGGTTATAACATTCTGGTATGTTTTGCGTTATGCTTCCCGAGTTCGTGCAGATCATTCGCTCAGTGTGACTGGTTTTGTAAACCCAACAGCAGCAGACATAGACATAAATGCGTTACAGAATGAAAAAATGTCAGGGCGTCAGAAGATTTTAATGGTAATGCTTTTGGTAACAATCGGCCTACAAATGGTTGGCCCTATGTTTTGGAAATGGGGGTTTTCTCAGATAGGAGCCCTTTGGCTAATATCTGGTATCATTGCGGGTATCATTGCGGGCTTCAAAAACGACAAGATTTGTGAAATCATGGGAAATGCATGCGCAGGTATTTTTGTAGGAGTTATTTGTATTGGATTTGCTCGTTCAGTTTCTGTTGTTCTCACAAAGGGGAACATTCTTGATACAATAATTTATGGTCTCTCTGTGCCACTACAGCAAATACCCTCGGTGCTTTCTGCGATTGGAATGCTTGCCATACAGTCAATTATCAACTTCTTTATCCCCTCAGGGTCCGGTCAAGCAGCTGTTACTATGCCTATCATGGCTCCTCTTGCCGACGTAGTTGGACTAACAAGACAGACTGCTGTTATGGCATTCCAGCTTGGTGACGGTTTGACAAACATGATTATTCCCACGATGGGAGCACTTGTTGTTTATATCGGCGTTGCAAAGGTTGAGTTTGGAACATATTTTAAATGGGTTTTCCCACTTTACTTAATGCTTATTGGGGCAGGCTCAATAGGATTAATTGTTGCGACTGTGATCAAACTTGGTCCATTCTAAAATTCAAATTTTATTAAGACACCCCCCGTTAAATATGAGGGGGGTGTCTTAATTTATCTGTTATTTAAATGCTTCTGTTATATAATAAAAGAGTATAATTCTTTTATTTTTAACATACTAAGGGAGTTTTTTAATGAAACCTATAATAAAAGTACCTACATTAAGTGAGCTAGCATACCAAAACATAAAAGAGCAAATACTTTCTGGTTACATTAGGCCTGGTGAAAAAGTCAATGTTGATAATTACTCAGAAAAACTAGGTGTCAGTACTACTCCTGTTAGGGAAGCACTCTCAAAACTTCAGCAGGAGGGGCTTGTTCAGTATATTCCAAGAACAGGTTGGAGTGTCTCTAGGATTTCAAAAAATGAGTTCAAAAAACTTCAAGAGATAAAAGCATTGCTTGAGATTACTTTGGCAGAACGCGCCTTGCCTTATATTAAACCAAGCGACATACCCCAACTTGTTGTACTTAATAATCAAATGAAAAGCCTTGTGCCAACTAATCCAGAAATAAAACCAGACCTTGAAAAGCTATTAATTGCTAATGATCGTTTTCATATGTATATTTTCTCGTTTTATCCCAATGATATTATGATTGAAATTCTGCAACAATCTTGGAACAACCTTAAATATCCTCGCTTAATATGGATTTCAAGCGAAGATTTTCTAAATAGTTTTTATGATGAACATACTGAGATAATCGATGCAATACGCAAAAACGATGCTTTAGAATTGAGAAGGGCTGTTGAAAAGCATCTGAAGTGTGGAATTAAATACATTGAAGAGTGTCTTGAAGACAAATAGAACATCCACCGGATAATATGACTCGTGTAAGTGCAGCGATAATAAAAAATTCTGATAACGAAATACTGATCTGTCAGCGGGGACTCGGAGGGTCCTGCGAGTTTTTGTGGGAATTTCCGGGAGGAAAGATCGAACCCGGCGAGTCCCCCGAAGAATGCCTGGTCCGGGAATGCCGGGAAGAACTTGAAATTGATATTGAGGTCCTGGGCCTTTTCGATCAGGCAAAATACTCGTATCCGGAAAGGGAAATAGAGTTTATGTTCTTCACAGCATCGTTAAAAAAGGGAGTCCCTGTTCCCTCTGTACATAACTGCATCAAATGGGTGTCGCCGGACAAACTCGAAGAGTACGAATTCTGCCCGGCGGATGTGTCGGTAATTGAGAAGCTTGCCAAAGGAATGTAAAAACCTGCCTGATCCCCTCTCAATATCGTTGAAATACACATGTACATAATCATTTGGAAGTATATTATCAGGGAGTAATAAATTTATGCATTCAACATGGGAGGGAAATTTCTATGAAAAAAATGAGTTTTTCAATTAAATCGGTCTTGATAATGATCGCGCTCTTTTCAGCAATACTGACAACAGGGGCCCCTGCATTTTCCGCGGAGCAGGTGAAGGAAAGGAAGACCATAACGGTACAGGGATCATCAAGCGTTACGGCGGCGCCCACTATCGCATACGTCAGCATCGGGGTAACCACGTTCAACAAAAATGCGGCATCAGCTCAGGGCGAAAACGCCGCAAAGATGGACAGGGTGTACAAGACTCTGGCTTCACTTGGGATAAAGAAAGACAAGATAAAAACACTTAACTATAACATCAGCCCACGCTATGACTACAAAAACAATGTCGCCACCCTGGCTGGGTACAATGTAATAAACAGCATCCGCGTAACTGTGATGGATCTGAAGAAGGTCAGTGATGTCCTTGATATGACGGTAAAAGAGGGAGTCAACCAATCCAACTCAATATCATTCGGCGTGACCGATGAAGAGAGGGACAGGCTTTACCTTCAGGCCCTCTCACAGGCTGTCGTGAACGCAAAGGAAAAGGCAAACACGATAGCAACAGCTGCAGGGATCACCATCTCAAAGCCGACAAATATAATTGAAGGTTCTTCAGCCCACTTCGTACAGCCCAACTACAGGGCCATGGATATGGCAAAAATGGCATCGGAAGCTGCTCCTACCCCGATTTCTGAAGGGGAGATGACGATCGGGGCGAATGTGACCGTTATTTATGATTATTGATGGACATAAGAGTAAAACTGCGGTGCCGGGCACCGCGTGAAACAATGGTGAAGCTGTGGTGAAGCAGTCGTTTTAAACCTTATATGGCTAAATCAACGGATGGCCCTGCGCATTGTGCGGGCCATTTTTTTATCAGGCGTTTGATTTCCACTCTTTGATCGCGCCAATGAAGGCTTCGCCATACTTCTCGAGTTTGACACTGCCCACTCCGGAAACCTCAAGAAAAGCCTCTCTGTCTGACGGCAGTATTTCGCACATCGCTGAAAGGGTCTTGTCGGAAAAGACAACATATGGGGGTACACCCTCTGCTTCGGCCAGCTCTTTCCGCAGTGTTCGCAGTGAATCAAAAAGTTCTTCGTTTACACTCAATATTTGTTTCCTCTTCCTGGCAGAAACAGGCTTTTCATCTCTTTCCTCCTGTTTTCTCATCATAAGTTTCGTATCGCTTTTCAGAAACTGCGTAGTCCTGCCTGTGAAGGAAAGCAGGGGAAATTCCCCATCCTCAGTTTGCAGAAAACCTTGCGCCATGAGAAAGTTTATCATCCCCCGTATCGATTCAGCCTTGTATTCTTTCATGATCCCCCAGGTGGATATCTTGTCAAAACCGAGGGATCTTATCCTGGCCTTTTTCGAACCGCGCAGCACATCTGTCAGGAGACTGCTTCCAAACTTTCGTCCGCCTGTCTGTTCGGCCATACGATAGACAGAGGATATTATCTTCTTTGCCTCTGTAGTGATGTCGACAAGATCTGTCTGTGATGTACAGCTGCCGCACGAGCTGCAGGTCTCCGGCACATCCTCTTCTCCGAAATAGTTCAATATCCATGATCTCAGGCAGCCGTTTGTATGGCAGTAGTCGACCATGCCGCGGAGCTTAAGGTATGCTGATTTTTTTGTCCCGTTGTCTTCGCTCTGCGATATAAAGTACCGCGCGGTCATTATGTCCTTTTCTCCGAAGAGCAGGATACAATCCGCGGGCAAACCGTCGCGTCCTGCACGTCCGGCCTCCTGATAATATGCATCCATAGTCGCAGGCATGTTGTAGTGGATCACATAGCGTACATTCGATTTGTCGATACCCATTCCGAAAGCATTTGTAGCAACTATGATCCCCACCTTGTCATATATAAAAGCTTCCTGGCTCTGGAGCCGTTCATCACTGTCCAGGCCGGCATGATAACGCACTGCGCTTATGCCGCTTCGGCAGATCTTGTCGCGTACCGACTCAACTTCCTTCCGCGTGGAACAGTAGACTATGCCCGAGACATTAGGAAATTTTTTAATGTAGTCAAGCAGATATTTTGTCTTATCGGCCGGATGTTCTACCTGAAAAAAGAGATTCTCACGGTCAAACCCCGTCACAACAGAAAATGGAGATCTAAGTTCAAGCTGGTTGATAATGTCATCCCGAACCTCCGGAGTTGCAGTCGCAGTAAACGCAGCAACAACGGGGCGATGCCGCAGCGATGCTATAGCCGGTGCTATGTTGAGATAGGACGGGCGGAAGTCATGTCCCCATTGGGAGACACAGTGTGCTTCGTCAACTACTATCAGGGCAATGTCCAGTGAATGGAGAAATTCTATGAAGCCGTTATTATCAAGACGTTCCGGAGCTATATAAAGCAGCTTTATCCTGCCGCTGCTCACAAGGCGGAATATGGAGACCACTTCGTCCCATGTCATGGAACTGTTTATCGAAGCGGCCTGCACCCCACTCTGGCGAAGGGCGTCGACCTGATCTTTCATAAGGGAGATAAGGGGGGATATGATTATGGAAACCCCTTTGTTCAAAATTGCGGGGATCTGGTAACAGAGAGACTTTCCTGCGCCTGTCGGCATTATCGCCAGCGCGTCATTGCCTTTCAGGATGTTGTCAATGATCTCCTCCTGACCACGTCGGAAGGAGGTGTAACCAAATATATTTTTAAGCATATCAATAGGCTGTGGCAAAACAAACATTCCTTTATGATCATTTGAACTATGAGTATAGCACTTAAAAGGCAACTGTCCGGAAATCCCGGATAGTTGCCTTTACAAGATTTGAGGCATGTTCGCAGGGTCAGAGTAAGGATATTTTTACAGATCAGGGAACATTCGGGGCCAAAACTTATGCAAATGTAAAATGATATTTTACATTTGCATAAGTTTTAAGTTGATGGACTTACTAGCGGACTGCGGGACTTTTTATTTTGATAAATATAACAGTCTGATTTTTTAATGATATCTTGCTGACCTGATATCCTTGATCGATCAATTCTTTTTTATAATTTAGAAAAGAGTGATCTATAGCAACACCCGCTATTTTTTCGATCTCTTCAAAAGAGAGAAGCAGGATATCCTTGTCCTCTTTCTTTACATGTTCCCAAAGCCTATCATATTTACTCATTCAGATCACCTGATTAGAATCATAATAATATTTTTTCAGTGAAAGCTTTACTCCTTTAATGATCTTACATTTGAAGATAAGCGTATAATAGGAAAATCTATCTCACAGGAGGAATTTTAATGTCAAAACGGGAAAAGTCAAAGCTAATTACAGTTGCTCTGATCGCAGCTTACATCATGGCTGCCGGCAGCGCTTTAGCGGGTGATAAAAAAACTTTCGTTGTATCAAAGAAGATCGAAGTATCTGACAACCGGATCCTGACATTGAAATTCAACGGTTTTATCTTTACGGAAACTGATACGGGCGGATACAGCAAAATAGCGGTATATCCAGAAGATAAAAAGCAACTTCAGACTATTAACATTGCAGACGTAAACTCTTTCGGAGACGACACGACGACCTGCCCGGAACCGGGTACCGGAAGCGACATAGTAATAGAAGACATGAACTTTGACGGGATAAACGACTTCCGGATCATAGCAATGCTTCCTCCCGGGCCCAACATTCCCTACATCTGCTTCCTTTGGGATAAAAAATCAGGAAAGTTCGTCCACGCGGAATTCCTTGACGACATAACTTCGCCTGAGTTCGACAGCAAAACGAAGACCGTCACCTCAAGCAGCAGAGAAAGTGCAAACAAGTACAGGAAAGATGTCTACAAATATTCCGGCGGCAAGTTGGTCCTTGTGAAATCAGTCGTCAAAACATATCAGTAGAAATGTCCCGCAGTAAAACGGATAAGCTGAAGAAAAAATAATATCGAATCTTAGGCTCAGCCTTTGCCCCCGGATCAAAGGCTGAGCTTAAAACCATGATATGATCCGTTTTTAATTTTCGTCTAACCGGTCTTTCCAGCGTTCAAACATTACAGTTTCCCAAAGAGGCTTTCTTTCTGTCTTGTGGCGGTCGGAACTGAGAAATCCATCTGAGGGATACCCCAGCAGCAAAAGGGCCGTAGGCTCTATGTATTCAGGTATCCCGAATTCTTTTCTTACTATGGCCGGGTCAAATAGTCCCACCATCACGCTTCCGATGTTAAGTTCCCTGGCTGCCAGCATCATATGATCACATATGATGCCTATATCAAGATCCCCGGAACATTTTCCGTCAAAAGGACGGATCAGGGGATCGCTTTTATCCTGACAGACGATCAGGACGCATGATGAGCCAAAGGTCCTGTATGCCTTTTCTACCTTCTTGATGTTCTCAGGCTTTTCGACAACTATGATCCGCTGCGGCTGCCTGTTGCACGCGCTTGGGGCGACACGGCCGGCCTCCAATATCTTTTCGAGAATACCTTTTTCTATCTTCTTGTCTGTAAACCCACGCGTAGTACATCTTTGTTTTGCAAGTGTCAAAAGATCCATTTTGTCTTCACCTTATCCTTTATCCAAGACTTTTATGCGGACTGGTATTTTACATTTTACACCCGTGAAGATAGCCGAAAGCATGGACGTTGACGGCACGGGGACAGTTTCTGTCAAAAGCTTATAAGTGCAGAACAATAAACTAGAATAAGAGACGGCAATATGCACTTAACTAAATAACACGGCAACTAAATTTCATAAAAACGACCTAAATCACACAATTTCATGTAAAAGTGTGATAAAAATCACACTTTTACATGAAATTGTGTGATGAGCTGAGCAACTCGAGTATACGAGAAAACAAAAAACGGGGAGGATCTCCCCGTTTTTACAATAGTGTGCAGGCTTATTAAAAATAAGTTCTGTTTTCGGTCATTCCGCGCAGGTGCACTTGATGTTTCCCGCGAGGATCTCTTTCCAGTCTCCGATAACATCATGGGTCCAGCAATCATCGGCACCTGCAGATTCCCTCATGGTGAGCGCGAAAATGTAGCTCAGTTCCTCGACTGTAGCACCGGCTTCAAGGGCTCCTTTGAAGTGCTTCAGAACACAGGGTTTGCTGCGGCCCTTTATGGAGAGGGCAAAACAGATAAACTGGTATGTTTTTTCATCGATCGGCATCTTCTCTTTGTAGATAGCATCGATCTCGTCAAGTTTCTGAGTAAATTCAGGGAAAAACTGCTCAAGCATCCTCATTTTGCATCCCAACTTTCATTGTTTAATTATATTTTCTCTTAATTTGAAAATATACTATATTACATAGATATGTGTCAATATATTGTTTAATTCTATGCACTATAGGTATTGTTCCTATTGACATCCGGTGTCTCGAATAGCTATACTTTTGTGAAAGTGAATTCACTTTCATTAAGAGGTGTTATTTATGCAAAGAAAACGCTTGGCTTCAACAATGAGACAGGAACAGATACTGGACACTACGTTAGAGATAATCTCAGAAAAAGGACTCGCGGGAGTCAACACCTCGGAGATAGCACAGAGAGTCGGCATAGTTCCTTCTGCTTTATATCGCCATTTCGAAAACAAAGAGGCCCTTATCGACGCTCTGCTTGACCGTACACATAAGGTCCTATTTGAAAATGTCAAAAAAATATCTCTGAGCTCCACCGGGGCAAGCAAAAATCTGAGAAGCCTTTTTCTTCTTCACATCGAATTTATAAGAAAGAATCCGGGAATACCTAAGCTTGTCTTTTCTGACGCGGCTGTTTTTGGGTCTCCCGAACGTAAAGAAAAAGTCTTTGTCATTGTAAAAAATTACATGAACAAGATTACGGAGATAGTGGAAAAGGGCAGACTGGAAGGAGATTTCTCCCAGGACATTTCACCTGAAGCAGTCGCTTTTTCTATGGTCAGTTTTGCTCAGCATGTAGGTCTCATCTCCAACCTCAGTGACGGCAAAACCGACATGAGCAAGCTGGCAGAAGTGGCCTGGAGCTACATCGAAAAGGCCATCAGGATCGACCCGGCCAGAGAATAGTCCGCATTCTGTTGGGTCAGAAGAAAGGGAGTAGATCCTATGAAAAGAAAGATCTTAATAGCGGTCCTTCTATTGCTTTCGATAACCCTGATAACTCAAGGGGCCGCGGCTGCAGAACCGGCGGAAAAACCTGAGACAACAGGCCTCGAGCTTTGGAGGGCAATGGAACTGGCGGAGCAAAATAATCCGGGACTCAAGAGCAGCAACATAGAAAGAGAAAAAAGCGAGATAGACATTAAGATAGCGGAGGGGATGCAGTCTCCCAAAATAGATATTTGGGGTTCTACAACTCTTTCAGACTATCCTTATACTGTGGTGCCCATCAGGGAGGAAGGGGTCTTCCCGCCCCTTGACAGGCATATAACCCGCTTTGGGATCGAACTTAATATCCCCATTTACACGGGAGGAAAACTTCAGGCTGAAAAAATGTCTGCACAAAAGATATCTGCCGCTGCCTTCGAAGGTCACGAGCAGCACAGGCAGGATCTTCTCTACAATGTCGTCTCCGTTTATTCCCGGTCTTTGTATTTCAGGGATCTGAAAGAGGTATCCGCAAGAAGGATACTGGCGCTTGAAGAAGAAGAGAGGGTCCTTAAACTCCTCCTGCAGGAGGGGCGGATACCTAAGCTGGATCTCCTGAGGCTTCAGACACATCTCTCCCAGGCAAGGCACGATCATATCGTTCTTGATCAGGCAGAAAAGGATTCCCTTTCGCTGCTTGGGACACTGACAGGGATTCCCGATCCTGTAAAGTCGATCGTGGAAATTCCGGACGGATCGGATCTGGCCGTATTGGATGAGATCGAACAGACTGATATTCTTGCAAACAACCATGCTGTAAAAAAATCAGCCCTCATCTCCGAGGCTTATTTTGCAAGATCTCAGGCAGTAAAGGGCGAAACAAAACCCCAGGTCTCTTTTTTCGGAAGGGGGACCGGCAGCTTCGGGAGCGATACGGAGCTTTATGATGACTGGCAGGCCGGGCTTCAGGTAACAATTAAAGTATGGGACGGGTATATAAGCAAAAACAGGATCGAAAAGTCATTGCTCGATATTGAAAAAGCTAGGTTTGATCAGGATCAGACACAAAATCAGATCCTGAACGAAGCAAGAGAGGCTGCAGGTGCCGTGAGGGAGTCGAGATCAAAGATACTTACAGCCGGCAAACAGCAGGAAGAAGCAAAAGAGGCTTTTAGGATCGAGAAACTTAGATATGAAACAGGCGAAAACACTATTACTGACCTGCTGAGCGCCGAATCAGAACTTTGGGCTGCGGCTGCCAGCAAAAGCAAAGCTTACTATGAAAAGATCGCCTCCGAAGCTAATGTTTTAAGAATATTGGGAAAACTTTCTCCTCAAAGGATGCGCTTCACCGAAAAAAAGAACTTTGATGATGAAAAAATTTCCGCGAAAGATGAGGTCGTGAGGTAATGCAGAAGAAAATGAACAAAAAACTGATCCTTGTGGGCATAGTCGTCCTGGCATCGCTTTTTGCGGCATATACACTCTTTTTGAAAGGCACCGAAGAAGACCCTAACATGATCTTTGCCTCCGGCACGATCGAAACAACAGATGCAGACATGTCATTTATGGCAAACGGCATCTTGAAGGACCGTATGGTAAATGAGGGAGACACCGTACACCTTGGCGACCTCATCGCGGAATTGGACAGCAGGGAGGCTGATGCCAGGCTTCGCCAAAGCGCGGCCGCAGTTGAGACCGCTCGTTCAAGACTTAAAGATCTTTCCGGCGGTTACAGAAGCCAGGAGATAGCAGAGGCAGAAGCTCAGACAGCTCAGTTCAGGTCAAACTGGAAAAACCTTAAAGATGAGGCAGAGAGATCTGAAAAGCTTTTCGCCGGCGGTGCAATAAGCAGACAGAGGCTTGACCGCGATAACACAGCTGCAGAAGTTGCACGATCACAGCTGATCGCAGCCCAGAAAAACCTTGAACTTATCCGTTCTGGATTCAGGGAAAACAGCATAGACGGAGCAGCAAACCAGCTTAAAGAGGCAGAAGCCGCTAAGCAGGCAGCAGAGGTAATAGTATCCAACCACGTCCTGAAAAGCCCTATGGACGGAGTGGTATCAAAAGTGTACGCAGAGCCCGGAGAGATGATCGCAATGGGAAAACCGGTGCTTACATTGACGAGTCTGGAAAGGCCACGTGTAAAAGTATATATTCCCGAATACAGGATCGGAAGGATAATGCTCGGACAGAAGGCTGAAATCACGGTAGATTCTTTTCCGGACAAAAAGTTCCCCGCCAATGTGACCTTCATTTCACCCGAAGCTGAATTTACTCCTAAAACGGTACAGACCGCCGAAGAGAGGGTAAAACTCGTTTTTGCCGTTGAAGTGACAGCTGAGACGAAAGATGGGCAGCTAAAGCCCGGAATGCCCGCGGACGTCACTATAGACCTTAGCAATGAATGATCATACAGATACGGATAAAGCGATAGAGATACAAAGCCTGGGCAGAGCATTCGGTCAGTTCTGGGCTGTTCGGGGAGTGGATCTCGCTGTAAACAAAGGAGAGATCTTTGGCCTCGTCGGACCCGACGGCGCAGGAAAAACTACCGTTATGAGGATGGCAGCCGGAGTCCTTCTGCCCACAGAGGGAAATATCATCGTGAACGGATACTCTGTCATATCGCATCCGGAAACGGTGAAAAAAAATATCGGATATATGTCTCAGAAGTTCGGTCTTTACGGAGACCTGACAGTGCTTGAGAATTTGCGTTTTTACGGAGACCTTTATGAGATACCCCGCAAAAACAGAGATGCCGCGGAAGATAAACTTCTTGGCTTCAGCAACCTTACTCCTTTCAAGAACCGAAAAGCGAAGGACCTGTCCGGCGGCATGAAGCAGAAGCTCGGACTGGCATGTTCCCTGATACACCAGCCTGCAGTGCTTCTTCTTGATGAACCGACTAACGGGGTCGACCCTGTTTCCAGAAGGGATTTCTGGAAGATACTCCATGAAATGGTAAAAGAGGGAGTAACTGTTTTTGTCTCGACATCTTATCTGGATGAAGCGGAGAGATGCGAACGGGTCGGCATGATGCAGGAAGGGAGGCTGACCATGTGCGACAAGCCTAGGGATCTCAAAAAGACAATATCGGGAAGCATACTCGAGATAATGAGCGATGATCCCGGTAAAGCCCTTCAGGCTTTGAAGAAAAGATACGGGAAGATGAGTTCTGATATCGTATCCGGAATAATACGTTTCAGGATGCCTGAAAACTTTTCGCCGGAAAAAATCGAAGATGAAATGAAAGGCATGGGGGTCGCACCCCTGTCGATAAATGAAGCGCGCCCGACTCTTGAAGATGTTTTCGTCAGCCAGGCATTGAAGGCGGGTCCGCTATGAAGGAAGAATTTGCGGTAGAAGTAAAGGGGCTGACAAAGGTTTTCGGGACCTTTACAGCAGTAGATCATATCGACCTTGAGGTCATAAAGGGGAAAATTTTTGGTTTTCTCGGGCCAAACGGGGCGGGAAAATCAACAACGATAAAAATGCTGTGCGGTCTGCTCCTGCCTACATCCGGAGAAGGGATCATCGCAGGGTCTGATATCTACAGGGAGTCAGAAGAAATAAAAAAGAAGATAGGATATATGTCGCAAAAATTTTCTCTATATGATGATCTGACTGTTGAAGAAAACATAGATTTTTTTGCAGGGATCTACAAAGTCCCCAAATCCATCAGGCCTGAAAGGAAAGCCTGGATACTTGAAATGTCGGACCTCACCACACACACGTCAAGCATCACCCGTTCTCTCGCAGGGGGGTGGAAACAGAGGCTTGCACTTGGCTGCGCCCTTATCCATCAACCGCCCATCGTCTTTCTTGATGAGCCTACTTCCGGAGTGGATCCAATCTCCAGAAGACGTTTTTGGAACCTGATATCAGATATCGCTCGGGAAGGGACTACCGTCTTCGTTACAACACACTACATGGAAGAGGCTGAGTACTGTGATGAGCTTGCGCTGATCTACAAAGGAAAGATGATCGCAAAGGGAACTCCAACCTCCATAAGGAAGGATTCGATGCCTTCTGACCTGATCGAGCTAGCTGTGAGCAGTCCTTTTGAAGCGATCGAAGTTTTAGAGAATTCCGGGTCAGTAGCAAGTGCTTCCATCTTCGGAGATGGGCTTCATTTAATTCTTAAAAATGGAGAATATGATGGTGAGACGATAAAAAAGATCCTCTCTGAAAAAAGCTTTGATATCTACTCGATAAATAGTGTTAGGCCGTCTCTTGAGGATGTCTTCGTCCATCTGATCGAAAAAGAGGACGCTTTGTTGGAGCGTGGTCGAAAATGAACAACAACGGGATAAAAAAGGTTTCGTTCCGCAGACTTGCAGCGGTCGTCAAAAAAGAATTCATCCACATTATGAGGGACAGCAGAAGCCTGGCCATGGCGTTTCTGATGCCGGTCATACTCCTCTTTATTTTTGGCTACGGCATAACTATGGACATTAAAAGCCTAAATATGGGTATATATGACATGGATAAGACAGCAGAGAGCAGGGAACTGATAGAGAGATTCAAGGCATCCGGTTATTTTAAAATCGTTGGAACCGTCAGCTCCGGCAAAGAGATAGACCGCCTGATCGACCGCAACATAGCCCATATGGTCCTTGTGATCCCTGAAGGTTTCAGCGGATCTGTGAAAAGAGGGCTACCGATAGACATACAGGCCATTTACGACGGAAGCGATGCCAACACGACCTCCATTGCAATGGGCTACACAGAGGCTATTGCTTCACGATATTCGCTCTCAAAGGGAGTAAATGGACTTTCAGGCCAGATCGATCTCAGATTGCGTGTATGGTATAACCCCGAACTAAAAAGCCGTTGGTTCATCATACCCGGCCTTATTGCGATCATCATGGGCGTGATAAGCGCTCTTCTGACTTCGCTGACCGTTTCAAGGGAATGGGAGCAGGGTACAATGGAACAGCTTCTTTCGACCCCCATCCATCCTGTGGAACTTTTTTTGGGTAAAATAACCCCCTATTTCCTTATCGGAATGATAGACCTTCTGATCTCTGTAGCTGTTGGAGTCTGGATCTTTGGAGTCCCTCTGAGGGGCAGCTTGCTTTTCCTCCTCGCAGTTTCATCACTTTTTCTGGTTGGCGGATTAAGCCTGGGGATACTAATTTCTACTGTCGCAAAGTCCCAGCTCGTAGCAAGCCAGGCGGCTTTTGTCCTGACGCTGCTTCCTGCTTTCATGCTCTCTGGATTTCTCTACTCAATAGACAACATGCCGGTCATCATCCAGAAAATAACATATGCAGTCCAGTCACGCTATTTTGTCACAGTCATAAAGGATATCTTCCTAAAAGGAAACCATCCGTCCGTTTTGATCAGGGAGATACTTTTCCTCTTTGCATTCACTGCTGTTGTATTTACCGCTGCTATCAAAAAATTCAAGAAGAATATGGGATAGGACGATCATGGGAGAAAGAATTTTACATTTGATGATAAAAGAGTTTATACAGGTCTTAAGAGATCCACGGATGAAGGCAATGATTTTTGTGCTTCCTATAATACAGCTTTTGATCTTCGGATACGCTGTTACTACCGATGTTGACCGGATAAAGACGGTCGTCATGGACAGCGACCGAAGCGCACACAGCCGCCGGCTTGTCGAAGGCTTCACATCCTCCGGACTCTTCAGTATCATCGCGTACCCTGAAAGTGATGCTGAAATTACGGAAGCTCTTGACAGGGGCAGAGCTGTAGTCGGAATAAACATCAAAAAGGGATTTGCTGAAGATCTGCTTAGCGGAAAACATCCGGTCGTTCAGATACTTGTTGACGGTACAAACTCCAATGACGGGACTCTGGCAATGAACTATGCCCAACGCATAATTTCCGATTTCGGAAGAGATGATCAGAGCAGAGACCTGGTAAACGTACATGGGAGAGCCTGGTACAATCCGGACCTGAAAAGCAGAAACTATAACGTCCCCGGTGTAATAGCGATCATCCTGCTCATGACATCACTGCTTCTGACATCCATGGCCATCGTCAGGGAAAAAGAGATAGGAACGATGGAGCAGCTGATGGTAACACCGATGCGGCCGATAGAGTTTATCCTGGGGAAATCCCTGCCCTTCGCTATCATCTGTTTTATAGATGTCATAGTTGTAAGCTTCGCAGGTATGGCATGGTTCAAGATACCGATCAGAGGCAGCTTGCCGCTGCTCCTTTTTGCCGCGACGCTCTTCCTTATGTCATGCATAGGCATAGGGCTTCTGATCTCTACGATCTCCAAAACACAGCAGGAGGCGTTGATGTCATCATTTTTCTTTTACTTCCCCGCCGTGCTGCTTTCAGGATTCATGTTCCCAATTTCTAACATGCCCATACCGGTACAGTGGATGACGACGATAAACCCGCTCAGATATTTCCTTGTGATAATAAGAGGCATTTTTCTTAAGGGAACAGGGTTGGCTGAACTGTGGCCCCAACTGGTCGCTCTTGCCCTTCTTGGTGCTTTCTTCCTTCTCTTCAGCGTGTCCAGGTTCAAGAAGACAATAGACTAAGTGCTTTTAAAGCGAAATGCGGCGGGGTTCTCCCCGCCGTTGCCGTTTTAAATATATTCCTTTTTGTAAAAACATCTTTTTAAGATATCAAAATAGATCTCCCATTCGCTCAGATGCTCTGCCGTGACCTCATCGAAAGAGTTCACGCTTTCAAGTTGCTGTTCCGCAAATCCCATTATTACCCAGTTAATGATATTCATGACTTTTTTTATGTCCATGTCCTCACGAAATTTTGAAAAATCAATGTTTTTATAACTTTTTTCCATCCCATCCTTGAAAACTGAAGCCTGAAGTCCTGTCAGCTCATCTTTTACCTCTGCAGAAGTCTCTCTGGTCGTGGATTTGAGAAAAGCAAAAACTGCCGGATGTTTTTTATAGATTCTGAATTTGGTAACTCCCATTGCTGCCATCCTTTTGAAAATATCTCTCTCCGACCAGTCTGTTTCATTGTAGATCTGCCCTATTACTGAAACAGAGTGATCAAGCAGAAAGAGGTACAAACCTTTTTTATTTGTAAAATAATTGAAAAGCGAGCCTTTCGATATACCGGCTTCTTTGACTATCACATTGGTAGAAGCTCTCTCATATCCACTGCGTATGAACTCATTCATTGCCGCATCGATTATCTTTTTACTTTTGTTTTCATCCAGATTCATAAACTGTGTATTAATGACGGCCACCTTCTTTCGTAGAGTTTTTTAATATTTTCCTGTATTTTTATCATAATATATTTGACCATGATGGTCAAATATAAACTGTTCGGCGTATCCTCTTATAAAAATAGGTATATTTATCTAACACAAAAGTGGAATCTAAGTGAAAATATGAACACAACCTTGCTCAAATATGGTTTAGGGTGTAGGTTATAAAGCAGCGATGTCTAAAAGAGTCATATTTGTCCAAAAACAGGACCAATTTTAAGTATTTAATGAAAGATGAGGATAAAACAAATGAAAAATGTGGGCATTTATTTGTTTAACAAGGTTGAGCTTCTGGACTTTGCGGGGCCCTATGAGGTCTTTTCAACCACATCAGAACTTAACGATCACAAGGCCTTCAAAGTATTCACCGTTTCTGAGGACGGAGGAGCGATCAAGTCCGTCAACGGGCTTATCGTTATCCCTGACTACAGCTTTGACAACCACCCAAAGATAGACATCTTGATCATCCCCGGAGGCGAAGGGACTAAAAACGAGATAAAAAAGAAAAAGGTCATGGAATGGGTCAACAAAACGCAGGGATCAGCAGAAATAATGGCTACGGTATGTTCGGGCGCCAGGATACCTGCTGTCCTTGGACTTCTCGACGGTCTTGAGGCTACGACCCACCAATCGGTAATAGACGACGTTAAGAAGCTTGCTCCCAACGTTACCATCGACCACACAAAACGATTTATCGACAACGGGAAGATCATGACCTCCGGAGGGATCTCCGCCGGGATAGACCTCTCTCTCCACATCGTGAAAAAACTCTGCGGAGAAGATACGGCCCAAAAAACCATGGAATACATGGAATATGGAGAGGCAGCGCCTAAAAACCATTAGCTTGGCGATGGCTGAGCAGTAGCTGAGCGATCGTAAAACATATTACGAAAACAAACTGAATTAGAAAATAGTGAAACAGCCATGAGGACCGGCAGGGGTAACGCCCGCCGGTCACCGTTTCTTTTTTCTTTTACCTCTCTCATTAGCCTTTTCATTTCACCCTTGCTTCCGAACATCCTGTTGATCTTTTCATTTTCCAGCTGGCGTGAATTGAGGCCATCATAGGCGATCTCGCGCTGAAGCTTGAGGTAATTTTGGAAGCGCTCCTCAGAAAGCTGGTTTTCCTCTATTGCTTTTCGAACAGCGCAGCCCGGTTCCGTAGTATGGGTACAGTCCTTATATCTGCAGTTCAGAGCCAGCTCGTTTATATCCTCAAAAGACTTTTCCAGGTTTCCTCCATAGAGGTGCAGCTCCCTCATTCCGGGCGTATCTATAACTACCCCGCCGTCAGGGAGTAAAAGCAGCTGACGGTGAGTCGTAGTGTGTCTTCCCCTCTCATCGGACTCACGGATCTCTTTTGTGGCAAGGACTTCCCTTCCCATGAGTCGGTTGATGAGTGTAGATTTCCCGACCCCCGAAGAACCGATGAAAGCAATTGTCTTTCCCTCTTCAATGTAAGGGCAGACGGCATCGATCCCTTTTTCTTCAGTGCATGAACATATTATGATGTCAGCACCCGAGCTGACAGAAGAGACTTCGTTGATCTTTTGTTCCAGGTCACGGCAGAGATCCGCTTTGGTAAGAACGATCACAGGAGAGGCCATGCTGTCCCATGCGATAGATAGGTATCTCTCAAGACGGCGAAGATTGAAGTCCGTATTGAGCGACATACAGATAAATATCGTGTCCACGTTAGCAGCGACGATCTGAACATCCTCTTTGGTACCTGCCGCCCTTCGCGCAAAAAAACTTTTACGTCTGAGGATGTTGCGAATTACCGCATTGCCCGAATTTCCATCCACCCTGTCTATCATGACCCAGTCGCCCACGGCAGGAAAATCCATAGTCCCTTCAGCGGCATAATGAAGCTTGCCCGATACGCTTGCCTGAAGCTCGCCCTCTTCACTGATCACCTTATATAAGTAGTGGTGCTGTTCAGAGACCCTTGCAGGGTAAAGCCCCTCATAAAAAGAAGCCTCCTGTTCGAAACGCTCTGTAAATCCGTATTTTTTCAAGTTTGTATATTGCATCCCATTCTCACTGGCTTTCCTCAGGTTTATGTTACACGTGCAATTATATTACTTATTGAAAATCATGAGTCGGGAATCAATGGGTAATCGATTGGAAATCGATGGCAAATCGGTTGGTTATAAGGAGGGGGCCCGGGGCGGACAAGATTTTAGATCCTTAAGATTTTATATTGTATTTTAAATAATTGATTTGCCATCGACGTCCGTCTCTGCCGTGGCCATTATCGTAATTGGGACAGATCGTGGATGATTACGACGCAAAACAAAAAAGTCCCAGCAAAGACGTATTGCTCATACGTCGAAGCAAAGGACTTTGGGCTTTGCTAAGTTAGCGCTGCTATAAATCCCAATTGCCGTAATTGGGGCATAGAGGAGATGATGACGACGCAATGCGAAGCGGGTTCTCGTAAAGGCGTATTACATACGTCGAAACGAGAGCCCGCAAGCCTTGCTAAGTCAGGGCTGCTCTATGCCTCAATTACAGGAATTTTAGAGGGGGCCTTGAGTGTAGCCAATATAGCCACTGATATTGCCAGCACCACTGCTGCGACAATGAAAGGCACAAAGAACGAACCGGTCATGGCCTGGAGTTTGCCGCCGAAGTAGGGACCACAGAAGCCGGCTATGCCCCATGCGGTAAAGAGCAGTCCATAGTTGGACCCCTGGTTAGTAGGACCGTAATACTGGAGCAGGGTGGCCGGGAAGAGCGTGAACATCGCTCCGTAGTTCCATCCGATGAGACCCGCGCATGCTGCAAGAAGAGCCGCCGTTTTGCCTGCGGGGAAGAGTATGAGCATCGCAACTGTCTGCAGAGCAAAAAGAGCGACAAATATTTTTTTCGTTCCCATCCTGTCGGCAAGGGGACCTACCATTATGCGGACAGCGGCGTTAAATACTGCAAGTGTACTTGGAGCAAGCGAAGCAGACATGGCAATGCTTTTTGCCACATCCTCCGGGATGACAGCAGCAGCATCAAGGCCCTCTTTTGCCCTGTAAACAAGGGTCATGGCATCTATTCCGTGCTTGGCGATCAGGCCGATCACCATAAGTCCGGCAAATGAACCGCAGAAGTAAGCCACCCACAGAAGCCAGAATTGGGGGGTCTTTTTTGTCTCTTCGTATGTGTAGTCCCTGCAGCATTTAACCAGACCGTCCGCTGAAGACTGTACAGGCGGATTCCAGCCTGCAGGCCTGTAGCCTTTTGGAGGTTCCTTGAGGCATAGCGCTGCGAGAACTACCATTATTCCCATCGCAATGCCTACATATTTGAAAACAGGCAGTGCACTGCCAAAATGGTTTATCATGCCTGTCGCCATGGGGGCCATAACGAAAGAGCCCAGTCCAAGCCCCACGACGGTGAAGCCTGTTGCAAGTGCCCTTCTGTCCGGCCACCACTTTGGTGCGGTCGCTATCGGCGGCAGGTAGACACATCCTCCTCCGAATCCGGCTATTACACCGTAATAAAGGTACAGAAGGTAAAGAGGGGTCTTGCCTGCGGCCCTTGCCGCATCACCACCCGCAGCTATAACTGCAGGATCAGGAGGGGTTATCGTAGAGACCATAAAGAAACCGAAGGCCATAATGATCCCGCCCACAAGGACTACGTTCCTCGAACCGTATTTATCGCTGAGG
>Ga0334884_1003055_pt1 | contig 19744 bp, 20 predicted proteins | sample GraSluR1_MG_7_FD_207215 | JGI IMG/M metagenome (GOLD analysis project Ga0334884, IMG submission 207215) | Sludge microbial communities from methane-producing bioreactor in Wageningen University, Netherlands - Granular Sludge_12_05 R1 | ecosystem: Engineered > Bioreactor > Anaerobic >...
TATCCTTCATCACCACTTCCTTAGGAGCTTTAACCTCAATAGAAGCAGGAGAAAAATTAAAACCTATCCAAGACAATAAATTAACGTCTTTAATAAGCATCTCAGCCTCACAAAAAGTACCCCATAAACCATCGCCAGCATCCTCAGCGTCACCATAATCCTCCTTAAAAACATTAACACCCTTATTACTCTTAACGCCTTCCATGACCTTACGAACCATGGCCTCAACGTGCTCCTTAGGATTACCAACGACCTCAAACAAAACATTAATATGCAAATAACCTTGCTCCACGAATTCCTTAATTTCTTTTGATTTCATAAAACAACAAGAAACTCTTATTACTTAAAAACGTTTTGGCTAATAAATAAAACCAATAAAAAAGTTTAAAAACAAAGAACTCATCTCATGATTCATGGAAGACTGGAAAAAAATAGAAGCACTACTATTCGCATCAGGAAAATACATAACAGAAGAACAACTCATAACGCTATCAAAAATACCAAAAAACAAAATAAAAAAAGCACTAACAGACCTAAAAAACAAATACGAAGAAAACAACACTAGCCTAACAATATATAACGAAGCAGACGCGTGGAAACTAAACGTAAAAGAAGAATACACAGAAATAATAAAAGAAGTAGTATCAGACGCAGAAATGCCTCGCGCAGTAATGGAAACACTAGCAATAATAGCATATAAAAGCCCAGTTCTACAATCAGAAATAAAAGACATAAGAGGAACAACGTCTTACGATCACATAGCCCTACTAGAAGCAAAAGGATTCATAAACAGAGAAAGACAAGGAAGAAGCTACAAAATAAGACTAACCACGAAGTTCCACGAATACTTCGACATAGACGGAGACTCAAAACTAGCAGAACTATTCAAAGACGTCAAGAAACCAGAAAAACTAGGAAACCTAGAAGTATACGAAGAAAAAGACGAAAAAGAAGACAAAGAATTCGACGACAAAATAACTGAAAGAATGAAAAAACTAGAAAAAACCAATGAAGACGAAGAACAAGAAAACAATTTCCTAAACGAATTCGAAGAAAAATTCGAAAAAACCAAACAAAAAATAGACGAATCAGAACAAGACATACAAAGCTTCAGAAAAAGAACAGACGAAGACACAGAACAAATATTCAAAGAAAAACAAGAACAAGAAGAAGAAACAATAGGAACAACAAAATCCAAACAAATATTCGAAGAAAACCAAGAAGACGAAGAACAACAAGAAAACCAAGAAGATAAAGAAGAAAATGAAGAAACAGGACCCGAATTCTTAAAAAAAATAAATCAACAAATCGACGACCTAATAGGCACAAACACAGAACAACAAAACGAAGAAAACGAAGAACAAGAAAATGCAAAAGAAAATGATATTGTTAAAGAAAATCAAGAAGACGAAGATCAACACAAAAAAATAAAATAAAAAATATTCTAAGACTCAGTAATCAGTAGTGCAATAAACAGAACAATCAGGACTTGTAAGAACATTATTGCAAGTATTATCCCAACACTCCATACACATATTAGTCCAATAAGTACGAGTTTGACCTCCGCCATCTATACACCTATGACTACAATCTAATAATTCAACACATTCAACACAAGAATAACTAACACATCGACTATAAGTAAGACTTAAACAATTACTATCACTACAACACTCTATGGTGTATGGAGTTACATCAGAAGGCGCGTTGTTCAAAAAACTACTCCACTCACCACTACTACCAGTAGGAACAAACAAATTTTGACCATGAAAACTAACAAGCCTACGAAAATTCCCATGATAGCACCAATAATTATTAGTAGTCCCAGTATTTAATGTACAACAAGCCTGACTAAAAACAACAGATAAAGTACCCAAAACAATTAATAAGAATAAGGATATCAACAAAATTTTTCTTTTCTTCTTAAACATAAAAGTAATCAGTTCTTGAATATATAAAAACTTTTTTATTTTAAAAATTCCTAAAAAATAATTCAACTATTTATTTTCAATACATTATCAAAACTAATCAAAAACAAATACACTTTATTATTAATAATTATCATATTCTTCTCTAGAACCCCACTCATAAACATCCAAAAGATAAGACTCCTTATTAGATAAAGAATCATAATCACTAAGATAACCAATACGCTCTATGAAAATATCATTACGCTCATCCTCCAAAAGCATAAACTCATTATAAGACCAACCATAATGATTAACCTTGAATTCACCATCCTCATAATAAAAATACCTAGGCTCATCAACCTCTTCCAAATAACCAAGACCCCTAAAAAAAACAACGGCGCCATAACCCTTATCTTCCTCAGAAACATTATACTCATAAACAACTAATTGACCAGAATAACAATTCCTAACAGCAATAAGAAAAAACAACCGTAACAACTCATACTCAGAACCCTCCCTCGCATTATAAACATCCACGGGCTTACTCAAATTAAAAATATCAGAATCAACAACAGAAAAATTAGAATTAATAAAACTAACAATCTTACTAATATTATCATAAACCAAAACTTCCTCCAAAAAATCCTCTTCCTCAGAACTAATCAGTCTATAAAAACGACAAAAATCCTCTTCCTCAACCACGGAACTACTAGAAGAACTACTAGAACTAAAAAAAGACACAATCTTAGAAACAAGACTATTCTCCTCTTCAACCATTTCCTTGAACCTATCAGCTTCACCAATATCAACGAACCTATCCAAAACAACAACATCAAAATCATTACTAACATACAACTTATTATTATCATAAATCCTTACATTAGTCCTCCAAACACCAACCTCTTTACCAATAATCCTAACAAAATTCTCATGAACACCAAAAGAAAAACCATCACTACTCTTAACACTAAAAGTCAAACCATCACCAACAACGAAATCACTCATATCAATATAAGCAACTTCACCAATCCTAACAACAAAATCAGGAATAGGACCTAAAAAAACCAAGTTATCAATAGAAACATTAACAAAATCACCCTTAACCTTGTTCTTATTCAAAAAAACATAAAGCACACTATCCTCAAAAATAAAAGCACAACCACTAATAAACAAAACAAAAACTAACAAGAAAACCAAAAAATACCTCTTAACAAAAAAATCACTCATAACAAAAAACATAACCTTTTATTTATTTAAGCTTTTTCATTACAAAAACACAAAAAAACTAAGACTCAAATTTACCTTCCAACTTCTCTAAACGCTCACTCAACTCCTTAACAGCCTCAATCAAAGGAGCCACGAGGTTTCCGTATTGTATTGATTTGTGGCTGTTTTTTGGGGTGTTTACTATTTCAGGAAATACTTTTTCTACGTCTTGTGCTATTAGTCCTATTGATTCTTCGTTGTTTTGTTTCCATTTGAATTTTATTCCTTCAATTTTTTTTATTTTTTCTAATGCTTGTTTTATTGGTCTAATGTCTTTTTTCAGTTTTTTATCAGAACCATAATAATAAGCATAAGCTCTAATGCTTCCAGCGTTTCCTGAAGCAGTTCCCACATCTAAGCCGTAACTAGGATTAGTTCTACCTATGCCTACGTAGCCACTATCTATTATTCTAACTCTTTCTTGACTATTAGATGTATAAAATCTTATGTAACTACTCCCTGTAGTTGTGCTTGTTGTGCTTCTCAAATTTAACACGCTTGTACTCGCTGTTCCTCCGTAAATAGTTGCGATTCTCGGCGTTGATATCGTTGGGCTTGATGATAATACTACTGATGTTGAACCAGTACTACTTGTAACTCCTGTTCCTCCTCTTGCTACTGTGAGTGTTCCTGATGTGATGTCTGCTGCGCTGTGATTGTGTGAGCTTGGTGGGAATGTGCTTCTTGAATCTATTCCACTTCTACTAACTAAGCTTACCGCACTTGTTCCATTCCCTACTAAGACTGCGTCACTTGTTAAAGTTGTTCTTCCAGTACCGCCATTTGCTACTGTTAATTGACTAGATAAATTTAATGAATGAGCACTTAAACTAGTTATAGTTGTTTGTCCACTTTGACTAGTTAAATCATCAATTCTCGCAGTACTATCCTCTGTCCATCCACTAGGAGTTCCTTCAGCCGTAGGAGTTATAAGCGTCCAATTACTCCACCCGGAATTCAAAGCAGCATCATGATGTTGAACCACATCCAATGAAAATGGCTGATTACTACAATAAACTTGCAACTTATAAGTTCCATAAGTCCTATCACTAGTATTATACAAAATTCTAGCATGAGTTATTGTTTGTGTAGAATATCTTAAACCAGTAATACAAGCAAGAGTTAATTGTCCATAAGAACCAGTAGCTTCTAACACAATAAAATTATGTCTACTACTACTAGCATCACTAATAGTTAATCTTCCATGAGTTCTAGCAGATCCTTCTGCTATAGTCCACCAATTATTCGCATTCACACTAACACTAACGTTATCTTGAGTAGCTAAATCACGAGTATCAATACCTGCTCTACTAACTAAGCTTACTGCGCTTGTTCCATTCCCTACTAAGACAGTGTTACTTGTTAAAGTTGTTCTTCCAGTACCACCATTACTTACAGCGACTGTTCCTGTCACGTTGGAAGCGGTTCCTCCAATACTTAAACTAGAAGCGGTCCCAGTTAGTCCCGTTCCTGCTCCTGAAAAAGACGTCGCGGTCGCACTTCCTGAAACAGTCAAATCACCGTTCTGAGCTATTTGCATTCTTTGAGTAAAAGAACCATTATTATTAGAATAAAAGTTCAATTCAGGAGTTGTTCCAGTTCTTGAAGATATTTGCCAACCATAATTTTCTCCACCACTTTGAGTATTTAACAAATCTATTTCAGCAGGATTATTAGACTTAGTCCTAGCAAGTATTGTAGCTCTAGTCGATGCCCTCCAACCACTAGGACCTATGCTGATTAAACCATCAGACGTTTCTGCAACCAAGAGCTCGCTAGGACTCGTAGTGCCTATACCGACGTTTCCTAATGAATAAAAATTGCTCGCAATTTGTAAAATGCCTGTGTTGCTTAAAGCAGCGACAGGAGTACTTCCAGAACCGCCCCAAGTCCAACCACGACCAGCAGTACCGTTCATATTCATTTTAATACTATAATCAGTTACAGGACCATATTGATTTTCTGATGCGTTACCCATATGTATTTTGTAAGCATCACTACCCCAAAATCTTAATCCATTACCATTTCCTGAAGAAACATTATAATATTGATGCGCAGATAAAGTCGTATCTATACTAGTATTCCCACTACCAGTAACAGAACCTGTTAGTGTTATTGTTTGATTACTTGTTAAGACGCTGTTTCCATTAATAAGTATATTTTTATTAAAATAAAATGTGGGCATATCAGTATATATATGAGCGTGAGAACTATTAGCAGGACCTAATTGTATTTGTCCTGAAGGAGTATGAAACGTGTTCCAATTACTTCCACCAACCCATCTATAACTACTACTAGGATTATTAATAGTTCCTCCAAAAGTAGGATTGCTTGTTGTTAATAGTGCTTGGTTGATGTCTGAGTGTGATGTGTGGCTGTGTGTGCTTGGAGGAAATTCGCTTCTTGAATCTATTCCGCTTCTTGATAATGTTGTTATTGCGTTTGTTCCTCCACCTATTAGTACTTCTCCGCTTGTGTGCGTTGTTGTTCCTGTTCCTCCGTTTGCTACGGGTAATGTGCCTGTTACGTGGCTTGTTAGATTTATTTGGTTGGCTGTTATTTGTTGTCCGTCTAAATTTAAGTATCCTTGTCCTGTTAGTGTGATTGCGTCGTGTAGGTCTCCTGATTGTACTGGTGATAGTGCTTGTATTGCTTGGTTTACTCTTTGAGCAGTCCATGCTCTAGCGGTTGTTGAGGTTCCTGCTTCTGCATCTGCTTGGGATACTGTTGCTAAGTTTCCTGTGTGATAAAAAGTTCTTGTTGATCCATTTATTCTTCCTATTAAACTAGTTGTTGTTGTCCAAAAATCCCCGTTAACTAGAGTGGTGGGTGTCAAACCGTGTGGTAAATTCAAATAAGCAGAATCAGTTATTGACGCAGGCAAATTTAATTTCCCTGTGAGTGTTCCTCCACTTAAAGGTAAATGACCTGTTTGTGAATAAGTGTAAGCCGTATTCCAATTCGTACTGGTTCCTCCTGTCGCGGTGATTGTTCCGTTAACGTCTAGTTCGGTTCCTGGAGTCGTTGTGCCTATGCCTACTCTGTTCGTGGTGGTGTTTACGAATAAGGTGTTTGTGTCTACTATTAGGTCTCCGCTTACTCCTAAGTCGCCGTCAACAGCGGTGTCTCCTCCTAGCCACGTTTCGCCTATTACTGTTAAATCATTACTTGGGGTGGTTGTTCCTATTCCTAGTCTGGAATTGGTGTTGTCCCAGAACAAGTCATTGTTCCCACTTACTGTGTTGGGTGTCGTGGTCCAGAACGTGATTTGTCCTGGTTGTACATCTCCTTCATGGTATAGTCCGCTGACTGAGTCTAGCACTTCGGTTAATGGTTTCCATTCAGCATTACCTTGAGTATCTACGGAGGTTAGCACACGATTTTCTTCTGGGGTTCCGCCTTCTATGCGGATCGTGCTTTCGAATACTGTTGGTAGGTTAAAACGTAGTTTCAACGTGTTTCACCTTCCGCTTTTTTTGTTTTGATAACCATTTTTTTTTATAGTTCGTCCTCTAGTTTGATTTTTAGTTTCTGGGTGATGTTTAGGATTTTTTGTGCTTCTCTGATTTTTTTGTGTGCGCTTCTTTCGAATTTTGAGACGGCTGCTTGAGAAATTTTTAGTTTGTTAGCTATCTCGGTTTGAGTAAGCTTTTGCTTACTTCTAAGTTCTAGAATTTCATATTCTTTTTTCGTTAACAATTGTACAACCTAAACAAGTTTTAATATGTTTAAAACCTATAATGGTTGTACTAATATATAAATGTTTTGCAAAAAACCACTAAAATCACAGAATAAAAACAAATTTAGAAACACAATAAAATTAACAAGAAATTAACCAATTATCACTTAACAATTTTCTTAAAAGAACCATCACTTTGAACATGCAAAGCAAGAAAACCAACAGGAACATCACCATCCAAACCATGAACTTCCCTAACCTTATCAACAACGAAATTAGGAACATCATTAGCCAAATCAAGAAACGCATCAATATTAGCCAAATCATCATCAATCAAAACACAAAACCTATACAAACCAGAACTCAAATAACTAATAATTCTAGACTTCTTACGAACCGCGATACTCTCCCCACTCTTAATATTACCAACCCTATCAACATAAAAAACATCTTTATCAGAAACATCAATACCATGATCATAAAAAGTCTTAAGAAAAGTATCCTTATCCTGAAAATCCTCACGAGCAGTCAAAACAACAATCTTAGAATTAACAACATCAACATTTTTTAACAAATCCTTAACCAAAGACAAAGTCTCAGGAATAGGCACAGAAGTCTCCCTAAAAAAAGAAGCATCCCTAAACTCAGAAAAATCAAAAACCTCACCAACACCAAGAACATAAGAATTATACTCCTTATTAGACAACTCCCTAACCAAAGAACCATTCTTAAAAACCTTAACCTTAGCAAAAGTACGAAACAAAGTCTCATCCAAATCCACAAAAACAACGCTGTTCTGCTTATTAACAAACATAAAATAACAGAAATACTAATCATTATATAAATATTTAAGTCAAAAAAAACAACCTAAAAAGTTTCCTTTAAACGACAAGCCCTACAAATATTACCCTCGGAAGGAAAACTACAAACTTCGCAAGTACCAGTAACAACAGGAGAATCATTACTAATCTTCAAATCCAAAAAAGTAGAAATGATATTATCCTTAACACCAGGATTAATTACTTCAGCAGAATTAATAAAATCCCTAACCTTAGACCTAAAACTCAAACGAGCAAAAGGACACTCAACAAAAGGAACATCAAAACCCTTCAAAAAAGCAAAAGCAAGAATCTCTTTCTCACGCAAATAATACAAAGGCTTAATCTTCCTAGTAAAACCATCACTCTCCCTAGTAATAGGACCCTGACGATCAAACAAATCTAACTGAGCCTTAAACAAATTCATCAACACAGCCTGAGCCTCATCATCCAAATTATGACCAGTAGCAACCTTATCAAAACCCTGAGAATACTTATTCAACATGAAACGACGAAAAGTACCACAAGCATTACACATAGAACCATGACTAGGCATATCATCCAAATCCCTACCAGTCTCATCCTTAAAACTCTTAATAACTAAAGGAACACCATAAGAAGAACAAAAAACCCTAAGAAAATCCAAAGTCTCAGAACGATAACCCTCAATACCCTCATCAATAGCCAAAGCAGAAACATCATAACCAAACTTATTCAACAAATACAATAAAACAACAGAGTCCTTACCACCACTCACAGCCACACAAACCCTATCATCCTTATCCAACAAACCAAACCTAGATATAGTATCTTCAACTTTTTTCTCAAAATAATCCAAGAAATGAACCTTACAAAAACCAGACATAACAACTTTATCAGAACAAACAGAACAACCCAACCTAACCACCAGAAACCACACTTAACAACTTAAGCTCATCATCACCTTCACAAACCTCATCCAAAGACACAAGCTCATTATTCTTAATAACTAAGACTTCCTCAGAATTAACGCCTAACAACTCTAACAAAGACTCACAAGTACCACTAAATTCTAACTCCTTCCAAGACTTATCTCGCTCAACAAAAACCTTCATAAAAACAAGAAATCAAAACTTATTAAAAAAAGTATCTAAAAACAAAATAAATCACCAAGAAACAGGAAGCTCCCTAACAATCCTCGTCTTAGAAAAATCAGAATGAATCTTAAACGTCTTACCACAATAAACACAACGCTTACTCTTACCAGAAACCTCCCACCTACCCTTAATACGAGGAGCAACCTTTTGATCATTACCACACCTATCACAACGAACAACGAACATCATAACAAAAAATAAACAAAAAAACTATAAAAACACTACCTCCACGAATGTCCAGTGACTACTTAAGAAAACTAATACCAAAACCACTATTAATATAACTAAGACTACGAGCATAAACATCAGGATTACTATTATGCGAAATCATCCTATTAACTTGCTTATCCAAATCAAAATACTTCAAAGAACCAAGAATACTACGACCATTCTCAAACAAATTCTTATCAGGATCCAACACACCATTAAACCTCAAAACTTGCTCAGTCCTAACACGACTCTGATCACTAACATAAGAACCCTTACCAACCTCGACATTCTTCAACTCCTTAAAATGAACAAAAAAAGAAGAATCCAAAAAATCAAACTCCAAACCAAAATGAAGACCAAAATCACCATACCTAAAATCAAAAAGCTCCTCAACCACTAAAACAGAACTAACACTCTCCTTCTCCATGTAATCCTTCAAAACCAAAGTCAAAGGAGAACAAGCCTGCATATAAAATAATTCTTTACTCTCCAAAATCTGATTAAGACTCTGCTTACCAAACTTCTCCCTAATATCAGAAGCAGACCAATTAACCAAGCTTATACTCTCAATCTTATTAAGCAAAGGCCTAAAAAAATCAGACAATTCCTTTTCTTCACGCAAACTAAAACTCATAATCACTCAGAAATAACAACTTTTTTATAAATATTATTCAAAAAACCAAGAAAAAAAATAAAAAAATAAAAAAATAATTAAGCGTTAGGCGGAACCATATAAGAAGGACTCATCGCGCCATACAAACTGCCAAAACCAAGAATTAACAACAAAATAATAGGTATTAACAAAACCAACACAGCCTTCCACGCAGCTAACTTATGAACCTTCATCAAAACAAAAACATTAAGACCTAAAATCCATAAACCAATAATGTACTGCAAAAACACACCTATAACAGGTATAAACGCGAACCAATACAAAATAAAACAATTACTCAAAGACCTAAAATACTGAGCGCCAGTAGCCTTACCCTTAAAAAGAAATTTCGCAATGAAATGATAAATAGAATAACCAATAACGAAACTAATTATCAAAATTATAGGCATAAAAATCAAACCCGTAACATTCAAAGCAGAAATCGCCATAGCCACACCAGCAAAGAGCCAAAGTCAAAAAACCAAAACCGGTAGCACTATTACTATTAGCCAACTTACTAATAGCTTTATCATCAAAAATTATAGCTCTCAAAGAATCCTTCACATTTTCCAAAAAAGACATAATAAAAACCTCCAATTAATTTTTTTTATTCAAATGAAGAATTGAAAAAAGAACTTTATAAAGGTATCTAAAGATTAACACAAAATAAATAAACAAAAACAAAACACCCCTAAATAAATAAGAGGACTTAATAAAATGGGCAAAAGAAACAAAAAACAAGAAACAAAAAAAAATAATGTGCTTCTATACGCAACAGCAGGAATACTAGCAGTACTAATAGGAACAATAGTATTCATAGTAGCAAAACCAACAAGTAACGTAGTAGCAGGAGAAGGAGAATTAGACGAATTCGCCAAGTGCCTAACAGAACAAGGCGCAATATTCTACGGAACAGAATGGTGCGGATTCTGCCAACAACAAAAAACAATGTTCCAAGAATCAATGCAACACATAAACTTCATAGACTGCGACCAAAACAGAAACACATGCCAACAAGAAGGAATCACAGGATACCCAACATGGAAAATCAACGGACAACTATACCCAGGCATGCAACAACTAACAAGACTATCAGACATAAGCGGATGCGAACTATTCGCATAAAAAAACCTTTTTTTTTCTTTATTAAATATTATCAATTCTATCCTGGCGTTGCTTCTCCAAAGAACGATACAAAGCCAAAAAATTAGACTCACCATTATTAGGATGATACAACCTAATTAATTCCTTATACATAAAAACCTTATCAGCATACTCCCTAGACTCCTTAGGCAAAACAAATCTACCATTCTTCTCAAAATTAATAATATCATCAGCACTAAAAAAACCCTCAGAATTAGCATCATTAATAACTCTGCTAAGCGCACTAGGCCCCCTATTATAAGCAGTCAAAGCCAAAGTATCATTACCAAACCTGCGCTGAAGACTCCTCAAATACTTAGCAGACTCACGAACATTATCCTCATGAACAAAAGGATTAGAATCCAAATAAACATAAGGACTCAACTGATTAAGACCTAAACAATCAGCCCTAGAAATAGCATAAGGATTAAAACGAGACTCAACACTAGCAACAGCTAAAAGCAAACGCCTATCAACACCCTCCTCCCTAGCAATCCTGGCATACAACTCACCAAATAACTGAAGATTACCAAAAAGATCATTCGCAGAACCAACCTCGCCAACCCTAACACCTAACAAATCAGCAAAATCACTCCTTCCCAAAATATTAATCTCATCAGAAATATCACTACCTTTCTTAGTCAAAACATGAATCCTATTAAAAGAACTACTAGCCAAAGAATAACCCCCAAAAACAGTATCATCAACCAAGTACTTATAATTAGAATAAGCATCATCATCCCAAACAAAATCAGAAGAATAAACAACGTTCCTCAAAGAATCAACATTAGGCTCACAAATAGCTTCTAAACTAGAAGCCTCAATTTTTCTAGAAGAAAAAGTATCAGAAATAACAGAACCAAGAGACACATACTTAGAACTACAAATACTAAGAGAAGTCAAAAGACTACTTAAAGCCAACACCTTAACCAAATTCTTTTTTCTCATAACAACACCTTAATAATACATAAAAAAATCTAAAAAAACAATAAAAACGCATAACGCGTCCAATCATACTCTAAAGTTAATACTTAAGAAGGAAAACTAGAAATCAACAATTATTTAAAAAACTAATCATTTTTAAAAGAAATGAAAACAACAACGAACGCATTCATATTCCACAAAAACAAACTATTGCTAATACTACACAAAAAAGCAAATATATGGATGCATCCAGGCGGACACGTAGAAGAAAACGAAACAATAACAAAAGCAATACACAGAGAAATCAAAGAAGAAACCAACCTAGACATAAAAATATTAAACAAAGAAAAAGAACCTGACAAACCATTCATGATTTGGACACACAAAAAAAACAACGAAGAAATACAAAGAATAGAATACATAGCAGAACCAACAAATCCAAAAGAAATAAAAATACAAGAAGAAGAAATACTAAATTATAAGTGGATAACAAAGAAAGAATTACAAGAAATAAAAACAATACCAAGAATAAAAGAACTAGCAATAAAATCATTTGAAGAATACGAAGAAATAAAAAAACAATCAAAATGAGCAACAAAAACAGAAGAAGAAACACATTGTGCTTAGCACTATCAAAAACATTCGCGTGGCCCTTAATTAAAACAACATCATTCAAAGAATACGAAGTTCCAAAAGAAACAAAAGAACTAATAAAACGCCAAAACCAAAAAAAAGACTGCGCACTATTCTTTGCAGGACCACACAGAAGCATGTGGGAAACAGTAGGAATACCCTACACGATAACAAAATACGACGGAGACACACCCTTCGCGTTAATGGGAAACAACCTAATAAAAAAAGAAACAGGAATAAAAGAAGCCATCCTGAAATACGTAATAGAACGATCAGGAATAATATGGGTGGAAAGAGAAAAAAATCCTAAAGCAGCAATACAAAAAATAATACAAACAACAGAAACAATACTAAGCAAAAACAGAAACATAATGCTATTCCCAGAAGGAACAAGAAGCAGAGACGGACTAGTAAAAGATTTCAAACCATCAATATTACAAGGAGCAATAAACGCATCAAAAAACACAGACGTATACATAATACCTATCAACGTTGATTACTCAAAACTACTAGAAATAAATGAATTCGCAAAAAACTCAGGAACATACACATTCACAGTAAAAGACCTAAACCAATGGAAAACAACTCACCTAGGAGAAATATACATATCATTCGACAAACCAATACTAATAAGTCCCGACACAAACAGAAAAATAATAGCATATGAAACAAGAAAAAAGTGCTTGGACCTAGTAAAAATACAACCAATAAACATAGTATCAACAGCAATAACAAGACTAAACCAACAACAAGAACCACTAAAAAAAACAAACATAGAACAAACAATAGAAATAATCATGAAAGAACTCGAACCACACCAAGAAAAATACAGAGGATTCAAAGAATACACAGAACCAAACAAAATAATAAAATTAACCAAACAAGAAATAAAACCAGAACTAATAACACAACACCAAATATACGCGAATTACATAGCACACTACTTCTAAAAAAAAAGAATTAGAACTTAATAATGCTTTCACCAGTCATCTCATCAGGCTTAGGCAAACCAAGAAGGGAAAGAACAGTAGGCGCAACATCACGCAAACCCTTACCCTTAAGCAACTTCACGTTCTTAAAATCAGGATTATCAGAAACAAAAATAAAAGGAACAGGATTAACAGTATGACTAGTACGCCAAGCAGGAGTCTGATCCTCCGCGTTACCATGATCAGCAAGAATCAACAAATCATAACCATTCTTTAAACCATGACTAACAATGCTACCAACACAAGAATCAACAGCCTCAACACCTTTTTTAATAGCACTAACAACGCCGGTATGACCAACCATGTCACCATTAACAAGATTAACAACAACGAAATCAAACTCTTGCCTATCAATCTCCCTAACCAAAGAAGAAGTAACCTCAAAAGCACTCATCTCAGGCTTCAAATCATAAGTAGCAACCCTAGGAGAAGGAACAAGAATTCTACGCTCACCCCTAAAAGGCTTCTCAACCTGACCATTAAAAAAGAAAGTAACATGAGCATACTTCTCAGTCTCAGAAATTCTCAACTGCTTCAAACCATTACCAGCAACAACACCCCCAAGAAGACCACTAAGAACTTGCTCATTAAAAGCAATCCTAGCATTCATACCCTTATAATACTGAGTCATACCAACAAAAAAAACCTTTTTCCTACACCTAAACCAACCACCAAAAAAAGGCTCAACAATAGCCCTAGTTAATTGACGAGTCCTATCAGTCCTAAAATTAAAAAAAATAAAAGAATCATCTTTCCCAAAACCCGCGTAACCCTTAAGCTTCCCAGGAACAATGAATTCATCAGTAACCCCTGCACCATGACTTAACTTAATATAAGACTCAACATCATCAAAATCCGAAGCCTTACCAAGAACAACACAATCATAAACCTTACGAGTACGATCCCAACGCTTATCACGATCCATCGCGTAATACCTACCAGAAACACTAACAATCACACCAAAACCCAAAGAAACAAGCTTACGCTTAACCTTCCTAACAAGAACCAAACTATGAGTAACAGGAGAATCCCTACCATCAGTAAACAAATGAAGCTTCACATCCCTAAAATTCTGAGACTCACACAAATCAAGCAAAGCAAACAAATGACTAATATGACTATGAACACCTTCCTCCTGAAGCAAACCCGCGATGTGCAAAGACGAACCATGCTTCTTACAATTATTAATAGCACCCAAAAACTCAGAATTACTAAAAAAACTCTTATCCCTAATACTATTATTAATACGCTCCAAAGACTGCAAAATAATCCTACCAGAACCAATAGTCATATGACCAACCTCAGAATTACCCTGATAACCCTTAGGAACACCAACAGCTTCACCACTAGCATTAACCAAAACATTAGGATATTTCTTCATCAAGAAATCAGTATTAGGCGTATCAGAAGAAGCAATCGCATTATCATTCTTAGAAGAACGAAAACCCCAACCATCCCTAATAACAAGAATAACCTTATTCTTAACCATGAAACAAATAACAACTAAAGAGTTTAAATAATTTATCCAAAAAAAAAAACAAAAAAGAAAAATAATATAAACAACAAATAAAAAACAAAAAAATGTTGGGAACAAAAAATAATTATTACAAAAAAGGAATTCTACTAATACTAGTACTATTCACGCTAGCAAGCTCAGAATGCGAATTCGAATTCCCATCAAGAGACCCATGCGCGAACGACCCAGACTCAAGACACTGCTACCAAGACTTAGCAGTAGAAAGAGGAGACCCATCCTACTGCGAAAAAATAGAAGCACCAGAAGGATTTGACAAATCAAACCCGCCAAAAGACAAATGCTACTTAATGGTAGCTGAAAGCACAGGCGATCCTAATCATTGTTTAAAAATGATAGGTGGAGAAGGATCCTACGAAAAAAATGATTGCATAATAAGCGTAGCGACACAAGAAAAAAACTTTGAAGCATGCGACATGCTAAGAGGAACCAATAAAGAAGAATGCTATGAAAGCATAGGAAAAACAATAAAACTAAGCGACTTATCAGAAACACAAAACAAAATAAGAGACATAGAAAACAAATTAAAATATGACTGGAGAAATCAAGAATTACAAAAAGAACTCAGAGAACTAAAAAAACAACAAGACTTAATGTACTCTAATTCACCACCAGAAATACAAAGAGATTATTTCAGAAACGAAAGAGAAAAACTATTCGAAGACGTAGAAGACGAAGAACTAAAAAGAATGATAGCGAAAGACTTCACGAGTTTCAGAGGACAAAACAAAGACGCAACAGTAACTGAGCTACTACAAAGAATGGAACAAATAAAAGAAGAAAAACAAACACTACAAAGAATAGACCAAGAAGCAAACAAACTAATAGATGACATGAAAAATAACATAATAACGTACGGATCAGGAAAAGCACAAGAAGCAGTAAATGCTGCGACGAGTCACGCGTGGGAATGGTCATTTTCTAGAGGAAGCGAAGAAATGAAGTGGCAAATGTCAAGACTAGAAGACATGAAAAACAAATATGACAGAGCATCCGCGCAGTACCAAGCAATAAATGAACAAATAGACAAATTCAAAAAAATATATGACGAAGTAAACGAAGTATACTCAAAAGTAGAAGAATTCAACAAATTATTAGCCGAAGGAAAAATCGAAGAAGGACACGCAGAAGTACTAAAAGGAGCAGTATTCCTAGGAAAAGGACTAGAATACGCAACTTCCTACGTCCCAATACTAGGAAGCACGATGTCAACAGTAAGCAAAGAAACATTTGATGCCACGGTGAAATTCGCAACAAAAAGAGCAAGAAGAACCACTAGCTTAAATAAATGCATAGAAGACCCACTAAACTGCGATCCTAACGGAATAACAGGATACTAAAAATGAAAAAAACAATAATCACGATGCTGATATTAACCCTAATAATAATTAGCGGATGCTCTAACAAAACAGATTCAAAAAACGAAGAAATACTAAAAAAAGTATTAAGCCTAGAAAACATAGAATACAACGAAATAAAAATAAACAATGAACAAATAATAATAAGCATAGAAACAAGCTCAGCAAACGAATACGACACACAACTAATAAACTGGTGGGGAACCATTTTCGGAATATCATCAATGCTACAAGGAAATTACGAAGTAGTGATAATAGAAAACACAGTGAACAAAGAACCATACGCATACATAAGCACTAACATATACACGATTCAAGACTTCGAAGAAGACAGAATATCAGACGCAGAATTCTGGGACGAAACACTCATAACATCAAACAAACCAAGAACAAAAGAAATACTAGAAGCATCAGGACTACCACTACAAACACTGAAACAACAAGAAACAAAAAAAACAAATCACGCAAAAACAATACTAATAATACTAATAATATTAATAATCATAACCACGACGACGCTCCTAATACTAAAAATTAAACCAAACAAACCAAGAATAAAAACAAGAAGATACAAAGAAAAAATACTAGAAAAATCACACGAAACAAAAAGAAAAATAAAAAAAATACACAGAGAAAAAATAAAACCAGCCACACACAAACTAAAACAAAAAATAAACAAACACACACAAAAATTCAGAAACAAACTAAAACAAGAACCAAGAATATAAAGAAACAGAAACGTTAAGAAGCGCACACAAATCTTTTTAAATAAAAAAAAGAATATTTTTTGAAGATGAAACAAATAAAAACAAAAAGACTAATTCTAAGACCATTAAAAGATTCAGACGCACAAAAACTTTCAAAAATCGGGAACAACAAAAAAATATGGTTAAATCTCACAGATAACTTTCCACACCCCTATACCCTAAAAGACGCACAAAAATGGATTAAAATAAACAAAGAAAAAGAATCAACAGAAAACTTCGCCATAACTATTAATAAAGAATTAATAGGGATGATAGGATACGAAAAAATAAAAGAACACGTAGTAAGCATAGGTTATTGGATAGGCGAACCATATTGGGGCAAAGGATATGTCACAGAAGCTCTCAAAGAATTCCTAGAACACTTATTTAAAAATCCTAACATTATAAGAATAGAAGCAAAAGTGTTCTCATATAATCTTGCATCCTGCAGAGTTCTTGAAAAACAAGGATTCACAAAAGAAGGATTACTAAGAAAACGAGAAAAAAAAGCTAATAAATACGTAGACGAATGGATTTACGCCCTAATAAAAGAACAAAAAAAAACAAAACACTAAAAAACTTATAAACTAAAAAAACATTCTTAAAAACAAAATGAACGAATTCACAGACATCTGCATCCCGAACGGAAACGAACAAGAATACATAGACATAGCAAAAAAACTAAAAACAACATCAATAATATTCCTATACGAACCAAAAAAACAACCAAAAAAAGAATACCTAGAAGAACTAAAACAAAAAAATCCAAACACAAAAATAACAACAGCAAACCTAATCCTAAAAAACACGAATAAAACAGGAATGAACTTCGCAAAAGCAAACCTACAAACAATAGAAAACAAACACGTCACACACATCTACGACTTAGAAAGCATAGAAGAAAAAGACAACCACCACTACAGAAGAAGCGGAATGAACCAAGCACTAGCCAAAAAAATAAAAGAACAAAACAAAACAATAATCATATCAACAGAACAACTAATCACAAACAAAGAACCACAAAAAATCATAGGAAGAATACAACAAAACCTAGAACTCATAAAGAAATACGAACTAAAAATAGCAATCGCGAGCCTAGCAACAAAACCAGAAAACATGAGAGCACAAGAAGAACAAAAAAGCCTAATCCGAACCCTAGGACACGAATCCACAGCAAAAAAAGCAATCACAGAAATAAACAAAAATTTAAATAAAAACAAATAAAAAAAAACTAAAAAAATAACAATTCTAAGAAAAAAAATAAAAAAGAAACATTTAAATACAAAAACACAACAAGACAAACATATACGCAAAAGAGGGTGAATCTTGAAAAAAGAAAGTAAAAAAAATACAACTCTAAATAAAAACAAACAAATAACTTTAACCCTAATAATTCTATCATTAATAATCTTATTCACAACCACAACAAACGCACAAACAAACCTAGAAGATTGTAACGCAGAAGGAGGAATCTGGTGTGTGACTTCAGGAACTAACGGATTTTGTACTCAAGGTGGTGATGATGTTACTTGTAAAGTTTCTACAAGTCAAAACGTAACACTTAGTCAAACACAAGGCGTTTATAATAGTAATAATCCAAAAATTTTTGATTTTAATGAATTAATAATAGAAGAAAATATTATATTGCAATTTTTTAATGCGCCATATAGTAATAATGTACTTTATTCTGCAACTTCAGCTAATGAACCTTCTTCAGTTCGACGAACAGGAGCGTGGTATAAGTCTCCAAATACTTTATCTGCTTCAAGAGGAGGTTCAGGAGGAAGAGGAGGAGTAGGTGGTAATGAAGATAATAGATTTGGCGGAGGCGGTGCTGCAGGAGCAGCAGGCGGAAAAATAGGAATACACGGAGGTACTGCTAGTGGATTTTCAGGATCTATAGGTAGTAGATGGAGAGGAACTCAAGCAGGAAATGGTTATATTGGTGGAAAAGCAGGAGGCTTCGTGGTTTTAAATTTAAACAAATTAGTACTAAATGGTATTATTTCTGTTGATGGTGAAGATGGTCGAGATGGTCAAGATGGAGCAGATACTTCAGGCAGTAGAAGATATGGTGGTCAAGGAGGAGGTCCAGGATCAGGTGGTGGTGGTGCTGGAGAAATAAAAATTAATTTAGCAGATATAAGTACAGGTAGTCAAGGTAAAATTACGGCGATAGGTGGCGCTGGAGGATCTGGTGGAAAAGGAGGATCTGGTAATGGTGATCGTTTTGGTGGTGGTGGTGGCGCAGGGGGTGGTGGCGCTGGAGGAATAATATTATTTAGTTTCACAGGTGAAAATCCTGATTTATTTCAATTACCGCCTAATTTTTGTGAAGGAGGATCATCAGGTAGTCCAGGAGATCCAGGAGCTGATAGAGGTGGTGCGTTACCAGGAACTGTAGGATTAGGAGGTCCAGGAGGCATATGTAATCAACAAGTTTTGGAATGGAACCCTGACAACATTCCAGGATTAACAGATGAACAAAAAAGAATGATGATGTATGAGTACTGTAACACAGGCGGAACTAACGCGGATTCAGATGGAGACGGATTACCAGACATGGCTGATCCTGATTGTTACGGAATGAATCATCAAGACCAAGCAGCATTCTTCATGGGTTGGGATTCAAGCATAAGAACTTATTATCCAAACATTAACAATTATCCAGATACAGACATTGCTTGGTTTAATCCTTCAGCTAGTGATGGAAACGACTTGGTATGTGGAGATAATAAATTAAGAA
>Ga0334884_1003058_pt1 | contig 19737 bp, 20 predicted proteins | sample GraSluR1_MG_7_FD_207215 | JGI IMG/M metagenome (GOLD analysis project Ga0334884, IMG submission 207215) | Sludge microbial communities from methane-producing bioreactor in Wageningen University, Netherlands - Granular Sludge_12_05 R1 | ecosystem: Engineered > Bioreactor > Anaerobic >...
AATACATGTTTCTTGTGCGAAAGAGTCTGATACAAGACCTGAATTTGTTAAAATTGCACAGATATTCAACAGATAACTGAGAGTTTTTTGAATTACAAAAAAAGATTGATTTTTTAAAATAAGTAGAGTATATTTAAAGCAACAAAAGTGATCTGTTAATGTATTGGTAATAAGCTTAGCAGCAATTACAGAAATAAGAACATATAATAGTTATACCCATAATTAAGCTATTTTTAAAATATAGAATGAAAATTAAGTTCAATTATAAACAAAATGAACTACAATATTGTACAACAAACAATACATATTACACATTAACATTATGTTTAATTAATATCATCATATTTTATATATAGGTAATTAATTGATACAATAAAGGAATTTTATAATTGAATCTCAGGTAATAATCTTTTAAATAGGAGGATATGCCTATTAAACAAAGAAGCTCTAAGCTGAGAAAAGTAAACCATCGGAAACGATGGGACGCAAAGTTACGGGTCCCGCCTCAATTCTCCACATCTAATGGGACTGCCGGGCTGTCTGCTTTCTGCCTCAATTACAATCATTAATAATTATAATTTATAGTAATAATCTTTTAAAAATATTTAAATGCTTATAAGACAATCCTTGGTAATCATTTTTTTAGTTGTATAATTTAAATTATTAAAATATTAAAAGGGGTTATAAAATGAAATTTAATAAAAAGTTGTTTTTGTTTATTATGATGGTTTTATTGATGGTATTTGCTTTATCAGGTTGCGGGATTATACCAAAACCCCCTGAGGGAAAAATCTCAGGCAGGGTCTTGATTCCTCCTTATGAATTATCCAAGGATATAACAGGCTGGGTTCCAGCTGTCAATGCTGTAGTCACGGTTGTTGATGCCAATGGGATAACTCACACTGTTATGACTGACGAGAATGGTTTCTATAATTTTGAAGATATTGCAGTGAATTCAAATACCGTTATTACTGCATCAGTTACAGTAGATGGAAATATTGTCATACTTAAAAATGTCATACCCCAGGCAGTCACAGCAGATGAAGACTATAATGCCGGTGAAATGACTCCTGAATCAACTGCATTAGCCTTAGTGGTAGAAGTGCTCATTGCTGGTGGTGCAAATCAATCAGGTATTAATCTGGAGGAGATAGAATCAGATGATAATTTCTCAGATTTAGTAGAAAGAATTACTGCAGTATTGGAAGAAGGAGGAGATGTAACTACAGATTCTGATATTGCCGATATAGTAAATAATATTGTCAATCCACCTGCACCTCCTTCACCTTCAACACCATCTCCGACACCAAAACCTGACACTACCGTAACTATCGCAGCCATCCCCGGCGTCACTGCCCCGATAGTCGGAGATACCCCGGTAACAGTAATCACGGAGACTGCCCAATACACCGGTACTGTAAGCTGGAGTCCTGCTGATACTAATTTTGGATACAGTACCGTCTACACCGCAAACATTACACTTGCACCCAAGACGGGCTATACTTTTACCGGCGTATCAGTAGACTTCTTTACAGTAGACAGAGCAACCGCAACCAATGCAGTTAATTCAGTCGTGGTGACAGCCGTATTCCCAGAGACAGCAGACGAAACCGGTCCAATCTACAACCAGACCCAGGAAACCTATCATACTACTATTCAAAAAGCCATTAATAACTCAAGCATCAATGATATAATTGTTGTTTCTGAAGGGACCTACAAGGAAAACATTGTAATTGATAACAAAAACATCACCCTAAAAAGTACTGATCCGGCAGACTCAGCTGTTGTGGCATCCACCATTATTGATGGACAGAAACAGGATTCAGTGGTGAAGATTTTGAATGGGGATACCTCGACCATGGAAGGATTTACCATCCAAAATGGAAATCAGGATGGAAATGGGTCTGTTTATGGTGGAGGAGGTATTTTTGTATCCGGCAGTTCTCCTGTTATCAGATTTAATATTATTGGTGATAATATCGACGATGATATTGACACAGGGAATACCGGAGATTGCGGCGGTGGTATCTGTGTTGTTGATGATTCTGTAGAACCTCATATCTATGAAAATACTATCATTGGAAACAAGGGATACTATGGTGGTGGAATGTATTTAGGCTATGGCTCTCCCCTTGTTGAAGGTAATATAATTAAAGAAAATGAAAGCGATTATGACGGAGGGGGGATTTTAGTTGCTTACAGTAAGTATGATGGAAATAGTTATTGTCCGATAATCAAAGGAAATATAATTGAGTACAATAAAACTACCAACAGCTATGGTGGTGGTATTGCTGTTACTGAAGAGGGATCTGCAACAATAGAAAATAACCAAATTAAAAATAATGAAGCAAGTTTTGGCGGCGGAATTTATATAGCTTTTAGCAGTGATGCAGATATAAGCGGAAACAATACTATTGAAAACAATAAAGCAAAACATGATGGAGGGGGAATTTATATTTATTCTGATGGTACTATCTCTATTACTGCAAATACTATCAATAATAATATAGCTAATATTGCTTCAAGCACATACTCTGGTGGCGGAATTTATGTTGCTTCTGGTTCACCTACTATTGGTGGCAACTCAGAAACAGACACAAGTAATTTCAACACTATCTGCGGCAACAGCCCTGACCAGGTAGATCCTGATGATACTTACCTTAATAACTATATTTGTGATACATGCCCATGTTCGGAATCTTAAAAATTGTATCAATATGTTAATGGAACAGGTTGTCTTGGGCAGAGCAGATGGTTATTCTTAATAAATACAATAATGGAAAAGAAATATACTAAAGGCAGAAATTGTTGAGTTGGTGATTTCTGCCTTTAGGTAAATTTTAATTATTCCTTATAATTTTCGATGAATTTTATGTATCTCTTCGTTTACTCAGAAGTTCCGAAGGTCTTCCTGCTTGGAGAGCTTGTAAACCCCACCCTTTAAGCATATTTAGAGGATTTTTTCTTTTAAGAAATATGCAAAAAATACAAAGTGGTTTATAATTGAGGAATAATATTCATTACTAGAATAATCTGAGCTTAAGGGTAGTCAAATCACTTTCTTTATGCCAGAATAGTAATATATGACCAAAAGTAAAAGGTCGGTTTAATGTCCACCGGGAGTTAAATATAAATGATTAAGGTTTCAAAATTAGAATTTGCCTACCGGCAGTCGGTGAAGAAAGCTATCAATGGGATTGATTTTAACATCAATAATGGAGAAATTTTTGGCTTCCTGGGACCAAACGGTGCTGGTAAAACCACTACCCAGCGCATCATAGTCGGACTGTTGCGCAACTATAGCGGAATTGTAGAAGTAATGGGATTGGAAAGGAGAAAATGGGGTAAGGACTTCTTTGAAAAAATAGGCATAGTCTTTGATTTTCCCAATCTCTATGAAAAACTGACTGCATACGAAAACCTTGATCTGTTTGGGTCTTATTATCGGAATAATATGGCGAATAAGGAAGAATTGCTGGACAGCGTAGGTCTGCTCCCGGACAGGGATAAACGTGTGGAAAATTATTCCAAGGGTATGAAAATGAGGTTAAATTTTATCCGGTCTATCATACACGATCCGGATCTGCTTTTTTTTGACGAACCAACCTCGGGACTAGACCCGGTTAATGCCAAAATTATCCGTAATATGATTCTGGAACTAAAGAAGCAAGGCAAGACAATTTTTCTAACCACTCACAATATGGCTGAAGCCGATTATCTTTGTGATCAGGTAGCTTTTATTATCGAAGGCAAGGTGCCTGTTATCAATAGTCCGGCTGAGCTAAAACTTAAGCATGGACGCAAAACAGTTGAAATTGTTTATTATCCTGGCAATGCTGCAGATGCTGATAACGCCGGTACAGGTGCATATACTGAAGACATTACCAGTATCAGCAAGGCATCTGATACAAGCAGTGATAAACTTAATCCTAAAAGCAAAGATTGTCTAACAGTACAATTTCCACTAGCCGGTATCGGAAGCAATAAGCAATTCCTGGAAATCCTAAGCCGTTATGAAATACGCACAATGCATACCCAGGAAGCAACCCTGGAAGATATTTTTATCAAGCTGACAGGGAGGGAATTGCAATGAGACTGCTTTATGCTTTTCAGGCGGATATTCGGTTTCAGTTCAAACAGGGATTTTACCTTGTCTATGTTTTGCTCACTTTTATCTATATGATTATCCTGGCAAAATTTCCCTTTGAATGGAAAGAATTAGCCGTACCCCTGGTTGTTTTTTCAGACCCATCCATGGTTGGGTTTTTCTTTATAGGTGCCATTGTCATGCTGGAGAAAGTGCAGGGTGTCCTGCAATACGTCACTGTCACACCTTTGCGTTCTATCGAATACTTGCTGGCCAAAGTTCTCTCACTGACCATTCTGGCTATCACTGCGGCTACTATGATTGTCCTTGTTACCTATCATGAACCGCTTAACTGGTTTGTATTGATTGTCGGCATAGCTCTTACCTCTTCCTTTTTTGTGTTATATGGCTTTATTGCTGCTGCTGACTGCACCACTATGAATCAGTATTTTATCAAGATGATTCCCTATATGCTCCTGATTATACTTCCTTGCTTTTCTCTGATTGGCTTCTCCTATTCATGGATTTTCAATATTTTCCCCAGTGTAGCCGGGTTACAATTAGTTTTCGGAGCGTTCAATGGAATAGACATCTACGGCATACTTGCATTGACGATTTATCTTCTTGTTGTGAATACAGCTTTACTTTTTTATGTAAAAAATATTTTTGAAGACATGGTAACAAAGGGAGAGTAGCAAATGATAAATCAGACTGCGATGAAAGCAGACTTTAAACTGATTTTCCGGGAACCTATTTTGCTTATTTTCATGATTCTCCCGCTTTTTATTATCAGTATTATCAAATTGCTGGTTACCTATGGAGTTCCTCTGTTGTTCCAGTATACAGGTTTTGATCTTCTGCCTTATTATGGATATGTTCTGGCTATGGCCCTTCTGATGGCACCATTTATGCTGGGTACGGTTTATGGTTTTCTGATGATTGATGATCGTGATGCACGTATATTCGAACTGATGTCGGTTACTCCGCTAGGCTACCCTGGTTATATTATTATGCGCTCCCTGATTCCCTTCAGCACAGCCTTTATCTATACTATTATTGGTTATTATCTCATTGATATCTATCATGTTCACCTTTCCCTGCTTATTTATATAGCTTTCCTGAACAGCCTGTCCGGGGTATTTATTGGTCTGTTTCTATTTGCCTTTGCAGGAGATAAGGTAAAAGGAGTAACTTATTCTAAGGGCTTAAGCATGCTAAATGTTCTTGCTGCAGCGGACCTTTTTGAACTGCCCTGGTTAAGTGTAATCGGAGCCCTAACTCCATTTTACTGGGCAGTGCGATTAATCAACACTCCCTTTAATATTGTCAATCTAATCCTGGCGGCGATAGTACACCTGGTATGGTTGATCATTATGTTCAGGATGCTCCATCGCATCTGAGATGCGGGCGGACATGGGGTCTATCATTGAAAAATAACATTTCGGCTAACTTGATGATAGCATAATTTGATTAATCAGGGATAGTCAAATGACATTTTTGCATCTTTGCATTTTCCCGATGTTGCTGAGAAGTCCTCCTTAAGAAAAATGGATTTCCATTAGACTTATATCCATAAAATTTGTTGCTATGTTCTGTACAAAGGCTAATGTGAGTAAAAGAGAGATGTTGGTATAGGTATTGATTTTCTATTTGACATCTTCCTTATTATAATTTAACATATAAGAACATTTTTATTAAAAAGAAAAATATAACTGTTTAAAAGAAGCTATTGATTTAACCAGGATTGATAGTGAACTAGAGCGTGAGAATTTCTTGTAGGGAATTGTCCCTTGTTTTACCTGTTATGATTAGGAGTAATAAGGAGGAATAAAATGGTAAAAAAACTACTTTACCTCATTTTCTTGCTGGCATATTTTCTCTTGATGTCCGGCTGCAGCTGAGCATAAGAGATTTATATTCCCACCAGGTTGGTGGAATAGTACTTTAATCTATGTCAAAAACAAACAGGTGGCAGATGAAATTATTCATTTGCTGCCTGTTTTTAATTATATAGATTCCTGTTAGGTAAAATTATTTTTTATTTTCTGACAGCATCTCCCCCCTGCTATTTGTTAATTACGGTTTATCTCAATAATAATATATGGTCGTTTGTATTTAGCAATTCAATAAATAATTAATACATTTCTGCAGATCTGGTCTGTATTTATAATATATAATAAAATAAAAGTAAGCATCATCATAGATAATAACATTAGGCTAGTACACCAACAATTATAATATAACAAGAGAATAGTGAGCTACTATCTTTGAATCAAATAGATTAAGTAGTTTACATCTCTAAAAAGCAGGTATTGATGACTACCTATTTAATGTTTGGCAAGTATTCACAGGAGTCCATCAAGGGAATAAGCAGCAAGCGTACAGGAGAAGCGCATAAGCTGGTTAGCGAAAATGGTGGAGAAATTATTGCGCAATTCGATAAGCTCATATAACAATTTTTTCAGATGGTACTTAAAAAATTAATAAAGGTTGGTGTACTGGCTAATAAAAAAGTGGATCTATATATGTTATTGGTAATAACATAACATTATAGATGATAGATGATTAACGGTATTTAATTCTTTGCGTGAATCAATTCATATAAAACGAATATTCCCGGATGTATGGGTTGTTTTGATTGTTGGATCCAGTCACCGGGATGAGGGGTAATTAGTAGGTTTTTATGATAAGGAAGTTCCAAAAATGTGATTTAGAAGATGTGCTGGATATATGGCTTGAAGCATCGATTATTGCACATGATTTCATTAAAAGTAATTATTGGATTTCAGAGATTAGTAATATGAGATATATTTATATCCCTAATTCAGAAACATATGTATATGAAAACGAGAATGGCATTTGTGGCTTTTTCTCATTACATGAAAAGACATTAGCTGCTATCTTTGTTAAGCCCAATCAACAGGGTAAGGGAATTGGCAGCAAGTTGCTGAAAAAAGCAAAAGAACTGCGCAAAAGTTTAATTTTAGCTGTGTATAAGGAAAATTCTAAGAGCGTTTTGTTTTACAGGAAAGCCGGATTTCGCTTTGTAAAGGAAAGAATAGATGAAAATACAGGGCATCCCGAATTAATTATGCAATGGCCTTAAGAGATAGACATAGTTTGATATTGATGTAAAGCAAAAAAATGATATCTTCACCATATAAAGTTAGAAAAATTATTCCCAGTTGATTAAAACAAGTCAAAAGTGAATAAAAGATAGTTTATATAGGCAATAACCATTATAAAACCACAGCGTCTATAAAAAGTATTTTTACATATAAATGAAAATAATAAGGTTATACTGACAATTAACAATACAAAGGGCAAGTGCAAATATAAAATATTACTGCCAATAGGTATGGGCAGTATAGTTGAAGAGACGGCAATTACCAAAATAATGTTAAGAATATTAGCTCCCAAGATATTTCCTAAAGAAATATCATAGACTTTTTTTCTGAGAGCTGTTATTGAAGCCATTAATTCAGGCAATGATGTGCCAAAAGCCGTTAATGTTAAACCTATAATTACATCAGACACTCCTAAAAATATGGCAATCTTTTCTCCATTGGTTATAAGTAATTTTGCACCTAAGATTGTTAATGCAAGCCCGATACAGAACATAAGTAAATTTAATGTTATTATCTTTGTGCTTATATTTTTTTCACCCTTAATTTTATTATGAACGGTTTTATTATTATAGATACTATTCTTTATATTTTTATACAAATACCAGATCAGAATTCCTAACAGGATAGCGCCTGTGAAGCGGGATATTTCACCATAAACAAAACTTACAAAAGCAATTAGCATTAAAAGCAGCATTAAGAGAATTCCATTTTGCTGAAATTCTTTCTTATCTGTAAATTTTGGACGTGATATAATAATAATTATAGCCAAAATCAGACCAGTATTACAAATGATAGAACCCAGGGCATTACCAATAGCTATTTCTGTATTGCCTTGCATGGCAGCTCCTGCAGATACCATGAGTTCGGGCAAAGTAGTGCCCAGACTAACCAGAGTTGCACCAATTATAAGATCGGGAATTTTGGTTATTCTGGCAAACCAGATAGCCGAATCGATAAAGATGTCACTTCCTTTTATGATAACTACAAAACCTATGAAAAATAGGACAAAAGGAAAAAGTTCATCCAGCAATTTATACACATCCTTTTTAAAAAATGTTCATAAAACAAAAAAAAAGACTTTTAATGCAGTCTTTACTGCAAATAAAAGTCTTGCTTTCATAAATTATTATGAGATACTGACCGGGTAATTAATTACCGTACTGACGACCAGTAAAGTGACTTAAAAAATATAAGCCACAAGCTACTCCCTTTTAGCGATATTATTATATTATAAAAACAGGATAAAATGCAATATGTTTCTCATATTATTCTTATAGTATTTTCTTATTTTTAAAAGAAATTATACTTTGGAAAGATAACATTAGACAATCTTTTTTCTTTAATATAAATACTAATATTGACAAATTTTAATTGGATGCTATTATATAGCAAACGAGCTATTTAATCAGGGGATATCATTACATATAAATTGTGACATTTTAGAAATCAGGGAGAAAGAAATGTTTGGTAAAGTTTTAGCAGTATGTCGGAGCAGTAAAAAGGGAACAACCAAAGATATAGTAAAGACTGGAATGTTAATCGAGGACCATGGCCTGAAGGGAGATGCCCATTCGGGAAGATGGCATCGTCAGGTTAGCCTGTTGGGAGTTGAGAGTATCAATAAATTGAAAACAGCTGACCTTGATATAAAATTTGGGGATTTTGCAGAAAATATAACAACTGAAGGAATAAATTTAGCTGAGCTATCAATAGGCACAAGATTGAAAATCGGAGAAGATGTCTTATTGGAAATTACGCAAATTGGCAAAGCTTGTCACCATGCTTGTGAGATTAAGAAAAAAATAGGAGATTGTGTTATGCCCAGGGAAGGAATATTTGCCCGGGTTTTAAGCAGTGGCATTGTAAAGTCTGGTGATAATATCAAAATAATAAAAAATACTAATACTACTAATGCTATAGAGGAATAATAAATTATAAAAATATTTGGTAAAAGCCATTTTCTGTTTTTATGAAACACTACTAAATACGTAGCAATATTTGTCTTAAGTGTTAAAGAAACAAGAACATAAATAAGACAAAATATTGCAATCAAATATAAAAGGAGATAATCATTGATAGATGTCTTATCCGCTATTGGGAATACACCATTGTTGGCGTTGAGCCGATAAAAGGCCATCACATCCAGGCTTTAAAAATATGCAGGAGTCCATAGTGCCTGAGATATTTGATTTTAAGAAGTTAGATGACAAAGTGACCGTTACAGATGATTCGGCATCTATCATAGCCAGGAAATTAGCAACAAATGAAGGAATTTTTGCTGGTATGTCCGGAGGGGCTGCAGTATTTGGAGCACTGGAAATAGCCAAAAGAATGAGACAAGGTACTATTGTTGTCATTTTACCGGACAGGGGAGATAGATATTTAAGTACAACTTTATTACCTTAAACATCATTCCGACCTATTAATAAGAAGTCAAGAAAATGTCATAGAGTTTGGAAATTTAAATATTATTGTACTATAATAAACAAATAATTTTATATAAGGTGAGAAAATGTCCAATATAGGTGATAGACAGGCTTTGTTGGTAATCGATATGCAAAAAGAGGGACTGTTAAATCGAAAAGTCTTTAATAAACAGAAGTTAATTAATAATATAAATAGTCTGATAAAATTTTTTCGAGAAAATAATAAGCCTGTAATTTTTGTCAGGCATACTAATAAGTCCTTTTTAAAGGAAAACACAGATGGCTGGCAGATTTGCGAAGAGCTGGATTTATCTAAAAGGGACATAATTATAAATAAAAAAAATATCAATATCTTTCGAGAGGCGCATTTTTTAGCCTTGCTTGAAGAGCACAAAATAACAGAGGTCGTTATAACAGGATTAGTCTCCAATGGCTGTATTAAAGCAGCATGTCTTGGTGGGTTGGAATCAGGTTTTTCGGTGATATTAATTAGTGATAGCCATAGTACCTTTCATAAAGATGCAGAAAAGATTATCTCAGATTGGAATTTACACCTGGAAAAACATGGAGCCAGGGTGATTTCCACAGTAGAATTTAAATAAAATGGTTTTACCATAAAAAGATTAAAAAAGTCAAACCCCTTTCAGGGGTTCTTAAACCCACCTGCCATGCGGGTGCGATGTTTGCATTTATCCATCAAGCAGATCCCGGACCAAATACTTATGTACCTGGTACCAGAGTCAGCCCGGGAGATAATAAGTCATAAAAGAGTATATTTATGATAGATAAAAAATACAAGGAAATAGCTTGCAAAACAGCATTAAACCGGCTTAAGAGAAGGATGCCTTACAGCTGGGATTTGAATATTTATCGAGGCTGTGAACATGGCTGTAAATACTGTTATGCCATTTATTCCCATAATTATCTTGGCTCGAAAGATTATTATAAAGATATATATGTAAAAACAAATGTAGTAGAGCAGCTGGAAAAACAGCTCAGTGACCCTGACTGGAAAAGAGAGATTATCAATATTGGTGGAGTAACAGACAGCTACCAACCGGCAGAAAAACATTTTAAACTTATGCCTGAGATATTAAAACTACTTATTAAATTTAAAAATCCGGCAATTATTTCTACTAAATCAGATCTGATTTTAAGAGATTATGATTTAATCAACGAACTATCCCGCTTAACATATATTAATGTAGCAGCTACTGTTACGACTGCTGATGAAAAATTAAGAGAACTAATTGAACCTAAATCGGTAAATTCCAGTAGACGTTTTGCAATGTTGAAATCACTTAGAAAAACTAATTCTTCAGTGGGTTTGCATATAATGCCCATAATTCCATTTATCACTGATGGCTTTGAGAATATCAATTTGCTTTTTCAGATGGCAAAAGAAAGTAATGTTCATTATGCTCTGACGGGAACACTCTATTTAAGAGGAAAAACGAGAGCAGTGTTCTTAACTTTTATAAAAGAGAAATTGCCACATTTTTATCCGGATTTAATTGCTCTTTACAAGACAGGAGGAGCCGGCAAGGGATACAAGGATTCTTTATATAAGATTGTCAATAAACTAAGAGGCAAATATTCATTATCAGGTAACTATTCCAATGTCATGAAAGAAAAGTTAAATTAAAATCCCAAAATCTACAAAAAAAGCTTGACACAACTTTCTTATTTAATTAATATATTCAGAAATACAATAACACAACATAATTTTAGGTTATTAATGATATAAGCATTACTACAGAAAATCCTAACGAAGAATTAAAAGGGGGAATAAAAATGAAATATGATGACTGGTATACAAACCTACCGTTATACAAAAAAGAAAATATGCAAAATGAATTGAATTTTGAACAGTGGGACATGTTATCCGAAGCCCAGAAGTATAATGTTTATAACAATAAATTAAATGAGCTTTATATAGATGGTCCGGTAGAGTTTTATATAGAAGAACAATGGGAAGAATAAACCTGGGAATTTAATAGAAGAATTATATTAAATAAATTCAATACAATGAAATTATACTTTATAAATGAACCACCCTGCGACTCTATTGTAGGGTGGTTCATTTATATAACATATTATCAGATTTCTAAAGAGTAATAAGTCAGGAGGCAAAAATTAAATGATTTCAAAAAGAATGAAGATATGTATTATTATGGGAATTATTTTAGGAGTATTTTGTATTATTGGAGCTTCAATCAGGTCAGGATTTCAAAGCAATGCAGTCTATTTATTTTCTCTATGGTACAATCGCCTGGTACTGGGGATAATGATTGGTTTAACTCGACATAAGAGTAATTTTCAGAAATCAATTGCTCGGGGAGCTGTTTTAGGGCTTGTCGTTTCTTTTGCTTTTTACAGCTCTGTTGGTTTTCAGGATGTAACTAGTTTTCTGGCAGGAATTGTCTATGGTGTAATTATTGAAGCCACTGCTTTTAAGTATGGAGAATGAATTTTGTTATAGAGCATGAATAGCTAAAAAATATTTCAGATATTTTTACCAATTAATCTGCTTAAATTTTGTTAGTAAAATCACTTTTCACTTCTTTAAATATTTGAATCACCCTATAAAAATCTATATATTACTTTGTATTACTGCTCATAGGACAAATTACCTAATCTATGTTATACTAAATATAGTTTATTATATAAAACTATAGGTTTAAATAATGGAACATTATGGTAATGAAAATTCTTTTAAATATCCGGTGCGCTCTGTTAGATTTGCCTTCTCTATTATTGAAATACTGGCAAAAGGCAAAATGGAGTATTCTATTGCAGAATTAATGAAAGAATCCCAATTACCCAAAGGTACAGTGTATAGGTTGTTAGGTACTTTGCGGTCACTTGGTTATATCGGGCACAATCGAGAGTCCAGGAAATATTACCTTACTTATAAGTTTTCTAAAATTGGAATACCTATGAATGAAAGACTCCATATACCGGAAATTATTCCCCATATGAAACAACTGGCAAATGAATACCAAGAAATGGTTAACCTGGCTGTTTTAGAACAGGATAAAGTGGTATATCTGCATAGTATCGAATCTCCTCATGCTTTAAAACTTGATTTTAAGGTTGGTACCTATCAGCCTGCTCATTGTACTGCCCTGGGCAGGGCATTATTGGCCTACCAGAATGAAGAAACCCTGAATAGCTTTTTAAATATGGAAAGTTTTAGATCTTATACCCCAAAGACAGTAACAGAACCCGGACAGCTTGTAAAAATATTTCAAAAAATTCGCAAGCAGGGCTATAGTTTTGTAAGTGAAGAGTATCGACAGGGAGTATGTTGTATTGCAGCCCCGATTTTCGACGAAAAGGGTAATATAACAGCTTCGCTCAGCTTTAGCCTTCCAACAGCCCGTATGAATCCTATTATCTTAAACAAAATGGTTAAATCCTTGAAAAACACTGTTGAAAGAATTAAATTACCAAAATCTTTTAGAAACTAACATTACGTCGCCCTGTAATCAGGGAGAATAGTAAGAAAATTGGAATAAGCTTAAAAAAATGGGAGTGATAAATTGAAAGTAGAAGATATTTTAGAAAAAAAGAAAGATGAGAAATTATTTTTACTGGGTAATGAAGCTGCGGTCAGGGGTGCATTGGAAGCAGGTGTTTCTTTTGCTTCAACCTATCCAGGGACCCCATCTTCTGAGATTGGTAATGTTCTGGCAAAAATTGCCAAAAAAGCAGGAGTTTATTTCGAATTTTCCGTAAATGAAAAGGTGACATTGGAAGTTTCTGCTGCAGCAGCTGCATCCGGTTTGAGGTCTTTTGTATTTATGAAACATGTGGGATTAAATGTAGCTGCAGACGCCTTAATGAGCACAGTCTATACCGGTGTTCGTGGTGGCATGATTATACTTTCAGCAGATGACCCTTCCATGCATTCATCCCAGAATGAGCAGGATAATAGGCTTTTTGCTCAGATAGCAGGACTTCCGGTATTAGAACCAGCTAATCCACAGGAAACAAAAGATTTTATAAAGTATGGAATAGAATTATCTGAAAAATTTAAAATACCAGTCTTAATTAGAACCACAACCAGAGTATCTCATATGCGTGCTGTAGTTAAATTAGGTGATATAGAAAAAAGAGAGAAAGAAGGGTTTTTTCAGAAAGAAGAAAAAAGATTCAATATCGCCCCAGCATATGCTAAAAAGCTACGCCAATCCCTGGTAGAAAAACAGCAGCAGCTTGAAGAAGTGGCCAATAACTCAGAAATTAACAAAATTGTTAAAGAATGTGACAGCAAGACAGGAATTATTGCCAGCGGTGCGGCATATAATTATGTGATGGATGTTGTTAATGAAAATAATCTGTCAGTTAGTATTCTTAAACTGGGATTATGTTATCCTTTCCCAAGGGGGCTGGTAAGAAAATTTCTTAGTGGCTTGGACAGGGTAATAATTGTTGAAGAAGTTGAACCATTTATAGAAAAAGAAGTACTGGCATTATTGGGTCAAGAATGTAAAAAAATCAAAGTACATGGAAAGCTAGATAAAATATTTCCAAGAATCTATGAATACAATCCGGATATTATTGCTGAATCAATGGCAAAAGTGATAGACTTTGCTTTACCCGGACAAACAGAAATAAAAATTGATTTAATACCACCTTTGCGGCCCCCGGTGCTATGTCCGGGATGTCCCCATCGCTCTACTATTTATGCCATTAAAAAGGCCGTTAAAAGTCTTAAAATCAAAGATGAAGATGTTATTTATTCCAATGATATCGGTTGCTATACACTGGCAATGCAGCCACCTTATAATATGGCAGATTATTGCATTTGCATGGGTTCCAGTATTGGCATCGGCAGCGGTATAGCCAAGGCAACCAAACAGAAGGTTATTTCACTTATAGGTGATTCTACCTTCTTTCATGCCGGGATACCACCACTGATTAATGCGGTTCATAATAGGGCAAATATCATGGTAGTTGTCTTAGATAACCGGATAACAGCCATGACCGGTGGTCAGCCTAATCCCAGTATAGCCATTGACGGATGGGGAGAAGAGACTCCTGCCGTCTCCATAGAAGAGCTGGCGAAAGCCAGTGGCGCCAGTTATGTAGATGTTATAAATCCCGGTAACCTGAAAAAAGCTGCTGAAACTTTTAAAAAAGGGCTGCAGAATGAGGGAGTTTCGGTTATAATTTCACGTTCCCCTTGTATTATGCTCAAAAGCAAAGAAAAAAGGCCGATTTTTCAGATTAACCAGGAGAAATGTACCCAATGCCAGATTTGTTTACAGCAATTTAATTGCCCGGCTATTTATAAAAGAGATGATGGTTCTATCCACATTAATGAATTATTGTGTACTGGTTGCGGTGTCTGTGTTCAGGTATGTCCCCAGAAAGCAATTGAGGTGAAAAAATGATTTTTAAAAAATGTTATAAGATTTATTTGATTGGTATTGGTGGACAGGGTACGATTAAGACTGCTACTATTATTGGGGAGGCTGCTATGGCCCAGGGGTTAAATGTGGTGATGAGTGAGGTGCATGGTATGGCACAACGTGGTGGGACAGTTGTAACTGAAATAAAAATAGGACAGGTAGAGAGTCCTCTTGTTGAAAGAAATGCTGCTGATTTAATACTGGCTTTTGAGCCGTCAGAAATATTAAGAGCCCTGGATAAAATTGGTAAACAAACCCGGGTTATAGCTAATAGCTCAATAATAGTGCCTTTTACAGTCTCTTTAGGCATATCCCAATATCCTGAAAAAAATCAGTTGTTCGATAAAATGAAAAAAGAGCTTGACAATTTTTATTTGATTGATGCTGAAAAGCTGGCCAAAGAGGCAGGTCATTTAATTGCTGCAAATATTGTTATCCTGGGAGCAGCAATTGCTATTTCCGGATTTCCGGTTAAAAAAGAAATTGTTGAAGAATCAATTAGAAAAAATTTACCAGCCAGATTAATTGATATTAATATTAAGGCGTTAGAATTGGGATATAAAGAGCTTTCTTTTGTTTTTTCTGAGTAAAAAATATATCTAAAATTAAATAGTCCAACCCTTTAAGGAGGATAGTTATGGAATTGAATCAGAATCTTAAAAAAATTAAACCTTCGGGAATCCGAAAGTTATTTGATCTGGCCCAAAACCGGAAGGATATTATTAGTTTTGGTATAGGTGAACCTGATTTTACTACACCTGACCATGTTCGAGATGCAGCCAAAAGAGCAATCGAAGAAGGATATACTCATTATACTCCTAATGCCGGATATGCTGATTTAAGAGAAGCCCTGGCGCAAAAGTTGGCTAATTTTAATCATATTGAAGCCAAGCCTGAGGAGTTAGTGGTAACATCAGGAGGAACACAGGCCCTATTTTCATCTTTTTATACATTACTAAATCCCGGGGATGAGTTGATTGTTCCGGATCCCGGTTTTCTTATCTATGGTTCCCAGGTTTTTTTAGCTGGCGGGGAGCCGGTATTTCTGCCAATTAGAGAGGAGAATCATTTCCAGATTGATGCTGATGAGTTAAAGGGATTGATAACAGTAAAGACAAAGGCTATTTTACTAAACTCTCCCAGCAACCCTACTGGAATGGTAATTAAAAAAGAAATTCTGGAAGAAGTTGCCCAAATAGCGAAAGAGCACGATTTATTTGTTATCAGTGATGAGCTTTATGAAGACATATTGTTTGATGGAAGAGAGCATGTGAGTATAGCATCATTTCCAGGTATGAAGGAACGTACTATTTCTATTTTTGGATTTTCAAAGAGTTATGCCATGACCGGTTGGCGTATTGCCTACCTGTCCTGCCCTGAATTCTTAGTAAAAGAAATGGTAAAAATTCAGCAGAATACTGCTGTTTGTCCAAATTCTGTAACACAACGGGCAGTGTTATACGGTTTGCAAAATCCGAAGCAAACAAATGATAGTATCAATAAAATGTGCGTTGCTTATCAAGAACGCAGGGATGTTATTATGGAAGGATTCAAGGAGATTGAGGGATTTGAGTGCATGTCACCGGAAGGAGCATTTTATGCTTTCCCGAATATTACCGGGACCGGTAAAAGTTCAGAGGAATTATCCATGTATTTACTTGAGAAATGCGGTGTTGTAACTGTTCCTGGTAATGCCTTTGGTCAATACGGAGAAGGATATTTGCGTTTTTCATTTGCCACCTCAGTAGATATGATTAAGGAAGGCATAGATAAAATTAAAGAAGGTATTAAAAAACTTTAGAGTATTGCAGAGAGATAAATATATTAGAAGAATAATGCAGATAATAGTAAAACTCAGGAGGAATCAGTATGATAACAAGTTTTCAGCAACTCTTTGAGAAATTAAGCAAAGAACAGCGGCAACGAGTTGTTATTGCCGGAGGGGAAGACCTGGAAGCACTAAAAGCGGTAAAAGCAAGTTATGAGATGGGCATAGGTGAAGCTGTGTTGGTGGGTGGAGAAGTAGAGATTAAAAACGCTCTGAAGGAGCTTGGCTATGAAGACCATCCTTTTATCCAGGATATAGTTCTGGTAAAGAACGAAGAGGAAAAAGGGCCAATGGCAGTGGATGAAGTAAAGAAAGGTGGTATTCTCTTAAAGGGAAGAATAAAAACTGCTAATCTGTTGAAAGCAGTGCTGAACAGGGAAAACGGACTAAGAACTAAGAACTATATCAGTAATGTTTTTGTATTTGAAGAACAAAGCGAAAAGAAATCCCGCCTGGTATTGTTAAGCGATGGAGGGGTAAATATTAAACCGGATTTACAGGCCATGGTTTCCATTATAAAAAACGCGGTAACTGTAGCTAATAAATTAGGAATTATCAATCCCAAAGTAGCCCTGCTGGCAGCAGTAGAAGAGGTGAATCCTGATATGGAAGAGACTATACAGGCCAGTATTTTGAGTAAGATGAATCAGAGAGGGCAGATACCGGGGTGTATTATAGACGGACCTTTAGCTCTGGATAATGCCATTTCGGAATTTGCAGTTAAGAAAAAAGGTATTATCTCACCGGTTGCTGGACAGGCTGATATTTTGATTGTGCCTAATATTGCCTGTGGAAACATTCTAGGGAAAAGTATTATGTATTATACTGATTTCCCGGAAGGAAACCTAGTTATTGGTGCTCAAGTACCGGTGATGATTCCTTCCCGGTCAGACAGAAGCGAGGCCAAATTAAATGCCATCGGCCTTTCTATACTATGTAGTCGATAATAATATAATCCGAACCAAGCTTTTAGAATTTAAATTTAAAGATTATTAGAGATTTAATTGATTTATTTTAATGTTGTATGATATCATAACAATTGAGATAAGTAATTAAGAATATTTAGTTAATTCAATATGGAGTAATTTATAATATGGTGATGCATTCATATAAAGAAGTAAAAAGTTTACAGAGTTTCGTTCAAGAACAGTTAAAATTATACATAATCGAATCTGATCTAAAATATGGGGATTTGCTACCCACGGAAAAAGAATTGTCAGAAAAGTTAGGTGTTAGCAGAACGGCAATTAGGGAGGCTTTAAAAGTTTTAGAAACATTAGGAATTATCGAAACCAAACATGGAGTTGGCAGGTTTGTAAGAGATTTTAATTATGAAGCTATTTTAAAGAATTTACCTTATAATCTTAAATTGAACCTTGATAAGTTTAAAGAGGTATTTGAAGTAAGATATTGCCTGGAATGCTGGTTTATTGCAAAGGATATTGATAATTATACATCTAGTGATATTGAAGAACTGAAGTCAATATTGAATAATATGGAACTAAAAATACGAAATAATGTTGCAGAGAAAGAATTGGTAGATATTCACTCTAATTTTCATACCTTATTATATAAAAATTCTAAAAATGTATTATTGATTGATTTGATTAGAATTTTTTCTACAATTCAGCGAAATCTGGTCATATTACATAGATATAAGACAAAAGATAGATTATCTTTTGTACAGCTTCATCGAATGATCCTTGATGCAATTGAGGCAAAAGATCCTTTGTTAGCACAAAAAATGTTAAGAAAGCATTTTTCTGAAGCAATAAAGTGGATAAAGGATAATACAAAAAATGGAAAGGAAATTGATATTGGGAATGGCTTTTGGTTTAAGAAGGTAAAATACAAAGCCAAAAACTAAGGTTTATTAAATTTCTTGCTTAGGAAAAAGAATCTTAAAATCCTAAGTTGCTTTTTTAAAATAAATACAAACAAAGGGGTTCAGGCATGCACATTAATATTTCCCCAACTAAAGAAAGTATGGGCAAAGCTGCGGCAGAACAGGCTGCCGAGATTTTGAATAATGCCATTAATAAAAATGGAAGAGTTAGTTTTATTGCTGCCACAGGAGCATCTCAATTTGAATTCATAAATCATCTTATCAGGATAAGCAGTATTGACTGGTCCAAAACTACTATGTTTCATTTGGATGAATATATTGGTTTACCGGAGAGTCATCCAGCAAGTTTTCGAAAATACCTAAGAGAAAGATTAATAGATAAGGTAAATCCAGGTAAAGTATATTTAATCGAAGGTGATGCACAAGATCCAGAAAAAGAATGTGAACGACTTAATAAAATTATCAGCCAGAAAAAGATAGATGTTGCCTTTGTAGGTATAGGAGAGAATGGTCATTTAGCCTTTAATGATCCCCCGGCTGATTTCGATATAGAAGATCCCTATATTATTGTAAAACTTGATGAAGCCTGCCGAAGGCAGCAGTTAGGTGAAGGCTGGTTTAAGACCTTCGAAGATGTTCCCCAAAAGGCAATTTCTATGTCCATAAAACAAATTATGAAATCGAAAAATATTATCTGTACCATTCCTGATAAGCGAAAAGCAGAGGCAGTTAAGAATTGTTTTATGGGTGCTGAGATTTCCCCTGAATATCCTGCTTCTATATTAAAGAAACATAAAAACTGTTTTGTATTTTTAGATGACCAGTCTTCAATTTACTTGAAATAGTTGCGCATGATTAAATGGGTTTAAAAAAAGAATAGGAGAAAATAAGAATGAAAAAATATATTGCAATTACTAATGGCATCTTGCTCACCCCTTTTAGGGAAATCAAGCAGGGATGTGTATTAATTAAAGATGAGCTGATTGAAAAAGTTGGAAAAGC
>Ga0334884_1003067_pt1 | contig 19695 bp, 19 predicted proteins | sample GraSluR1_MG_7_FD_207215 | JGI IMG/M metagenome (GOLD analysis project Ga0334884, IMG submission 207215) | Sludge microbial communities from methane-producing bioreactor in Wageningen University, Netherlands - Granular Sludge_12_05 R1 | ecosystem: Engineered > Bioreactor > Anaerobic >...
ATCTCGATGGGCTGCGACGTCTGCTACACCAACCACGCGAAGGCCGATCAGAACAGCAATGACAACCTGGCCGTGCTGCTGGCCGCTGCGGGCATCAACTACATCATGGGCATCCCGATGGGCGATGACGCGATGCTGAGCTATCAGACGACCAGTTACCACGATGCTCCCGCGATTCGGCAGGCGATGGACATGCGTCCGCTGCCCGAGTTCGAGAAGTGGATGGAACAGATGGGGCTGTGGCAGGACGGACAGCTCACTGACAAGGCCGGCGATGCGTCCATTTTCCTGCAGAGGTGAATCAGATGACCAACAGTGTTGAAGAAATCGTCGCCCGCGTTCTTGCGGAGCTCAAGCGTGAGGGCCTGGAGCCTCACAGCACCAAAGAAACGCCCCAGGAGTCTCGGGTCTCCAATGTCGGAGGCGAACTCATCATCGACCTCGCCGATCCGACCCTCGAAGGCCCACGGCACGCGATCGGTGTCGACCATCCCGCCGACCCCGAGGGGCTGCGCAACCTGATGAACTCCACCAGCGCCCGGTTGGGTGTCGGACGCGCTGGTCCGCGTCCGAAGACCAGCACCATGCTGCTCTTCCAGGCCGATCACGGTGTGACTCAGGACGCGATCTACGGCGTCGTCAGCGAAGAGGTCAAGCAGAAGTTCAACCTCTTCACGGTGCATACGCGGGTCGCCGATCGCGCCGAGTACCTGCTGCGTCCCGACCTGGGCCGTCTGCTCAGCGACGAGGCCAAGCAGGAGATCAACGAGAAGTGCGTGAAGTCGCCCGACGTGCAGATCTGCGTCTCCGACGGTCTGTCGGCGGCGGCGATCGACAACAATCTGCCCGACATCTATCCGGTCATCGAGCAGGGCCTGAAGTCCGCCGGTCTGAGCCTCGGCACGCCGTTCTTCATCGAGGACGGCCGCGTCGGCATCATGAACGACGTCAACTCGATCATCAAGGCCAAGGTCTTCGTCCTGCTGATCGGTGAGCGCCCAGGGCTGGGCATCGCCGATGCGATGAGCGCCTACATGGGCTTCGATCCGCAGCCGGGCAAGTCGGACGCCGATCGCGATCTGATCTGCATGATCACCACCCACGGCGGCACCAATCCCCTCGAGGCCGGTGCCTACATCGTCGAATTCATCAAGCGCATGATCCAGTACTCGGCTTCCGGCGTGAAGCTGCGCGAAGTTGCTGGCAGCTAGGAAAGAGAGGTTAAGGAATGGGAATCCTCGATCCTGTCAAGCCGTCGATCCTGGCGGTGCGGATCATTTCGAACGTTGACCGTGGCTTCGCTGAGAAGCTCGGTCTGGGAGACAACCATCGAGCATTGGGGCTCATCACCTGCGACATCGATGATGCCCTGTATGTCTCGCTCGACGAGGCGACCAAGTTCGCCGAGGTCGATGTGGTCTACGCGAAGAGCTTCTATGCAGGCTCCGGATACCCGTCGGGTCCGCTGTCGGGCGAGATCATCGGCATGCTTGCCGGTCCGACCCCGGCCGAGGTGCGCTCCGGCGTGGACGCCTGCGTCACGTTCTGCGAAGAAGAAGCGTGGTTCTACTCCGCCGATGAGGCCGGTCAGCTGAACTTCTTCCCGCACCTGATCAGCAGCACCGGTACCTACCTGTCGAAAGAAGCAGGCATCAACCCCGGTGAGTCGCTGGCCTACCTCATCGCTCCGCCGCTGGAGGCGACCTTCGCGCTCGATCTGGCCATGAAGGCCGCCGACGTCACGATGCAGGTCTACTTCGAACCGCCGAGCGAAACGAACTTCTCCGGCGGTCTGCTGACTGGTTCGCAGAGCGCCTGTCGCGCCGCGTGCGCCGCCTTCCAGGATGCGGTGCTCGACGTCGCGGCCGCTCCGAAGAAGTTCTGATCCGCTACTCGATCATCAAGGAGTGATTCGATGAGCCAGACGACTATGGACGCCGACCTGCGGTCTATCCAGCAGGCGCGCGATCTGGCAGTCGGTGCGCGGGAGGCCATGCGGTCGTTCCAGTTCGCCTCGCAGCAGCAGGTCGACAAGATCTGTGAGGCGATGGTCGCCGCAGCCGTGCGTGAAGCCGAACGGCTGGGCCAGCTGGCCCACGACGAGACCGGTTTCGGGTACGCCGCGCACAAGAGGCTGAAGAACGAGTTCGCTGCCCAGGGGGTGTGGGACTCCATCAAGGACGTGCCCACCTGCGGTGTGCTGCGCCGCGATGAGGTGAACAAGGTCGTCGAGATCGGCTGGCCGGTCGGGGTGATCGTTGCGCTGACCCCATCCACCAACCCGACCTCGACCGCGATCTTCAAGATCCTGATCGGTGTCAAGGCCCGCAACGCGGTCATCGTCGCCCCGCACCCGTCGGCCAAGAACTGCACCGCGGAGGCGGTCCGGGTGATGGCCGGGGCCGCCGAGGCGGCGGGGCTGCCCAAGGGCATGATCAGCTGCCTGACCGAGCTGACCATTCAGGGCACCAACGAGCTGATGAATCATTACGCCACCTCGATGATCCTGGCTACCGGTGGGCCGGGCATGGTCAAGGCTGCGCACAGCTGCGGCAAACCGGCCATCGGCGTCGGCCCGGGCAATGTCCCGGTCTACGTCGACCGCACGGCTCATATCGTCCGGGCCGCTCAGATGATCGTCGAGTCGAAGTCGTTCGACTGCTCGACGTTGTGTTCGAGCGAGCAGTGCGTCATCGCCGACCGTCCGATCGCCGAGCGGCTGAAGGCGGAGATGCAGGCTCGGGGCGCGTACTGGATGACCAAGGAGCAGGCCGACAGACTCGCCGGCATCATGTTCCGACCGAACGGGCTGATGATCGCCGAGTACGTCGGGCGCACGCCGCAGGCGTTGGCCGCAGCGGCGGGCTTCGAGGTTCCTGATTCGGCCCGGGTACTGGTGGCCGATCTCCAAGGCGTCGGGCCGAAGTACCCGCTGTCTCGGGAGAAGCTCACCTCCGTGCTCGGCTTCATGGTCGAGGACGGCTGGCGGGCGGGTTGCGAACGAGCCATTCAGCTGCTGCACTTCGGTGGCGACGGGCACTCAGTGTCGATTCATTCCCGCGATGAGGAGGCCATCTTGGCCTTCGGCATCGAAAAGCCGGCCTTCCGGATCCTGGTCAACACCTGGAGCACCCTGGGTGCCGTCGGGTTGACCACCGGTGTGCGCCCCTCGTTCACCCTCGCGCCGGGAGGAATCGGCGGGTCGGTGGTCAGCGGCAACGTGACGGTGGAGCATGTGCTCAACGTCAAGCGGCTCGCCTACCACCTGCACTCGGCACCTGAGGCTGCCCGGGCGCACGGTGGGGTGCTCGCCGACGTGGACGTCGAAGCGGGCGAGGACGATGCCGCGACGACTGCGGCGGCGCCGGTCGGCAAGCCCCAGGACGCCGATGCAGCTCTCGTGGAGAAGGTCGTCCGCCAGATCCTGCTGGAACTTCACAAGTGAGGCCACGAGGAGGTAGCCAATGAGCGAAACTCAAAGTGAACGGGCCACCCGTCCGAGGAAGGCCCCAGCCGGCGCAGCGGCGCGCAAGAAGGCTCCCGCAACCAGTGATGTCACACTCGTAGCCGCCGAGCCCGTGGTGACGGTCGCCGAACAGGCCTCCGCCGTCCAAGAACCACCTCAGACAACTGAACAGGCCACCGCACAACGGGTTGAGGCGCCGGCCACGACCCCCGAACCCACAACCACTGAAAACACAGCAGCAACTACTAGAAGGAGTACTCCCATGGCTGATGTCAACATGATCGCGCTCGGAATGGTCGAGACCAAGGGCCTCGTCGGCGCCATCGAGGCTGCCGATGCGATGGTGAAGGCCGCCAACGTCAGGCTGATCGGCAAGGAACAGATCGGTGCCGCCTACGTGACCGTGATGGTGCGCGGTGACGTGGGCGCGGTCAAGGCCGCCACCGATGCCGGTGCAGCGGCCGCGGCCCGTGTCGGCGAGCTCATCTCGGTGCACGTGATCCCGCGCCCGCACGGCGATGTGGAGCTCATCTTGCCGCATCGCTCGGCCGAGTGATCCGATCCTTCCGATGATCCGTGCGGGTTCCGCAGCCTGACCTGATGGACTGCGGAACCCATCCGAGACACAACTGACTGCTTACGTTCGAAAGTGATGCACTATGGCCAAGATCGTCATTACCGCTGCTGAGGTGCAACAGGCCGCGTCCAGCGGAGTTCTCCAGGTTCCTGCAGGTGCCATCGTTACTCCGTTGGCCAAGGATGTGGCTGCCGAATTGGGTGTGACGATCATCCGGTCGGGCGGTTCGGCTCCGGCCGCCGGCGCTGCCGCAGCGCCCGCGCGGTCCGGCACCGACGATCTGACCGATCGCGTCCGCGCCATCGTGACATCGTTGTTGGGTTCAGGTGGGGGCGGTCCGGCCGCCCCCACCGTGGCCCGCAAACCGGTGAAGCTGTCCAGCATCCGCGATGCCCGGCTGGAGCGATTCCCTTATCCGGGCCCGCCCGCCGACATGGAGGTCAAGACCGTCGACGTCGTGACCGCCGACGACGGTGCGCCCGTGGCCACCGGGTACATGTCGATCACCAAGGGCTCCTTCCCATGGACGCTGACCTATGACGAGGTACAGATCGTCCTCGAGGGTGAGCTTCATCTGGGTGGCGACGCCGGCGGCAAGGTCGGATATCCCGGCGACGTCTTCTATGTGCCGAAAGGATCGTCGATCACCTTCGGTACTCCGAGCTGGGCGAAGTTCGTGTACGTCACGTTCCCTGCCAATTGGGAGGACCAGATCGGATGATCGTCACAGAAGCTGATCTTCGTGACCAGTTGCGTCGCCCTGTGATGGGCGCGCAGGTCACGGTGCCGACGGGAGCCCGGCTCTCGCCATCAGCGGCTGACTTCGTCAAACAGTGGGCCCTGGTGATGGTCGATCCGGACACCGCGGCCCAGGCGCGCCCGGAGGCGACCGGCGGTGAGCCCGGTGAGCACCATCGTGACTGGGACAAGGCCTCCGTCTTCCCGGTGAACCTGGCCGGCGAGCTGCCCAGCTGCCTGGTCTGCGGGACGCCGCTGAAGAAGAAGCCGTCCGAGCTGACCCAGCTGGACGCGCACCATTTCGTCCTGAAGACCCACCCACGCATCAAACTGCGCGGCGAGGTCGATTCGCTGCATGCTCTGGTCCTGCTGATCCAGCGGATGGCCCGTCAAGAAGGCGACGCCATGCTGGCTCACGACCTGGGCACCATCGCCGCCTACTGCCGCGAGCTCACCTCGGCCGAATACAACGCCCGGCCGGTCGCTCAACTCGAACTCAACGATTGGGATGCCGAGCGCATTCACCAGGCCACCCATGATCCCCTGGGGACGCTGGGCATCGACCATCTCACCATCGACGAGAACGAGCCCGAACTGCAGCACTGGCTCAACATGGCTCGCACCAGATCGCGCGAGATCGAGATCACCGCGATGGAGACCTTCGGCACTCCGGCGCCCGATTGGGCGGCCACGATCTGTCACGCATTCAACCGGCTGTCCAGCACCTTCTACTTCTTGCAGCTGAGGATGAAGGCAGGTGTGCAGAAATGAGTCCCTCGGTACGCCAGACCATGCGGCAGGCCGCCGATTCACTGGCCCGGCCCCGGCATATCGATCCAGCCGTGCCGGTCAAGGTCGGGGTCGACCTCGGCACAGCCTTCACCGTGATCATGGTCACCGACGAGAACGGCAAGCCGCTGGCTGCCGCCAATAAGTTCGCCGATGTGGTGCGCGACGGCATCGTCTGGGATTTCGCGGGCGCGATGGCTGTGGTCCGCGAACTCAAGGACCGTCTGGAGGCGGCCACCGGACGCACCCTGAGCACGGGTTCCGTGACGATCCCGCCGGATGTCTCGATCAGCGACGGTCGCGCTCACCATTACGTGCTCGAAGGTGTCGGCATCGAATGCACCGCGGTCGTCGACGAGCCGACTGCGGCGAACGCTGTGCTCGGTGTCCGTAACGGGGCCGTGGTCGACATCGGTGGCGGGACGACCGGGGTCGCGGTCATCCGCGACGGTCAGGTCGTCGTCACGTCGGACGAACCCAGCGGCGGCACCCACATGTCACTGGTGATCTCGGGTGCCTTCAAGATTCCGTTCGCCGAAGCCGAGGCGCGCAAGGTCGACACCGCGCAACACGGCGTCCTGCTGCCGGTAGTGCGTCCGACGATGCAGAAGATCGCCACCATCGTGCGCGACGCGATAGCCGGTCAGGACGTGCAGCGCATTCACATGGTCGGCGGCAGCAGCGCCTTCGCAGGTTTTGCCGAGGTCATGACCGAGGTCACCGGCGTCGCCAGCGAAGTCGCCCCCGAACCGATGCTCGTCACCCCGTTGGGCGTGGCCGAATGGGCCAGGCCGATCACAGAAGAAGGAAGTGTCTGATATGGCTGGACAACCCGATTTCCAGTTACGCGCCTTCTGCCATCTGGACCGCATCCAGCCGCAGTTCGCGGCCTTCGTCGGCGCGATCGCCTCGGGTGCTCCTCCGGTGGAGGGCATGAGCAGCCTGTATGTCGAGATGGCGCCGGGCAACTGGGTCTTCCGCGTCATGGACAAGGTGCTCAAGGCCGTGGACGTGCAGCCCGGCGCACAGGTGGTCGAGCGCCAGTTCGGCATGTTCGAGGTGCATTCGATGTCGCAGGCCGACGTTCTACGGGCCGGCGACGTGGTACTCGAATTCCTGGATCGCCCGCGTGACTCACGGATCGCGCCCAAGATCGCCTCCGAGCAGATCATCACCAACGTGCATCCCGCCCAGGCCCAGGTGCTGAACCGATTCAACCGCGGCACCATGATCGAAGGCGGCCAGACGATGCTCGTCATGGAAGTCGAGCCGGCCGCCTATATCGCCATCGCGGCGAACGAGGCGGAGAAAGCCGCGCCGGTCTTCCTCAACCACATGAGCTCGGTCGGGGTCTACGGACGCATGTGGATGTCGGGCAGCGAGTCCGATGTCTACGCCGCACGCGAGGGCGCCGCCACTGCCATCAGCTCCATCACCGGCCAATAAGGAGTAGTCATGTCACGCCGTGTCATCACCGCCACGACCATCAACGAACTGCTGGCCCAGGGAACGACCTGCCTGCAGCTGGAGCCCGGCGACATCATCACCGCGCTGGCCGCCGAGGACGCCCAACGCAAGGGCCTTCGGGTCATCCCGGCCAAGGCCGCGGCGCGCGCACAGCCGACGGGGGCTGCCCCCAGTGATGCGGACAACGAGCACGCCGAAGTGCGCAAGGCCGTCATCGCCGCGCTGGGCCACACTCCCGAGGGCCTGGACCAGATCATCTCCAAGGTCATGAAGTAAAGGCTTGGGCCGTGACCACCGAGTTCGGACGGCCGGCGGTGTATCTGTGCCCGACGGAGCACTGTCCGCACCTGTTGCAGATCGCTGTCGGCCTGCTGCCCGAGATGGCCAGCCGTTACGGCAGGGTTGGGGTCTACCGTCCGATCGTTGCCGAGCCGGTCGCCGACCGGGTGCTCAACGAGATGCTCCGCCTGACCGACCCATCCGACAGTCTCGAGCACTGGGGTGCCACCGCCGACGAGGTGCTGCACAATCCGTCCGGTGCGATGACCCAGATTATCGCCCGGTACTCCGACTGCGTGGCCCACTATGACGCGCTGCTGGTGCTGGGCAGTGAGTACGACTGCTCGCTCGCGCCCATCGAGTTCGCGTGGAACACCCGTATCTCGGCCAACATCGACGTTCCGATGACCTTGGTGGTGCCCTCGAACGGTGGTGCCGCGGAGACCGTCCAGCGGGCCGCGGTGGCCATCGACGAGGCGACCCGCAATTTCGCGCAGGTGCTCGCGGTGATCGCGCCCCGCGCTGCCGGTCAGCAACTCGACGTGTCCGAACTGTCGGACATCATCGTGCCCGCGTTCGTGGTGGACGAGGTGACCGGCGCGGCCAACGGCCTGGCCGGCGCGCTGGATGCGCTCGGCGCCACCGTCATCGCGGGCGCCCAGGACCTGTCCGGCCTGCATGCCGGCAAGCTGCTCATCGCAGACATGGGCCTGACCAACCTGCTGCCCGAGGTCAAGGCCGACGCCACAGTCGTCTTCTCCGCCGATCGCAGTGAGATCGGGCTCGGGCTGCTGATCGGCGGCGCATCCGGACGATTCCCCCGGCCGGCCGCCGCGATTGCTGCCGGCCCGTGGCCGCTGGCCGACGAGGTGCGCGTGCTGTGGAACAAACTGGCCCCGCAGACACCGCTGCTGCGTTCGGTCAACACCATCGAACAGGTCTACCTGACGGTGAAGAACTACGAGAAGGTGCCGGCGCGGTTGAACGCGGTACAGCTGGCCCAGGCCCGCCGAGTCGTCGCCTCCGAGGTGGACGCATCCCTGTTGCTCGACAACGCTCATCCGATCGGGCGCGAGGACATCGTCACCCCGCTCATGTTCGAGCATCGGCTGCTCGAGCAGGCCCGGCGGGTGAATAAGCACATCGTCTTGCCCGAGGGCACCGAGGAACGCATCCTGCGCGCGGCGCACCGCCTGGCCGAGCAGAAGATCTGTCGGCTGACTCTGCTGGGCGACCCGGCGGCGATCGGGCAGTTGGCCGCCGAGCTGGGCCTGACGATCGACGGCATTCAGTTGATCGATCCCCAGACCAGCCAGCTGCGCGAGCAGTTCGCCGCCCACTACGCCGAACTGCGTGCCAAGAAGGGCGTGACGCTCGAGCAGGCCCGGGAACGGGTCGCCGATGTCAGCTACTTCGGCACCATGATGGTCCTCGAGGGGCTGGCCGACGGGATGGTCTCCGGCTCGGTCAACACGACCGCGCACACAATTCGTCCGGCGCTGGAGGTCATCAAGACCAAGCCGGGCGTGTCGGTGGTCTCCTCGGTCTTCTTGATGTGCCTGGCCGACCGGGTACTGGTCTTCGGCGATTGCGCGGTCAACCCCAACCCGACGCCCGACCAGGTCGCCGATATCGCGATCAGCTCGGCGGCCACGGCCAAGCAGTTCGGTATCGAGCCCAAGGTCGCGATGCTGTCGTATTCGACCGGCACCTCCGGCACCGGCCCCGATGTCGAGCAGACGATCGAGGCGACCCGGCTGGTGCGGCAGCGGGCACCCGGGTTGATCGTGGACGGCCCGCTGCAATACGACGCCGCCGTCGATGCCGCAGTGGCCCGCACCAAACTGCCGGATTCGCCAGTGGCGGGTCAGGCAACGGTGCTGATCTTCCCCGATCTGCAGACCGGCAACAACACCTACAAGGCGGTGCAGCGTAGCGCCGGAGCCTTGGCGATCGGGCCGGTTCTGCAAGGACTCAACAAGCCTGTCAACGATCTCTCACGAGGTGCTCTGGTCGCCGATATCGTCAACACGGTCGCCATCACCTCTATTCAGGCCGGATTGGAATGATGATGGAAACTTTGATGAATGCGGCTGTGGTCACCCGGTTCCGTCACCCGCTCGAGCTGCGCCAGCTGCCGGTACCCACCCCCGGCCCCGGCCAGGTCCTGGTCCGGGTCCGGGCCTGCGGAGTCTGCCATACCGACCTGCATGCCGTTGAAGGTGATTGGCCCGACAAGCCATCGTTGCCGCGAGTACCCGGCCACGAGGCGGTCGGCGAGGTCGTCCAGTTGGGCCCGGGGGTCGACTATCTCAGCATCGGCGACCGGGTCGGCGTGCCGTGGCTGCACTGGGCCTGCGGAACCTGTGAGCAGTGCCTGTCGGGCTGGGAGACACTGTGCAACCAGCAGTTGCGCTCCGGCTACGACGTCGATGGTGGCTTCGCCGAATACCTGGTGGCCTACGGACGGTTCGCGACAAAACTGCCCGACGGGCTCGACTACATCGCCGCAGCGCCGCTGATCTGCGCGGGCCTGACCGTCTACAAGGGCCTGATGATGGCCGACGCCGACCCGGGTGACTGGGTGGTCATCTCCGGCATCGGTGGTCTGGGACATCTGGCCGTCCAGTACGGCAGGGCGATGGGATTCCAGGTGGTCGCCGTCGACATCGACGACGCCAAGCTGAACCTGGCGGCCCGGCTGGGTGCGACCATGACCATCAACGTCCGCAACACCGACCCGGTCGGCTATCTGCAACGTCAGATCGGTGGTGCGCACGGCGCCCTGGTGACCGCCGTCTCCCCGCCGGCATTCGGGCAGGCGGTCGGCATGATGCGTCCTGGTGGCACCGTGGTGCTCAACGGCTTGCCCCCGGGCGATTTCCCGTTGTCGATCTACGACATGGTGATGCGCGCCATCACCTTGCGCGGGTCGATCGTGGGCACCCGCTACGATCTCGGGCGCGCACTGCACCTGGCGGCGCAGGAGAAGATCGCTGCCACGGTACAGACCGCGAGGCTGCAAGACATCAACGAGGTGATGGAGCACATGCAGACCTCCGCTCTGCCTGGGCGCACCGTGCTCGAACTCGGCTGAGCCATGAGTGAAACCGTCATCAGTGTCGGTATCGACGTCGGTACCTCCACCACCGAACTGGTATTCAGCAGGCTGACGATCGAGAACGTGGCCGGCGCCTTCGTCGTGCCGCGCATCTCGATCGTCGACAAGACGGTCATCTATCGCAGTCGTATCTATCTCACGCCACTGATCAATCCCGAATTGATCGATGTGGACGCGCTGCGGACGATCGTCGAGGACGAATACCGCGCGGCCGGGGTGAAACCATCCGACGTGCATACCGGTGCTGCGATCATCACCGGTGAGACCGCCCGCGCCGACAACGCCGAGCAGGTCTTGCAGGCGCTCAGTGAACTCGCCGGTGACTTCGTTGTCGCCGCCGCCGGCCCGCTGCTCGAAGCGGTGCTGGCGGCCCGCGGGGTCGGCATCGATTCGTGGTCACGGGACAATCCCCAGGTCATCGCCAATCTCGACGTCGGTGGCGGGACGACCAACATTGCGGCCTACCGGTTCGGCCGGCTGCTCGGGGCGTCCTGCCTGGATATCGGCGGACGCCTGGTGCGGGTCGACAGTGGCAAGATCAGCTACATCTCGCATCAGATCCGCCGGCTCGCCGCGGCATCCGGTATCCCGCTGGAGGTGGGCGATCGCGCCGATCTGGAGCGCCTGCGGACCCTGGCAAGGGTGATGGCCAGGCAACTGGCGATGGGCGTCGGGCTGATCTCCCGAGATGAGATGCACTCGACCATGTACACCAACATGGGACGACCGCTCGGTTCCGAGATCATCCCGGCGGCGATCAGCTTCTCCGGTGGCGTGGCCGATCTGATCGATGCCGATCGCAGCTCGAACCCGTTCCGCTTCGGCGACATTGGGCCGCTGCTGGGTGCCGCGATCGCTGACGAGAGCGCATTCGGCCTGGTGAAGCGCTATCACGGCGCGGAAACCATCGGTGCGACGGTAGTGGGCGCGGGTGTCCACACCATGGAGATCAGCGGGTCGACGATCGAGTACGCGCGGGAGCTGCTGCCGATCCGCAATGTGCCGATCCTGCGGGTTCCCGATGAACAGGCAGCCGACCCGGCCCGGTTGGCGGCCGCGATCAAAGAGCAACTCGCCCTGCTCAATCCCGACGATCTCAGTCGTGCGGTGGCGGTCTGCTTCAGCGGTCAGCACATCAATTCGTTCGCCTCGGTTCAGGAGACGGCGCAGGCGATCATCGACGGCGCGGCCACCATCTTGAACGGGCCCAATCCGCTGGTGGTCGTCCTGGAAAACGACCGCGCCAAGGTGCTCGGCCAATCCCTCGCGGTGCAACGTGGGCGCCGCGATGATGTGGTCTGCATCGACGGCGTCCACACCGGGTTGGGCGATTACATCGACATCGGTGCACCGGTGGGCGCCGGGCAGGCGGTGCCGGTGGTGGTGAAGACTCTGGTCTTCAACGATTGACTGCCTGGGTCGGACGTGGCCGGCCAAGGTAGCACAGTCCGGCGTCCAACGACGGGCGCTGGGAGGGGAGGGAGCAATGAAGTTAGCAACCAGCCTGAATGGGCACAGCTTTCGCTTCACGAGCATCACCGATGTGCTGGCCAAAGCCAGCGAACCCAAAGCGGGGGATCGGCTGACCGGCATCGCTGCCGAGACAGCCTCCGAACGGCTGGCTGCCAAGGTCGTCTTGTCGGAGCTGACGGTGGGCGAGCTGACCGAGAATCCGACCGTGCCGTACGAGGACGATGAGGTCACCCGGGTGAACTGGGACGGCCTCAACCAGCCCGGCTACGAGTCCATGAAGACCATGACGATCGGCGAGCTGCGCGAGTGGGTGCTCGATCACAAGACCACCCCTGACGTGCTGAAGCGCTCCGGACGCAATTTCGTGGGCGAGGTGGCATCCGCGGTGGCCAAGATCATGACTTCGATGGATCTGGTCTACGGCGCGTCCAAGATTCGCTATGTCACCCACTGCAATACCGAGATCGGCCAGGCCGGCACGATCTCGTATCGTGCTCAGACCAACTCGACCACCGATGACCCGGAGACAATCGTGCTCGGACTGGCCGAGGCGGTCTCCTTCGGGTGCGGCGATGCCTGTCTGGGTATCAATCCGGTCGGTGACGACCCGGCCAACACCAAACGGATCGCCGATGCGGTGTGGCATTTCATGGTCCGCAACGAGATCCCGACTCAGGTCGTGGTGCTCTCTCACATCACCACCCAGATGGAGGCGTTGCGCCGGGGAGCGCCGCTGTCGATGATCTTCCAGTCGATCGCCGGCACCCAGGGTGCCAACGACGACTTCGGGGTCACGCGGGAGCTGCTCGAGGAGGCCTATGAGCTGGTGAAACAGTACGGCCAGTGCCAGGGAGCGAACCTGCTCTACTTCGAGACCGGGCAGGGCTCCGAGGTGTCGATCGGACGCGACCGTGGTGTTGACGAGCAGACCCTGGAAGCGCGCACCTACGGCTTCGGACGTTTCTTCCGGCCGTTCATGGTGAACAACGTCTCGGGGTTCATCGGGCCGGAGACGATCTACGACGGCAAGGAAATGATCCGGGCGAATCTGGAGGACCATTTCATGGGCAAGTTCCTCGGCCTGCCGATGGGTATGGCGCCCTGCTGGACGAACCACACGTCGATCACCATGGACGATCAGCAGCAGGCGACGATGCTGCTGGCGTTGGCCGGCGCCAACTACTACATGGGTGTCCCGCTGGCCGACGATGTCATGCTCGCCTACCAGGACACCAGCTTCCACGACGATGCCACGCTGCGCGAACTGCTGGGACGTACCGCGGCTCCCGAGTTCCACCGCTGGATGGTCTCGCGGGGACTGTGCGACGACAGTGGCGTGCTGACCGAGCGGGCCGGTGACGGCTCGATCTTCTTCTGAACCGGGCTGTGAGTGAAAGGTGAGCGTGATGAACGATCAGGAGATGGAACTCATCGTCCGCCGGGTGCTCAGCGAACTGGGGGTCGGCGCTGCCGTAGCCACCACCGAGGACGATGAGATCCCCGATATCCGGCAGGTCGACTACCGGATGACCTATGACGTGGCGCACCCCGCGAACCCGGAGCGGTTCGCGCAGGTGAAGGCTCGCACCTGGGCCCGGCTGGGGCTGGGACGCAGCGGTCCGCGCTATACGACCAGTGCGCTGCTGCGTTTCTGGGCGGACAACGCCTCGGCTCAAGATGCCGTGTTCACCGATGTGGATCCGGATCTGCTGGAACAGCTGGGGCTGTTCAGCGTGCAGACCAGGTGCACTTCGAAGGACGAGTACCTGACCCGGCCCGATCTGGGCGCACAATTCGACGACGAGACCCTCGCCGAGATCAAGAAGCGCTGCGTCGCCGATCCGCAGGTGCAGGTCTACGTTTCCGACGGGCTGTCGTCGACGGCCGTCGAGGCCAACGTCCGCGATCTGCTACCCGCGCTCGAGCAGGGGCTGAAGCTGCACGGGCTGAGCGTGGGAACGCCGTTCTTCGTGAAGTACGGCCGCGTGCGCTCCATGGAGCCGATCTCGCAGACCCTCGGCGCGAGGGTCACCTGTGTGCTGCTGGGTGAGCGTCCCGGGCTTGCTACGCCGGAGTCGCTGTCGGCCTATCTGGCGTACCGGGCTCGGGTCGGCATGCCCGAGTCGGAGCGCAACTGTGTCTCCAACATCCACCGCGAGGGCACTGGGCCGGTCGAGGCCGGGGCCCACATCGCTGATCTGATCGCCAAGATGATCGAACAGCAGGTGTCGGGGATCAACCTCAAGGTCTGAGTGCCGATCCCGGCGACGGCGGAAGCCTGCGGATGTTCTCGACTGCGTGCGCGGTGTCCACCTGGTAGCTGGCCCATCAGCCGGGTGACCGGCGCGTATCCTGGGTAACCGAAAGTCGGGGTCCGGGATGCAAGCAAGTTCCGGATGGCCGAAGTCATGCTCAGAGAGGAGCCATGATGGCAGAGCGTCGGTCGGGCGGCACGCCCCCATCCAGTACGTCCACCAGCAGGTCTGGTGGAGTCCGCCGCGCGATGTGGATAGCAGGTCTCGGACTCACCGGGCTGCTGGCCGGCTGCTCCGCAGGCGGCGGCGAGGAATCGGGCGGCATCCACGGTGGAGAGGCCAGCCTCGTGCTGCCGGACTTCACGTCCGTCTCGTTTTTCGGAATGCAGGGCAACCATCTGCTGATGATCGGTCTGCTGGTCTGTTTGGCGGGCCTGGGCTTCGGGCTGGCCACCTATCGTCGGCTGCGGGATCTGCCCGTGCACGAATCGATGCGCGAGATCAGCGAGCTGATCTATCAGACCTGCAAGACCTACCTGATCCAGCAGGGCAGGTTCCTGCTGATTCTGTGGCTGTTCATCGGCACGGTCATCCTGCTCTACTACAAGGTCCTCGTCGGCTTCTCGTGGGGACGCGTGGCGATCATTCTCGCGTTCAGCCTGATCGGCATGGCCGGCAGTTTCGGGGTGGCCTGGTACGGCATCCGCGTCAATACCTTCGCGAACTCACGGACCAGCTTCGCGGCACTGCGCGGCAAGCCCTACCCGGCACATGCCATCCCGATGCAGTCGGGCATGAGCGTGGGCATGGTGCTGATCAGCGTGGAACTGCTGATGATGCTCATCATCATGCTCTTCTTGCCGCCGACCATCGCCGGGTCGTGTTTCATCGGGTTCGCGATCGGTGAATCGCTCGGGGCGTCCGCCCTGCGTATTGCGGGCGGTATTTTCACCAAGATCGCCGATATCGGCGCCGACCTGATGAAGATCGTCTTCCACATCAAGGAAGACGATGCGCGCAACCCGGGCGTGATCGCCGACTGCACCGGTGACAATGCGGGCGATTCGGTTGGCCCCTCGGCCGACGGCTTCGAAACCTACGGCGTGACCGGAGTCGCGCTGATCACGTTCATTCTGCTGGCCGTCCAGGACGTGACGGTTCAGGTGCAACTGCTGGTCTGGATCTTCACCATCCGTATCGTCATGGTGCTGGCCTCGTTCATCTCGTACGCGGTCAATTCGGCGATCACCAAGGCGCGGTACGAACACGCCGAGGAGATGGACTTCGAAGCCCCGCTGACCCAGCTGGTCTGGCTCACCAGCATCGTTTCGATCGCCCTGACCTATCTCACGAGCTTCGCGATGATCTCGAACCTGGGCGACGGCATGTGGTGGAAACTGGCCACGATCATCTCGTTCGGCACCCTTGCCGGCGCCCTGATCCCGGAATTGGTGAAGGCGTTCACCTCGGTCAAGAGCCGCCACGTCAGGGAGGTCGTCGTCAGTGCCCAGCAGGGCGGGGCGTCCCTGGATATTCTGTCCGGTCTGGTGGCGGGCAACTTCTCGGCATTCTGGCTCGGTGCCGCGATTCTCGGCCTGATGTCCGGAGCGTTCTTCGTCAGCACCTTGGGATTGGGTGCACTGATGCTGGCGCCGGCGGTCTTCGCCTTCGGGCTGGTTGCCTTCGGCTTCCTGGGCATGGGCCCGGTGACGATCGCCGTCGATTCGTATGGTCCGGTGACCGACAATGCGCAGAGCGTCTACGAATTGTCGACCATCGACGAGATCCCGGGGATCGAGGACGAAATCAGGCGTGACTTCGGCTTCGATGTGAAATGGGATAATGCGAAGCGCTATCTGGAAGAAAACGACGGTGCCGGCAATACCTTCAAAGCAACCGCCAAACCGGTGCTGATCGGCACTGCGGTGGTCGGCGCGACCACGATGATCTTCTCGATCATCGTGAGCCTCACCCAGGGCCTGGAACAAGATATCGACAAGCTGTCGCCCATCCATGCGCCCTTCCTGCTCGGCCTGATCGCGGGCGGGGCGATCATCTACTGGTTCTCCGGGGCCTCCATCCAGGCGGTCACGACCGGCGCATACCGCGCCGTCGAGTTCATCACCGCGAATATCAAACTGGACGGAGTCACCAAAGCGTCCGCGTCGGATTCGAAGAAGGTCGTGGAGATCTGCACGCGCTATGCGCAACGCGGCATGCTGAACATCTTCCTCGGGGTCTTCTTCGCCACGCTGGCGTTCGCGTTCATGGAACCGTTCTTGTTCATCGGCTATCTGCTGTCGCTGGCGCTGTTCGGGCTCTATCAGGCCATCTTCATGGCCAATGCCGGCGGGGCTTGGGACAACGCGAAGAAACTCGTTGAGGTCGATCTGGACGCCAAGGGTAGTGCGCTGCACGACGCGTCCATCGTCGGAGACACAGTCGGCGATCCGTTCAAGGACACCTCATCGGTTTCCCTGAACCCGATCATCAAGTTCAGCACGCTGTTCGGCTTGCTGGCCGTCGAGTTGGCGGTCTCGATCTCGGGTGCCGGCAACAGCGTGCTCACTCATCTGCTCGCTGTGGTCTTCTTCCTGATCGCGGTCTACTTCATCTGGCGGTCCTTCTACGGAATGCGCATCGGACTCGACCTGGTCGATGTCAAGCGCGAGCTGTCGGACGATCTGCCTGCCGACCAGTTGACCGGTTCGGCCAGCGCTGCCGCAGTGGTCGGCGGCATGGAGCGAGTCGAGGAGGGCCTGGAACTGCAGACCATCCCCGGCCGGTCAAGGTTCGACGATTCTCGTTCCTGAAGCTGCGGGGTCCCGCAGGTCGTCAGCACCTGCGGGACCCACGCTCACCACTCCTCGTGAGTATTGGCGTCCCAGGCCTTGGCCTCGCCCAGGTCGATGGTCGCCAGGTCGATCATCTCCTGATCGGTCAGCTCGAAACTGAACAGATCGGCATTGCTCAGCCAACGCTGCCTGTGCTGGGACGCGGGGATAACGACGGCACCTTGCTGAACGGCCCAGCGCAGCACCACCTGTGAGGGCTCCACGCCGTGACGCTCGGCGATCGTGTGGACGATGATCTGATCGAGCGCATGCTCGGCCTGGCCGAGCGGACGCCAGCCCTCGGCGACGATCCCGCGCTCGGCCAAGAAGGCGCGCACCTCGGTGCGGGCCAGTGCAGGGGAGAGCTGGATCTGGTCGACCACGGGCCACACACCGGTGGCCTGGTAGAGCTCTTCGAGCTGGTGCGGGAGGAAGTTGGACACCCCGACATGCTTGACGAGACCCTCGGCATGCAGCTCGAGCATTTCCTGCCAGGTCTCGACGGCGAGGCCCCGCGATGGATTGGGCCAGTGGATCAGCAGCAGGTCGACATAATCGGTGTTGAGCCTGCGCAGCGAGTCCTCCAGGCCGTGCCGGGTCAGCCCGCGTCCCTGATCGGAGCCGGCCACCTTGGTGGTGACGAAGATCTCGTCCCGCGGCACGCTGGAGCGGCGGATGCCCTCACCGACCGCCACCTCGTTGGCGTACTGGGCTGCGGTGTCGATCAGTCGATAGCCGTCATAGATGCACTCGGCCAGGCCATCGGCCAGTTCGTTTCCCTTGGCGAACAGGGTGCCGGTACCGACCAGGGGAATCGATCCCCCGTCGAGGAGCGGGACTGAGGGAATGGTGATCGTGTTCATACATCCACTTTGTCACTGATGACCAGCAACCGGGAGATGTTCACGGTTATCAGATTGAAGGATCAATTGGTTGGGGTCGGTCTAGGCTCGCAACCATGATCAATGGTGTCGTCAATCCGACCGGCGACGAGGCAGTCACCCTCACCTACTATGCGCACGGCCAGGCAGACAAGCTCAGCAACGTGGCCAGGCGTCCGGCCGTCCTGGTGCTGCCGGGCGGGGGATACGAACACTGTTCCGACCGGGAATCCGAGCCTGTCGCACTGTCCTTCCTGGGGGCCGGCTACCAGGCTTTCGTCCTGCGATACTCCCTGGGTGAACGGTCGGCCTGGCCGCGTCCGCTTGCCGACGCCGAGGCGGCGATGCAGACGATCATCGACCACGCCGACCAGTGGGGCGTCGACCCCGATCGCATCGTGGTCGCGGGATTCTCGGCGGGCGGGCATCTGGCTGCCTCGCTGGGCGTCTTCGGACGGATCCGCCCGGCGCGGCTGATCCTGATCTACCCGGTGACGACGCAAGACACCCTGAAAGTGTGCGTTGCGGCCAGCCACAACGCCCCCGACCTGCTCGCTGCGGTCGACGCCGGCACCCCGGCCACGTTCCTGGTCCACACCGCGGACGACGAGACCGTGCCGGTCACCGACTCACTGGCCTTCGCCGAGCGCCTCCATGCTGCGAACGTGCCATTCGAACTGCACGTCTTCCCTTCCGGGCCGCACGGTTTGGCGCTGGGTACGGCCTTCACCTCCACAGGCCGCCCCGAGATGGAGAACCCCGGGTTTGCGCAGTGGCTCGGTCTTGCCGTGAACTGGTTGCGCCGCGAGTTCCCCATCGGTTGACTTCCGTGGCGTCGTGTTCGGGGCACGCTCTAATCTGGGGGCATGAGTGATGCATCGCAGCCAACCAAGTGGGAGTACTTCGTCGCCCCCGTGCTGAGCCATGTCGCCCAGCAGATCCTCAACAACTTCGGCGCAGATGGTTGGGAGCTGGTCCAGCTGGCTCCCGGCCCCAACCCCGACACGCTGGTCGGCTACTTCAAGCGCCCGATCGTGGCAGGTGCCTGATGAGCGCGAGCGAGCGGCTCACCGAACTGGATATCGAACTGCCGGCGACACCCGTTTCGCTGGGTGCCTACGCCCCCGCCAAGCGGGTCGGCACTCGGGTCTTCACCAGCGGCCAGTTGCCGATCGATCTGGACGGCAACATCATCACCGGCCGCCTGGGCGCCGATGTTGATCTCGACAGCGGCAAGCAGGCCGCCCGGCTCGCGATCCTGCGTGCGCTGTCGGCCGTGGTCTCGGTGGCGGGAACCATCGACGCCATTCGTGAGGTCGTGCGGGTGTGTGTCTTCGTGAATTCCACCCCGGAGTTCACCGATCAGGCACTGGTCGCCAACGGCGCGTCCGAATTGCTCATCGAACTCTTCGGTGAAGAAGGACGCCACGTCCGCAGCGCGGTCGGCGTCGCGGTGCTGCCCGCCAATGCGGCGGTCGAAGTCGAATTGGTCGTCGAGGCTGCGTGAAAACCACCGCGGACGAAGTCTTCAAGCTGCTGCGCGCGGCCTACCCGGACGCGCGCTGCGAGCTCGACTTCACGAGTCCGTTCCAGCTGCTGGTCGCCACGGTGCTGTCGGCCCAGTCGACCGATGTCGGGGTGAACAAGGTCACCCCGGTGCTTTTCGCGCGCTGGCCGACCCCGCAGGCGCTGGCTGAGGCCGACCGGGCCGAACTCGAAGAGGTCATTCGGCCCACCGGCTTCTTCCGCAACAAGGCGGCGGCGTTGCAGGGGCTGAGCCGCCAGATCACCGATGACTACGACGGCAAGGTGCCG
>Ga0334884_1003069_pt1 | contig 19691 bp, 11 predicted proteins | sample GraSluR1_MG_7_FD_207215 | JGI IMG/M metagenome (GOLD analysis project Ga0334884, IMG submission 207215) | Sludge microbial communities from methane-producing bioreactor in Wageningen University, Netherlands - Granular Sludge_12_05 R1 | ecosystem: Engineered > Bioreactor > Anaerobic >...
GCCGTCCAGCGCCTGCACCGAGACGAAGGCGATTTCGGGATCGGTGGGTCCGGCCGGCTCGAGCAGCGTGGGGCTGCCCCGCCCGGGGTTCATGCGGACCTTGTCTTCGCCGCCGAAGGGGTTGGGATTCGGCGTGCCCGGCTTCAGGTGCCAGCGGCGGTTGAACACCTGGCTGGGCTCCTCGGCGGCTCCCCAGCCGATGCGGGCCGGCTCGAGATTGTTGACGGCCCGGCGAACGCCGTCGGCAATCCGCTGGACCACGAACTGCTGGTAAGGGCTGAGCGTCTCGTCGCGCACCATGCGGTTGGGTCCGCGGGCGCTGGTGGCCGAGTGGGTGTGGTCGGCCGCCATGAGAAGCCGATCGGCGGGGATTTCGGTCTTTTCGTGGATGATCTGCTTGGCCGCGTCGTAGACCTCGCGGGGAATGCCCACGTTGTCGCAGATGACGATGCCCAGGCGCGTCTTGCCGTCGTCGAGGACCAGGCATCGGGCGTGCAACTCGTCGTGGACGTGCGTGGCCGGCCGCGGGCTCCAGCCGCCCACGATGGGCTCACCCAGGGGCGGCGTGATGTTGCTCGTGGCCGCGCCGGCTCGAAACACGCGGGCGGCTTCGCCTTCCGGCTTCGCGGTCTGCCCGGCCTCGGCCGGGAGTGGCGAGCTGCCAGCCGTCAACGCCGCGGCGCACAGGATCCCCACGCACAGCAGGCCCCAGTCGGGAGTTCGCTTCGATCGACGCATCCTTGGGTCCTCCGGCGGCAAAACGGGCTTGTGTCGTCCAGCATGGCGACTCGCGTCGCCCTTCCCTCTACGCGCGAACCTACCCGAACCCGGGGCAAATGTCAAGAAATCGCGGGCGACTCGCGCGGTTCGGGCTCGATGATGCGGCTTTGCCCGACGAAGGGAGCGCTCTGAACGCGGAGTTCATTCGGGCCGCAAGGGTGGCCGCGCGTTGTTCTGGCAGAGCGCCACGAGGTCGTCGACGCGGGCGAGGCCCGCGCATAGGACCGTGTCGGCGCCGCCCCAATACAGTTTCAGCGTTCCGTCGTCCTCGGGAACCGCGCCGCAGGTGAAGACCACGTTGGGGACGTACCCGGTGCGTTCCCAAGGGTCCTCGGGCTGGAGGATCCATTCATCGGCCACGGCGAGCACCTTCGAGGGATCCCGCAGATCGTGCAGGGCGGCTCCCAGCCGGTACACGCCGCCGTCCATCGTCTGAAAGACTCCGTGGTAGATGCTCAGCCATCCTTCCGGAGTGCGGATCGGCGTGGCGCCGGGCCCGACCTTCCACTCATCCCAATGGTAGGGGCACGGTTTGAGCACGACGCGCGAATCGCCCCAATGCACGAGGTCGGGGGAATAGCTGATCCAGATCGACCAGGGGGCGATGTGCGAGTGGGGTCGGTCGAGGCGTGCATAACGGCCGTCGAAACGATCGGGAAAGACGACCACGTTGCGAACGTCGGCTTGGGTGATCAAGGCGATCCGCTCGACGTGGTCGAAATCGCGGGTCTTGGCCAGGGCGATGCGCACGCCGTGCCGCGAATAGGCGCTGTAGGTGAGCACGTATTCGTCGCCCAGCGGCGCAATGCGGCAGTCCTCGACGCCGTATTCCTCGTACTCCGCGAACACGCCCGAGCGCGCCGGCTCGAGAAACGGCTTGTCGCGCACGACGAAGTGGAATCCGTCGGAGCTCTCGGCCAGCCCGAGGATCGATCGGCCGGTGCGGCGGTGCGAGCGAAAAACGAGCAGATACTTCTCGCCGTGTCGCACCGCCCCGGCGTTGTGGACGGTCTCGACTGGATAGGGCACGTCGCACCTGGTGAGGATCGGGTTGTTTTCGTGGCGCGTGATGATGTCAGGCATGGTCACACTCCCCTTGCGCCGGGGCTCTCGCGGGTCGCGCGCAGGCTCGCGTTCGCGCCGGGATGGCGGCCGAAACCAGCCGGAACACCCGTTCGTAGCCGTCGGCCATCGTTTCGACGCGGAAGCGTTGCACCACGTTGTCGCGGCACGCCTTGGGGTCGATTCGGCCCAGCCGTCGGATGGCATCGACCGCGCCGTCCACGCCGTCGACGAGGAAGCCGGTCTGCCCATCGCGCACGAGTTCCGGGAGATAGCCGTGACGCGTGCCGATGATGGGCGTTCCGCTGGCCTGCGCTTCGATTCCGACCCAACTGCAAGGCTCGCACCACGAGATGGGGAACAGCACAGCGGCGGCGCGGCGGTACTGCTCCGCCAGGTCCTCTTGGCGGAGGCAGCCGAGATAGGCGACGTTCCGGCCGTCCAGGTGAGGTTCCACCTCGTGCTCGAAGAACGCGCGATGCTGCGGTTCGATCATTCCGGCGATTCGCAACGGCATGGCGGCCTTCTGTGCAATGCGAATGGCCACGTCGGGGCCTTTTTCGGGAGCCAGCCGGCCGGCGAACAGCAGGTAGTCGTCCTTGCGCGTGCAAAGGGGAAACTCGTCGAGACGCACGCCGTTGTACACGGTGGCCACGTAGTTCAGGTCGGGTTTGAGCCTCTTCTCCGCTTCGGAGAGGGCCACGTAGGGCTGATCGCGATAGCGGTCGAACACCGGGTGCAGCGCCTTGACCCAGGCGGCGCCATGCAGCGTGGACACGACGGGACAGGGAACCAATCGCGAGAACACCAGCGCGTGTCCGTGCAGGTGGGAGTGGACGACGTCGAACGTCCCGAAGCGCACGGCCTCCATGCACGCGGCCACGTGGAGCTGTTCGAGTGATCGAAAGTCTGGGGGCCCCACGAGCAGGCCCGATTCGCGATCGTGCCGCCCCGCGGCCTGCTTCTCCTCTTCCGGCCACGCGGCAAACGGATGGGCAACCGTCTCGACGAGCTCGGCCGAGGTTCGCGACCCCGCGGCCGCAAACAGTGTGACCTTGTGGCCCCGTGTCACCAGTTCCTCGGTCAGGTTCGACACGACCTTCTCCCAAGGGCCGTAGCCATCGGGAGGGACGGGCCAAGTGACCGGGGCCAGCATGGCGATTCGCAAGGATTCGGCGAGAGGATCGCCCATCGGCTTCTCCGGCGAACGTCAGTGCAACCCCAGCCGCGTGTTTTGCCCGTGTTCGTCCAGCCACTCGAGCAGGCGGCGGATGCTCGCCCGGGCCAGACAGATCGAAGTATCGGCGGCTCCGTAATAGAGATGGAGCGTGTCGTTGTCGCGGCCGACGGTGTATCCGCAGGGGAATACGACGTTGCCCACGTCGCCGAAGCGTTCGGCCGAGGTCTCGGGGCCGAAGACCCAGGAGTCGCCCCGGCGAATGCACCGTTCGGGCGATTCGAGATCGAACAGCGCCAGGCCGAGGCGGTAGAGGCACCCAGCGGGCGTGGCGCGCACCCCGTGATAGATGACCAGCCAACCTCGTTCGGTTTCGATGGGCGGGGGCGACAGCCCGATCTTGTTCGCGTCCCACCAGGCGCCACGCCGGGCTTCGAGGATCATCTTGTGGCTGCCCCAGTGGCGCAGGTCCGGGGAATAGGAGATCCAGATGTGGGCGCCTCGAGGCGAGATGGGGCGGTGGACCAATGCCCAATGACCCCCGATGCGGCGCGGCAGCAGTGCCGCATCCTTGTCTTCGGGAGGAAGGATCTCGCCGTACCTCTCGAAGCGGCGGAAGTCGTCGGTCAGGGCCAACGAAACGCCCGGCCCGCCCCGGCCGTACGACGTGAACAACACGGCGTACTTCTGCAGTTCGGGGACGAAGGTGATCCGGGGGTCTTCGATGCCCCATTCCTCGGCGGTGCTCCCCGGCTCGGGCGCGAGCGTGGGGCGCAGATCGATCATCCACCGATCGACGCCGTTGATCGAACGGGCGGCGCACAAGTGGGAAAGCCCACTGCGATCTTCTACCCGACACAGAAGCAACGTGCTGCCGTCGTCGAGCAAGGTCGCGCCGGCGTTGAACACGGTGTTGATCGAATAGGGCCAGTCGTTGGCGCTGAGGATCGGATTGTCGGCGTGTCGTGCAAAGAGGGCCTCACGGTCCTGGAACCTGGTGCCGTTCATCGTTTTGACGTCTCCAAGGGCTTGCGTGGCCTGAAGCGATCGGCCGCCGTGGCCTGCCCATCGCCTTGGGGGTCGCCGGCGGCCGCGGGAATCACGTGCTGATGCAGGCGAAGCTCGGCCAGCGAGGTAAGGAAGGCGAGCGTCGACTCGGCTCCCTCGTTGATATTGATGCCCTCGGGCTGCAACCCATCGCAGCATCCGCCGGTCGCGGGATCATAAAGTGAAATACCCAGATCGTTGCGGCCAAGGAACCACTCGAAGGCGCGGCGTGCCTCCTGCTCCCAGCGCCGATCCGAAGTGGCCCGATAGGCCGCGATGCAGGCCGACACCATGGCATGGGCCTCGACGGGCTGCTGATCGAAGCGGGCGCGCGGCCCTTCGCGCCGGTAGAACCCCTGGTTGCCGATCGGCGTGAAATGCCCGTCGTCGCCGGTCTGGATCTCGGCAAGCCACTGCAGGGCTTTCAGGGCAGCCTCGACCATGGGGCGGCAATCCATGGAACGGCCGCAAAGCAGCAGGGCGTGCGGAAGCCGGGCGTTCGCATAACTCAGCGCCCCGTCGAACCAGGGCCAATCGAGCGCGGCGCTGCGTTGGTAGGCCTGCCACAACCGCTCGGCGAGCACCGAACGCAGGTGCTGCACCGCGCGGTCGCCTCGGTATCGCCGCAGGTATTCGTCGATGCCGATCAGCGTGTAGGCCGCGGGCCGAAGGTCGCGGTACTGGTGCGCTGCGGGCAGAGCCGACTCGAACAGCCGCCCCGCCGCGCGCCGAAGCCCCTCTTGACGCGACCGTCCCAGCACGGTCGCCAAGCCCCAGAGCGCGCGCCCGTGGCTGTCTTCCGAGCCGACTTCCTCCTTCCACCGACGGTCGTAGCCCATGAAGTTGCGAAACCGTCCGATCGCGGGATTGAAAGCGTACCAGAGGAAGGCCATGTACCGGCTGGGCATTCCGGCCGCCGAAGCGACCCACTGGCTGCCCAACTCCTCGAGCAGCACGCCGAGAATCAGGCCCCGCGCGTTATCGTCGGTGGTGTAACCTTCGCCGTAGTTGGGCACCGACCCGACGGCGTGTTGCAGAAGCCCCACGTCGTCGGTGAGTTGCCTGAGATGATCCAGCTTCATCGCCGGCAGTTCGGTCTCTTTGTCGGCGACCGTCTTGGCCGAAAAACGCACGCGGGGCCTGGCGCCCCGATCGTCCGAGGCGCGACGCAGGCTGTGCACGTATTGCTTGGCGACCTCGGGCCAGATCATCTTGCGCCCCAACAGATAGCCCTGCTTGCGAATCGTGTGCCGCTCGGCTTCGTCCTCGAGCAGGTGGAGGATGGCCTGGGCGAGGGCGTCGGCGGCCTCGAAAGGCACGAGAACCCCCGCCCCCTCCCCCAGCAACTCTTCGGCGTACCAGTAGGGCGTCGAGATCACGGCCTTGCCGGCCCCGAGCGCGTAGGCCAGCGTTCCCGACGTGATCTGGTCCTGATTCAGGTACGGCGTCACGTACACGTCGGCCGCGCCGATGAACTCCATCAACTCTTCCAGGGTGACGAAGCGGTCGAAAAACACCACGTTGCGCTCGACTTCGAGCTTGCGGGCCAAACGCTGGAGCGATAGGCGATAGGTCTCTCCCTCGACCTTCTTTACGTGGGGATGGGTTGCTCCCACGACGACGTACGTGGTCTTGGGAAACCTCTTCAGAACCTCGGGCAAGGCCCGGATCACGTACTCGATGCCTTTGTTCGGGCCGAGAAGCCCGAAGGTCAGAATGACGAACCTGCCCTCGAGCCCGAACTCGTCTTTGTAGAAATTCGGGTCGGTGAAGGGTACGTCGTGGATTCCGTGAGGGATCAGGTCGAGGCGATCCGCCGGAACGTGGTAGATGTTCCGGAGGAAATCGACGCCCTTGTTGCTCATCACGACCAGGCGGTCGGAACGTTCGGCGATCTCGCAGAGCACGCTCCGCTGCACGGGGGTCGGTTGGTGCGGAATCGTATGCAAGGTCGTCACGACGGGAGTTCGCAACTCGCGGAGCAGCGAAAGCACGTGACTCCCCTCCGGCCCGCCGTAGATTCCGAATTCGTGTTGGATGCATACGGCGTCGACCTTGTTGATGTTGAGAAAGTCGGCTGCCTGCTGGTACGAATCCAGGTCGTTCTCCGCAAGCTCGAACCGAACCCGGCCAGGATAAGCATATCCGCTCTCCCGATCGTTCACCGGGATGGCGAACACCGAAAGGTCGGGGAATTCGGAGGCAATCGCCTCGCACAGGTCGGTGGTGAAGGTGGCAATGCCGCACTGGCGCGGCAGGTAGTTACCAAGGACGGCGATTCTCTTCATGACGACGGAGCGGCCTTTCGAATCTTCCACCGGCAACATCAGGCGAGGGGCCCGTCTCGGGACGCGGCGCGACAACCGACGATTCGAGAGACTCGCTAGCCGATCCCCGGAAGAGCGCCCCCGCGCCGGATCCGCTCCACGCGGTGCCGACAGTGGCGGCCTCAGCCCCTCCGCCGCGAATTCGAGCAAGGCCCGTGCCAATTGTGTCGGAGATAACGCCCCCGGAAGGAGACGGCAAAGATTGCGACTTGCGTCGGGCTTCATGGTGTCCTCAGAGGTCGACCTGCGGAATACGGCTCGGTGCCATTTTGGCCGATTCACCCAGGCAATCGCAGGTCAGGATGACGCTACCCAAGTGGGCGATTCCTACCCCACGTCGCGAGGCTTCTGGTTGGGCCTTCTTCCGCACGATGCACTCGGGGGCGAGGCCTTTCGGGAGAATCGTCGCCCTATTGCGAGCGATCCGGCTTCGGCGATGCCTCGACGGCGGCCAGCGTTTCTTCGATCGCTCGGTAGAGTTGCTCGGCGCGGATGGGCTTGGCCACGTAACCGTCGAACCCCGCGTCGAGGCATTGCTCGCGGTCGCCCCGCATGGCCCGGGCCGTCAGGGCGACGATGGGAACGTGCGAACCCGTGTCGCGCTCGGCGGCCCGGAGGATCCGCGTCGCCTCGAAGCCGTCCATCTCGGGCATTTCCACGTCCATCAAGACGAGGTCGACCGCTTGCGATCGGACGGCGGCCACGGCGTCGCGGCCCGTTCGGACCGCCACCACCTGGTGCCCCTGCTTCTCCAGGAGACGCTGGGCGAGCACCTGGTTGACGTGGCTGTCTTCGGCGAGCAGGACCCGCAGCGGGCGAAGGGTTTTCGGCGGCTCTTCGGATTGCGCTGGGCCGAGCGCCGGGGCCGACGGCGCCGGGCCGAGCGCCCCGACGATCGCGTTGAATAGCTCCGAGGGCCCGACCGGCTTCAGAAGCCGCGCCGCGACCCCCATCTGTTCGCATCGCAGGGCGGCCTCGGGCCGATTGCTCGTGCTCAGCAGCATCACGACCGGGCACGGGAGGTCGCCGTTGCGGCGAAGCGCCTCGACCAGGGCGAAGCCGCCCCCTTGGGGCATCTCGTCGTCGGTGACGACCAGGCGGTAGGGGCGTCCCGCCCGTTGAGCCTTGGCGATCGACTCGAGCGCTTCGTCGACGCCCGCCACCGACGTCGGGCTCATGGCCCAGCTTCGCAGCATTTCGTCGACGATGCGGCGCACCGTGGCGTTGTCGTCGACGACCAACACGGCGAGGTCTCGCAACCGATCGGCGTGCTCGCCCGGCGTCACGGGTTCGTCGTCGCCCCGATCGAGCTGCGCCGTGAAGTGGAAGGTGCTGCCGCGTCCCGGTTCGCTCTCGACCCAGATGCGGCCGCCCATCCGTTCCACGAGCTTCGACGAAATCGAGAGTCCCAGGCCGGTACCGCCGTAGCGCCGCGACGTGGAAAGGTCGCCCTGGTCGAATGCTTCGAACACGCGAGCCCGCTTGTCTTGGGGAATGCCGATGCCCGTATCGCGCACGGCGAAGTGCAGCAGGGCGCGCCCCTCGTCGAGCGATTCGGCTTCGACGTCGAGCACGACTTCGCCCCGCTCGGTGAACTTGATCGCGTTCCCGACGAGGTTGACGAGCACCTGCCCCAGCCGGACGGCGTCGGCGACGAGGCGATTGGGCACCGCGGGATCGATGCGGTAGGCCAGCTCGAGCCCCTTGCCGTGCGCCCGGACGGCGAGCGATTTCACGGTGTCGGCGATGGCCTTGCGCAGCTCGAAAGGCTCGCGCTCGAGGTCGAGCTTGCCGGCCTCGATCTTGGAAAGGTCGAGCAGATCGTTGACCAGTCTGAGCAACGACTCGCCCGACTCCTGGACCATTTGCAGGTACTCGCGCTGCACGGGGTCGAGCGGGGTTTCGAGCACCAGTTCGGTCAACCCGATGATCGCGTTCATCGGCGTGCGAATGTCGTGGCTGACGTTGGCGAGGAAATCGCTCTTGGCCCGGTTCGCCTCCTCGGCGGCCTCCTTGGCCTGCTTCAAGGCCGCTTCCCACTGCTTGCGGTCGGCGATGTCGCGGAGGAAGAAGGTGAAGACGGGGAGTCCTTTGACCCGGCTGATCGTCATCACCGTCTCGACGGGAAAGGTCTGGCCGTTGGCCCGAACGGCCGTCATCTCGGTGCGTCGGCCGAGCATGGATCCCTGGCGTTGGGCGACGTGGCGCTCGACGCGCCGCTGTCCGCCCCCCTGGTCGGGGGCAAACAAGAGTTCTTCGGCCCGCTTCCCCAACACCTCGGAGGCCCTGCGCCCGAACGTCTCCTCAGCCGCCCGATTGAACACCGTGATGACCCCTTCGTGGTCGACGGTGATGATCGGATCCAACGAGGCTTCGAGGATCGCCTTGTTGAGCACCTCGCTCGCCTCAGCTCGCTTGCGGTCGCCGAGGTCGCGGTGGACGACGACGAGGCAGATGGGCCGGCCCGTTCGGGGGTGCCTCACGAGGTCGGCGGTAATGGCTACGTCGATGGGCGGGCCGTCGTCGAAACGGCGGAGTTGGCCCTCCCCCTCCCAATGGCCCGTGTCCTTGACCGCCGGAATGGCCGCCTGTCGGAGACGGTCCCAGGTCGCTTGGACGTAGTAGTCGCTCAGGCGAGTCTGGGAGACCTCTTGATCGGCAGGCATCGCCAGGCGTCGGCGCGCGGCCTGGTTGATGAACAACGGCTTGCCGTGGAGGGAAGCAAGGCAAACGACGTCGCCGCTCTGGTCGAAAAGACGGTAGAGAAGTTCCAGGGCCTCGCCCATTCGGCAGCTCCCAGGCTGACGCCGTGCCCTCGGAAAGCATCGACCTGGCATGAACCGGTCGCCACGCCGGCACCTCGATCACACATCCCATTATCATCATGGACTAGCGACGGGCCCGTGTCCAGGCAATCACAGGCGACACCACCGAATCGTGGGGGCACGCACCTCCTGGAAACCGGGGGCGTCGCGCGTGTCGCCTTTTCCTTTCGCGACGGCCGCGTGTTTCTCGCCGATCATTTCGGGGGTCGCGCGAAAATGTCGTCGAGTTGCCGCCGGATTTCCTTGCCAACGGCTACTAAGAGCCGCAAATCTCGGCTAGAATGCTGGTTGAAGGCTGGGGGATCCGATTCCAGTTTCCCCAGGTGCCATTGCGGCGTGCCCGCCGCGCCGATGTCCGACTCGCCGCGCTTTTCGGCGACGGACCTGCGAGGCGAGCCGGCGAAACTTGCTCGTCCCTCGGGAATCGAACGTCATGCCAGCGGAACCGGCCGTTGCCGACTTCTTCGGGCTCATCCAGAAGAGCGGCATCGTTCCCCAGGCTCAGTGGGAGTCGTTGATTGAGGAGTACGGGGCACGAGCCGATGCCGATACTCCCGAGAAGATCGCCGACGACCTGGTCGCCCGCAACGTGCTCACCCGATGGCAGGCGAACAAGCTGCTCCAGGGCAAACACAAAGGTTTCATCCTGGGCTCGTACCGCATCATGAGGCCCCTCGGCCAGGGCGGTATGGGGACGGTCTATCTGGCCCAACATTGCGTGATGCGACGGTACTGCGCGATCAAGGTGCTGCCGACCAAGAGCTCGAAGGACGACCTGTCGATGCTCGATCGCTTTTATCGTGAATCGCAGGCCGTGGCGGCGCTGGATCATCCCAATATCGTCCGGGCCTACGACGTGAACAAGGACGAGCAGCGGGGCACGGTGGTCCACTACCTGGTCATGGAATACGTCGAAGGCGAGGACCTCCAGGCCAAAGTGCAGCAACGGGGAGTGCTCGGGTTCCGCGAAGCGGCCGAGTACATCCGCCAGGCCGCCGAAGGGCTCGCCCACGCCCACGAGGCGGGCCTCGTGCATCGCGACGTCAAGCCGGCCAACCTCATCGTCGATGGCCGAGGGGTCATCAAGATCCTGGACCTCGGCCTGGCTCGGTTCTACGACGACAACGAGGGCGCGTCGCTTACGAATCAGTTCGGCGACACGGTGCTGGGAACGGTCGACTACCTGGCCCCCGAGCAGGCCATCGACTGCCACGACGCCGATGCCCGGTCCGACGTGTACAGTCTGGGTCAAACCTTCTATTTTCTCCTGACCGGCCACCCGCCCTTTCCCGAGGGATCGGTGGCGCAGCGTTTGATGGCGCACCAGACGCGGGAGCCCGAACCGATCGAGCACACCCGTCCCGACGTGCCCCGCGAGTTGGCGGCCATCATCGCGATCATGACCGCCAAGAACCCGGACGATCGCTATCAGACGGCCGGCGAGGTGGCCGAAGCCCTGAGGGCCTGGCTCAGCGGTGGGCCCAGCGAGAGCGGATTCTGGCGTGCGATCACCCCGCAGCGGTCGCCCCGTCCCGCGTCGAAGTCGGGTCCCACGCGGGCGATCCCTCGCAACGTTCGCGCTCCGGCACGCCCCGAGCCGACGCGGGCTCGTTCGAGTTCTCTCGAGGACACCGAGCTGGAATTGGCCCCCTTGCACGACGAGCCCCTCGCGCCGTCGCCAAGCGCCAGCGGATCGGGAGTGATCCACGAGGGTGGCGAGGAACCGTCGGCGGCCGACTCGGCATCCAAAGCCCCCGCTGAGGCTGCTGCGCCCAGCCCGGCGCCCGAGTCCCCGCCGGAGGAACCCGAGGAGGCTTCCGCCCCCGAACTCGACGCCGACATGGCTGATTTGTCGCCCCCTCAGGACGACTGGATGTCGAACCTGCTCGACGATGCCGTGCTTGCCGAGGCCTCCGACGCGGCGCCGGTCGTTCTTCCGAGCTTGAACCGGCCCGCGGCGAAGAAGGACGATGAGACCCCTCCGGAAGGCTTATTCACGAAACCGGCCTTCTGGGTCGGCGCGGTCGTTGCAGGCGCGGCCCTCGTGGCCGTTGTGCTTGGGCTTCTGTTGCGAGGAGGGGGCGCAGGGCAGACGGCGTCTTCGCGACTCGCTGCTCCGCCATCGCGAACTCAATCGCCTCCGCCCGATTCCGAAGCCGCGCTGGAAGCGCCGGATGAAGAGACGGCCCGCCCGCACGATTCGCCGCAGCCGGAACAGCCGGGCGAGACCAGCGCGGCGGAGTCGCTCGTCGGTACGCTCGAGGCCCCCGCGCCGGTCCCCGTCGACGGTCCGGCGCGTGAGCAGGCCGAACCCCGGCCGGAAGAGCCCGAAAGCGCACGGCCCGCACCCTCGCCCGAGAAGACGCGCCCCATCGCCGACCTGGTCGGCAGCGTCTGGCCGTCGTCTCGCGAACAGGCCGGCGATCGGCCATCCGGCGAAGTTGCACCGGTGGGGCCCGACGGAATCGCCCAAGATGGGCCAGCCTCTGCTCGTGATCGGCGAAGCCGAACCGACCAGGGCCTTCTCGGAATCGCGGAGCAGGAAGAACACGACGTCGGTCGCCGGACCCTGCCCGAGCCGGCCGACGCGACGCCGCCGGAACCCGATCCGGCCGAGTTGCGAGCACGCCTGGCCGCGATCTCGGAACTGTCGTTCCAGCTCAAGTCGATCGACAAGAGTCCCCAGAGCAAGATCAACATGCTCATCGGGCAACTTGCGATTCGGGCGGTCGAGCGCGCCGGGTTGACCTACGTCAAGGGAGATGCGCCCGTGATGCACCTGACCCTCGAAGCGGCCGATGCCGACGGGCTCGTGGGCTTGGTGTTGTCGGCCGAGTTGAAGTGCCGCGACCCCGAGTTTCAGGAACTTACGCTGTGGGAGCACAAGGCGGAAGTGGCGACCGTGGCGCCCCATCTTCTCCGCCGGCCGGCGGTTCCTGCCCCCTTGCGAACGGGCATCGGCGATTTCTTCGATCGCTTCGTCAGCGACTACCGGGCGGCGCGGGTCGCGCAAGACGAAGAGGGACCGACGGACCCCGATTCGCCGCGGTAGCGGCCGCCGACGGATCCCTCGCCCCGGGGCGAGATCGTCTTCCGTGGCCCGTTCTTGCCGTAACTCCCTATTCTGAAACGTTTTGTTGTTGTCGGATGCGCCCAGGCCGGCCCCGCTTGCCGTCGGTCCATGCCGGTTTTGACTCCACCTGAATGTGGGCTAGAGTTGTACATTCGAGGGAGTAACAAAACCCTGCACTTTCTTCGGAATGGGGCCTCGAGGGGTAGGAGACGGCATGTCGATGGCGACCAAGCAAGGACCGCCGAAGGCTGACTCAAGGGGATATCTTCCCATCGGGATCGAAACACTCGTGCCCGCTGTCGCGCTGGAGTTCGACCTGTACCTTCGCGCCGAACCGGCGGGCGCGGTGGTGCTCTTCCGCGAACAACGCTATCCTCTGGAGCCGGACGATCTGGATCGGCTGAGGGAATCCGGGGTCCGGACGCTTTACATCGCCGTCGCCGGCCACGTGGCCTATTGCCGCTACCTGCACGACCAAGTCACGCACAACGACAGCCTGCCGCCCGCCCAACGCTTCCAACTGCTGCGAGCGGCAAACCGGGCGGTCTTTGAGACGGCCTTTCACAGCGGCAATACGAACCGGCTGGTCGAGTTCGCCCACGAGTTCGGCACCCAGATGGTCGATCTGGTCTGCGACCAGGACCTCGTGTTGAGCAGCCTGCTCCCCCTGATGGCCCACGACTACTACACCTACACCCATGTCACCAACGTCTGTACCTACTGCCTCGTGCTGGCCGATCGGTTGGGAATCAGCAAGCGGGGCGACCTGCTGGCAATCGCCACGGGAGCGTCGCTGCACGACTTGGGCAAACGGGAGATCGCTCCCGCCGTGCTCAATCATCCCGGTCGGCTCAGCGACGAGCAATGGGAGGTGATTCGGCGACATCCCGTCGACGGGTTCCGCGCGTTGTGCACGCGCGACGACCTCGAGTGGGGACAACTGATGATGGTCTACCAGCACCACGAGCGGCCCGACGGGCGGGGGTATCCCGTCGGCTCGGTGGCCGACGAGATCCACCCCTGGGCCCGTCTCTGCAAGGTGGCCGACGTGTTCGACGCCCTCAGTTGCGATCGCCCCTATCGCAAGGCCGAGCCGGTCGAGCGCGTGCTCGCTTTTCTCGAGGAACGTATCGGAACCGAGTTCGACGAAGAAATCGTGCGATGTCTCCGGGCGACGATCGAATCCGAAAGTTGATCGAAGCGCTGGAACGGCTCCAGTGCGAAATCGAACTGCCGCCCTCGTGGTACGAGCATCGCGAGCGCCTGGGGATGGCGCCGATCGTCGCGAGCGACAAGCGTCGGTTTCGCCGCTACTACCTGCCGGCGGTGGCCGCCTTCAAGTTCCGCCGATCGTTTTCCGCCTTGCCGCGCCGGGGCGACTGGCACAAGATCTATACGAAGGACGTCTCGCGAGCCGGGATCGCGTTCTTCCACAGCGAGCCGCTCTTCCCGCGCGAGCGCATGACGATTCTCTTGCCCGATGGAAGTCGGCGTGCCGTGGAAATCACGCGTTGCCGCCGCATCCGGGAGCACTGCTACGAGATCGGCGCGGCCTTTTCCGCCGTCTCCGAATCGGACGAAGGCGATTGATCCCTACACGTCGGCCGGTTTGGGGACGACGAACGGAGCGCGGTACTCGCGCGTCAGCATCGCGTTGGCCTCGGCGTGGTTGGTGATCGTCTCGGCCTCGGGGTCGATCTCGAGCATCGGTCCCAGCGAGATGGGATACTTGGCCAGATCGACGCCGTTGTCGACCAGGTGCTTCACGGTGCGCTCGAGGGTCGCCAGGTTGTCGTCGAGGCTCTTGATCCCCGAAAGCACCCGCTTGAGCTCCTCGACCGATACCTTGTTCTTCTCGCCGGCGTAGTACGAGACGTTGCCGAAGTGGCTGATGGCCGCCGAGAGGTGTCCTTCGCGCACGTCGGCGTTGAGGTCTTCGACCTTGCGGCTGAGGCACGCCTCGACGAAGTTGTCGTAGTGATCCTCGCCCCCCTTGAACTCCTTGACGGGGTTGAGATTCTTGTCGTAGGCGATGCAGTGGTCATAGGTCCGTTGCACGAGAATTCCGTCGCTGCCGTAGAAGACCACGCCGATCTTGTTGCCCTTGGTGCTTCGGAAGATCGTGTTGAGCTCTTCGTCGGCCGAGTCGTCGACCGAGAGTCCACGGGTTTCGAACACGATGCACTTGTCGCCGTAGTCGTAGATCGAAACCTCGGTGTTGGCCGTGTCGCCGGCGTCGACGTACGCGTCGTCGTTGCGCTCGGCCTGGTAGCCGAGCCGGCCGCCATAGGTGATCACGCGATTCGGATGGGCGTCGACCCCCAGTCCCCAGCGGGCGATGTCGGTCTGGTGGGGGCCCTGGTTGCCCAGGTCGCCGTTCCCGTAAAGCCGCTGCCAGTGCCAGTCGTAATGGAATTGCGGCCGAGTGACCGGCTCGACGGGGGCCGGCCCGCTCCACAGGTTGTAGTCGACTTCGGGAGGGATCGGGTAGTTGCCCAGGGGCCCGATCGACTTGCGCCGCTTGTAGCACAGCCCCCGGGCGAACTTGACCTCGCCGATGCCCCCCTCGGCGAGGAACTGCATCGCCTCGCGCACCGCCCGGCTCGAACGGCACTGGGTGCCGACCTGGCACATGCGCCCGTACTTGCGGGCGGCGGCGACCAGGGCCGCCCCTTCGGCCACGTTGTGGCAGACGGGCTTCTCCAGGTAGGTGTCTTTGCCCGCCTGCATGGCCCACAGCCCGCATAAGGCGTGCCAGTGGTTGGGCGTGGCCGTCGTCACGATGTCGACCGAAGCATCGTCGAAGATCGCGCGCATGTCGCGCACGAACTTGGGCTTCCTCCCCTGCTTCTGCGCCAGCTTCTCGCTGCGATCTTGCCCGACCTTCTCATCGACGTCGCACAGATAGGTGATCTCGGTGTTCTCGTTGGCCAGGAAGCCCTGGATGTGCGAGCCCCCTCGCCCGCGCACGCCGACAATGGCTACGCTCAATCGCTCGTTCGGGCTTTTCTTGTTCCCCTGCGCTCGGGCGATCAGGGCGGGGCTGAAGGCGGCTGCCGTGGCGGCGGCGACCGAATCGGCCAGGAAACGACGTCGTGTGTGCTTCGGCATGGAGCGACTCCTTCGAAACGGCAAAGTGGCGGGAGGAAATCTCGGTGTGACTCTCTATTCTGTCCCGCCGCCCGAGCGGATACAAGCGGTTACCGCCCCGACGCGCCGATTGCGCCGGACCGACGGCCCACCGCCTGCTCCTGCGGTGTCGCCTTCCACGATCCCCCGCCTCTCCACAAAACGTCGTACGACAGGCCCCCTCGCATCGCAACACAAGCTAGGCTTGCATTGCACACCTCCTGTTTCCGGCCGGATCGGGCCTCACCCGGCGACACGTCGGGTGGGGCTCGGTCCGTGCCTCGTCTCCCCGGACATCTCCGTATCCTCGCCGCTCTTGGAACAAGCCCGTCATCGCGACAGTCGTCTTCCCCATTCGCTACGGGGCACGAACCACTCCACGGACCGGCCCGGAACGACCGGCGTGAATCGGGCCAACGTCGGGGACTTCGCCTCATGCACGACCGCCGCGTCTTGGCCGCGGGGTGGCTGCGCACGATCGGTCGATTAGAATGGGCCTCGGGCGGATCGAACGGGAAAACGAGCAGGCAAACGGCCGGCGAGGTTGAAGATGACATGGCGATCGAACGAACCGGGCATCGCGTTATGCGCCGTATGGGCGATGGTCTTCGGTCCCTCGATTGTGGCGGCCGCCGAGCAGGCAAGGCCGTTCCACGTGACCATCGAACGGCGCTTGGGGCTGCCTTGCGCGGATTGCGACGGCATCGCGGTGGGCGACATCTCCGGCAACGGCAAGCTCGACATGCTCGCCTCCAACGGCAAGGGCGGCACCGCCTTCTGGTTCGAGCAGGGCGAGTCGCCCTGGCAGTGGACGCGGCATACGATCTTCGCCATCGAGCAGGGGCCCCGCGAGATCGAAGGAAACGACCTGGGCGATTTCAACGGCAACGGACGGTTGGAGGCCATCTCACTGGATCAGCCCAACGGAACGATCTACCTGCACCAGCAAGGCGACGACCCCCGCGGCCCCTGGCCCACGGCGGCCCTCCTCGGCGGCCGGCGGTTCCTGCAAGCCTCGCTGGTCAGCGACGTCGACGGCGACGGCCGCGACGACCTCATTTACACCTGGGAGGGCGATGCCGAGGGCCGCGGAGGCGTCCACTGGCTGAAGCTCGCCGGCACCGATCCGCTCGATCCCGATCACTGGACCGACCACGTCATGGTCGCCCACGAGGGCGCGTGGTGGCTGGCTCCCGAGCGGGCCGATTTGGCGGGCAACGGGCGGGCCGCCGACGTCGTCTTCACCGCCCGCAATGCCCCCGGCCGCAATCCCGCCACCAAGCCCGGCCTGTTCTGGCTCGAAGAGCCCAGCGATCGCACCGGCCCGTGGAAGCTCCATACGATCGACCGCACGCCGAACCACCCCTTGCAGGTCGCTTGGGGCGACTTCAGCGGCGACGGGCACGGGCGGGACCTGGTTCTCGGTGGGTTCGATACGCAGTCGGTCATCTGGTATCGCCGCGAGGGCGACTGGCAGCGCAACGACATTCCGCTTCCCGAACTGCCCGGCGGCGAGCGCCCCGATCGGGTCTGGAACGTCAAGGCCCTCTCGTTCGGCGGCCCGCGAGACGGCATCCTGGCCCCCATCGCGCGCGGCAGCCGCGGAGCCCTCGTCCTTTTCGAGTTCCTCGAAGGCGTCTATCGGCCCAACGTGCTCCTGGAACTCGACTATGGGCATCCCATGGACGATCGGATCGTGTTGGCCGACCTCGACGGCGACGGCCGCGCCGAGGCGCTCATCCCCGATTCCGGCACGGGCGTCGGCCGCCTGTGGATCGTCAAGTTCGCCGATTCCGCCGGGCGTTGAGCGCCCTTTCCGTCGAAGTGCGGCTCCGCCGATCTCGCTCACGCCCAGAGGGCCTTGGTGCGCCGGCGGATCGCCCCGCTCGTCATGCCCCCCGTCAGGCCGCTCTCGACGTCGGGCTCGTCGAGCGTCCGGCTCGTCCGTCGCTGGAAGTGCCGGCAGACGGGCTCGGGCAAGAACCGCGTGCGCTGGGCGAAACCGTGGCGATCGCTGAAGCTGCCCGGATAGTGGTAATAGCGCAACGGACAGCACACGAAGAGCGAATTCCTCGCCCGCGTCAGGGCGACGTAGAACAGGCGAAGCTCTTCTTCGATCTGCTCGGGTGAGCCGGTGGCCATGTCGGAGGGGATGTTGCCGTCGGCCGCGTGGATCACGTAGACCGAATCCCACTCGAGCCCCTTGGCCGAATGGATCGTGCTGAGCACCAGGTAGTCGTCGTCGAGATGGGGCGGGCCGGCCAGGTCCTGCGTCGAGGCGGGCGGATCGAGCGTGATCTCGGCCAGCATGGTGCGGCGGTTGCGGTAACGCGCGGCGATTTGCTCGAGCTGTTCGAGATCGCGGGCCCGGGGACGGGGATTGTCGTAGGCCTCTTCCATCAACGGCTGGTAGAACGCGCGCACCCGGTTCACCTGGCCCGGCAGGTCGCCCCGGGTCGCGGCGAGCCCTTCGAGCAGTTGGACCAGCCCGGCCCACCGCGGCGCGGCGGCGGGCGGGGGCTGCCAGGCGGCCCAGGCCCGAAAGCTCCCGCCCCCGTCGACGAGCATTTCCATCAACTGCCGCGCCTTCTTCGACCCGACACCCGGCAACAAAGGCAGCACGCGCATGCCGGCGACCACGTCGCGCGGGTTCTCGGCCAGGCGCAGAAAGGCCATGAGGTCTTTGACGTGGGCCGTCTCGACGAACTTCAGACCCCCGTATTTGTGGAAGGGGACGTTCCGCCGCGTCAACTCGGCCTCGAGCAGCATGCTGTGATGCGAGGCCCGAAACAGCACGGCCTGGCGCCGCAGGTCGATGCCGGCCTCGCGGCGCTCGAGAATCTGCCGGATCACGAACTCGGCCTGGTCGTCTTCGCTCTCGCAGGTCACCAACCAGGGGCGCTCTCCCCCGGCCCGCCGCGACCAGAGGTTTTTCGTGTAACGCTCCCTGGCCTGGCCGATCACCTCGTTGGTCGCCTCGAGGATGAGCTGCGTGCTGCGATAGTTTTGCTCGAGGGCGACGATCGCCGCGTCGGGGTACTGCTTGGGGAAATCGAGGATGTTGCGCACCGTGGCCGCCCGAAACGAGTAGATCGACTGGGCGTCGTCGCCCACGACGGTCAGCCCCTCGCCGTCGGGCCGCAGCCCGTAGAGGATCTCGGACTGCAGGAGGTTCGTATCCTGGTACTCGTCGACGAGCACGCAGTCGAACTGCCGGCGGACCGCCTCGCCCACGGTCGCGTCGGTCAGAAGCGCGTGCCAGTAGACGAGCAGGTCGTCGTAATCGAGCACGGCGGCCCGTTCCTTGCGATCGACGTAGGCGTCGAAAAGCTGCTTCAGCTCGTCGGCCCACTCGTTGCACCAGGGAAAATGCCGGGCGAGCACCGGTTCGAGCTTCTCGCGGGAATTGACGCAGCGGCTGTAGACGGCCATGCAGGTCGACTTTTTGGGGAAGCGCCGGTCGGTTCGGGCCAGCCCCAACTCGGTGCGGACCACGTTGAGCAAGTCTTCGGAGTCGCCCCGGTCGTGGATCGTGAAACCCGTCGGCAATCCAATCGCCTTGCCGTACTTGCGCAGCAGGCGGGTGGCCACGGCGTGAAAGGTGCCGCCCCATACGCGATTGCCCCGCAGATGCGGGGCGACCTGCCCGGCCCGGGCGCCCTCGAGGCGGCGCACCACGCCGTCGACCCGGCGCAGCATCTCAGCGGCGGCCCGGCGCGTGAAGGTCAAGAGCAAGATGCGGGCCGGGTCGACGCCCGAGGCGATCAGCCAGGCCACGCGATGCACGAGCGTGGCCGTCTTACCCGTGCCCGCGCCGGCCACGATCAACAGCGGCCCCCGGCCATGCCGGGCCGCGGTGCGTTGTTGGGGATTCAGATCCGCCAGAACGTCGTCGATGGTCAAGGTCTCGTCCATGAATCGGGTCGTCCGTCGCGCAAGAGCCCGCTGCCCGTGGCTCATTCCGAGCCTCGACCAGTCTACCCGGTCCGCGCAGGCTGAGCCAGCCGCGACGCGGGGGAACGCGACCGTGGGGCGGCCGGAAACCCTCTCTTCGCCTGGAAAAACGGGACAGGTCCGATATGGGCAAGATAGGAAAGAATGCATCGCGTCCGATCATTCTGAAACCGGATCGGGGCCTCGCGCAATCCGGGGACGTCCGGGCCGGCGGTAGGCGGATTCCAAGCCAAGACGCTTCGCAATGCGACGCTGCCAGTCTGGGGTGCCGTAGGGACGTCCCCGCTGCACGCTACGACGCAACGCCTCCAACTCCT
>Ga0334884_1003070_pt1 | contig 19689 bp, 21 predicted proteins | sample GraSluR1_MG_7_FD_207215 | JGI IMG/M metagenome (GOLD analysis project Ga0334884, IMG submission 207215) | Sludge microbial communities from methane-producing bioreactor in Wageningen University, Netherlands - Granular Sludge_12_05 R1 | ecosystem: Engineered > Bioreactor > Anaerobic >...
TGGAGCCGCGTCTCCTGATTGCCGATGAACCGGTCTCGGCGCTCGATGTCTCCGTGCAAGTGCAGATTCTCAACCTGCTCAAGGATCTCAAGGAGCGCATGGACCTTTCATACATTTTCGTGGCGCACGATCTTGCGGTGGTTCGCTATGTGAGCGATCGCGTGATGGTGATGTATCTCGGGCGGATTGTTGAGAGCGCGCCTGCCTCGGCGCTGTATGTCGCGCCGGCGCACCCTTACACGGAGGCCTTGCTTTCGGCCGTGCCCGATGTGGATCGTGGTTTGCGCTCGCGATCCGAGGGGTCTCAGCGGGTGGTTTTGCAGGGCGATATTCCCTCGGCGGCGCGTATCATTCCCGGCTGTCCGTTTCATCCTCGCTGTCCCCGCGTACGGGAGCGCTGTTGTGTTGAGGTGCCTCCGTTGCGCGAAGTCGGGGCCGGGCGTCACAGCGCCTGTCATTTCGCCGAAGAATTGCTGGGGGCATCGTGAGCAAGGTCGGCGATTTCGAGATTCTTCATAAGGATGCATCCACCGGGGCGCGTTTGGGGCGACTGACTACGGCGCACGGGGTGGTGGATACCCCAGTCTTCATGCCGGTCGGTACGCAGGCAACGGTCAAGGCAATGACGCCCGCCGAATTGCTGGAATTGGACACGCAGATTGTGCTGGGCAATACCTACCACCTGCACATCCGCCCCGGCGATGAAACGGTCGAGAAGTGCGGGGGCTTGCACAAGTTCATGGCGTGGCCGCGCGCGATTCTGACGGACAGCGGCGGCTACCAGGTGTTCAGCCTCGCCAAGCTGAACCGGATTGGGGACAACGGGGTTGAATTTCAGTCGCATTTCGACGGCGCGCGCCTTTTCCTCGGGCCGGTGGAAGTCATGGCCATCCAGCGGCGCCTGGGCTCGGATATCGCGATGGTTTTGGACGAATGCACACCATATCCCTGCGACCGGAATTACGCTTGCAAAGCCGTAGATCGAACCCTAGCATGGGCGGCCTTATGTGCTCGGCAGCCGCGTGCTGACGGGCAATTGGTCTTTGGCATTGTACAGGGCAGTGTGTTTGAGGATTTGCGGGATCGTTGCGCCCGGGAACTGGTCGGCATGGGCTTTGACGGCTATGCCATCGGTGGCGTCAGCGTCGGCGAGCCGGATGAGCTGATTATCAAGGGAATTGACGACAGCATCGGGCGGCTTCCGGCGGATAAGCCGCGGTACCTGATGGGTGTCGGCACGATGCATCACATGATCGAGGCCGTCGCGCGAGGGGTGGACATGTTCGATTGCGTCATTCCCACGCGGTTGGCGCGGCATGGGACGGCGTTCACGAGGCAGGGGCGATATCCCGTGAAGGCGGCGGTTTACCGCGAGGATACGCGGCCGGTCGAAGAAGGATGCGGCTGTTATGCATGCCGGAACTTCTCGCGGGCGTATATCCGCCACCTGATGAATACGGGTGAGATCCTTGGCATCCGGCTCCTGAGCATGCACAACCTGTTTCGATACAGGGAGTTCATGAATGAAATCCGCACGGCCATCGCGGAGGACCGCCTGGATGAGTACAGGCGGCAGGTGCGATTCGGAGAACGGGATCGGGGAATTCTGGAAAAGGAAGAAATGAAATGAACAGTCTGTTTACAGTATTGGCAATGGCGCCCACGCAGGGCCAGGAACAGCAGTCGCCGGTTTTCATGTTCGGGTGGCTCGGTATCATGGTCGTGATTTTCTACTTCATGCTGATCCGGCCGCAGCAGCGCCGTGAAAAAGAACGCCGCGCCTTGCTGGAAGCCGTGAAGAGCGGTGATCGCGTCCTCTTCAGCGGTGGAATCATCGGCATTGTCTCAAACGTGAAGGAGCGGACTTTCACGATCAAGGTGGCCGACGGTGTGAAGCTCGAGGTCAGCCGCGCGGCGGTGACCCAGGTGCTCGACAAGGGAGAAGCGCCTTCGGATTCGCCGGCGTCGTGACAAGCCGGATGCAAGGCGAGGAAACCCCCGGATTTTCAAAAAAATCGGAGCGGATGAATCATGGATAAGAATGCATTGTGGAAATGGTTGTTGCTCATCGTGCTGGTGTGCTGGTCGCTGGTGCTGGTCACGCCCGTTAAAGAAAAGGTCAAGCTGGGCCTGGACCTGCGCGGAGGCACAAGCTATGTGCTGGAGGTGGACGTCTCGGAGCTGGATGACGACGCCAAGCGCGATGCGCAGCCTCGTGCACTGGAAGTCCTTCGCAACCGCGTGGACAGCATGGGTGTAGCGGAACCAATCATTTACCCGGAGCCGGGCAACAATCGTATCATCGTCCAGATCCCGGGCTTGCGCGCGGAGGACCGCGAACGCGCAATCAAAAACCTGCAGAGCGCCGCATATCTGGAGTTTCGCATGGTGCATCCGAAGAACGACGAATTGGCGGAAGAGCTTTTTGAAAAGAACCTTGCGCCTCCGGGCTACAGGATCGTATCCATTGACGAACAGACCTTTAACGGGCAGTGGCGCGCGGTCAAGTATATGAAGCGCGAAAAGAGGGAAGGCGAACCCGACCTTTCCCCTGAAGAATCCCGCCGCCGTCTCCGCACGTTCCAGGCTCCAGCCGGCTACGACTTCATGCTGATGAAAGAAGAACGGCAAGGGCAGGAGGTGTTCCGGCCTTACTTCGTCAGTCGCCGCGCGGAATTGAAGGGCGAGGCCCTGAAGAATGCGGGTGTGGATTACCAGCAGTTCGGGCAGCCGATTGTGACGCTGCGTTTCGACGCGAAGGGCGCGAAGCGGTTTGCCGCGGTGACGTCCGACTATGCTCCTGGCGGCGCCAAGAATCCTAGTCTCGACGGGCGTCGCTACCTTGCGGTCGTTTTGGACGACACACTGTACTCGGCTCCGTTCATCAAGACGGCCATTCACGGCGGCTCTGCCATTATCGAGGGCAGTTTTTCCCTGAAGGAAGCGCAGGATCTGGCTATCGTTCTGCGCGCGGGTGCCTTGCCTGCCCCGGTTACTGTTGTGGAGGAGCGGACGGTTGATCCGACGCTCGGGCGTGATTCCATCGAGAGTGGTAAGCGCGCCGCGATCTACGGCCTCATCGTGGTTGTGCTGTTCATGGTAGGTTACTACTTTCTGTGCGGCGTCGTGGCCAATATGGCCCTGCTGCTCAACCTGATCCTGCTCCCGTTGGGTATGATGGCCGTATCCGGCGCGTTCAGCCTGATGGATGCGGGTGGATTGGGCAGCGCGATCAGCTTGCCGACCCTGACACTGCCCGGTATCGCCGGTATCGTCCTTGTACTCGGCATGGCTGTGGATGCCAATGTGCTCATCTTCGAGCGCATGCGTGAAGAGCAATTGCAGGGCAAGCGCTTTGCCGCCGTGGTGTCGTCGGGCTATGAAAAGGCGTGGAGCGCGATCTTCGACGCCAATATTACCACCGTGCTTGCGGCGGCGATCATGTTCTGGCTCGGTTCCGGCCCGGTGCGCGGCTATGCCGTCACCCTGACCGCCGGCATCCTGTGCAGCATGTACACGGCCATCGTGGTTACGCGCATGGTCTTCAATCTGCTGATCAAGCATTCGAAGATTGAGCGTCTGAAAATGCTGACGTTATTCCGCGAAACGAAGATAGATTTCGTCGGCAAGCGGTACATTGCGATAGGGCTTTCAGCCGTAGTGATTATCGGGTCCATGGTGATGTTTGCGCAGCGTGGAATGGCGAACTTCAACGTGGACTTCACCGGCGGCGCGACGGTGTCCTTTGAGTTCAAGAATCGCGTGACCGTTGAGGATATCCGCTCGGCAATCGAGGGCGCCGGCGTGAAGAGCCCGACGATTCAATACCAGCGAGTGGCCGGCATTGAAGGCGAGGACCAGATACGCGAGTACCTCGAGATCAAGTCTTCGTTCGAGGACGGCGACAAGGTCGTGGATTCCATAACCGCAGCCTGGCCGGACTACAAGGTGCTCAAGAAGGACAGTGTGGGTCCGCAGATCGGCCGCGAGTTGCAGAAGAAGGGAATCACAGCCATGCTGGTCGCGCTGATCGGTATGATTCTGTATATCTCGTGGAGGTTTGAGTTCGGTTTTTCCGTGGGCGCCGTCGTGGCGCTGTTCCATGATGCCCTGATCACTATCGGCATCTTCTGCTTGATGGGGCGCCAGCTCAGCATGACCAGTATTGCGGCGTTGCTGACCATCATCGGTTATTCCGTCAACGATACAATCGTCGTTTTCGACCGTATTCGTGAAGATCTGAAACTGTATCGGGGCAAGAGCTTCAGGGAAATTGCCAATCTCGGCATCAATCAGACGCTGAGCCGAACCGTGCTGACAACGGTTACAACCTTGTTCACCGTGGTGGCCCTCTTGTTGTTCGGTGGCGGCGCCATTTATGACTTCGCGCTGGCGTTGTTCATCGGCATGGTGGCGGGTACCTATTCCACGATCTTCATTGCAACGCCCGTCGCGATGATCTGGCATCCGGAGAAGAAGATTCGGGCGCAGGCCGATCGCTGAAATAAGGAACCGCGAATTATCGCGAATTAACGCGAATCAGAGATGGGTCATTTTGAGTTGCAGACTCAATTTGACAAATCTCCAATTAGCGTTAATTCGCGTTGATTCGCGGTTCTATTCTTTTTGTGTGGATGCGGATATGCAAGGGTAGGCAGATATGAAGCGCTGGAAGACGCTGGATTACAATTTATCAATCGCCGAGATCGTTGCGAAAGGTCTCGGTTTACCTCCGGCCGTGGCGGGTCTTCTCGTTTCACGCGGCTATGAAAGCCCGGAAACGGCGTCCCGATTCTTGAATCCCCGCTTAAGCGAGCTTGCCGATCCGTTTGCGCTTCCGGCGATGGAGCAGGCCGTGGAACGAATCTGGCGCGCGGTGGAGCAGGGGGAGCGAATCGTTGTTTATGGTGATTACGATGCGGATGGCATCACGGCCACGGCGCTGATGGTCAAAGTATTACGCGCGCTCGGCGCCCATGTTTTTCCTTTCCTGCCGCACCGGGTGGATGACGGTTATGGTCTTGCCGTGGATACCTTGCAGCGATGTGCCGACCTGTTGAAGCCGCAACTCTTGGTGACCGTGGATTGCGGGACTTCCTCGGCCGAGGCTGCCGGGTTGGCTCGGACACTGGGGTTTGACCTTGTCGTTACGGATCATCACGAACCCTCGGGCCCGAATGCACCGGTGGTTGCGCTGGTGAATCCGAAACTGGGCGGGGACCCGGATGCGCGCAATCTTGCCGGTGTAGGAGTTGCATTCAAATTGTGCCATGCGCTCCTGAAACATGCCCGGAACGGCAAACACGCGGCCGCAGGCAGCTTGGATTTGCGTACACATCTCGATCTCGTAGCCGTGGGGACGATTGCGGATATTGTGCCCCTGATCGGCGAAAATCGAGTACTTGCCCGCTTCGGCCTTCAGCAGTTGAGCCGCGCTCCGTGCATCGGGCTCAGCGCATTATCGGCTGTCAGCGGGATACAGAAAGAAGTAGATTCCTATCACGTGGGCTTCATGCTCGGCCCCCGGCTGAATGCGGCAGGGCGAATGGGCACCGCCGAGGCCGCGCTGGAATTGCTTTTGACGGACGATTACGAGAAGGCTCTTGCCATTGCCCGCGAGCTAGATGCGGCGAACCGAGAGCGCCAGGAAACGGAATCCCGGATATTCGACGAAGCGGTGGCGCAGGTGGACTCGCATTTCGACGCGACAAACGATTTTGCAATCGTGGCGGCAGGGCAGGGCTGGCATCCGGGCGTAATCGGGATCGTGGCGTCCCGTCTTTGTTCCCGGTATTTCAGGCCCGCGATTGTGATCGCATTCGACGAATCGGATGTCGGCCGCGGCTCATGCCGGTCCATTGAGGGATTCAACATCGTGGAACACTTGGAAAAGTGCTCGGACTTGCTCGGCGGTCATGGCGGTCATGCGATGGCGGCGGGCTTGGATATCGAGCGCAAAAACCTGGAGTCTTTTAGAAAACGCTTCAACGAGGTGGCGGCAGAAACATTGAGCGGAACAGAATTGCGGCCCGTGCAGAAAATTGATGGATGGCTAAGCCTGGGTGAATTGGATGAGTCGTTTTACAGCCATCTCCAGGCGATGAAGCCGTTCGGAATGGGCAATGCCACGCCGGTATGGGGTGTGCGGGGCGCAAGAGTTCTTGGTCCTCCGCGGATTCTGAAAGGTAAGCATTTGAAGATGCTGGTTGCTGAAGGCGGGCGCCAGTTTGACGCGATAGGCTTTGGACTGGGTGAGCGTGAAGTGCCGGATGGCGCCGTTGACCTGGCATTTCAATTGAAAAAAAACGAGTTCAACGGGGTGACAACCCTGCAGTTGCAGGTTCAGGATTTCCGGCCGGCCGAGCGCTAGCAGGCCCTGATGAATACAGCGCCACGCCTTTCCCGTCGCGGCTGCCGGGTTTTCTTGGACTTTGCACTTGCCATGCGCGTTTGCCTCACCTATAGTGCGCGAGCTTTTTCGTTTAGGAGTGGTTATGGCTAACAAATGTGAAATCTGCGGCAAAGGCGTTTCAACAGGTAATCGGATTGTCCGGCACGGGCTGGCCAAGAAGAAGGGTGGAATTGGTCTGCACACGACAGGCATAAGCAGGCGTCGTTTCAAGCCCAACATCCAGAAGATTCGCGTTCGCAAGGGTGGGGGCGTATCTTCGATGCGCGTGTGCACGTCGTGCATCAAAGCCGGTAAAGTCGTCAAGGCTTAGCCGCTCATTGCAGTGTCGAAAGCCCGACCATTCCCGGTCGGGCTTTTCTTTTATTGTGGGATGGTTTTGACAGATTGAAATATCGCAATATAATGCGGACGCAAGGCACGATTACGGGTTGCATACGGATGAAGGAGAGAGTATGAGCGCACCGGCAGAAGCCAAAATGGCTGAACTAACCGTCGAGGGGAAGACGTTCAAGTTTCCCATGCGTAAGGATAATATCGGCCAGGAAGCCATGGATATCCGGTCGCTCCGAAAAGATACCGGCTTGATAACCTATGATCCGGGGTTTGCCAATACAGGTTCGTGCAGCAGCACGATCAGTTTTGTGGATGGCGAGCGGGGTCGCCTTATCTATCGTGGTTTCACGGTCGAGGATCTTGCGGAGAATTGCACGTTCATCGAGGTGGCATACCTGCTGCTTCACGGAAAATTGCCGACACGCACGGAGTTGGAAAAGTTTTCCAAGCTTCTCAACCGGCATTCGATGATTCATGAGGACATGCTGACCTTCTTCGCGAAGTACCCGGAGCATGCGCACCCGATGGCGGTTCTTTCCGCGATGGTGGTTTCTCTTTCCAGTTTCTACCCGGAACTTGAACACGCCGAGGAAACGGAAGAGCTGGACATTACAGCGACGCGCCTTCTCTCCAAGCTGCGCACGATCGCCGCGTTCTCATACAAGAAAGCGGTCGGGGAGCCGTTCGTTTACCCGAGCCATCGTTACTCTTATTGCGCGAACTTCCTGAACATGATGTTCTCGTCGCCTGTGGCAGATTACGAAATTGATCCGTTGCTGGTACGGGCCATGAACAAGCTGCTCATTCTGCATGCCGATCACGATCAGAATTGCAGCACTTCGACCGTGCGGCAGGTCGGCAGCTCGGGCGCGAATCTGTACGCCTGTATTGCGGCGGGTATCTGTGCCTTGTGGGGGCCGTTGCACGGCGGCGCCAACCAGGCGGTGATCGAAATGCTCGAACGGATCAAGGCCGAGGGCGGTGATGTGGACAAGGTGGTCGAACGCGCCAAGGACAAGAAAGATCCCTTCAAGTTGATGGGCTTCGGCCACCGGATCTACAAGACGTACGACCCCCGCGCGCGCGTGGCCAAGAAGATTTGCATGGAAGTCCTGGGCAAGCTGGGGATTAAGGATCCGTTGCTCGATATCGCGATGAAGCTTGAGGAAAAGGCTCTTGCCGATTCCTATTTCGTCGAGCGGAATCTATATCCCAACGTGGATTTCTATACCGGTATAACATACCGGGCCATGGGCTTCCCGACGGACATGTATACGGTGCTGTTTGCGCTCGGGCGGTTGCCCGGATGGGTCTCGCAATGGCAGGAGTTGCGGCGGGATCCGGAGCAGAAGATCTGGCGGCCGCGCCAGTTGTACATGGGGCCGGAACACCTGGATTATGTGCCGATCGAAAAGCGAAGCTGAGATTCTACTCATCCTCGTCGAGTTGATCCATGGGAGCAAGGAGGCCGCCGTCATTCGGCAGGCCGATTAACCGGTTGGCTTCCTGCTGCTCTCTTTTCTCCCGGTTCTTCTGGTCTAGAAGTTCTTCCGCCTCACCGCGGAGTGGTTCAAGGTCAACCCCGTGGGAGGTCAGTTTTTCCGCAATGGTCTTGTTTTCCGGGTCCAGCACGAATGAACGCTTCCAGTGTGGGATGGCCTGTTCCTCGTCGCCCAACTTGAAGAAAACGTCTCCCAGGTGATCCAGGATCGTCGGATCGTCGGGGATCAGCTCGGCGGCACGATTGATCTCGGCTAACGCTTTTTCGTACTCGCCCTGCATGTAATAGATCCATCCGAGCGTGTCTATGAAGGCGCCGCTCGTCGGGTTGATTTTCAATGCGCGCTGCACGAGATCCATTGCGCGCTCCAATTCCATGCCCTGCTCGGCCCACATATAAGCGAGATAATTGAGCGCTTCGGAATGTTGCGGATCGAGTTCGATGCATTTCAGAAACAACTGTTCAGCGCGTTTGTATTGTTTTTCCCGTTCGCATGCGGCGCCGTACCAGAAATAGAACGCGGCATCGAGAATCACCGCCTGCTGTGGCGAATCCTGGACCAGCCGCTCGACTTTTTCGAAAGCCAAAATGGCGGCGGCATAGGATTTCAGGTAGCTGTTCAGAAGGCCGAGATAGAGGTAAACGTTCGGCTCGCCGGGCTGCAGTTCGCCCATTTTTTCGAGAACCGTGATGGAGTCGCGCTTCAGTGTTTCGTCTTCCTGGCGGAAAGCGACCTGTAGATAGGCGTCTAAGAATGCCGGATTCAGTGATACGGCACGGTTAAGCATGGTCGCGGCACGATCGAAATCGTCCGCCCGCTGCGCGGCGATCCCATAATTGAAGATGAAAAGGGCATTGACCTCTATGTCGGGATCGCCGTCGGCCTGCTTCAGCGCGGCTTCAAAGTATTCCAGCGATTCGGAGAACTTCTCCTGGCTGTAATGGAAGAGGGCCAGCATTTCCATCAAGCGGATGTTCCCGGGAAGCGCGTCCAATCCCTTGAGAAGAATGGTAATGGCCTGATCCGGATCCTCTTCAGCTTTTCCTACAGCAAGTTTGACGAATGCCGCAGCCTGTGGCCGGTCTCCAGTGGTTGCGCGCTCATAGTACTCCGTGGCTTTTTCATCATCCTGGTCGGCCGTGTAAATGTCGCCCAGATAATAATAGATGCGCTGCGGTACGGGGGATGTTACCGCGGCCGCTTCCAATTGCGTGATCACGGCGTCACGCTCACCGCTTTTCATAAGCGCCAGTGCCAGCCGCTGCTTGATCGGCAGGTTGTCCGGCGCCGCGTCCTCGATGCGGAAGAAGTAGCGAAGCGCTGTTCCGAGGTCGCCTTGTTTCGCGTAAACATCGCCGAGCTGATAAAGCAGCGCGGTGTCCTGTGGCGTAATCGCGAGCGCCCGCTCGAAAGCGCTTAACGCCGCATTCAGATTGCGATTCGTATCCGCAGTTTTTGCCTGTTCGAGATAGATCGTGCCGAGAGCGCGCAAAAGGTCTCCGGGCTTTGGCACGCGCCGGCTCGCCTTTTCCAGGAGCGCGGTGGCATCGCCGATGCGCGCCTGTCGAAGATAGAGTCCAGCGAGCTCGACGTACGCATCCTGTTTGTCAGGATACGCTTTGATGATCCGTTGATAGATATGCTCTGCACGCGGCAGATTCTCGGCCGCCCGGTAAATGATGGCCAGCAGCGTCAGGGCTCTCTCCGATTTAGGGGCTCTCTTTACATAACGCTCCAGGAGTTCCACGGCCTCATCCTGTCGCTTCTGCTGTAGCATGAGCACGGCGATGCGGATTTGCAGGCCTTCGTGATCGGGATCCAGTTCGGCCGCACGGATGAAGTTGGTGAGCGCTCCTTCGACATTGCGATCGGATTCATAGAGCAGCCCCTGGCTGTAGTGTGCGAGCGCCTCGGCGCGTGCCCGTGCATCCAGTGAAAGTCCCGGCATTTCATCCGGTGATGCGGAAGGACGAGCCGCGCGCGGCCCGGCGCATCCGGAGGCCCATAAAGCCATCAGTGTGGCAATCCCTATTGTCCGATGGAGACGAAAAAACCATTGAATGCTGGATATCCAGTTCATTGCCAATTCTCCCGGCGACAAAAAAACAAAGGCCCGCGGGCCGAACCGCGGGCCTTCGACCGCTCGCGGCGGCGTCAGCGCTTCTTGTGCCGCATGGCACGCAGACGTTTTCTGCGTTTATGCTTTGCCATCTTCGTGCGGCGTTTCTTTTTGACCGAACCCATGTCTGTCTCCTTTTGCGGCGCCCGCAGGTCTTTGACGTTCAGGGCACTACTTTGTTAAGACCGATCTCGATAATACCTTCTGCTCCAGCGGTCTTCAATTGCGGAATGATCTCGCGAACCACGCGCTCCTCCACGACGGACTCGATGGAGTACCAGCCGTCGGAGCTGAGGCTGTTGATGGTGGGGGCGTGCAGTGCGGGCATGAGCCGCAAGACCTTCTTCAGATTCCTCTCGCCCACATTCATCTTCAACAGTACACGGCCCTCGGCGGCCAGCGCACCGGTGAGCAACATGGAAAGCTGTTCGATCTTGCGGCGCTTCCAGGGGTCTTTCCACGCCTTCTTATTGGCGATCAGGCGGGTGGTGGATTCGAGAATCGTTTCAACGATTCGCAGGTTGTTCGCCCGCAGCGACGATCCGGTTTCCGTGATTTCAACAATGGCATCCACCAATTCCGGTGCCTTTACTTCCGTGGCGCCCCACGAGAACTCGACTTCGGCATTGATCTTGTTCTTCTTCAGGTAGCGCCGGGTCAGGCCCACGGCTTCGGTTGCAATGCGCTTGCCCTCGAGGTCCTTGACCGATTTGATCTTCGACTCGTTGGGAACGGCGAGGACCCAGCGAACCGGACGAAGCCCCTGCTTGGCGTAAATGAGCTCGGTGACTTCAACGACATCGGACCCGTTTTCAAGAATCCAGTCATAGCCCGTGATACCTGCGTCCAGCATGCCATGTTCGACATAGCGGCTGATTTCCTGTGCGCGAATGAGACGGCCCTTCAGTTCCGGATCGTCAATGCTCGGCATGTAAGAACGCGAGCCGACGGAAACCGAGAATCCGGCCTTCTTCATCATTAAAAAGGTCGCTTCCTGCAGACTTCCCTTGGGCAATCCGAGGACCAGTGTCTTTGTGCTTTCCTTCTTTGTCTTCATAAAACCTTCCGTTTTCGGGGCGTATAGTACGGAAATAAGGTCCTTACGTCTATTGCGAATCCTTATGCTTCCGCCCAAATGCACACTGTTTTGCCAGGCTGCACTCCGCGCAGAGCGGGTGCTGTGCTTTGCAGGTTTTACGCCCATGCCAGACCAGGTAGATGTGCATGGATAGGATCTGCTTATCGGGCAAGTGGTGTTCCAGAACGGGACCGATATCGTCCGGCCTGGCTTTCTCCGGCACCCAACCGAGCCGACGTGTGACGCGGTGGACGTGAGTATCCACCGGCATGACGGGGCGGCCCAAAGCAAAAAGTAATACGCATGCCGCTGTCTTCACGCCGACACCCTTGATGCTTGTGAGGTAGTCCATTGCTTCCGCATTGCGCATCCTCCTGATGCGGGCGAGGCTCAACCGGCCTTCGCGCTTGAGAATGATTCGAAGCGTTTCCTTGATGCGCGGCGCCTTGATGTTTGCCAGTCCGCGTTGCCGTATGCTGTCGGCAATCTGTCTCGTCGGCGCATTCATGACCGATTCCCATGTTGGGAATCGTTTACGCAGGCTTTTATAAGCGCGGTCGGAATTCACGTCCGACGTGTTCTGCGAAAGAATGGTTTGCACCAGTTGCGCGAGCGGATCACCACCGGGCTTGAATCCGATGGGGCCATACTGTTTGGCAAGCTTCGCGTGTGCGGACAAAAGAGCTCGACGATTCATAGAATTATACTTCGATGTTGGACGTTGAATGTTCAACGTTCAATGTTCGATAAAGACCCGCCGGCCCTCGATGCGCGTCCGTCCCGCAGCGATCAAACGCAACGCTTCCGGATATGCCATGTGCTCCTGCTCCTGGATACGGGCATGCAGGCTTTCCGGTGTGTCGTTTTCAAGCACCGGCACGGAGCGCTGCACAATGATTGGACCGGTATCCATTCCTTCGTCCACAAAATGGACCGTACAGCCTGCCACCTTGGCGCCGTAGTCGAGCGCCTGTTTCCACGACTGCAGGCCGGGGAACGCGGGGAGCAGGGCGGGGTGGATGTTGATTATGTGACCGGCGAACGCGCGAAGGAGGCCGGGTTTGACCATGCGCATGAATCCAGCCAGAACGATGAAGTCCGCGCCGTACCTGCGGAGCGTTTGAATAACCTTTTGCTCAGCATCGCCGTCGAGCTTGGTCTTGAACGGGGTGCAATCCATGTGTTCGGCGGGGATGTTCTCTTTGCGCGCGCGTTCGAGTATATAGGCGTCCGGCACATCAGACAGCACGCACACGATACGCGCATCCAGCGAGCCCTCTTTGATTGCGTCAATAATGGATTGGCAATTGCTGCCCTTTCCCGACCCCAGAATAGCGATGGATAACATGAATTGACCCTCGAACGCATGTTAGCGGGCTTATCGCCCAGCGCAAGCCTTACCCGTGTCTCTATGCTTTTCTTGCCGAGATGTTCAGGCTTGTAATGTAATCACCGATTTGCTCGCCAGGAGGAAGCAATTCGATGATTTTGAGATAAAGAGGATCCTGCCACTCGCTCATGGCGTTCACATAATCCGTCTTCATCTCAAGTTGAACGGCTGTGAATCCGGCTTCAGCCAGCATGGCCTCCGTTTCTGACACAAGAACCGCGCCTGCGATGCATCCGACAAGCGCCTCGATGGATTTTCGAATGCTTTCAGGAATCGGCTTCAGCAATGCGAGGTCGGATACAGCTACGCGTCCGCCCGGCTTCAGGACCCGAAAAGCGTCGCGCCACACCTGTGGCTTGTCAGGCGACAAGTTGATCACACAATTCGATATCACGACATCCACGCTTGCGTCCGCTACGGGCAAGTGTTCGATTTCGCCAAGCCGGAACTCCACATTGCGTAATCCTGTCCGCTCGCCGAACGCGACAGCGTTCCGTCGCGCCTTGCTGACCATCTCCGGCGTCATGTCCACACCGATCACGCGTCCTGACGCTCCGACGCGCTGAGCGACGAGGAACGCGTCGAATCCACCACCAGCACCCAGATCGAGCACAACTTCACCCCCGCGCAATTCTGCAAGCGCCGAGGGATTCCCGCAGGAGAGCCCCATATCGGCGCCTTCCGGGAGCGTGGCCAGTTCGGCTTCGGAGTAGCCGACGGCCTTGGCCACATTGCCGGATGCGGCTGAACCGCAGCAGCTTTTTGAAGGGCCGCAACATGAACCGCTACCGGCGGCAATTTCGGAGTACCCCTTGCGAACATCTTCCCGAACGCGTTCCTGATCCATGCTCATGTTGCTTTTTCTCCTGTCGCAAACCAGTGTTCCGTGCGGGTGCAAATCTTCACCAACCACAACATCACCGGCACTTCGATCAGCACACCCACTACCGTGGCAAGTGCCGCCCCGGAGGAGAGACCGAAAAGCATCGTCGCCGTGGCGATGGCGACCTCGAAGTGATTCGATGCGCCGATCATTGCGGCAGGGGCGGCATCCTGATAGGAGAGTTTCAGCGCACGCGCGGCGCCGTAACCCAGCCAGAAAATGAGCATGGTCTGGATGAAAAGCGGAATGGCGATCCAGAGAATAGTGAGCGGATTGGAAAGGATTACATCGCCCTTGAAGCTGAAAAGAAGCACCAGCGTGATGAGCAGGGCGGTTATGGTGACCGGCGTCAGCACGTGAAGGAACCTCTCTTTGAACCATATCTCGCCTTTTGTCGCGAAAATCCATTTGCGGGTGAGGAAGCCCGCGACCAGTGGCAGGGCCACATAGATGGCGATGGAAAGCAACAGCGCCTGCCAAGGCACGGGCAATCGGCCGACACCGAGCAGGAATCCGCCCAGCACGCCGTAAAGAACGAGCATGGTCAACGAGTTGATCGCCACCATCACGAGAGTCAGTCCATCGTTCCCGCGCGCCAAATAGCCCCAGACCAATACCATGGCGGTGCAGGGGGCGATGCCGAGCAGGATGCAGCCTGCAAGATAACTGCGCCAGAGCGGAACCTGCAGCATCTTGACCCCATCCATCAATACAACCGTGCCTGCACCGTGTTCTGCGCCGACAGCCAAATCGAGCCCGAACGGCATTTTCACCAAATCTACTGCTTCCGTGCCGATAAGACCGCGGAAGAGGTAGCCGAGGAAGAGCAGGGCGATGGCATACATCGTGAACGGCTTGACAGCCCAGTTCACAAATAGCGTTAAGAAGACCGGCTTGCCGCTTTTGCCTGCCTTGACGACCGACGCGAAATCGATTTTTACCATGATAGGGTACATCATGAAGAATAGACAGATTGCGATGGGGATGGACACGACGGGCGCGTCGTTGACGTAGATCGCCATCCCGTCCAGCGCCTTCGCCAATCCTGGCGCGACCTTGCCCAGCAAGATGCCGCCGACGATGCATAGCCCGACCCAGATGGTCAGGTAACGCTCGAATACGTTGGTCAGCTTGCGGTCATTTGATGGTGTGCTCATGGAGTCTCCTTGTCGTCGTGTTTAAAAAGAATATCTACCACCCGCTCCTTTCAGTCGCTGGAGGTCACGGAGAGCACGGAGGCGATTCTCTCTTCTCCTTCTTCTCCGTGTACTCCAGCGACGAACGGGAGCGGGTGGTTGACACTGCTTTCTTCGCCCAACTCACTTCTCATGTTTTTCATCCGTGGGTTACTCTTCCTTCAGGTTTACCGGCAGTTCTTCCACAAACGCCCTGATTTCATCCCGAACGCGCCGGTAGTGTTCAAGCGCCTCTTCTTCCGTTTTTGCCGTCTTCGCCAGACGCGGAGGGTCGTCGAACCCAACGTGGACAACCCTGGTTTTGCCCGGAAAGAGCGGGCAGGACTCGTGCGCGTTGTCGCAAACCGTGATCACGTAATCGAACGCCACGTCTTTGAGTTCATCCAGATGCTTTGACCGATGCCCTGAAATATCCACACCTGCTTCGGCCATCACCTTCACGGCGTTCGGATTGAGTCCGTGCGTTTCGATGCCGGCTGAATAGGCTTCAATTGCGTCGCCCTTCAGTGCGCGCGCCCAGCCTTCGGCCATCTGGCTGCGACACGAATTGCCGGTGCAGAGGAACAGGATCTTCATCTTTTGGTGATCTTGCGGCATAGAACCTCCATGTCCATTCTGCGGATGCGCCGCAGGCGCGCGTCGTCTTCGCGGATGGTCGCGGATTTTTCCAGACATTGGAAAAAATGAGGGGCCTGTTTTCCAAGCATTGGAAAAACCGGTTGATCGGCGAACCGGTAATAGACCCAGCGTCCTTCTTTGCGAGAGTCCAGCAGTCCCGCGTCCCGGAGGATCGACAAGTGCTTCGATACCGTGGACGGTGAAAGCCCCATCAATTCGATAAGCTGGCACACGCAGAGTTCGCCGTGCCGCAGCGCAAAAAGCAGGCGCAGCCGGTTTCCGTCCGACAGCGCTCCAAACACCCGGCAACCATCTTTCAGTCGCATGTCCGTCTCCTATAATTCGTCATATAACGAAATATAGGTCAGGGTGGGGTGCTCGTCAAGTGTCGCGTCTTACAGGTTCACCACGCCCTTGCAGTCGGGATAGCCCGTGCAGCCCCAGAATTGGCTGCCTGCTTTCTTTCCTGTCTTTGCAGTGCGCAGGACCGTGGGTTTCCCGCATTTGGGGCACGGGGGGATGTGATCCGACGGATCTGTCCGATCAGCCGTCTTTCGTTTTGCCCTTTCCGCCAGACGTGCGGCGGCAAGTTGTTCGCTGTAGCCGCCCTCCTGCACGAATTGCTCTTCCAAGGAAGCCGTCTGCTGATCCAGAAGATAGTTGGCCTGGTGGATCAGGCAAATCAGGGCGTTGGCTCTCACCGCCGGATCCTTGTGCTCAAGCCACGGAGCATACAGCGCCCAGCGCTGCTGATCCGTCAGATCGGTCAGATCGGACTGATCTGACCGATCCTTCTTGAACTTCTTCGGCACATCCCGCACGGCCATGGCTTCTTCGCCTTCGGGGTCCCACAACGATAAGTGCCGGTGGCGCAGAAAGTCTTCGTAGTCCAGCAGCAGTTCTTCAAGACTGGAACGGGCGACGTTCAGAAGGCGCAACTCGGTTTGCGACGAGGTGGCGGCGGCGCGGCTGCCCTCGGCGATGTTCTGGCGCCCGGACCGGGCCCCTTGAACCATCTGATCCACCGTGCGGGAACGCGGATCGAGGAACTTCTCGCAGAACCAGTAGGTGGCATCATAGATGATGGTCGCGGTCTGGAAACTGCATGTATTGCGATAGCCCCCGCTGGGGCGCAGTCTGGACATGGCCTGGTTCTCCTTGTTCGATCCGTCGGATCTGTCTGATCTGCCGGATCTTCTTAGCCGCCGACTATCGCAAGCGCACACCCGGCTGACAAGAACTCACGCTTGGGTCTGCGGCACGAGCAAGATGGGGACAGGCGCGTGGCGGGCGATGTTGTGGCTGACGCTGCCGAGAAACAGTTCGCTGATGGCACCGCGCCCCTGTGTGCCCATGATCACCAGCGAAACATCCGCAGCGCGCGTGCGTGCAAGGATCTCTTCTGTTGGATGTCCGAACGGCAATTCAATGTCCACTTGTACAGAGGGGGCCTTCGTTTGAAGGCGGTCCCGCAGGCGCTGAAGGCGATCGGTGTCCACCTTGTTGAACTCCTCGATGCGATGCTCGAGATAGGGGACCAGCCGCGTTCTGTCTTGAACGTGAACGAGGGTGACCCGTTTGGCGCCTGGAGCCAATTGTTCGAGATAGGTGAAGGCGTGCGCTGCGTTTTCAGAGAAATCAGTGGGATAGAGGATATGGTTCAGCGGTTGGCAGGGCCAATTGCGGCAGGCTGCGGATTCTTCGCCGCCGCCATGATACAGGCGCAATTCGAGAACCGGCTTGCGTGCGTGGTAGACGGCTGCCGAAGCCGCGCTGCTGGAAATGATATCGCCGGCCAACGTGTGGATCCGCGCGCCAACGACGATCATGGAACAGTTCCATTCGTTGGCGAGCCGGTTGATCTCGGTTTCCGGCGGGCCGAGCGCCACATCTGTTGTTACCGCGAGGCCGCTTTCCGCGAGTTTTGCACGCTGCTCTTCCATGGCGGGTTTCAAGATGGATTCGACATGCTCTTTGATGTGGCCGATTTCGTGCAAGTGCGCGCAGAAAACTAGATGCGCATCCCGGCTGCCAAGCGCGCGCAGTCCCGACGCACAGCGGATGAGTTCAGCGGAATCCTGGGATAGATCCGTCACAACCATAATGCGCGAGAACATGTGTCCTCCTTTTCCCGCATGGCGGGATCACCAGATTTTTATCGGCACTTCATAGACATAGGCCAAGCTGTAATAGATGCCGGCCAAAATGAACAAAACGCCTGTGACGACACGAACGACACGTTCAATCTGCGTGAGCCGATTAAAGACCTGGCCTACCTTGTTGGATGCAAAAGCGATGATAAAAGCAAAGATCAACACGGGTACCGCCGTGCCTGCGCCATAGAGCACAGGCAGGATGATCCGCGATTGGTGCGCGGTGGAGAGGGGAATGAGCCCGCCGAAAAAGAGTCCGGCCGAGACCGGGCAGAAAGACAACGCAAACAGGAGGCCCAGCAGGAACGCCCAACCGATTCCGCCGGCTGCGGCGCGCTGCTGCACACCCTCGCCGGCAAAGTTCAGAGATGCCGTGCCGGCCAGCATTTCCAGCAGCATCATTCCGACAAGGATCAGCACGGGACCCAGCAACTGGTTGAGATTATGTTGCAGGAATCGCGCAACTTCGCCGCCGGCCATGAGACCGGCCATGATAAGAATGGCAAGCAAGGTATAGGCGAGAGTCCGTCCGAGGGTGTAGAGAAGTCCGGATAAAAGGACGAGACGGATCTGGCCGACTTTTCGGCCGATGAAACTGACGGCTGCAATATTTGTGGCCAGCGGGCAGGGGCTGATGGACGTCAGGATACCGAGCCAGAGCGCGGTGCCGATAGCGATCCACGACATCAGCTTTCCTCCTTGTCCAGTTGGCTTCGGATCGCATTGCGAAGGTAGGAAACCAACTCCTCGGGCTGTCGGGTTTTCGTCCAGACTTCATCCAGTCGCTCAAATCCGCCATCGCGCCGCGCGAGAATGACCGTGCTGGAAGAGATGTCGTACTTCCGGGCGAATTCGGCATCCTGCATGTAGTCCACGGAATGAAACTCGATGATGCCCGAAGCGAGTTCTTCGGCGAAGTCCGCCTCAAGGACTTCGCGTGTCGTCAGTTCAATCTGGTTGCATTCCACGCAACGGAAAGTCATGTGGGCGGAATAAACGATCAGTTTTGCGCCGGAGGATTCAGCCGTGCCGGTTGACTCTGCGCGCGGTGCGGTCTTGCGTCCCCACGCAAAGCCCAGCGTGACGAGTACGAAAGCGAGCAGCAGGCGGCTGATCCAAAGTTTCATCTTTCCGTTGCCAGTCATGCGGGGTCCTTCAAAGCCTGCTTATTCTTGTAGTGTCGGATCCGAAAACGTTACGCCGAATTCCTTCCACTTATTCAGTATCTGATCCTTCGACATGAACCCTTCTTCGCGATACAACTCTCGGCCATCGGCGCTGAAGAAAATCGTTGTCGGTATCACGCGGACACCGTATTGCCGGCCCATTTCCTGGTTTTGCCAGACGTCGTAATATTCCACCAGGAGTTGTCCCTCGTATTCCGTGCGGAGCGCTTCGCGCACGGGCTCCATTTGTTTGCAGGGGATGCACTTGCCGGCTCCGAGGCAGACCAGCTTGGGCAGGGCCGTCGCCTGGGGTGGCGAAGGCTCGGCGCTGACGGCCTGGCTAACGGCACAGCAGGGGCTGCCGCCTCTTACGCTCCAGATGCCAAGAATCGCGAAGCTCAAAACAACCATGATCTGAAAGAAACGCTTCACCGTTATACTCCTTACTACTTTATCAATTCCACGACTTGCTCCGGTGAAAGCACTTTGCCGGCGCTTTTTACTTTCCCATCCACCGCAAGCGCAGGTGTATTCATAACGCCGAAGGCTATAATATCTGTAATCTTTTCGACTTTTTCGATTTCCGCTTCAATGCCCAGCGTTTTGACAGCGGCCTCGGCATTTTCCCTCAGTAATTTGCATTTCGGACAGCCCGTGCCCAGAATTTGAATCTTCTTCATGTGAATCCTTCCCATTCTTCTGCTTATCGAACTATTACTCCAAATATCATCCCGGTTACTGTCGCCATAGCGACCACAAGCCCGATGAAAGTCAGCGTCTTCTTCGGACCGAGAATCGAGTTGATCACCAGCATGTTCGGGAGGGACAACGCGGGGCCG
>Ga0334884_1003079_pt1 | contig 19641 bp, 19 predicted proteins | sample GraSluR1_MG_7_FD_207215 | JGI IMG/M metagenome (GOLD analysis project Ga0334884, IMG submission 207215) | Sludge microbial communities from methane-producing bioreactor in Wageningen University, Netherlands - Granular Sludge_12_05 R1 | ecosystem: Engineered > Bioreactor > Anaerobic >...
CCACACATCATGTCCCACATCCCTTTGACAGGACGCCAGGCTGTGTACGACATGTGCATCGCCGCCGATGGCTTTAGGATATTTTTTTGCTACATGGAGAATTCTCATGGTAGAGCGCGCCTGAACACCGGAGTTGTCAACGCTACGAATCAAATATGACCGGATCATATCTTTGCTTTTGGTAATAAAGTGGTCCGACGGCAATTATAATAATTTAGCAATGTTCATCCGGGTAACACCAATCACGTATATCAGGTTCCAAAAACAATATTTTTCAATGAAAACCAGTGGGCAGGGAATACGTCTTGCTGTTGTTCTATTGAACTGGAATCATTCCATCGAGACACTCATCACCCTGTCCCGAATCCAATCCTGGAATCTTAGTCCCCTGATAATTGTCGTTGACAATGCATCGACTGAAAATGAAAGGGAGATTCTCCAGGAGAAGGCCGAGGAAATCATCTTAATTCAAAATTCACAAAACCGGGGATATGCGGGGGGGAATAATGTCGGAGTTCAGAATGCGCTTGAAAAGGGATGTGAATATGTCTTATTACTGAATGCCGACGCAGAAGTATCCGAAGTCTGTGTAAAGAGCCTCCTTTCAATTCTTGAAAAAGAACGCGATACCGGCCTTATTGGGCCGCTTCTGAAAGAAGGAGAAGTCCTGTATGCAGGAGGAAGGGACATCGGAATATACTCGAATACCCGTGTTCCGTATCACGAGTCCCGGGACGAGCCACATATCATTTCTGTCGATTACATCCCGGGAACCGTGTTTCTTGTGAAGAGTGAGGTTTTTCGTACGATCGGTTCCCTTTCAGAGGACTATTTCTTCAGCGGGGAAATAGCCGATTTTTGCCGTCGAAGCAGGGATGAAGGATATCGATGTGCAATATACACTGGATGCACCGCGATACACCATATTGACAGATCTTCATGGCGGGATTTCATTTATCCCTACTATTCGCTCAGAAACAGGTTTCTTTATGTGCGCAGGCATGGAAAATTTTTGTATTTCGGGTTTTTTCGCTGGTGGGCACATGGAATGCTGCATAAAACCATAGCATATGTACAGGGAAACCATCAGCTTGCGTGTGCGTTGAATCTCGCAATGAAAGATGGGATACAGGGAATTTATGGAAATCAACACGAACGTATCAAAGCCGCGTGTCACCATTGTTATTCCGAACTGGAATGGAATGCGTTGGCTTAAGGGCTGTCTTGATGGACTTGCAAAGCAGGAATACAAGGACTTTCAAGTCATCATTGTCGATGATGCGTCCACAGATGCCTCAAAAGAGTTCATACAAGTGAAGTACCCCCAGATAATTGTACTGAGTAACAGAGAACAGCGAGGTTTTGCTGTAACCGTCAATAAAGGAATTAAATCAGCAACAACCGAATATATCGTTCTATTGAATACAGACACAGTCCCATCTCCTGGCTGGCTGCAGTCTCTTGTCACCGAAGCTGATAAAAATCCTCAAGAAGTGGGTTCATTTGCTTCAAAAATGCTTCAAATGGATCAACCAGACATAATTGATGATGCAGGTGATCTATTACTGATTGATGGTTCCGCAATGAAACGCGGCCATGGCAAACCAGCAGGTGTATATAATACTTCCTGCGAGGTGTTCTCTGCATGTGCCGGAGCCGCATTGTATCGACGAAAATTCCTTGAAGAGACGGGTGGATTCGATGAGCATTTCGAATCCTATCTTGAAGATGTGGACCTGGGTCTTCGTGGACATCTCCTCGGATACTCTTGCATTTTTGTGCCAACGGCTGAAATACTCCATTATGGGCACGGATCAGCAATCCCAACGGATCGCTATGTAAAACTCGTCACCAGAAACAGGCTAATGCTTCTGCTGAAAAGCTTCCCCCTGAACCTCCTTGTTCATAATCTTTTCTTGATTCTCAAGGGGATGGGAAACCACGTAATTGCCTGCAGAAAGCCTTTAGCATCAATAAGTGGATATGTATCCTTCTTACCCTGTATTCCCCACGTTTTCAAGGAGAGAAGAGTATTGCATGCACGGAATGTGCTTTCTGATAGTGAACTGCTGAATCTGCTCGCCGACAGGGATATCCCCCCACATGAACAGAAAGGTAACAGGTGAATCCATGAAGATACTCTATATAAATACAGCACCACCCCCACAGATTCCCGGGACAGATGCTGTTGAAAACGAGATCTTTTCCCTGCAGAAATCATACAATGGTCAGATTATCAATTTATACCCATTTAAACGACCCATTTCCAGGTTTCCCCTTTATTTTTTAGGTCTCCATGCAAGATCCCAGCTAAAAAAATTGGATAATCACGTAGATCTCCATCATGTCTTCTCGCCTGTACTCTATCCATATCCGTTTCTCCGGTTTCTTCGGCGCCCAATCGTGTTTACCGTGGGTGCAGGGATTGATACAGCTGTCCAGGATCGAAAATGGCACAATATCGAGATAGTTGTTGGATCCCAACGAGACATGGAAAGAGCTCTGTCAAGGGGTCCAGGCCCGGTAACTATGATATATCCGGGTGTTGACACAAACAGGTTCACGAAATCCACCCTGCCCCTGGTCGATGAATGTGTTCTGCTCTCGGCTTCTGCACCATGGACACGCGAACAATTCGATGAAAAAGGGTTTGATCTTCTTTTACGGGTTGCAGCCAGGATGAAGAATCTCCGGCTTGTAATACTCTGGAGAGGACTCTTTGAAGATATCCTAACAGATACCGTTCAGAAACTGGGAATTGAAGACAGGGTCCGGATTATCAACGAGTATACCGACATAGGCCCAATCTTTTCTAACGTTCATGGAGGAATAATCCTTGCATCAAATCCCCGTGTTATTCGATCATATCCACATTCCATGATTGAATCACTTGCCGCAGGGAAACCGGTAATTATCAGTGATGTTATACCGATGGCAGATTATGTTGGGAGAAATGGATGCGGTTCCATCGTGAAGGACCACTCCCTGGAATCGCTCGAACGAGCAATCCGGGAATTTATTCATAATTATCCGGAAATAAGCAGGAATGCCATGGATATTGGAGGGCGCGATTTTACTCGGGAAAAAATGATTGAAGCCTACGACGAGGTTTATCGAAGGGCACTTTCACATTGATTGCGATCCCAAGGCTATACTGGCTGGTGCTATTGAATAACTATATGCATACAAAAAAGGGCATACCCATTTTCATATTTAACGGGAAACAGACAAAATGTAGAGTATTACATAATCAGCTTCCCTGTTCTAACCTCCAGCCATATCCCCGGATTTTATCCCGATGAATACCCCCCTGCTATCCCGCCTGTAACTGCCATGGAGAATATTTTCTGCGATGTGTGGGGCAAGGTTATCATACTGTTCGAGGACGATATCGAAACCGACATCAGACAATGCCTGTAGCAGGTACTCGCGCTGGATCCAGAACGAACGACGGTTGTCCCAGGAAGCTTTCCTGGAAGCCTCCCTGTTTCTGAACGCATCCTCACTATCGAATTCGCGATACCAGCGTCCAGGGAGATTCTCGTTCTCCGCCAGTCCCGAAAGGCTGAACCTGCAGATGCTGTCGTCCCGATCTCTCAATTTGTAATACAGTTTTCGAAGAAGACCGGGCGGAATAACAATCCTCTCACCTGTCGAAAAATGTGTATTCAGTACCAGGGCCTTTCGTGTTACGGCCGAGAGCGTCTCAAGGAATTCTTTTGGCCTGTCCAGGTGATAGAGAAGACCGCAGCAAAACACGGCATCAAAGACTCCGTACCGGGAGATGTTTTGAGCATCATCCTGTACGAATTCGAGATTGGGCAGTTTCGTCAGGGACTTCACACGATGGCATGCTGCAATATTGGAATCACGGATCTCAACTCCAAGGACCTGGAATCCCATACGGGCGAATTCCACAGCATAACCCCCTTCGAGGCACCCAAGGTCGGCGAGCCGGTATTTTTCCTTGTTCTCAGGAAACAGGACGTCCAGGATTTTCCGTGCCGATGTAAACGAAGGCAGTCTGTCTATCGAATTCCGCTCATCGCCTTTCGTAAAAGTACCGTCATCGAGGCGGATGTTATGCGCAATAAATCCGATATCTTCCATATCTGCCCTCTTTCCCTCCTCAGATGTGTTGTTGGAGGATTTATATGATACCTGTCTTTTAAAAATAATCCCATTCTATGGTATCACGAACGAATTTTCGAAATATTTCCCTTCCGCATATATCTACCTTTGAGCATATCCCAGGATTTCTTCGGGGGGCAACCATACCAGAAGGTGTGAGGAAAATCAGTATAATCGGGACTGCTGTAAGGCATGATCTCGGTTATCAATACACCCCTTTCTCTGATCCATAATTACACAGATATCCTGGTGTAAATGTGCTCACAACAGAACACACATCCTGTGTCAACTGATTTCGAGATACTACACATTGAAAAAATTGGATGATTCTCAAGAGAGTGTCATGCATATACACAATGAAAATGGCGTAGCCGTCTTCACACCATGAGCTCCTTTCAGCATTCCTGTATGAATCATGACAGTCACCCAGGGAATTAAAATGACCCAATAGTCAGCCCGGTATATAGTCCAAGCCTAAATAAAAAAAATAACAGGCAGATTTTTCTTCAGCCCTGTCTTTTCACCAGTCTTTTGTTGAAAAAAAATTTTTGGGTTGCCGGGAGATCATTCAGTCGAATAGCTGACATCCATCGCGAGGTTAACCCATCCGTTCACCGATATCTCCTGTTCATGCTGCATCGATGCTGTCTGGTTGGTGCCATCAGGGCCGCCGCCTTCTGCTATATTTGCGTTCACGTGTGCGCTCGCCGTTCCGTGTGCATCCTCGTTTCCGGTCTGGTCGGTGCCATGGAGATCGACAGAGTAGGTCATCTCGAGAGGTTCATCAGTCGACGCTGCAACAGTCCGCCCGGAGCTCGTCGTGGTAACCGAACCTTCCGTAAGATCCATCTCGCTGCCCGCAATTACCTGCGTGCAGCTGCCAGGCAGGACTCCCTCATCTGCCTCTGCTCCCCAGACCTCGTTACAGCATGACTGGGGGTCTGACAGGTCTGCCGCGGTTCCACATGACTCTACCAGCACTTCTTCACTCGAGTACATCCTTCCACCGTCTCCTTCGTTGGAATAATCGATGATACGGGTTGTCTCAAGGTTGTTCTGCGGGGTTACCTGGTTTCCTGTGTCCACCCGTATGGTCTGGTCATACGAGATGTTGCCATCCGTGGCCATGGTCTCCTCGAAATATCCGACAGTGTTCACACCCTCACCATTCGGGTTGAGGGGGGGGTTGTCATTGAGGTTCTCGTTGCCCTGCTGGAACACAATGTCTGTATTGCTCCTCAGGTTTCCCGAAGCTGAAGCAGATACGTGGACGACCAGCATGGAAGTCTCGTTGCTTGCGGGAATTGTCCGTGCGCCCTGCACGCTCCCGATACCTGCGATCATCAGAAGAACGATGATAGCAAAAACTAGAGTAAGTTCTCTTTTTATCATTTCGCCACCTTGATTATTCAACAATTTTGTACCCGTTCATACTATAAATAACTTCACTTCCGCTCTGATTCCATAATCCTTACGATGGTAAAAAAGAGATAAATAAGGCAGTTTTGGAGAAAAAAAAGAAAATTAGAAGATTAAAGCATTCCGGAATTGAAATTTGCGTTATAGCCGAAATAGTTTATCGTTCCGTGTACCCTGACAGACTGCTCGAACCTGATCTCCTCATTTTCGGACTGGTGGTACATATTGCTGAAGGCCGATGCAGTCCCGATAGATCCCGTTGCGGTGCTGGATGTTGGTTTTGCACCCGAGATAGACTGCAGATATTCGGTAAGCCCTGTTGATCCCTCCATTCCAGATACCATCGATTTCAGGGAGTCCGTCACGATGGGTGAGTTGCCCGAGCCGTGCACCGAGATGGAGTATGCGGATACTGTTCCACATGCCATCGTCAGGAGGGCTATTGCAATCACGGAAAAAATCATGATCTTTCTTGATACCATATTTGTCTTTCCTCCTTTTCCAACCTAGTACTCAACACCAGAAATTTAAATACTTTCTCTCCGCTCACTCATCCCACAGGTGCTGGTAACCCTTTATTTCTGCCTTTTTCCCGTCTACAAGGACGTCGCAGCCTTCGATCACCAATCCAATAACCCGGATCCCGATCTCTTCGGGCAGCACGATGTCGGGCGGGCAGGTACAGATGAGGCCGAAATCCCCTCCACCATGGAGTGAAAGTTCCCTTGCCTCCTCTGTCGGAATATCCGCGAGCCTGAGTAGGGCTTCGCTATCCACCATAAACCCGCAGCCCGGGTTCGCCTCCATCATATCATGGAGCGAGATGACCAGGCCGTCACTGTTGTCCATCATGGACGTGACCCCCGCCTGTGCGAGGAGCATCCCCTCCCGGACCATGGGCACCGGTTCGAACAGGAAACGATCATACTGGTGATGACCCGCAAGCGCGGCCTGTGCCCTCCCCGGCACCCCGGTCACGCAGAGGAGGTCTCCGGGCCTCGCCCCGGCCCTCCGGACCGGGTGATCGGTAAACCCGATTCCCGAACTCACCATCGTCAGCTCACCGTGTGCGTCCAGGTCGCCCCCTGCAAGGACTGCCCCGTGCCTGTCGCAGCATTCGCGTGCACCCTGGAGTATCGCCTTCAGCCTGCTCCCCCTGTCCAGCCCGACTGCCAGCATCACGAAGCAGGGGGCGGCTCCCATCGCGGCGATATCGGAGAGCGTGACCGCGATGCTCATCCAGCCCCGTTGCCAGTCGGTCATTCCGGCAGGGAAATCCGCCGTCTCGTGGAGCATGTCGGTCGATGCGACCATACTCGTTTCTCCGAAGCGAAAGACCGCACAGTCATCGAGACAGTGTTCCCGCCCGATGACGTCCATCACGACGCTCCGGAGCTCCCGTTCATCCAACTTTCCTCATCTCCTTACCGCGTTCTGTCCGGTACTCTTTGAAGATATGCTCGACCATGCGTGCTTTCTTCTCGCGGTCGTACTCCCTCTGCCCGTCTTCCCACTTCTCAAAGGCTTCTTCAAGCAGATCCCGTGCGATGTAGGCGAGCTTGCCCCTCGTTTCCACCGCCCCGGAAGAGACCAGGAGAAGCGGCAGCCCGAGATCCCTGGTCGCCTCAACAAGGGCTGGATCGGGCTCATTCTCCGGCAGGCATCCCACAACAACAGCCCTGACCCCGGTCTCTCCAAGCTCCTTTACCACGCTTCGGCCCCAACCGTCCATCCTGTGGACATACAGGAGGTCGTCTTTCCTGATTCCCATCTCCTCCTGGAGGGTCCACACCCCCTCGCGGGTGAGCATGGGAAGGACCTTTGCAGGGATTGCGGCGGCGTCGGGTGGCGCCTCCTTAAACGTTCTCAGCCTGTCAAGCTTCTTTTTCAGGTTCTTCGTTCTGCGCTCCTCCTTCCGAAGGTTCTTCTTCAGATTCTGGATGATCACGTCACGCTTTGCAATCTCCGTATCTTTTCTTATCTTTTCATCCTGCCGTGACGTGATCTTCTTCATGCGCTCCTTCAGCCGGACTATCTCGTGGTCTTTCTCCCTGATCTCTTCCTGCATCTCCTGCACGAGGAGGCGGAGCCTCTTGACCGTGCCGTCAAGTATCCGGACTCTTTCATCCCGCCGTTCATCGACCTCGATCCCGGGTGTTGCCTCCTCTGCCGGTAAAACCTTCTCCTTCATCTCGGAGAGCACCTGCTCAAGAGACTGCCCCCGCACGATTCCTGCCCTCACCTCATCGAGGTCGTGCCCGGGTGGGACCCTCCGTACCAGGCTCTGGAACTTGTTCTTGTAACTCCGGTACGCGTCGAGTGCCGCTGCAAGCGCATCGCGCTCGTGATCGTTCTCATACGGGTACCGGGACGCAAGTTCGAGCTTTGTCTCAACACTCATATCCTGTTTTGGCGAATGGGCGACTCCGTTGAATGCCCGGCGAATCTTCTCGACCGAGAAGGGCATGTCATGGACATCGGATGCAATGACAAGGGGTTTTCCAACTGTGTAGAGCACCTCGATGACATCCGACATGGAAGTCTGGCGCGAGCTGCTCAGGTGGAGGAGGTTTCCATCGAGATCAAGCGCGGCGATTGCTGTCGTGGTCCCGGGATCTATCCCCACGATGAGGTATCTCGGCTTTCCGGAGAGTGGCCGGAACTGTATCCGGTCAAGTCGCTTCCCCCTGATCCGGACCTGCACATCAGCTCCACGGGACATGCTCACCGGGATCTCGTCTCGGGGGGCATGGACCTCAAAGAAAGCCCGGCTCAGTCCTCCGAAGGCTTTCGTCTCCCTCTTCTCGTATTTCAGACCTGCAGAGACGAGCTCCATCTCGATCTCCCGTGCCTTCTGCTGGACCGCCCCGTGTATCTTTCGTGCGTAGCGGTTCTGGCTCCATCCCCCCTTCCCCGGCGATCGGTGCCTGCTGACCACGATCTCGCTCGTGTTTTCGAAAGCGATCACCTCGGCGCCTGCACCAAGCGACGCGACCCTGGCGATCGTCCTCGCCTCGTCGAAGGGATCAAACCGGTTGAAACTGATATTGAACCGGCTGGCAACCTTTCCAAGACTCTCCTTTCTCTCTCCGCCGGTCACCTGCACCAGCCTGACCTTTGGCGGCAGTGCCTGGAGAAAGGCATAGAGATCATGCTGGTCGGCCGCGATCTCCTGGAGACTGTCGACCGCGAGTATATCGGGCTTCTCCTCGTTCAAGATACGGAAGAGGCGGAATCCGGTCACTTCGCCTTCTGATCGAATCCTGTCTCCCGCCATCCGGATCAGTGCATAGCGGGGCCGACGTGAGCGTGATCTCACGGAACCACTGATGATATCAATCCCGTATACCCTCATTCGGTCACTCTCCGGATCGCCTCTTTCACCGGGATATCCAGGTGGTACTTGCGCTGGAAGTAGCGTGTGATATTCTCCATGTCGCGTGCCAGGAGATCCCCTGCATTGGGATGGCCGGTCTCCACCCACTGTGGCCAGTCGATGAGATAGACCCGTCCTTCGTCCACCATGACATTGTACTCCGAGAGATCGGCATGGATCACCCCGGCCCTGAATGCGTTTCCTGCCTCTTTTAAGATCTGGTCGAGCACTCCCGCGGGATCTTCCAGCCGGCATCTGTTGAGGTTTACTCCACGGATATATTCCATCACGACCACGTGGCGGTTTATTGCGACCGGGAGCGGGACGCTCGTTTTGGGGTGGAGCCGCGTCAGGGCGTCGTACTCCCTCTCGGCCGAGTACCTCGATGCAAAGATCCAGGGGCAATGGCCTTCATCAGGCATGTACTCCCGTGTTACCCGTACAGACTGGAACGATCTCTGGCCCACGTGGTGGAACTTCATGGCAACGGGCCCGAGTCCAAGCGCCTCGTACACAATAGACTCTTTTCCTTCCCCTATCGGACAGCCGAGAGCACTCACAACCCCCCTTTTTGTGAGGGTGAGCAGGGCAAGCGTGTCGTATCCGCCAAAGACCAGTGCGTAGCCTTCATACGGAACCGTATCAAAGCGGACCATCCCCATGTCCATCAATCGCCCAAGGCGGTAGGCGATCTCGGATTCGGAGAGTCCCATCGTTTTTTTCACCTGGTCGAGGGGAACCCAGCGGTACCTCTTCATCAGGCGTTCGAGCGCTACCAGGATACGGATCTCGTACTTGTGCAGGTTTCGTATCTGGTCAGCTGAAATTGGCATGTATTCTACACAATTTATCTATGGGAATTGATAAAGGTTGATCTGGTACCCCCGATGCTGTGCAGCAAATGCAGGCGGCCGGCGATCATCTACCAGCGATACTCCGGTCTTCACCTCTGCAGGAACCATTTTGTGGCCGATTTCCAGGCCAAGGCGAAGCGAGCCGTACGGACTCACCGGTGGCTTTCGCCTGGTGACTCGATCGCAGTGGCGTCCTCCGGCGGGAAAGATTCGGCGGCCCTCCTCCACTTTCTCCATGGACTCACGTGCGAAAGACGTGACCTGCGGCTTTATGCGATCACGATAGATGAAGGCATCTCCGGATACCGCGATCCCGCAATCGCGGCAGGGATTGCGGAAACCCTTGGCGTTGAACACCATATATTCTCGTTTCGTGAAGCGTTCGGGACGACCGTGGACGAGATTGTCCGGCTGCGTGGAGATTCTCTCTCGTGTTCGTATTGCGGAGTATTGAGGAGACGCCTGTTGAACACGGCCGCACGGAGCCTTGGGGCCAACAGGCTCGCTCTTGGTATGAACCTGGACGATGAAGCACAGAGCGTGCTGATGAACACGCTCCGCGGCGACGCTCCGCGTCTGATGAGAGGGGACACACAGAGGGCCGGCCTTATCCAGCGAATCAAGCCGTTCATGTATATCCCTGAACGGGAGGTCGCCCTGTATGCATACCTCCATGTCGAAGGGTTTCTGGCCGGCAGTTGTCCCTATGCCCACAACGCGCTCAGGGCCGACGTCCGGAACCTTTTGAACGACTATGCCTGGAGGCATCCATCGACGCGTCATTCTCTTGTCAGGCTCGGCGAAGAGCTCTCATCTATCGGAACCGGGACAGGATCAGAGCCACGATTCTGTCCGGAATGCGGGGAGACCTGCGGGGAGACCTGCCGGAGCTGCCAGATACTCGCGGAGATTAGCAGGGATGACGAGTAAGAGAGATACTCGGCATCGAAGGATTAACCAGATCGGTCGTGCGGCCGGATGCCAGCCTGACGCCCATAGACGGCGACGCACTGATTGCAATGGGGAATGTGGGGGATTTGAAACGATTGATACTGCTTGTTTCTCGGATGTGATAGAAAGATGAATGAAGAAGACAGGGCATGTGCACTGGGACGTGTGGAGCAGATGATCAGGCATGCCGTGTGGAGCAGCGGATGCTCGGGACTGGTCATCGGCATCAGTGGAGGAGTGGACTCGGCCGTCGCTGCAGCCATGTGTTGCCGTGCGCTCGGAGGTTCGCGGGTTCTGGGCATGATGCTCCCCACCCAGGTCACCTCGCCCGGGGATATCGAGGATGCAGCGGCGCTGTGCAGGCAGCTCTCCATGGAGCACCGGACCATCCCGATAGATCCGATCCTCGAATCCTACCGCACCCTCCCCGGCTACCGGGAGGACCGGTTCCTGGAAGGAAACCTCATGGCCCGGACAAGGATGGCCATTCTCTACTACTATGCAAACCTCGAGGGACGCCTCGTGTGCGGGACTTCCAACAGGACCGAGTACCTGATCGGCTACTGCACAAAACACGGTGACAGTGCCGCCGACATCCAGCCAATCATCCACCTGTACAAGACCGAGGTATACCAGGCCGCACGGGACCTGGAGATCCCGGACACGATCATTGCAAAGAGCCCGACTGCAGGCCTCTGGGCAGGCCAGACCGACGAGGACGAACTCGGCCTCACCTACCCTGAGATAGACGATGCATTAAAAGCCCTGCAGGCAAACGGGTGGAAGAGCACGAATCCCGTGGAAGAGCGGGTGCTCTCTCTCGTGCAGAAGAGTGAACACAAGCGCCTGGATCCACCTAGTCTTCTAGGGCGGCTTCAAGTTCCCTAGTATACTCCTCAGGCCTGTTCAGAAATACCAGCCCTTCCCCGTAACTTCCCACCATCGAGTACAGGGGTGCAGGACAGAGAGGGCCCCTCCTGGCCATCTTCCCTGCATCAAGCATCCGCAAAGGCGGAATCCTGGAATACCGCGGGTTTTTCACCAGGTTTCCGTCAGCCAGTTCATAGTATGCCGCCCCCTGCATCGTCTCGTATTCCCCATAATCACTTGAAAATGCCGTTGATACAAGATTTGCCATCGACAACCGGGAATTTTTCGGGTTGATGGTGACGTGCCCGTATGACGGTGGAATGATCACGCGATCTCCTGCATTGGCTTTGATCAACACCACATCCGAGAGATCCCGGGACTGGAGCAGGTAGTGCGCCGATCCCTCGAGCACCTCGTATACTTCCGGGTAACCCACACCCGACGGATTTGCCGGGTGGTAGTGTCCCTTCGTCTTCACCTTCTCCCCGCAGAGAACCGCCGGAGGGATGACCGTCAGGTCATACCGCAATTTCCGGGAACGGAGCCATTGATGGTCTTTTTGACTCCGTGCAAGGTCCCTGTACATAAAATAGAGTGGTCCATGAAACGGACATTCCGGTTCTTTTAATACGGTCCGCATCTCCCCGGTTGTGCGGACCGAGGGTTTGGGGAGTCTTCCTTCCCAGCCAAACATCAACTCTTCTTTTTCCGTACAAATACATAATATGCTGCGCCGCCGAGTGCTGCGAGGAGAAGGACGACTACCAGCACCGGGTTTATACCGGAACTCTCCACGACCACGATCCTGACCTTCATGGTATCCGATATCTGGCTGTTTTCCAGTGCATCACGATACCGTATCTCGGAATCGAGTCCATACTCCTTTTGCGTTGCCGAATCATCGATGCTTACTTCGTACCTGGCGACGGCTTTCTCTCCCGGCTGGAGATCGCCCAGGAAAGCGGTGTCGTCATTGCTTGAAAACGGATCAACGGCACTGATACGGGCCTGCGCGCTGTACGCGGTCGTGGCCCCGGTATTCTCGTATTCAACCTCTATTACTGTCTTCTGTCCGGCCTTCACTTCCCGCGGGTCGGATATCACCGTAAACGCTATCTTTCCGCCCACGGGAACACCTATTGTCACGATCTCGGACTGGACAGTGTCACCCTCGTTGTTGGTGTAGACGAGAAACAGGTCAAGCGGATATGTCTGTTCCCCGGCATCGCGGGATATTGCAAGCTTGAACCGGGCATCAGCCGTTCCATTCACCGGGAGATCCCCTATATAGACACTGCTGTCCGTCGGGATAACCGGGCTGTTTCCGTTCCTTTCGACCTTGACTATCGCTGATCCTGCGTCCTCGAACCCGGCATTCTTCACGGAGAAGGTGATATACCCTTCAGTCCCTGCATTCAGTTGTTCGGCTGATACCGTCTCTGCAACGAGTGTGATGGCCGGCTTGACCCTGATCGGGAGGTCGAGCGTTTCGTCAATCTCCCTGTACCTGTACTGGATGCTGTCCTGTCCGTACTGTTCAGCCGACTTGAGATAGGTGTACTGGATGTGGAAAGGGAGATTGTAGGATCCTGCCGGTGCATCTGAGAGAATCCTTGCAACAAATGGCACACGGACACTCTTTCCACCCTCGATGTCCCCAACCATCTGCGGATCGGTCTTGATGACGAGTGGGGCGTCCCCTGCAACGAGAGCGACTTTTACCAGTTTTGCCGTGTTCGGAAGGTCATCCCGTTCAACGATTCCCGACTGGACAAATTTCATATCGATCAGGCCCTGGTTCTCCACGTTGACCAGGATGATCACTTCCTGGCCCGGTGCAAACTCGTTGGAACCTGAAATGGCTGCCGTGAGGTCCGGACCCCCAGACATATACTTGGTGCCTGCAAGCGCCGGAGCGGCAAGCAGCCCTCCGATGAGAATAAAAATGAACATATACCGAAAATTCATGTCCGACCTCATGTTGTTTTTGCTATAACAACATTTATCATAAAACCATATAAATATGTATTCAATGGATGAACAGGGAGAAAATCAAGCTACCATTGCTGAATCTCTCAAATCTCTCGGGCTTACCAAGTACGAAGCCCTGGTGTATATAGCCCTGGTGCGCGTGGCCGGGGCCACTGCAACAGAGATCCACGAACTCTCGGGAGTGCCACGCGCATCCGTCTACCCGGTGCTTGATCGGTTGATCCAGAAGAACCTGGTCTCTGTCTCCAACACCTCGCCCAAACGTTTCAATCCGGTCAGACCCGACGAGGGTGTGGACAGCCTGATGAAATCCATTGAATCTGATGCTCTCTGTGCCCGCGAGGGGCTGAACCGGATATACCTGGAATGCGCAGACCTTGAACGGGGTGACCAGGAGCTCATCTGGAGCACCTATGGCGAAGAGAACATCAGGATCCGCCTCCTGGATCTCATCTCCAATGCCACTGAGAGCATCCGTGTCTTCTTCTACTGGGGCGGTTTGCGGAAGCAGATCATACAGGCGCTCGAGGAGAAGAAGAATTCAGTCAGCATCGAAGTGGTGACAGATCACTGGGAGGGCGAAATTCCGGAATCCATGAATGTCTGGATAAAAAAACCTCCCGGGGGCCATGATATCGGCCCCGCCAAATCCCTGGGCGGCGGTGTGTTCCTCGTGGACGGCAGCAAAGCGATGGTGATAATGGGATCAGAAGAGGAAGGCACCAGTGCGCTTTATTCAGAGGCACGGGGTTTTGTACGGTTTTTTACGGTGTATTGGAACTTCTTTTCGTCCTGGGCGAGAAGAAAGAATCAGTAATCGAGTATATCATTCATATCTGAAACGTCCATCACTCCCTTGATGGCCTGGGTCTGCACATATGTGCCACTCTCATTCACAGCTGCCATCGGGTTGGTGCCGCCGAGAGCGACGATGCCCATGTACTGGGGATCGACCGCGACTCCGAGAGCAGGAGTGTTTGGGAAGCCTACATCCAGGATCCCGGAGAACGTGCTTCCGGAAAGATCATCAATTACCTCGCCGATGAGCGATTCCGCCTCCATGTGGCATTGACGGATATTCGCAAGGAGGTTGCCCGAGCCTTTCCTCATTACTCCGGTAACTGAGGTCATCTCCTGGGATATGAGAACCTGGAGGGGATCGATGGTCGTATGCTCGTATAGGATAATGTGTGTAAATCTCTTCGGGACCCGATGACTGACCTCCACGACCCCTCCCCCGATTGGGGTTAACGGGACGCCTCTTCGCATGAGGACTCCGTCGAGAGTGGAGCTGCACAGGGTAATGATCGCGGTGAAACCTTCTGGTACGCGGAAATTATCAATCGTTTCCCCTGATTCCTCGATCCTGACAAGCCCGCTCACACAGACACCTGCCTTGAAGGCATCCTTGAAGGTGGATACCACGTGTTCAATGTCCCCCTCCTTCACGAGGGACAGGTTGTAGATGATGTTGCCCACTCCCTCCTTTGGGTCAAACGTCACCTGCATGGCATATTCCTCAATCCTGTGGTTCACAAACTTCAGGGGAAGATTCATCCTGTATAGTTCATTCATCGCAATAGAAAAATTGTTCTATGAGATAGAGGAAATGTATGGTTGATGGATGATAAAACGCGGGATAAAGCGAGGATTTCCATGCGCGAGATCCTGGAGTCGGCAGGATATGATGTTATGGAGGTTGACCCCCCGCTTGACCTCTCTGCAGTCAGGGAGACCGACTGTCTTCTCGTGCTCTGTTCCAATGAACCCGGCGCGATACAGGAATTCGACCGGACAAGCTACAAACTGAAATCCGATGACAACGAGATGGTCTGCAAGAAACTCTTGTTCACCATTGATGAGGGTTTAAGCCTCGAAAACTCCATTGTCTGGGGGGTCAAGGAGTTCGTGCGATATGCCGGTGAAGCAGCCCTGGCACGGATCATGGACCGGGAGCTCTCCCTCTCCTTTGCATCATCGGAGAACATTCACCTGCGCGAGGAGAAGGACCAGGGGTCGACGGATTCGGGTTCGGGAGTGAGCGTTGCGCACCTCCCCGTGAAGGTCAATAAACAGGCGGCCGAACAGATTGCAGCAATCCAGGGCACAGTACACTTACGGTTTATCCCACACTGGTTTTATCATTTTCAAAGCTCGGGCGAACAGGTCTACAAGGACAAGCACATTCCATTCGATGCCGAGGGTTCGGGAGGGATAAACGCCATAAACGGGCTCCGCGTCGATGCCTGCGAGACCAGGAGCGTGGATGGCCCGGTTCCCGCAGATGCAGATATCGTTCAGCCGCACATCTCAAAAGACGAGGCGACAGAGAGAATCTATGAGGAACTCATCACGCAGCTTACGCAGAGGGTGAGGATAAAGCAGGAGAAGGGCGATGCCATCTTCTACGAGGAGAAGGTCATGAAACCTGAAAGAAAAGACATTTCGCTCGACATATACCAGGTCTATGTCCCGGTGTGGCAGGTTCGGGGCAGGAAGATAGTGGAAGTCAATGCGCACAGCGGTGAGATCCTCTCCACGCCCATGGATGAAGGCGTGGAAATACTCTGATCTTTCCCATGATTGTTGTTCTTGGTGGAGGACCTGCAGGAAGAACGGCGGCGATACGCCTGGCCCAGGCCGGGAAGGATGTTACCCTCGTCGAAGCAGGAGGAATCGGAGGACAGTGCCTCCATCACGGGTGCATGGTTGTCTGTGCGCTGAATGATGTAGCACGATCAATCGCCCAGGCAAGAAACCTGTACACCCTTGGAATTCTCGACAAGATCCCATCAGTCAGGTTCCCGCAATTGCTTGGCGAGATGAGGGGCATCCAGGAGAAGATCCGATCCGTTCTTGATGCGGAGACCCGGGCTGCAGGCGTGGAGGTGCAGTACGGCAGGGAGGGGCGGCTGGAGGACGGGAACGTCTTTATCGGGGATGATCCGGTGGAGGCGGAAGCAGTCATTCTGGCAACCGGTTCGAGGCCCCGGATACCGGATATTCCGGGCACAGGTCTTTCGAATGTGTACAATCCCCACACCCTTTCAGAGATAGATAATCTGCCAGATCGGCTCGTGGTAATTGGTGGAGGCGTCATGGCGGCAGAGTTTGCCTGGATCTTCCACCAGTTCGGGTGCCGCGTGGACCTCCTCTGCAGAAGCGGGTTTCTCAAGGATCTCGATCCCTCCCTGCAGACCATCGCAAGAAAGGAGATGGACGGGGTGAATATTCATGAAGGCTGCAGCATTTCCGGGATCCATGGGGAGAAACGTGCGGAATCGGTATCCACCGGCGGGAGCTCTCCAGCAGAGATCCCGTGTGATGCCGTCTTCATCGCGGCGGGGCTCGTCCCCAGGTCTGGAATGATCCGGGGAGTAAAAATGGGAAGAGGCGGGGAGATACTCGTAGACCGCCACATGCGAACCAGCATGAACGGCATTTACGCGTGCGGTGACGTGACCGGGTCACCATGCCTGACTCCTGTCGCACGGAGAGAGGGCATCGTCGCTGCCGAGAATATTCTCGGGAAGGAGACCGAGATGGACTACAGGGCAATTCCCCGCTCGATAAACCTCTCATCCGAGCTCGCCTACTGGGAGGGTGACGAACCCGGTGGTATTATCTTCTCGGTTCCCGGCCCTGCAGGCCCCGGAACATTCTGGTCGGTGCCGGGGGGAAACACCGGGCTTGCACGGGTAGCGGTCGACCCAGATTCCCGGAGACTCGATGCCGTCTATATCGCAGGTCCCGCGGCGGGAATAATCGCTGCATACACGGCTTTTCTTTCCCGGTGCGGTGTTCACGTGGATGATATTGATAATTTCCTGGAGGTGCATCCGATGAGCGACGGAGTGTATTCGCTGCTCCGGTATGCTTCACTCCGGCTATGGAATAATGGGGTTTGACAAACCCGGGAAAACGTTTTTTCAGAAGATATCCTGTTATTCTCCTGGTCTTTCAGGCGCATCCGGATATCTTGGTTCAGCCCCTCGTATCGATTCAGAAACCGGAAGATGCCGTGGAGGATATATTCAAAACCTCGTGGACCAATAATAAGAGGAATCCTGCTCTTTGACGGGTAATTTCAGAAAGGGAGAGAGAAATTTGGGACAAGATGTGAGTGACGGCCGCAAAAGAGACAATATCGCACCGGGTGACACGGTCGGGATCGTCCAGAAAAAAGACCAGCGAAACGGTTCAATAACCGAAGGGCGGGTCAGGGAGATCCTCACGCGGTCAGGCTCTCATCCGCATGGAATCAAGGTGCGGCTTGTCGAAGGGCCGGTCGGACGGGTCCGGTATGTGAAGAGAGAATAATGGTTGGGACTGATTCAATGGAAATGGGGGACACCCGGGTTCATGACAGCGAATACTATTCACCACCCTCCGTTCATCGGGCAATTCTCGGCAGGCACCGCTGAAAGGTCTTACCCTATTCGAAACTGCGCCAGATGGCCAGGCCGAATTCGAGAGCGATCAGGATGATGATGATCCATTCGAGGAAATACGAGTGCTGGATGCGGACCTCGTCTGAGAGCATCGAATAGTTCTCCTGTACGACCTCGATCTTCCGGTCGACGCTCTCGCTCCAGAGGTTGCTCCGCAGAACCCGGAGTGCCGTCGCATAGACCCGGGCATAATAGATATCCTCGGTCACTTTTATCAGGTTGTTCACCCTCTCGGTGATCTCCGATATCTCGGCATACATCTCCATCTGCGTGGCCATTATCCCGTGGTACTGCCTCATCTTCCGAAACCTCCAGAGGCGGTCCGCCTGTTCGATGTCATCATACATCTTCTCCATCTGGCGGCTCATCTCCCGGTCATAGTAGCGGAGTTCAAGAACCTGGACGTTGGCAAACTCTACGAGATCGATCAGATCGACCGGATATTCCGGGTTGCAGAAGAGCGCGGCGTCCCAGGAGAGCATGGCCAGGTCATGCGGGGTGTAACTGAGGGTGTTCCTGGTGATCTCCTCCCGCATCTGTGCTGAAATTTCCGTCTGCTCTCCAATCAGGAGAATCGCGGGATCGAGTGCATCATCCAGCCGATCCGTAACGTATATGGTATAATCCTCGAAAAATTCACGGTCGATCCGGTGCATCCTGACATGGGGGGCCAGGGTCTCTTCCAGTCTCCGGATGTATGAGTCGAATGCCTCAACAAGTCCTTCCTGCCCGGCAAATGAGAGCGCAGTCTGCATCAGTTGGCCGGGAGCACCCCCGGGGTCTTCGTAGACAAAACAGAGGCTTATTGCACCGATGACATAGATGCGGGCAATGACCGTAAATTCGATCTCCGCTCCATCGATGTTCAGCCTGGCGGGATCCATCTTCAGGATGAGCGGGGGATCTTCGATCATGATGGACTTGGGCTTGACCCGCAAAAACCTTGTACGGACCGTGGGGTGCGTTATTGCGAGGTCCCGTTCGAGCAGATCGATGTCGATCTCTCTTCCAATATCATATATCCGGTAATTACGAATGGCAATCACGATGAATCACCCGGACAGGGCGAAAATCCGCTCTCGTCCTCATTATGAACAGATGGGGGATGGATTATTAATCCTTCGCCAGAGATACGGAGAATCTCCTGCCGAATGCACATTTCATAATCACTAAATATACCATGTCATTCATTTCACATCATGGAAAGATGGTACATGTCGGTGATTGCTCTCCTTCTCATTGGATTTGTTATTATTGCCGGATGCACAACGACCCTTCCCGCAAACGAGTCAGGACTGGAGGAGACAGATACGACATCAGTCTATATCGTGGGAATCGATGGAGACTATGCCCCATACAGTTATATCGACAGGGACGGAAACCCTGCCGGGTTCGACGTCGAATCGATCGAATGGATCGCTGATGAGATGGGATTCCAGGTAAAAATCCAGCCGGTTGAATGGAACAGGATCATTCCCGCACTCCTGGAAAAAGAGATTGATATGATCTACTCGGGGATGTCGATCACCGATGAGAGAAGAGAACTGGTGGCATTTACCAGACCATACTGGACGGCAAACCAGTCCATCGCGGTCAG
>Ga0334884_1003080_pt1 | contig 19630 bp, 18 predicted proteins | sample GraSluR1_MG_7_FD_207215 | JGI IMG/M metagenome (GOLD analysis project Ga0334884, IMG submission 207215) | Sludge microbial communities from methane-producing bioreactor in Wageningen University, Netherlands - Granular Sludge_12_05 R1 | ecosystem: Engineered > Bioreactor > Anaerobic >...
TCATCGACACAGAGGACGTGTATCATCAATTCCAAGCTATATTTAAACTATTTATAATATGATGATTTGTCAACCGAATTGGAGTGGTTTGAAAAGACCGGGTATGGGGGGTTAAGGAACCCGGCCTTTTGGGGGTGCCTTCGACCTATTCATGGCAACAGAAAAGTGAACAGGGAAGGGTAACTTAAAAATAAACCTTGTAATATATATATCAATTGAAATTAATTTACGGGTTCTGTTTCATCGTCCAGCCAATTCCACTTTCCTCCACGGAAAAAATTCGGAATGCGCCCTTTTGGGAATAGCTTTCGGATACAATTTTTGACGCCCCGCCAATTTCGTCTCCACAACATTTCCGTCCGCTCTTCCTCGGTTTTGTTACGCTAAAGGAGGGGCTTCGCCCCCCGCCACGTGGGCACCGCCCCGGGAGTTGATTGGTTCCTGGTGACGGGGCAAAGTGCTCTCTCCGCTTCGTCTCCGTCCGCTCCTCCTGATTGTCCGGTGCTCCTCCACGCCGCTCCACTCGCACCGAGCCCCTGCTTTTCTTTTCCTCATCTTGGGCCTCTGACCCCCCCTGCTTCGTCGTTCCTCCTCGCCGCCGGCTGCATCCTCCCGCTCCTCGCAGACTGTTTCACAGACTGCTCGTCGCTGTTCTCCTGGAATTAGATGAATAATGAATGAATCTCGACACTGTTGAGTTTATGATTAAATTCGAGGATTATTCTGATATTTTTGAACATTAAAAAATTGGCTTGATCTAAGCATCAGACTCCCAAAGTTATCGCATAGATGTTTGAAGATGCTCTTTAGAGGTGGTGAAAATAGTGGTGATGAAGATTCGTTTCTTATAATGAAGGTTCGTAAATCCGGAGGGTATCAATGATTTTCTGCACAATGGGCTTGTATTCATAGTATTTGTCAGAAGGAACACTCCAAAAAATCCTGTAATACATACTCTTTCCGGAGGTATACGTCCTGCAAAGGTCATAATATGTTTCTACAATTTCAGTGTCCGGATTATGAAGTACAAAAATAAATCTCCGTGCTTTCCCACTATCGATGGTAACAGGGTTGTACGCTTCACTTACCGTCAGGTTTGGTCTATCGTCTGTCCACCCAAACCCACATTCCTGGCTTCCGGAAAAATTTTCACGAAAAGAATGGGGATCGTAGTCAACTCTTGAACCACTGATCAAGAAAGAGAATCCGCTTGTATTATTGGTGTATTTTGCCTGGATTATCTTAAGGTCCTCCGATTCCCGTATTTTATCAACGCTTTCACATTTCTCCCGTTTTATGAAGGTCCATTCTTTTGGATATTCGAAAGAAATTCCGTAATAGGGCAAATCAAGAGTACCGGGATTATTTTGTGCTTCGGAGAGAGGACTAGGTTGTAAACAGCCCGAGAATAAGAGAGATATCGTCATCAGACAAAGAAAAACCCCAAATATGACGTTTTTCATTGCTATGTGTTATATTAATTCGAGGTTATAAAGATAGTCCCACTCTCCCGCCCTCGCGTCGCGCCGGGGGATAGGCAAGTATCCCCCTCTCTTCGCGTCCTCCGGACTGGGCTCCTCCTCTCCCAGGGGAGAGGCAGTAGGCAGGATGGAGCCCTGTCGGGCCAGATAATGCACCCGGGGCCTCAGTAGATCCAGGCCGGCCGGTTGACCTCCGGGGCGAGAGTGTGACCGGCAGGGAGCACCCGGCACGTAGAGTCAAGCCTGCCGGCCGTCACTGGTCCCGGGTGCACCTGGGCCAGCGGAGCGGAGGCCGCTGACGAGGCCGGAGAGGCCGAGTGCGTCGCCGGAGTGGAGCGACCGGAGATCCCTGAAACAGTCCGCCGCAGGCCGAGCCCTCGGAGCGAGCGAAAGCGAGCAGTGGGCGATGGCCGGAGGCCCGCCGAAACACTTTTGATATTACTTTCACACCGCATGGAGGCACTATATAACCTTTTGAGTCCTATCATATATTGGTGAATAACACCATGCAACAGACAACAACCTTCGAACACATAGGGGCAGCCCGCCAGTACGGCGGCACCCTGCGTATCGACATCAAGACCATGCAAGCCGTCATCGCCAGGTCCGACGTGATGCGTCTCCTCGTGGACCGCTGGCCTGTTGACGTCTTTGACATCTCCGACGTGATGCGGACCGCCGGGGAACCCTCGCCGGTCGGGCGGGCGTGGATCAGCAGGTCCGGCAAGGCGGTGATGTACCTGATCAGCGGTGTCAAATACATATCTCCCCTCGCCCAGGTGAAGGGTGCACTATCAGGTGAGCGGAAGTATGCCAACGTCTCGGTAATCCGTGACATCACAAGGCCAACCCCGGCCTGCTCCTCTTCTGTTGCCGAGGTGACGGCATGACGAAGGCAGGGAATGTGTACGATGTGATCCCCTCGAAGGACCTCGACAGGATAAGCCGGCTCCAGGAGCAGGCGGTCGAGCTCGAGAATCGGGCGTTCGTCCTGCAGGCCAGGGCCCAGGACCTCCGCGTGAAGGCGGAGGATATCGTGACCTCCTACCAGGTCCGGATCCGGCGGAAAGGCTGGGATGCCTGCAGGGCCGAGGCCAGGGAGCAGGATATGATCTCCTGGTATTTTGACCCGCTCCCGGGCCAGGGGGCACAGGTATGAGGATAATTATCCAGGAGGGGGAGACCCTCACCCTTCCCGGCTGCCTTGCCCGGTTTGGTGCCGGCTTCGGTGTCATCGGTCCCGGATATGAGCTTACTCACGTGATCAGGCGAGGGAGGCTCTACCGTCTACATGGTCCGGCCAGGAGCCAGCAGGAACACCTGGGGGTCATCGACCGGATCGAGGTGTGATCATGGAAAATGCACAGCTTATCACGGTGAAGAAGATCCTTGAGGGGTCCCCCTTCCAGGACTCAATCGAGATCGGGACTCCCGGCAAGGGTGGAGCAATCAAGATTTATGGCGACTTCGCCGACCCGGCAGGGTTCGAGGCCAGGATCCGCAAGGCGGTCCGGCTGCGGAAGATGGCCCACGATCTCATGGGAGGGGTGTAATATGTCCCTCCCCGAAATCCTCTTTCCTGGGATTGCCGATTGGGTCCACGAGCATGGCGACCCGTCCCGGTCCCGGTGCCTCTGCGGCCGCGACCTGCGTGGCGACCAGGTCCGCGGCTACCGGCATGAAGCGGGCTGGATGACCGACGCCGGCCCGATGTGGCTATTTATCCCCTGCCCGGAGTGCGCCTACGAGATGGCGCTCTGGAAAATTGGAATCTCAAGGGGCCGGGATTTCAGGACACAACACCGATCCGAGAGCGAGCTCTGCGACCTTGCATGGGCGGCACCGGACCCGGAAAAAGTCAGGATAATCACAGCCAGAGGGGGGCGGCAATGACCGGCGACACCCTCACCGACTTTTTCGGCGACGTGATCCACGCATACACGCGGGCCGATGCGATCCGTGACGGGGTCCTCGTCGAACTCCCGGCCGCAATCTGCCAGGAAGCGGGGATTATTGTCCCGGTGGCTGTGACGGCCGAGGTGTGGCACCTTATCGACCCCGGGAACCTGGACCAGATGCCGGGCCAGAGCGTGACCGGCAGGCTCTGGGATCTCCTCTGGACCTTCACCGTCGCGGCCAGGTCCTCCCGTGGTCGTCACCATTCGACTGTTACTTATCGCTGCATCTTCATTGTGTGCCGCGAGGCGATGGGTGGATCCGCGATCACTGAGAACAAGACCGTAACCCTCCGGGCTGTGTGTGGTCCGGGGGACCAGGGAGAGCCGGTGATAACCATTATGCTCCCCTGGGAGGACTGATCAGATGCATGTTGCGATACCAGGGGGTGCGATGATGACACCCGCGCCCGTTTTTTACACGACAGAAGAGGTTGCCGACATCCTCAAGGTCCACGTAAAGACTGTCCGGGAGATGATCAAGTCCAAGCGACTCCAGGCGGTGAAGGTTGGCAAAGAATACCGCATTACCGACGAGCAGATGCGGCAGTACGTCGAGGAGAATAAGACATCATAACCGGGGGATCCCGGCATTAAACCACCATGCAACAGACAGTATATGCCGGCCGGCCCCGGTTGTATACATATAGGTCAGCCCTGGTCAATACTGTTTTTGTACGGTGTTTCTGGTTTCTCCGGGCGGGCCTCCGGCCTTCGCCCACTGCTCGCTATCGCTCGCTGCGAGGGCTCGGCCTGCGGCGTGGTTGATCGGGTCCTGGTGACGCTCCACTCCGGCGACGCCCTCGCCCTCCGGCCTCGGTGGCGGCCTGCGTTTCGCTGGCTCCTGCTGTTCTCTTTCATGTTGACGACCGACAGCTTCACTCTGCCAGCCGGCCGCTCTCTTCGTTCGCTCTCACCGTCTGCCAGGTGGACCGGTCGGTCTGCGTGTCCCGGGGGCACTCCCTGGGCCGATAGGCTATCATCATAAACACTGCCTCTCCCAGAGGGAGAGGAGGAGCCCGGCCCGGAGGGTGCGGAGAGAGGGGGATACTCGCCTATCCCCCGGCGTGACGCAAGGGCGGAGGTGAGGGGAACAGGCGACGCATTAGCGGAGCTGAATACTGCATTGTATTGAATACAAGGACGAGCACTGTGTGAAACATGGTGCGAGGAGTGGGAAAGGAGCAGACGACGTGAAGTGAGTGGAACGAGCGAGAGGGGGTCGTTACAGCCCTCGCCGGGCACTACGAAAAACAGCCCCACGATGTGAACAGAGGTGCCCCGTGAGCACCGGACGCAAGGAGGAGCGGACCGGGGACCGGAGCGAACATGGTGGGGCGTTGATATATCGCTACTCCTCCTTGTATTCTACATCATTTTTTAAGGTTATTTGGTCGGAGAGTCCAAGTTCCCTTAATGCGGTCTTAGCTTCTTCGACAATTTGTTCGCTGAATCCTTCCTTATCTCTCACTTCGAATTTCACCGATATTTTTAGCCCTTTTCTCGTTGCAAATTTCCCTAACACTTTCGTATAAAAATTCATCCATTTCTGAGGTTGAATATCACCGCTCCATTCGACCTTTTTCCGAGGTGGTGGGACAATAATTTCACTAATCCGAATCGGGACTGCTTGTGTAATCTCGTGACAGGTTACTTTCACCTCAAAAGCTCCATCTTTCTGCCCTGCAATAAACTCCCCATATTCGTCAATAGATCCACCATTTGTTTCCCAGACGCATGAGTCAAGGGGTAATATCTCTCCATATTGATCTCTACCAATTGCGCTGAATTCGACAGATTCACCTGGTTTAATCGAATATGGAGTGGGAGTAATTTCAATTGTTGATAGGTTTCTAGGTTTTTGGAATTTTTCCGCTTCTGCTGAAGGAATAATGAATACTTCATCAGAAATTTCGATATCCAAAGAATTCACGGTCTCTTTATAATAAAATGGATTAATTGCCCCTGGTAATTGTTCACTCCCATACCCAAAATCACCATTCGCAATTCCCTTTGCGAGAGTATCTTTCAATATTTCCGGGTTCAATAATCTTGGAAACTCTGGTGATGCAAAGAATGCATCCCGAACGCTCCTTGTTGTCCATCGGAGGAGTGCAGGGGGCCATTTTCTTACAAGGAATTTTGGACTGATACTGGCAGTAATGAGATCATCCCTAGTTAATCGTTCTAAAATCAGAGAAGTAAGAGATGATGAAGATCCTGAATTAATGAGCCCTAGGTCAATGAGTTGAAGCTCGTTGTTTTTACCAAGAAGAACGATATAACGATAGGATCTCCAAACTGCCTCTTTAAGATCAATACCTGCCGTTTTGATATTTCCCTCTATCTGTTGCCTTTGACCCTTATCAAGGCCTAGTGCGTCAGCATCGTCGAGAATTTCCTCCCAGGAAATAATCTTTTTCGCAGTTTCAAACAATCGACTCTCCTCATCAGTCATTAAAAAGATAATGGCATTTTTAAAAACTCTAGACGATTGGCCATACTCTCTTAAAAGATTACGGACTGATTCACAGACTTTTTTATCGTCCGGAGATTTGTCAGGCGACATAACAATGAGCGATACCTCGGCTCGATCCGGGATCTGATTACTTCTCTCGGGGAAAAATTCCGGTCTTACTGCCGCCTTTGTCTGGAATACCCTTTGAACTTCTGCTTTCACCCTATCCGAAATTTGGAGTAACTTGGTTTCAGATATACTCGCCATTCGATCGGCATGAATCTTGGTGAGATTGGCTTTTGGACTGAACCAATACCGATTCGGACTCGCATCGAGATAGAAACAGGCTCCATTCGGGGGTGCCAGTGCATCGAGCGTTACCTCAATAGTCGCAAGATCAATATCTGGTCCACCGACTGCAAACCGAATCTCGGGTAATGTGGCATATGCTTGTATCTGCCCACCATTAGATTCAAAAAAGATGCTTGTTGCAACTTTCTGATGGAGACGAGCTTTTCGGGTGGCGTCTGAGGCCACCTCGTCTAGACTGATTGCTCGTGAATCTTTCTTACCTGCGATATCGGTTGTGACAACCGCTTCGAGTTTATTCTCTCCAAGCTGCTCGATAGTAGCGGTCCGGAAAAGAGAGTCGTCAAGGGGTGCTGAACCTAATTCAATCAAAGGATCTTTTCGGGCACCTGTGTACCCTTTTTGGTAGTTATTTGCTATCCATAACGCAAGGAGGCGGAGCATCCCCCGTGTCTGTTGAAACCTCGGGAGCGTCTGCCATTTTCTTTCAAAGACTGATAGTACTGCGGGATGAAATGGATAGGATGCCTCGAATATCGCTTTAGCCTGGTCGATCTGAATATCCGGTGGCATCTGTTGACGGTGTTCAACAATCCAATGAATATACTCATTAATTGCTTTCCGTCCATCTGCGGGGATTCCATCCCACTCAAAGAGACGCCTTCGTATGATCTCTGACGTCTCAGAGCCAACCGACATAATAATTGGTTTACTCAAACGGTCCAAGAGCTTTTTCAATCGGGTATAATCAGCGTGGTCCTCTGAAGTCATTTCAAGTTCGGAGGCAGGAATAGAAACTACAAGGACCACTCTCTCTTCGGAACGTGCAACTTCTGATAGAATCTGAACGAAGTCATAGAGCTGATCAGAATATTTTCGTAACCTATAGCGGCTCATATAGTTCATCAGCTCATCCATGAGAATAAGGCAAGGTCTTCCACTAGGGAGCATTTTCCTGACGACTTCTTCAGACGGTGCAGTAAATGTTTCTTCCTGCTCACGAACCACCTCAAATGACGCTAAACCACCAAGCTGATAGGCCACCTCTCCCCAGGGTGTTTTTCTAAGAGGGGTTCCATCTGATCCCCCTCTTCCGGTAATTGAATCAAAGTCAGTCCCGACAAAGACTGCTACTGCTGCCTTCGGAACACTCTTGACTTGAGCCTGTGATAGCAGGTTGTTGACACCTGGCAATCGATCTGCCCCAGGTCCAAGAGTAGCGAGATGATAGAGCAGTGTAAGAGCATGAGTTTTCCCACCTCCAAATTGAGTTGCCATGGAAAAAACAGCTGAAGCCTCTGTCTTCTCCCCAGATAACCTGCGGATGACTTCTGCACCTAATTTAGTCAGATCCTTGGTGAGAAATGTTCGCTCAAAGAATCGTTCAGCATCTTGGTAAACTGGCGGTGCACGGCCATCTCGGACGTGGTCGAGATGCACGGCGAATTCAGCTGCGTCGAGGGGTTTTCCCTCCCGAAGATCTTCACGGGGTGTGACGACGCTGTACCATGGTTTCAAGGCCATTGTTGCCCGCCTCTATATTCGTGTAAAATTCCCGGTATGTTTGTCAAATTTCCACCAACGGAAAAAATCATAAGGAAATGTGCCTGCATTATGTCTGTTCCCCACACAGAGTATCAGAGAGCCGTCTACCTTAACTCTTTCTTCTACCGATATCGGCTGAATTACTTCTCGATTAAGAAGGGATACCAAGTTGGATCCCTCTTTTGGTGTCGGGCGGTAGCAAAAGAGAACCCTGAGCGGCGCTCTCACACAGAGTAATTTCCAGAGAGCATAACTGATATAATTAGGATCCCGCTTATTTTCAAGTTCGAAGACTGCTATTGGAAATTGCCATCTGCTTGTATTATCGGGAAACGCCATGACATCGATTTTGAGATATTCACTCTTACTCACTGGTAGTGTTTGACATGTGTGGCCGATTGCGGCGGGTGTCCAACCAAGAGCCCTGCAACTATCAGCCACAATTCCAGTAAGGAGTTTGGTCCAGGTATCCAGGTCTGCATTCAATGAAGCTTCTTTTAACAAATTGGCTCGCGGTTCAGATTCCAATAAAGAAAAAAATGATTTTCGCCATTCCGTGGGTAAATTAATAGAATTCATGGTTCAGCTGAATCTGCAAAATTTTGGAAAAATTCACATTCTCGTATATCAATAGAGGGGAGATCCATTCCAAGCGAATCTGCAATTGCTTTAAAAATTTCCGAAAAGTATCCTTCCGCTTTATCCAAATTAGCCATGTCGATTGCTTGGGTCCGAGAGAGGATAAGGCAGGCGGGCATATCCTTGATTTCAAGGCCACGATAACAGATAGGAGTAATTATTTTCTCAAGCATCTTTGCCGCTCCCAATTCGAAGATAATCCATTCTCTTTGTACTGACTCTGGGCTTAACATAACAATCATTCGGTCGCAATTTCGAATGCCCTCAAGAATTGATAACAACCAATCTTCTGATGAGGGAATACTTTCAGGATCCCCGGAGATGAAGATTTCAAGTTTATCCGGGAAAGTTGATTCAAGGTCGCTTTTCAATATTCTTGCAATATGTTCTTCTTTAGACCGGTGAGATATAAAAATCGAATAAATCTTCTCTTTTTCCGAAGCAGACCTTGAAACTAATAAAGTTTCGCGAATATAATCGACCCCCTGGAAAGTAAGGGTATATACCCCCATCCCCATCGAAGACAAAATGCCCTTTTGTAAAAAATATTGGGCTGTATCTTCAATCTCATGAGGTTCCAAACCCATATCTTTTGCAATATCCTTGAGTTCAACTGGATGTAAAATCACTCCTTCACTCAAATTGAAAATGGTTATAAGGAATCGTCTTTTAAGTTGCTGATCATTTACTACTCTCTCAACCATATCCTTCCGGATGACATCTTCAACAAATTTCAACCCATTGTGAGTTAAATAAACGCCTCCGCCAACATCATGACCAAAATAACCTTCTGCAATAAAATAGGTGTATATCGAGAATGCTTCTTCTTTGGAAAGGTCTAACTTTTCGCCAATCTGTGTGAAATTTACTTTCTTTCTCGGTTCTATTGCACCGCTTTGATAAACTTCTTTTATAAATCGAATTCTGTTTTCTTCGATGCGAGTTAGATCATCCGTCATTTTATAATCCAAGTCCTTTCTTCCTCGCCAATACTCCCTCTACCCATCGTTTCTCCTCCGTCCCAGTGGGATAAAGGGCTGCGAGGGCTTGGGCAAGATTCCAGAATTGGGCATTCTTCCCAATACCTTCATCGACCAAGAACCGCTTGAGAGCATTGCTCTCGCCTGCTGCGAAAAGGAGCATGCTCTGATGAACTCTATCAAGTGCTGTTTTTCCAATCTCTGCAATATCACCAAAGTCTTCTTCTGTTTCCTCTCCTCCTTCTATCTCAAGCAGAAACAGCGTGGCCTGTTTCTCCTTTTTCTTGGGGCGGCGGACTGGTTTTTCCTTGTCACTTTTAAGAAGATATGCAGCACGTTCGGAGACGGGGAGGAGCCGGGCATTGCCTTTCTTGATCTCTACAAGGGTATGCATCTCCTCCAGATGAGCACCAAGACCCTGGGCGATTTTCCTGGCGGCATCGTATTCGAGAGAGAAGCCTTTTATTTTCTTCTTTCCAGGCCCTCCCTCTTCTTCATCGTCTTCATCTTTTTGACCTTTGAAACCATTCTTGCCGTTCAATGCTGGACTTTCTGCGGTCTTTAGGGTCCAGAGCCACATTGCGGTGATGCGGGCATCTTCTTCGAAACCTGTTGCATCAGCTCCATCAAAGATCATCCCAAGAGCCTCTCGTGAGACAGCCGCCCAAACATGTTCAAGATATTCTCTTAAGGAAACCTCTTCGCCACTTGCTTTTTCAACCCGGGAATAGCGGGAAAATATCTCAAGTGCCGGACCGAGACAGGCAAAGATAGCATCAGCACCGACGACTCCTTCTTTCGCAAGACGGGGCATCCACTCGTGGATTCGACAGGGTAATTCCGATAATATATCACGCCAATCACCGATTTCTTCTCGAAGAGAACCATCGGGATTTTCGCGAGGACGGCAAACCAGATGGATTGAGGATGTTAATACTGCAGAGTCATAAGCACGTAACCTCCCTGTCCTTTCAGTATCAATTGGCCAGGAGCCGGTAATCCTCCACCCTGCCTCAATCATTGCTTTGATCTGAGCTTCCCAGCCTTGTGCCGTTTTATGTGCAAAAACAGTTACCCCTAAAGAATTGGGTGCAGTTATTCGACGTGATTCGAACATTGCAGCACCCATTCGCTCTTCAAACCATCTGCCAGTTTTATTTGGATACCGTATTGGATCCCATCCTGCCATCTCACAAATTTCTTGCGATTTTGGCGTAATAGTATCGGAAAATGTCTCTGGTAATGATTTTCCTAACATTCGTCGCAACCATATGTAAAAAAAGTCGGACAAGTCGGCGTATGGTACTGCATTATAGTAAGGTGGATCAGTTGCTAATAGGGCGGCGCAATCGGAGGGCAATGGTAAAGTCGTTGCATCTAAATTTTCAGAATGGCCCACATTCAATTTCGAACTGATAATATGATTTATAAAATCTTGAAGATATTCGAGACCCTCGCTAAAATCCCCGGCACTACCAATAAAGGGATTCATTTCACCATAGTCCCAGACCATTGGTAATGCTTGTCTACCAAAAGTTTGAGCAACACAAGTTCTTACATTTCTCCAGATGCAGAGGCTACTACTAAAACTCGCCATTTTTGAAGCAGTTAATGCCAAAAGGACTCGAATGGCGATTTGAAATTCACTTTTGTGTCCATTTATTGGAGCCCCTTCTATAAGCTTAACATACGTGGAAAGCATCAATGCTTGTCTCGGTGGGAAAAGACTTCCCCACGTTGAATGACCATAAATAGGGGCATTAAAGACACCACTCATTATTGGAAGAGATTCATCGGGGATGAGTGATAAATTCCCTTCAGTTTTTTGAGATCTCTCTTTCAATATGTTTGTTATTTTTTTTAGTGTTTCAAGTTGTAATAAGGACGGAGGACGATAGATAGTTTTACCGGATAAATCAGATAAGACAACACAATAGAGGTAGCTATCATTTACTCCACCAATTTTCAATTTTAATTGCTCACGCACTCGATCAACCGATGTTGTATAACCACAAATGGGGCAAGTTGCTGAACCTCGTCTGACGGTTCCTTCCTTGACATCCCTTGGCTTTGCATTTTCGATGATCTTAAAATCAACTTGTTTCCTTTCCCTATCGGGGATTAAACGTAATCCGACCGACCGGTTCCTTTTTTTCGCTAGCCATAGTGAACGGATAAGGGGAACTTCTGCTCCACAGCCCGGCCCTTCACACCGGATCGTCCTCGCCCAAAGGTAAGCAATAGGTGTGGCCCCATCTGGGTCTTTAGGATAGAACTCCGCAAGTTCTTTTTCTGCCTCTTCTTTTATCCATTGTCCCCATTTCTTGACCTCATAGGCAAGCTCCTTCCCATATTTCGGAATGTATTCGAGAACGACTTTGTTAAGGAGCACCGCCACAGGATTTAGGTCACTTGCATATGCATCGGCCCCGACCCGAAGGGCCTCTAATGGAATAGAACCGCCACCCGCGAACGGATCCACGACGAGTGGTCTGGTTCCAGGCTCTCCACCGAGGGACTCGTGGGAAATTTGAGTTAGCTTCCGTGCAGTTGATAGATATCGTTCATTCGTAGAATTATCCCAATTAGAGAAATCGGCAATAAAATCAAGAAGCACTTGCCGGAGTGTCGCTGGATCGGAAAAATCTCTATTAGCTACGCCCATTGGATTCCAGAACTGCCGCATCAAATCTTCTGCTTCAAAACGGAACCTCTCGGGACAGAGAGGGTCTGCAGGATCCGGCCATAATGCCGCACAGATAACCGCTCTGCAAGCAGCGAGGGGCCGGCGTGCCCACCAAATATGAAGAGTCGATATGTGCCCATGTCGAATCGATTTCTCCCGGCGGGCGTGTTCGCTTATCTTCTTGATGGGAAGGTCGACTTCGATGAGACGTTTGGGGTAGGCAGGAGTGGCCATGGTATCAACAAGGATAATTATAATCTTCTCTTGGCTGTACTACATTAATTTATAATATCATTTACACATTGCACCCGAAATATTTAATTAGACCTTCTTTATTAGAAGATCTCAATTCATATGCCCGATGAGAGAAATGATTCTTCACCAAGAATTGAGAAGGAAAAAATTCAACGAGATCGGCTAATTTTTAATTTGATCGAAAAAAGAGTAGAATCTGAGCAAGAAAGATCAAATATACTCGATAGTAAAGCGAGTAATATCATCGGCTATGTTGGCCTTATAATCGGATTGCTCGTAACTGTTATTTCGTTCATCTTTGGTGATTTGTCGCAAAACGAAGAAATAATCAAATATTACTCAAGTTATCGAATTATATTGCTCTTCGGCATTCTTTTCTTATTAGGATCTATCGTTGTAAGTATCCATGCTTATTTTGTTCGTGAATATCAAATTGTGCCATCTACAAAAGCCCTTATTGAAAATTATGCAAAAGAAGATCGGGATATTACCACCATTTTAAGGCTGGTTTCTCAAGAGATGTCAGATGTATTGTATGACAACAAAAAGATTATCGATGACAAAGCAAAAAGCATCAAAATGAGTTTAACTTTTTTTGCTATCGGAATGGGATTGATCGTTCTGTTCGTGATTGGCTTACTAATGATTTGAATGGAGAATCGAGCATGACTAATGAAACACCAAAAAAAGAACAAGAGAAAAAACCATCCCCTGAGCCATGGGGAATAAAAGATGCTACACTTCGTGAGACATTCAACCAAAAACGGGAAAAACCAACTCGACCTGCAGCGTGGGGGAAGAAAGATACCAAATTGCGTGAGCCTCGTGAACTCGGCGAAGATTGAGGAGAATCATGACAGATAACGCCCAAACGGGAAAGAGTCAAGATAAACAACCGACAGAATGGGGAGATACTGATCGTTCTTTAAGAGACACCATCGAGAAAGGGGATAAACGGAATTTAAAGCGAGATTCCTCAATGATACAGAAATAATTTAATTTTTCACGGTTGTTGTTCCGGTTGTTGTTGCAAATGCGGAGGTATCCCTTGGAGTCTGATATATGCTCTTCCATTCTGGTTCTCAATGATTTTCACTGCGGGTGAACCATTGAACGTATGCGTTGTTGCATGGTAGATAGAAAGCACAAGGTCTTGGAAAGTCTGATCTGCCTCTAATTCTTCAATCCTCAAGCCAATTGCGCTGGCTTCATCCCGGTTGATATGGTGGCCATGGCTCTTAAAGGTAGTATGATCGGAGAGTCGTTCAGCAATGGTAGTTGCTGTAGCAGCGGCATCGGGTTGCCCATGAAACATAAACCGGGCGAGCCAGTCGGATACATACTTCTTGGATAGACCGATTGCATCCTCGCATTGGATGAGAAGTGCAGGTCCGTATTGTTCGAGAATAGGGAGCCATGCCCCCATATTGTCCGGATTGCGGCAATCTTCTCTTGCCATCTCGAATTGATCGAGAATTGCCTGGGCGGGTACTGCCATTACACCAAGCTTGGTTTGGAGAATGAATTGTGGATCGATTGGTCCGATGAAGGAATGACGGGCCATAACAATTCTATCTGATGCACAGGAGATCATGGTCGCCGCTGACATTGCGGTGTGAGGAATGATAACCCTGATATCAGTAAACTTTGACCGGAGATAGGAAACAATCGCAGCCGCTGCTTCTGGAGAACCCCCAGGACTGTGAATAATTAAATCGAGTGAGTCACCTTGCAGACCATGAATAACTTCCATGAGACCTTGAATATCGTCATCAGTGATGGATATTGCATTTGGATCTATTCCCGGCTGTGTCCAGTTCGTCGCATATAAAATGCAATTACGTTCTGTGTATGCTGACAGTTGGACCAGATATTTACGGCGAACTCTATCAAAAGGAGGTTGATTGGTCTGCTGAAAAGCTTGATCGAGCTCCTGGGCAATTTCACTCCATGTAGGCATTAGATCAACTTCAGGAGGTGTGATTACTTACGACGGTCTTTACTTGAGAAGCACGCCTCTCAACATATGCCCGGCTCTGTTCGATGACTTCATTATACCGACCATACGCACGCATCAATTCTGTGATTCCGGGTTGAGATTGTGCTTTTTTGATAAGACTATCCAGTTCTTCTTTACGAGTATCAGATGCCATATTCCACCACTTTGGTTACGATTAGTGATAATGTCGGTTCACGCAATTAAAGATTGTGTAATTTTTTTACTAATTACGCGCCTATATTGCGGTATTCTTTTAAATCTCTGTTGTTATTATCCCTTCCTTAGGTATCGATTCACTTAGTTTGCCGCCTTGAGAATCTGGTCTGCACTGACATGATAGTGCTCAATCTTCATCAGAGGTTCCCAACCTAACCTTGCAGGGTCCTGGATCAGATGAATCTGAGGGGATGTACCACAATTGTATACCACATACAACCAGTAGTCCTTTTTCAACCGTTCAGCAGTCTTATATTCGTTTGATGAGAGCGCTACCTCCCCGATGGCTACCCTTCCCTTGACCTCAATGAAGCGGACTTCAATTGCTGTTTGGGGATCTTCAGGATGTGGCCGACGGGAAATAAGGTCGAATCCACGATTTTCCTTCTCAACACTCTGAACTTTCCAACCCTTGGCTTCTTCTGCTGTAATTACCGCATTTATTGCAATCTTCTCGATCTCATCATCTCGAACCATTGGAGCGATTCCCGGCGATGACCGATCAGGGTGTGGTATGACCCATGCGGATCCTTCATGTTGAATATCAGCAATACTACAGTTCCGTTCTTGTGAGAGTTCCTGCACTCTCCGTTCGAATCTCTCCGTCAGTTCCAAAATCCGGTCTTCAGTGGTTTTGAGATTTGCTGCAAGGAGGGGAGTGGGATCTCCTCGCTGTTGGCTCTCCCAAAGTTCTGCCATCCGTAGATTCTGGCGATGGATTAGTTCACGAAGGCTGATATCAACGTGTCGGGTGATGATATCGAGTTCTTTCTTGCGTTGCTGCACAATCTCTTGAAGGAATTGCTGAAGCGAGGTATCGATGAGGGTTTTTTCGATATTCTCACGCGAATGCATTCCTTGGACTTCCGGAACTGCAGTCCCGACGGGTGCGGGTGTAATGTCGAGAAAAATTGTCGGTTGTCTCACAACCATCTTACCATCGGTGCCTGATTCAACAACAAAAAGCCGTTTATGGAGAATATTCCCCCTTCCATCACGGACTGCTGCAGAAAAAACATCGAGCTTTGCAGATTCAGTTCTATGGAGGTCATAAAAGACTGCTCCACGGCGGAGATCGGTTTGAGATACATCGAATACCTGCTCTCTCACCGTTTCAAACAGGATGTGGCCAGGAGTTATCCATTCAAGAGTGGGATCTGTAGAGAGGAGCTTCTTATCAAAAACGATATTCTTATATTCATGACTCAATTTCCCAAAGCGAGGTTCTAAACGCTGACCGATGGGCCAGAGGGTCCTGGGGATTCTGCCGACCTTGAATATGTGCCCCTCTTTCTTGACTTCGCGTGGATTGATGCCAGTAATCGATCCCGCTTGAATGAAGAAATCTTCTATCACCTCGGGAACCAAGCGACGCTCCTTCGCCTCGGCAGATTTACTGATGATCGATGAGAGATTGAGCTCGCGTTTAGCCAGCCCTTCGAGGGTCGAACTGGTGATCCTTCGGAACCTTTCGGTATCCACTTGTTCCACTATACGGCTTTTAATTACATCTTCTGTGAGATTCCGTGCATACATATCACGGACCATCCGTTCCAGCTGATTTGCGGGGAAAATTTCGCCCAGGACGTTAAACACCTTCCCAGTTCGTGTCGGATCAAGATCATTTTCTATCTCCGTAATCCGTGCAAACAATTGTTGAAGGACCCGACCCTCTCGTGTATTTGTGGATACAAAATTGATGATAAGACAGTCCTTTTCCTGGCCATAACGATGGATCCTCCCCATCCGCTGTTCGAGGCGCATCGGATTCCAGGGGATGTCGTAGTTAATCATGAACCAGCAGAATTGCAGATTGATGCCTTCACCCGCAGCCTCGGTTGCCACCAGCACCTGGCAATCTTCCCTGAACTCACGTTCTGCATAGATTCGGGTATTGGGAGTATCCCTATCACCTATCTTCATTCCCCCATGGATTTGAGTGACCTTCAATCCCCAGTTACGAAGTTTCTCTACCAGAAATTCAAGGGTGTCCTTATGTTCGGTAAAAAGGAGGAGTTTCATCTTCGGATCCTTGAATATACCGTGTTGAGCAATGACCTCACGAAGCTTGTTTAATTTCGACTCTATCTCACGTTTTTCAAGAATCTGGGCGTTATCAATAAGTTTTTTCAACTCTTGGATATCTTGTCGGAGCACTGCAGGATCCATAGAGGGGACTTCCTTTTCAAGCTCGCTGATAATATCCTGCTGTTCATTTTCCGGAAGTTCATAAAATTCTTCAGGAATACGCCGCATCACATATTGTCGTTTATAAGCTTCGGGATTTGCGAGAATCTTCTCGCGACTCTCCTTCATACGCTCTAACGTCCTTCTCACCGCATAGATGCTCGATGCAAAACGGCGTTGGAGCAGGGCCATGATAAATCCGACAGCTCTTCCTCTTGCTGACTCATCACTTGCCGCCCGGACTGACTGTTCTTCAACGTAATGGGTTAGTTCGTTGTAGAATTCCCACTCCTCATCGTCGATCTGAAACTCAGTGGTATTGACATTCCGTTTCGTAAAGAGGGTCTTCACCTCTCCTGTTTCAGGATCAGGGAATAATACAAGGGCTTCCTTGACTCTTCGAAGATAGAATGGGGCACTATGACGTTTCATTGCCTCTTCTAGGCTTTTAATATCCCCATAGACATCCTTATCGAGGAGCTCGAGGAATAACCGGAAATTATCTGGATCTCCCTTGTGGGGTGTGGCGGTCATGAGGAGGAAATGGTCAGTCATCTGGGAGAGGGATTCTCCCAGTTGGTAGGCGAGGGTCTTTTTATCCGGGCTATATGCACTCATTTTATGGGCTTCGTCGACGACGATTAGATCCCAACGACTCCGCAGTAGACTCTCTTTTGCATCCTCAATGACCGAGACCCATGTCATTGAAGTGATAACTTGATTCTTCTCCTGCCAGGGATTAGCGCCATAGGCAGACCGAAGAACGTCCCCCTTCACAATTTCAAAATTCTCCCGGAACCGATCTTTCATTTCCCGTTGCCATTGGAACGTAAGATTCGCTGGAGTGACAAGGAGAACACGAGAAATGAGGCCTCTAATCTTCAGCTCCTTAATGAGGAGACCAGCCATGATGGTTTTTCCCGCACCTGGATCATCAGCAAGGAGAAAACGAATTCGAGGAGATTTTAAAAAATAATCATATACCGCTTCAAGCTGGTGAGGAAGTGGATCGACACGTGCGATGGAGAGGGTGAAATAGGGATCATATTCATAGGCAAGGCCGAGTCTCATTGCTTCGATTCCGAGCCGGAATCGGTGAGCATCGCCATCGAAAGGGGGTTTAGAGGGAATGATTTCCAATTGGGATAAGGATTCAAATGACAGAATACGCTCATGGACTGAACCAGTACGAAGGCCTTTTCCAATCACTTTAAGGCTATTTCCAATATCCAATGAAACAATTACTTCAATCGGTTCTGGAAATAATGTGCCATGGAGAATATCGTGGGGATTTATATGAGGATTTTCTTGATCGGTCATATCCATTCCTTCCCTTCTGAAATGGCTTTTTGAATCTCAAAACTTGTGATGAATTCAGGGATTTTTTTAATTATATAACACCTATTTTGAAGACTCAATCGATAATGGTTGATATCATAATCATAAAAAAGATTATTTAGTTCGACGAGACTTTTTCCTTCCCCTGAATTACAATGCAATTGTGCGATAAATAATTTAGATGGTTCAGGCCTCAGTTCAGAATATTTTAAATAATGATCATCATCACAGACTTCATAACAAAGACCGCCTTTATCACCATGCCCTAATATCCAGAGCCACTTAATTGATGGATTATAGTACAATTCTTCAAATTTTTCTTTTGTTCGACATTCGTATACACGAAAGGGGACTTTTTCGGAAAATCCATGATATAATAATGCTACACAGTCCAATACCGATATATCTTTAGTTTTCTTAGAATACCGCGTAAAAACAATTCCATGATGAACACCTTGACCATCGAATTCTGAATTTTTGTTTTGTATCGATAAACTCCTGCGATATAGCCAATTAATTGTAATTATAGCAATTAATAAAGAAATTGCGCTTAATATTATTAATGCCCAACACACATAGGAAAGTGCATAGAAATAATAAAGAATAAAAATTGATTCTATTCCTATTTTTGAAAAAGTAAAACCAAAACACCAGATAATTAATGCGAAAATAAAGAATAAGAAAGAAAGATACCAAATAATGTTATATTTATCACATTGAAAGCATTCCTGCATTTTATTGGTAATACCAATGGCTTTTATCCATTTTAAAAAATTATAACAAAATTTTATTGCTTTTATAAATCTATTTTTTATTGAAATTTTGACCACACGGATATTTTAGACTAAAGACCGATAATTATTCTGTTAAGAAAAGGAGGATCACCCCCCTTTCCCACCCCCCTTTACTAATCCATACTCAATCTCATAGTACGCACTCGGCACAGAGATGATATACCGCATCTTCCTCTTCTCCTCTGCTTCTGCAATTTGCTTCAGTAAAGAGGCCTGCTCTTCCGGTGCATGACCGACAGTCACCCACCGCCTGGTTTCGTCACTCATCTTCCAGGACCTGGCCGGGACTGTCTCCGGAGGCCTGGTGACCGTGTCGTCGTCGGGATCGAAATAGGCGACAACATCGTCCTTCTCCGACTCCGCCGCCCACTGCAGGGCCTCGGCAACCTCCTTCTCGACAAGGGCCTCCTCCCTGGCCACGACCGCCTGGATCTTCTGCCGGTGCTGCCAGTACGCAGCGATGGCCGCCACTAACGCCACCAGCAACTCAAAAATCTGAACGAATTCCTGTTCCATGAAATCACCTCCAGGCAAGGGGCGGGACCGACTGAAAAGAGACGGTGAAGAGAACCCTCACCGCCTCCGCAGGTTCTGCTCCATCTGGTCGTGCATCCCGGCGATAATCCTGAGGATTGCAAAGAGCATCATCAGGCCGCCGAGACTCACGCCGAGGAGGAACACGAATCCTTCCTCCATGGTCCCTCCCTCCCTGGAAAGGGAAAATTACTCGCCGGACGCTCAGGCCAGTGCGGGAACGGTGTCTGCCCAGGCCTCGATGGTCGCAAGGA
>Ga0334884_1003086_pt1 | contig 19610 bp, 20 predicted proteins | sample GraSluR1_MG_7_FD_207215 | JGI IMG/M metagenome (GOLD analysis project Ga0334884, IMG submission 207215) | Sludge microbial communities from methane-producing bioreactor in Wageningen University, Netherlands - Granular Sludge_12_05 R1 | ecosystem: Engineered > Bioreactor > Anaerobic >...
CCCTTGACAAATACGGAAGCTGGAGCTAAATTTGCTTGGGGTCAGAAAAAGAAAAATATACTAACGAGACTAACTTTGTCTCAAACTTATTAGTTAAAACAGTCCAAAGAATAGGGGGTCAAACCACACTATTGTGTCATTTCTTAAGCAAGGATTATTCAAGATTATCTAATTATCTAAATGTCATATTGTTAAACTCGGAATATTCTACTAACAATTATACAAGAGTGTATGATATTCTTTTGGCTAAAGCATTATCACGTTTGTTATTGTATTTGCAATATGGAGACAAGCAGCAATTAGAAGAATGCATATCAATATTAAATGATGCAGTGGAGTTATCAGCCATCGATAAAGATCCTTCGTTATGGTGGATTTTTCGGTTATTCAGAATAATTGTGAATGGATTTAATAAAAGTTCCTTATGGTCAAATTTGAGTCCTTTGATTGATGGTGTGGATGTAAATGATAATATCGATTATCAACTCGCTCATCATAATTCTCCATTATTTTCATGGCTAGTACAAGAAAGAAAGAATGTTGTTGAAAATTTCATTAGTAATTTCGTTTTCAAGGAAAAGAATCCAGTTGTAGAACTCTTTCTTTCTCAGAGACAATCATTGGACAAAGTTCTTGATTCTACTGGTGCAGTAGTCAGTTTGCCTACAAGTAGTGGGAAAACACGAGTTGCTGAAATAGCGATTTTACAATCACTCTTAGATAACCCTTTTTCCCATATTCTATATTTAGCCCCTTTTCGCTCTCTTGCATTTGAAATCGAAGGAACTTTAAGTCAAACTTTTGTACCCTTAGGATATAATGTCTCGCATTTGTATGGTGGTGCACAATTCAACAGTATTGATAGCGCAATGATTGATAATTCACATATACTTATCGCAACCCCTGAAAAGGGCAAAGCTATTCTTCGTGCTAATGATGAATTTGCTTCAAGAATAGCGTTAATTATAATTGATGAAGGGCATTTACTTGGAGAAGATAAAAGATATGTAACAAATGAAGTATTTACAGAAGAATTACGCCATTTAATGAAAACAAACAATGGCAAAATTATTCTTTTGTCTGCGGTTCTGCCTAATTCAACAGAAATATCAAAATGGATTACAAATAATGAGAATCAAATTGCTAAATCTGATTGGCGTCCTTCTTCTCAACGTTTTGGAATTCTAGAATTTACAGGAAGGGGTGTAAACCTAGAGTGGAAAGGAGAAGAACCAAGTTACAATGCATCTTTTATCAAATCGGCAAACAACAAAAAACAGGCTATTGCTCAGTCAGCAGTCAAATTATCATCAATCGGTTCGGTTTTGATTTACGTGTGTAGAGCCAATATGGTAATGGGACAAGCAAAAGAGATTTACAAGAGTGTGCAAAAAATGAAAGAACCAGATATTGATTGGAGAAAAGACAATGACTGGGAACGCTTTGAATTATCTTGCATAGAAAACGACTCTAATGATGAAATTCTAAAATATGCTCAAAAAGGTATAATGTGTCATAGTAATAAACTTCCAGCAGAAATAAGAATCTGTATGGAACGATTATTAAGAAAAGGCAAAGCAAAATACATTGTTTCCACCTCAACACTTGCACAAGGAGTGAATCTAGGGGTATCAACAGTAATATTTGCAAATGTATTTATTGATAGTAATCCAATTCCTAATCGAGATTTCTGGAATATTGTTGGTAGAGCAGGTAGAGCATTCGTTGATACAGAAGGGAAAATCTTATATGTGATAGATAGCACAGATACGAGAAGAAAGGTAAATTGGCATAGAAGATTGGCTTCTAATTATTTCAATCATCAAAATTTAGAGTCTGCTAAAAGTGGACTTCTTACTCACATTATCCGAATACGGAATATAGCTAATAATTGTGGCATCGATTTTGAATATTTGTTGGAATTAATTGCTGAAAATGACTTTTCACAGATTCCTAATGATCAAAAACAAGCAGATTATGCTACAGATTTTTTCGATTGTATAGACGATTCTTTACTCTCACTGAATTTAACATATGGGAGTTTTGATTCTGAAGAATCAAATTGGGTTGACAGCCATTTCCGAGAATCACTAGCATACATACAAGCTGAAGAAGATAGTGATGATGTTATTCAGATTTTAAAAGCAAGAAGCACTGCAGTTAAGAGAATGGCAGGGAATCCAAAACAATGGAAATCTTTTGCATCGTCAGGAATTCCATTGACATCTATTGCCAAAATAGAAGAATTAATAGATGATATTTCTATTATTTCCTCTACTTACTTAAGTTCTGACAAGCAAATTGATGACAAAGTCCATTTTCTAAAGAGTATGGAAGAGCTCATTGAACTATTACCGTCCTCACATTTTAAACATAACTTCAATCAACAAGAACTTGATACTGTTAGACCAATTTGGTTAAAAGGAGATTCTTTGAAAGGAATCTCGAATGGGAATAAAATTTCAAATGATTATTTTGGATTTATGATTCCTTGGATTCTAAACGCTATTTCAAAAAAATATAAACAACAAGAAAATGAAGACGTATCTATTGTTTTCGAGGAATTTGGAGTTTTATGCGAATTGGGACTTCCTTCTTTTTGGGCGGCAAAAATATATTTATCAGGAATAAGGTCAAGACAGGCCGCAACAGAACTCAGTTTAATTTTCAATGAAAAGCTAGCAAATGAAAGTTTATCCGAAATATCAGACATTCTTATCCGAAATATCGAAGTTTTGAAAGATAGAAAGGACTGTTCAGAACATAGCTTGCGTTGGGTGAAACTATTGGCCAAAGAACAACCACCATTAAAAAAGAGTTTATCAAGGATTCCTGATTTTACTTTTACTGATAAGGATTTAAAGATTAATTCGTCAGTGTTGTATTGTAAGTCATATAATGACATTACAGGGCAATAAATGAATTGTACATTAATAAAATAGCGTAATTAACTGATAAACAGCGAATAATAGCAAATCAAACGAAAAACAATTTGTGCAGTATGTTGAATTTACTTTCATTTTGCTTTAATAAATTATGGATATTTGCTTTGATTCTTGGTATTTACTTTATTACAGGTTAAAAAACCGCTTGAATAGTGATATAAATGCGTTTAAAAGCCTTTAAAATGGTGGTTTAGCGATGTTTGGGCAAATATAAGATAAATGATTCGAAAGGCCAAAACAGGCCGTTTATTTGAAAAGCTTACCTGTGATTAGGTGGGCTTTTTTTTGTGCTGAAAAAACAGTAAAAACGCTAATGGGCGGATGAATGGGCTGTCAAATGGGCTGTCAAATTCTGGTTTTAAATGTCTTGTATCTCGTTAATATGTGGTTAAAACGGGTTAATATATAGTTAAAAACGCACTGAAGAGACCCCATAAAGCCACAAAAGTACACAAAAAAAATGCTCTAAAGCATTGATATTATTGTTTTTATGTGTGTTTTTTATTGATTTACAGCCTCCCTCTCCTGTTTTTATTGAAAAAACCGATCATTCAAGATGTACAACACCAATTACCAGAGCGATAGAATAAATACGGCTTAAAGGAAGTTCAAACGGTTCGTAATTGCTATTATCGCTTACCAGTACTACATGATCGGGAGTGGTTGATTTCTTTACGCGCTTTACAAGAACTCCCTGATCGGTATCAAAGACATATATTTTATTCCACTGAAAAAATATGTCGTTTAATGATAGTTTTTTGCAGGCAACGATATCACCACTACATAATTTTGGCTCCATTGATTCTCCTTTGATAGGAATCAGGAACTGAGCATCTTTAAATACCGGGATCACATATCGTTCGCAATCAATTTCAAGTACCTGCACTTCACCTTCAGGGAGTCCGGCAAATGCAGAAAGAGGTATAAGTGGTATTCCCGGTTTTAAATCACATTCGGAATTTTTTACTACAGTAATTTCAGATCTCAACATTGGACCATTTCCACTTATTAGCCATTCCGGGCTAACATCAGTGAAAATCGATAATATATTTTCGATTGCAGTTGAGTTTAATGGTGTGCTTTTCGCGCTGCCTCTAAAATTTGCAGAGGTCATTCCAATTTTAGGGAAAAATTCCTCTTTCTTAACTCTCTTAAATTCAATTAATTGAATAACTCTATCTTTTATCATGTAAATTTATTTTCACTTTTGCTTGTATATCGAAAATATATTTACGATATTTGCAGCGTGTTTAAATTTTAAACAGGCGGTAAAGTTAGAAAATATAAATCAAAAACAATGTTAAAAGCAGAGAAATCTAAAATTCTGGTGTCGCACGGGGAGGGTAAATATCTCAAAGAACTGTTTAAAACCTCTTATGTGACTGTAAATAAAGCCCTGGGCGGATCAGAAAATACAGACCTGCAACGCAGGATCCGCAAGGCCGCAGTTGAGCGCGGAGGACAAGAGTATAAACTATTAAACAATACACAAAATGAAAGAAAAAACTAAGGATCGCATTTGCGGGATATTCTCGGCACGGGCCGAAAAGGTATTTTACACAGTTGTGGCCATTTACATTGCAGTTTTTTTCATTATCCAGGGCTCACGTTTCATCATTCAAAACTTATAATCATGACAACAATTGAACAAGAAGCAAAAATGCTAAGGAATGCTGTAGCAGAACTTAGCGAAAGAATCTCTGACTTTGAGAGCAAATTCGCTGTTCAGGCAGTTCTAATCGACCTGACACAAAGTTCCGAAGCGAAACGCGAATCCCGCCTTAAGTTGAAGATCAGTAAAACCACAGAGTACTAATCGATTTTGACGTTTAGTTTAGATGCTAAATTAAGAAGCAACTTGCCAATATTGAAATACTCTTGACAACCGCGAAAGTGCGGAGACTGCCGGGAAAGACTGGTACCGGATAACAGCCGATCTCTCACCGGCGGGTTAATGCAGGTTCGAATCCTGTTCCGGAGCAACCCCAGATAAGAGAGAGGTTTACGAGTATGCGAGGGTTCGGGTTCTCTGAGTGTGAGGAAAGAGGACAAAAAACTTCAAGGGACTTTTCACTCCCAAGATTTGAAACGTTAAGTCGCACCGCGAAAGTAAACTACGGCCGAATGAGTCGGCCCAGGTATACAAGAAGAATGACACCGGGAAAGACTGGCCGGTTAGGGGGTGACTCCCCTAACCGGAATTTTTAAAAGTCTACTAAATTATGGTTGATTACGTAAATAATAACCTGGCAATTGAAGCCGGCTGGTTGATAGACCAGGGAATAACCTCGAAGCACAGTTATGATAATTGTGTTAGAAGACACAAGATTCGTGTTGTGCGAAGAGGCTGCAAGAATACACCGGCCATGATTGATTATGAATCGATGCCTGACCGTTTTAAGCGTGCAGTGGTTGAGAAGCTTGGCAGAAGTCCCTATCAGGATGTGAAGAAAAGCCAGATCGAGATCAATATTGAGCATGATGCAGAGTTGAGCCGATTTTTTGATGATTACAGCTTCGACTCCGGACGAAGACTGCCAAAAGAAACCCGCCTCGAGTATTATACCAATGCCATCGTGCTAAAGGGGATACACCGGATGCTGTGTGATAAAAAAGCGTTGTGGAAAGCTAAGGGAAAACGGTTTGTAGTAAGATGGAACGAGGTGAGCGAGGGATGCCGGGAGCTGGATCCGAAGCTTTATCCGCATTCGTTACCGGCTAACCAGCGCAGGCTTCAGGAAAAGTACTCCAATTTTGTAAAGGAAGGCCCTCAAAGCCTTATTCACAAGAACTTCTGTAACAAAAATGCAGCTCGTGTTGATGATGAAGTTAAAGAGGATATGTTGCTATTCCTGATTTCGGATCCGCGCAACTTCGACAATACTCAGGTGATGCGTATGTACAACACCCTGGCTGAGCAGGCAGGATGGAAAAAAATTACTGCAACTACAGTAGCACGTTATCGGGATATGAATGAGACTGATCTGTATGCCCGACGCCGTGGTGTAACAGCTTTCAAGAATAAGAAAACAATGCAGGTGAAGCGTTCAGCCCCAACAGCACCGCTGTATTATCTGACAGTAGACGGTTGGGATGTAGAATTACTATATCAGAAAACAGATACGAACCTAAAAACAGGCTATAACAACACCACTTACCACAACAGAGTTACAGCTGTTATCATTCTCGATCCATGTTGCAAGTACCCGCTGGGTTATGCCATTGGTACAAACGAATCGCCGGCACTTATTCAAATGGCGCTTCGAGATGCTGCCCGACAAACAAAGAAACTGTTCGGAAAGATGTACCGGTCGCATCAGTTCCAGAGCGACAGATATTCGATTAAGAAACTTGCACCGTACTATCAGGCACTTGGTGATAAGTTTACACCGGCTCAGGCTCACAATGCAAAATCGAAAATTATTGAGCCCTGGTTTAATTACTTCAACAAAAAGTATTGTCAGATGCAGGGGAACTGGTCGGGCTTTGGTATAACCACCAACCGCGAGAACCAGCCAAACCCGGACTTTCTGAATAAGATACGCAAACAGTTCCCGGATTTTGAGGGTGTATGCGCACAGGTGAGTAAAATGATAGAAGCTGAACGCCGCGAATTGAACGACAGGTACCTGCAAATGTGGGCCGACACTCCGGAGAGCTCGAAGATAGAACTTAGCCTCGAAAATTACCTCATGCATTTTGGAAATGTAACCGAAAGACCAATTATGATGCAGGCTTCAGGTTTACACCCAACCATTAACGGACAGAAACGCGACTATGATAGTTTTGATATCACTTTCCGCGATCACCTATCGGTAAAATGGTATGTGAAATATGATCCGCTCGACATGAGTAAGGTGTTAGCAGTATCTGAAGATGAATCGTACCGCTATTTGCTTGAGCAAAAGTATGTGCAGCCGATGGCCCTGAAAGACCGGCATCCGGGTGACAGCGACGAACTGCAGCGAATCAGACAATTCAACGAGCAGTTAACCGAGAAGGTTGCCAACAGGGTTTCGGAAATTGAAGAAAATGCGAAGGACTTCATACAATTACTTCCTCAGCTTGAAACGCTTAACCGCTTAATGATAGCCGATAGCAACGGACAGCATAAAGACCGCCGAAATAAACTACCGTCTGAGGGCAAATCTGCCGGGGCACAACCAACAAACAGCCAGTTGGCACCAGATGACGACGACGATAACATTTACAAACTATACTAACATGAACAACACCAAAAAACAAAAAATTGCAAACCGCCTTCGCCAATATTGCGACAGGTACGAATCGCAAAACAAAGCAGCTGCTTCAATGAAGGGTGTGAGTGCAGCTACTATTTCGCAGATGCTAAACAATAACTGGGAGCTCATTAAAGATGAAATGTGGCGCAATGTAGCATCGCAGATAGGTCACAAAGACGAAACCTGGGAAGCGGTTGAAACCCGTGACTACAAGCTTATACACCGGCTTCTCGAAGATTCACGCGCTAACAGCCTTGTGTTGGCCATAACAGGCAATGCTGGTACCGGTAAAACGTTCACAATTCGCCGGTATGCCGAATCGACAAAGCGCGTGTACCTGTTGTGCTGCAACGAGTACTGGAACCGCAAGCTATTTTTGTCGGAACTGCTTCAGGCAATGGGTAAAGACTATAGCGGATATACAGTTGGTGAAATGATGCACGAAGCTGTACGATCGCTTAAGATGCAGGATAGACCACTGCTTATTCTCGACGAGGCCGATAAGTTAAGCGATCAGGTACTATACTTCTTTATAACTATGTACAACCAGCTGGAGGATGAGTGTGGCATTGTGCTGTGCGCAACTAATCATCTTGAAAAGAGATTGAAAAGAGGCATTAAGCTAAACAAGAAAGGCTACAACGAAATATGGAGCCGCGTTGGTCGTAAATGCATTGAACTAAAAGGAGTTTCAGCTGGTGATATTTCGGCTATCTGCTACGAAAATGGTATTGAGGATAAAAAGTTGATTGATGAAGTGATTTACGATAGCGAAGGCGACTTGCGTAGGGTTAAGCGCCGTATTCATGCTATTAAATCGAGTGTGTTGTAATCGTTTTCGAAAACTGTTTAACGGCTGATTAAATGCGGGCGAAAAGGGCATTAACCGTAAGGGAAATTAGAGCTTATAAAGCTCACACAATAAAATTCGATGGAGAGTGGTTGTCGTGCATCGGCAGTCCGGAAGTTACCGGCTCCTGGATTATTTGGGGAAACTCATCGAACGGAAAGACCAGATTTGCCCTGCAGCTTGCAAAATACTTATCGCGCTACGTGCGAGTAGCGTATAACTCACTTGAGGAAGGTTTATCGGTATCGCTTCAGAATGCCATTATCGACATAGGATTCGACGACGAGAGTAATGTTTTGTTTCTCGATAAGGAATCGCTTGAAGATATGCGAAACAGGCTATCGAAAAGACGATCGGCACAGGTAGTGATAATTGATTCGCTGCAATATACCGGCCTTAAGTATCGCGAATACATTGAACTGAAGGATAGCTTCCGCAACAAGATTTTTATATTCATTTCTCATGCAGATGGGAAAGAACCAAAAGGCGAAGTGGCAAGATCGGTGAAGTACGATGCATTTGTGAAGATATTAGTAGAAGGATTCAAGGCATTTCCTCAAAGCCGTTTTGGCGGTGGCGAACCTTATACGATTTGGGATAAGGGTGCCGAGAAATTCTGGGATTTGAAATAACACTTAACACGGGATATATGAAGACTACATTTATTGAAAAACAGAAAACAGCGCTGATCAAGAAGTTTCACGTTCTACTTGGACAGGCAAAAATCGACAACGAACAAAAGCTCAACTTGCTGTCTGCTTACGGGGCGGTGAGCTCTAAGGAACTGAATGTTTATGAGCTCACGGAGCTCTGTGGTATTCTCGACAAAATCGTTAATCCGGAAGCAATTGAGCTGGACAAACTGCGAAAAAGGCTCATTGCCTCTATTGCAGGTTACCGTCAGGCTATGGGTGCCACAACGAACATCGACGAGATTAAGGCAATTGCCTGTAGGGCGGCTGAAGTTAAGAACTTCAACCGGATTAGTGAGCAGCGCCTTCGCTCGCTGTACAACGCCTTTAACAAGATGCGCAAGGACCTTCAGAACGTGAAGGCGCTCACCGATGATAAGATTAAGGAACTTAAAATGCTAAATTGATATGACTATAACTAAAGAAAAACTAGCAAGTAAGCACTTGGAGATTGAACGCAACAACAGGCTGTTAAGACGGCTTGAGAAAATTGAAGACTGGTTGATGGACAATCCATTTAACCACCCTGAGTTTGAAAAAAAAGTGGAAGAACGCAATAACCTTTTAATACGTATAAAATGAAGAACATAATTAACGCGAAGCCGGGATCCTACTTTCGGATTGAGGAGCGAATTTACAAAAGCATTGAAAAACCGGATAATAGTTGCGAAGGCTGTTGCTTTTTCGGAGATATGCTTCCATGTACCGCGCCAACATTACGCTGTGATAACCGAATTTTCAGCGATGTTACTTTTAACCCGGATACGCCCCAGCTTTTGGATGAGCCTAAAATGAACATTAACCTTGGAATTTTAGTAATGACGGTTTTGTTCTGGACGGCGATTTATTTCTTTGTAAAACTCATAATTTAAAATTTGATTATATGATGCAGAAAATTGATTTAAATAGCCTTAGCGCCGACGATCGCAAGGCGCTGATGGAAGAACTTGCAGCCGAGCAGAAAAAGGCCGAGGAGCTGGTAAAAACCAAGCGTGACGATTACAAAAAACTTGTTGATGAAATGGTGCGTGAATCGTTTGAGCCACTGGTTACGCTTTCGCAAACCATTAAGGATGCAAAAGACCTGGTGTTCTCGAACTTTGAAACGGTAATCGCACTGAAGGCCGAGCTTTTTGGCGTTAAAGACTCCCAACAGAGCCACACATTCACCAGTGAAGACGGAACCATATCTATCAAGATGGGGCACCGTGTGGTAGAAAATTTCGATGATACGCTGTCGGCCGGTATCGAAAAAGTAAGAACCTACCTTAGCACACTGGCAAAGGACACAGAATCGGCAGCGCTGGTGGAAACCATTATGGATCTGCTGAAGAAAGATGCTAAAGGTAACCTGAAAGCATCGCGGGTGTTGGAGCTTCGCAAGTTGGCGAACCGTGTGCAGAATTCTGAGTTTAGCGATGGAATCCGGATTATCGAAGAGAGCTACAAGCCGGTAAAGAGCTGCCAGTTTATTGAGGTGAGGTTTAAAGACGATAAAGGGCGTGAGCAAACACTTCCGCTTTCAATTTCGGCATTTGATTAATTTTTACATAATAGCAATAAAAGATGCGAAGCAGAGCAGCCGTTTATCCGGACGAGCGTCAGTCGGCAAAAGATGCTGATGCCTTTTTTGCAGCCCTGGTTACACCGGAAAGCTGGAAATGCAGAGGGCGTAATGATTTGCGTCAAACTCTTGAAAACGGCCATATATGGACAGTTAGTAGAGGTTTAATTTACAGAGACGCCAAGACATCAGGTTTTGATAGGGATTATAAAATAGTAGTGATGTCGGCATCTGGAAGAGGAGCTATTTGTGAAAAAAAAATTGATGAGGACCGACGGCCATGCTACAAAACGGTAATATCAAATAAAACGGTAGCCGACATAAACGAATACATTGAGCAACATTATTTTTAGTTTATGAAAAAAATATTAGCTATTGATTTCGACGGCACAATTGTCGAAGATCGTTTTCCTGGCATCGGGAAGATGATACCGGGAGCCAAATCGGTAATTAACTCTTTTTACGAAGAGGGCAATACGGTGATAATTTGGACATCGAGAACCGGCGCTGATTTGGAGAGGGCAAAAGCCTGGTTGAATGAAAATGGTATCAAGTATCACTACATAAACGAGAGTTGCCCGGACAATGTTGCTCAATTTGGAGGAACCGACACGCGAAAGATATTCGCAGATATCTATATTGACGACAAAGGTCTTGTACCACTACCACCTGACTGGTGGAAGATTGGAGATATGATAATTGATAAGATAATGTAACACACAACAATGGCTCGCTCACGGAAAAACATGATACATCGTGCTAAGCTTGTACAGGATATGACTGCTGAGCACTACGAACCAGGAAGGCACGACCGGTGCAAGAAGTGGGTTTTTCTGCATATTGTATCGAAAGTATATCCGATGAGCGAACGTACTTTCTTCAGGTACCTGGCTATGGATATAAGCGATTTGGAGGAGCCGTCACAACGGCAGGAAGATAAACGACAATTAAAACTATTTTAAAATGAATAAAAGAACATTGGAAATTATAATCGCAAAAACAATTTGTACGTTTAATTAAAAACAAATTGTTCACAAAGAAGTATTTGTATTGATATTCTAAACCTTTGCTTATCTTTGCAAATGAATCAATAGCATAAATATGACTACATTAGGAAAATACTTGTCGGAAAAGTCTATTAATAAGGCTGATGTATCTCGCAAGACTGGTATTAGCAAGTCTAGATTGAGTGAATTAAGTAGAAAAGAAACTGCAAAATTGAAGGCAGATGAAGTATACTTAATAGCGCTTGCCATTGATGTTTCTCCAGAAGAAATTCTAAATAAGGTTTGCGGTCATCTCAAATTAATAAAAGCAAAATGAAGAAGCCTATCTATATTGATATATTCGCAGGATGCGGAGGTCTTTCTTTAGGGCTTCATAATGCAGGATGGCAAGGGTTATTTGCTGTTGAAAAAAACGCAGATGCCTTTAAAACGCTTGAATATAATCTTATTGGAAAGGTGAATCACTTTCTATGGCCGGATTGGTTTCCTCAAGCTCCTCATGATATAAATATTGTTTTGAAAGATTATAAAGAACAATTATTAGGTTTACAACGAAAAGTAGATATGGTTGTAGGCGGTCCGCCATGTCAAGGTTTTTCTATGGCTGGAAGAAGGAAAGAGAATGATAGACGTAATGATTTGATAAAATCTTATATAAAATTCATCAAGACAATACAACCGAAGATAATCTTTTTTGAAAATGTAAAAGGATTTACTTTAGAGTTTAAGAAAAACAAGGATAAAGGTAAAGAGTATTCATCATATGTGGAAAATGCTTTAAATAGAGCAGGATACTATGTAAAAGGCGAATTGGTTAATTTTGGAGAATATGGCATACCTCAAAAAAGGACACGTTTTATATTAATTGGTGTAAGAAAAGATTTACCTAATGTATCAAAAGACACAGCTTTGCAATTTTTTAATTTAATAAAGAACAATAGGCATTCATTTTTGTCTAAAAAGAATTTAAGTATTGAAACTACTTTAGGAGAAGCCATTTCAGACTTGTTGAGAAAAAATGGAGAAACAGACTCCCCTGATACAAAATCATTTAAGGCAGGGATTTATTCTCCAATAAAGAGTTCCTACCAACAATTAATGAGAACTGGAGTAAATCAAAGCGTTCCAGACAGTCATCGTTTTCCCAAACACAGACCTGAAATATCAAGTAAATTCCAAATCATTTTGGATACCTGTAAAAAAAATAAGGATATAGACGCTCACACAAGAGAACGGTTTAATATAAAGAAGCATACTGTAATCCCATTAGACGAGTTAGATAAAAGTCCTACTATTACAACTCTTCCAGATGATTATATTCATTATTCCGAACCTAGAATATTGACGGTCAGAGAATATGCGAGAATACAATCTTTCCCAGATTGGTATATTTTTCAAGGAAAATATACGACTGGGGGAAAAAGGAGAACACAGGAAGTTCCGCGTTATACACAAATAGGAAATGCTATCCCTCCATTATTTGGAGAACAGGCAGGTGTTATCCTTAAAAAAATGATATAGAAATGGATTTGCATTTCAAAACAAATATACAACTCAAAAGCATTATTGGTAAAGATCTTATCAATGATGACAATATTGCCATTCTTGAATTGGTGAAAAATGCTTTTGATGCAGATGCAAAGCGAGTAGATATTTCATTTTCAAACTTAAAAGAGAATGATGATAAGTCTGTTAATTCGTATTCAGAAAAAACCTCACGCTTAATAATTCAAGATGATGGTTTAGGTATGGATCTGGATGATATTAAGAATAAGTGGCTAAATATCGCATATTCAGAAAAAAAACAAAACACCCGCCAACATAATCGAATGATGGCAGGTGCTAAAGGAGTCGGACGCTTTTCTTGCGACAGATTGGGTGAGTTTTTAAACCTGTATGCTAAGAAAAATAATGAAAATTCCTATATTCTTCTGAAAATAGATTGGAAGATGTTTGAGGTTGAAGATGAAAATAAGGAAATACAAAGCGTTATTCTCGACTATAAAGAATTGACAATAGAAGATTTAACAAAAAAAGGAATTAAACCATTCAGGCATGGAGTAATCTTAGAGATAATAAAATTGCGGAGTTACTGGGTGTATGAGATTAAAAACGATAAAGGCATTATTGTAGATTGGAATACAGACAAACTTGTTAATCTGAAAAAATATCTTGAGAAATTAATAAATCCTAATCAGGCATTTGAGAAAAATGATTTTGGTATTTATTTAAATGCGCAAGAATTTACAACAGAAAATAACCGCAAGGAAGAATCTCAAAAATTTATAGGAAAAGTAGAAAGTACCATTTTTGAGAAACTTGACTTTAAAACAACAAGTATTGAAAGTGAAATAATAGAAAATGGGGAAATAATTTTAACAACGCTAAGAGATAAAGGCAAGACGATTTTTTGGATAAAAGAAAAAAACGAATTTTATCCAGAGATTAAACATGCAAAATGTTACTTGTACTATCTAAATCCATATTCTAAGGCTTTCTTTACAAAACAAACGGGTGTAAGACCCGTGGCATATGGCTCAATTTATTTATTCTTGAATGGTTTTCGTATTCCCCCGTATGGCGAGGAAGGCGATGATTGGTTAAATTTGGAACAAAGGCGGGCACAAGGCTATGCAAAATTTCTTAGTTCAAGGGATATTGTTGGGCGGGTTGAAGTTTTAGATTCAGAAAATTCATTCCAAATAATATCGAGTCGAGAGGGACTGGTTAGGAATGAAAGTTTTTCAAAGTTAACTAATCGTGAAGGTTATTTCTTTAAATCTTTCAAGAGGCTAGAAAAATATGTTGTTGATGGTCTAAATTGGGATAGCATTCCAGAAGAAGATAAAGATAAAATAAGAGAAATTGAAAAAAAAATAATTTCGGGACAATTAAAAGAAAATGAATTAACTTTTCGTGAAGACGAAGTAACCAAAAGAAGGCGTATTTATTCCAGTATTCATTCTATTATTGGAGCAAAAGCTAGCGATGTTATTGAACTTTACATCAATGAAGATTTAATACTTGATAAAATTGAAGAGGAAAAGGCTAACGCTGAACGAGAATTTGAGCAACTTATCACAGATTTTGAGAACAAAAAAATAGATGGAGATACCCTAAACCGTATTTTGCAGAAAAAAGCAATTGAAAATAAAGAGCTTGAAAAACAAATAGCCGATTTTTCAAAGTATTCCACTAATGAAGCTACCGCTAAAGCTATTGCAGAGCTGCAATACTACAAAAAAACAATAGAAAAACAAACACAAATAATTGAGGATTTAAAACTTCAATTGGAACGAGAAAAAGAGGCTAATGAAAAACAACAACAAGAGTTAGAAAAACTTCAAACAGAAAAATTTCAAGCTGAAAAAACAGCAGAAGAAGAAACAAAAAAACGAGTTGATGCAGAGAAGAAAACAGAAGAGGTTGCTAAAGAAAAAGACAAGGAAATTCAACTGGAAAAATTAAAAGTCGAATTTTACAAAAAACAATCTACTCCAGAAACAGATGCTTTAATACATCACGTGAAAAACAATAACCAAAAAATAAAGGAAACAATTTCGCTTATTATTAATAAACTGGGGGAAGAGCAGGATGGGAATTTTCTAAAAGAATCTATCATAGAATCTTTATACGAGATTTTTCATTTTGCAGATAAGTCACTAAAGGCAACTGACTTAATCCTGAAAAGCGATTTAGAGAAAGCCGATGCCCAGAAGATCAATCTGCCTGATTTCATATCAGGCTATTTTAAGAATAGCAAATACAATATTAAAGTCCATTCATCCAACAATGTTCGCTTATTTTATATAATTGGCAGTAAGCTTGATTTAGCCTTGATTATTGATAATTTTATCGATAATTCCGAAAAATGGGGTGCAAAGAATATATGGTTTAAAACTAAATTAGAGAACAATGCTTTAGTTTTAAATATATATGATGATGGAAAGGGGTTATCTTCAAAGTTTAAAACAGCTCCTAATGATATATTTAAATTTAGAGAGACAGCAAAAGAAAGCGGCACTGGATTTGGATTGTATTTAGTTTCAGAGTCTCTTTCAAAGATGAATGCTGAAATTGTGATTGATAAGCCTGAAATAGACAATGGTATGAATTTTAAGATTACTTTTAAATGATTCAAAAATACTTAATTTTAGTAGATGAACAGTCTCAAAATGCTGCTTTACAGAATATAAAAGCAAGTCTCAAGAACGATGATATTGAGTTGATTTATCACGAATTCAACCCTATAAACTACCTAAAAAGAGATAATGGAGAACCCTTCTTTGATGCTGAATCTTTTAAGAATGATTTATTAGAATTGCCTTATTTTCGGCAACTTGACTCTATTGTTTGTGATTACAATTTAATCGCTAATGTTATAGATGGATTTCAGATAATAAAAATCATAAAATCAATAAATCCTAACTACAAAAAACAGGTGATATTATATTCCGCACAAATTGAAAATGTTATTGAAGACATTATAAAAACAGGCGATTTTGACCAACAAAAAGAAAATCTCAAATCACTAATTGATTGCAATATAGATTTTCGCAAACGGGATAGTGGCTATGAACAAGGGTTGGTCAGACATGTAAAGAAAGAAAAAGAATTTAGTTTTGAAGATGAATTGATCAAGTGGTTTTTCCTTCGGAAAGATGATGTATTTAATTATTTATTTCCGAAATATTCAGGTAGAAGATTTGAAGAAGTAGCTACTTGTATTCAATCAAAAACGCCTGACAGCATAGAGTTTAAAAAAGATTTGATTGAACAGATCATTTCTTATTTGTCATCAATTAATGGTCTAGACGAAGTAAATTAATCAATTCTATGACAAAGATTTTTGGTATATATCCTATTGACAAACAGGAGTCTACGACATTCTTAAACCGGATAAACACTTATCTCTGCAGAGAACTTGATAATCAATGGCATTGCTATAAGACAAAATACACTGATGAAGATCATGAATCTTGCATAAAAAAAGCTATAGATAGTCATGCGAAACTCATTTTGTTCATGGGGCATGGTCGAAGCGATTGTTTATTTGGCTCTTGCAATAAAAAGGCTCAAGATTTTATAGCAGGAGATGCCATAATTGAAAATCCCGAATTTTATAAAAATGAGCATTTTATCCATTCGGAAAATATCACAGAATTTAAGAATAAGATTTTTTTTAGTTTTTCTTGTTTTTCCAATAGAAATGATGCTAAGAGCCTTGCTAGGAATGCAATAAACAAAGAGGTGATAAGTTTTGTTGGGTTTGGAGATATTCCTACAGATTACATTAAAGAGAAGAATATTCCATTAAAAGCTATTGCAGTCTACAAAGGAATTATATCCAAAGTGATTAAAATTAGTCTTAGTATGTCTATTAAGAATAACTATACTGTTGAAGAAATGGTTTCTTTAATAAAAGTTCTTACAATTAAAGAAATACAAAAGATGATTCTTTCTCCATATAAAAATAGGCACAAAGAAGTCATAGTTAAAAACCTATTCCTTTTCAAACAAGAAATTATGATATTTGGAAATAGGTATGAAAAATTAATATAATGGAAAGACTAGTAAACGATATGTGTAATGGCTAACCAGTCTGCCACGGGTTAACGACTTGAACTTTACATAATATTTTAGTTTACATAACCCGTGTTATGGAAAGTTTTCCATAATACGCGAATTGGGTTTAAACCCCGACAAGTTGGGAAAAATTGACAACCACGAACAGGAAACTTGGAAAGCGCCCCTGCCTCAATTCATCGAATAAATCTATTTTAAACGCTTCAAACGGGAAGAACCCCTTGCCGTACGGTCGCTGAAAGACATCATAGCGGATGACAAAGCCAGAAAGGAAAAAAAGAAAAAGGAGAAGGCAAAGAAACGGGCGGCAATGGAAAAAGAGCAGGATAACAACAATATAACTTCCGCTGACACAGAATAAAAGACACTGTCCAATAAATTGTGTAAATGAAAAACTACAGGAATTCGTTCTTGTAGTTTTTTTCTTTTCCAACCCCTCGTGGATTTTGGGAGGGGATTAGAAAAGAAAAAAACATGATTAGTAAGTAAAGTATTATTAATTTTGTAATCATTTAATTTTATGGACATTTATAATCAAAAAAACAATTGTACGTTTAATTAAAAACAAATTGAGCAAAAGGAAGTAACTCTATACTCTTTACATTTAGTCTAGAACATAACCAGGCCAATTCCAAAAAGAATGAAGTAAGTCATAATCGTATACTTTTACTGTTCAATATCGATTCTGTTTGTTGAGAAACTAAGCCGCATTACCACCAGACCATCATTTCTGTCTTCCTGAGTAAATTCATTCACTTCAAATGCCGAATATTCATTGGTTTCGAACCGGCGAAATGCTTCAAACACTTTTTCGGCATTATCGATATAGGATAAGGTTGCATTACGTGTTGTTTCCGGAACGTCGGTACCGGTGCGTGTAATGGTTTGATCGAATACCAGGCGGATACGAATCTGGGCCAGACGGTTTTTAATACCACCACCATATTCGCTGAAGGTGAATGAACACTTCACAAGGGCACATGGGAAACCTACCTGAGGCCTTAACTCGCTCCGGTCGAGCTGTCCTTTATCCATGTCGATAGTGCGAAATATACCGAGTTCCTGCAGCTGCCCGGTGACGGCTAAAAATAATGTTTTCATACGCTGTTTAATTACTGTTTAAATATCCTTTCAAGATCACGTTCCATTTTTTCACGAATTGCCTGATTGAGTACTTCGGATTTGCCAATGAAAGGACGTGCTTTCATTTTAAAGGTAGTCTTTCCGAATACCTTTGCATTTTGACCAAACTGGTGTACAGCAGCATAAACTTTATCGGTACCCACGGTGACGCGACCAGGTGATAGAAAGTAATCGATTGAATTTCTTAGTTCATTGGTTTCTCCGGTTAAAATTCTATCTGTTGCCCTGGCTTGTGAAAATGCCTTTTTATTAACTGATGAGAAGCCGTACCACGGGCTATCTGGTTTTCGACGTTCTACCTCCGGCCACTTTTGGAGTGTTGAATCAGTAAATCCTTCGTTCATGAATGATTCTTTAAAATGGTCGACAGCTTCTTTACCTACTACATGCGGTAGATCTTCATCGCGGTACCGGATTATTTCATCTATCTTTTCGGAGATTACCCGCTTAAATTCGTCAGGATTCATTGTTAAATATTTAAAAATGAGCATTAACATAAAAAAGTTTTGTATCTTTGCACAAGGAAGAAATTCTTAGCCGTTCTACGGATCGGTGCTTGCAGGGGGAATCATTTGATTCCCTACTGTTTTTTATAAAGCAATCGTAATTTCCCTTTTTCATATAACCACACCTGGTTGATATCGTATTTAAAATTTTTATCCAATATTCGTTGAATGATGTTTCGGCGGATATACCTGTCAGAAGCACCCTTATTGTTGTTGATAATTATATTGGGAGACTGTTCGGCTCCCTTTTTTAGCATGTGTGATATTTTACGCTTGTTGAACGGAGGGCGATAGGATTCGTATTCAAAGAAGACTCCTCCTATTTGCAAATCGGGACTTTTACCGCTATATTTTGTCTTTAGCAGCGATGAATATACCCTCTTGTATTCTTCTGATTTTGGATGTAGTTTGGGCGTCAAGGTGGCTATTTTTCCCTCTTTTGCAAAGAAAGTTGCAATTGTCAAATTATCCTTGTAGTCAGGTGCTTTTTTATCAATACTTTCATGTACAATTATTTTCCCCCCGTTTTTAAATTCTTTTCTAACTTTAAAACCATCTGTAATCCTTTCGGTCACAAAAGATCTTATCTGTGATGATGTTTCGGCGGATATTCCCTTAAAGTATGGATGTATAGCCATATTCACCATCTCGGCTGTCTTCCCGGGGTTGTTATCAAAAACCGGATCGACAGGCTCTCCGTCTGCCGGTACTTTGGTCGCCGGCTTATCAGTGTTCCGGATCCCGCACTCACATCCCCAATCGAGGGGAGGTGTGTGATCGTTCCACCATGTGTGATCGATAGGCAGAATAGTACCATAATACTCTTTGTGCTCTTCGCGTGGATTGGCAGCTGTTGAGGGCATGAACTCAAGATTTGGATACAGGTGTTTTGTAGCCTCAAATTTCTTGAAGTTGGCAGCCGAACGGGCCGAACGTACAGCTGTATTATATTCAGTAAGTAGCCACCGTTTATTGTAGTCGGCTTTAATGCTTGTACCCAGTACTGCTTTTTTGAATTCGTGGAACGAACGCAGGTTCCCTTTATCGTCGAGTAGCTGTTGGGTGATTTCTACGGT
>Ga0334884_1003095_pt1 | contig 19540 bp, 16 predicted proteins | sample GraSluR1_MG_7_FD_207215 | JGI IMG/M metagenome (GOLD analysis project Ga0334884, IMG submission 207215) | Sludge microbial communities from methane-producing bioreactor in Wageningen University, Netherlands - Granular Sludge_12_05 R1 | ecosystem: Engineered > Bioreactor > Anaerobic >...
ACCCGCCGGAGGACGAGGTTCGGGGAGGGGAGCATCTGCGGGATATCGGCGAAGCCGTGCTTCTCTTCGACCGTATCTGGTCGGAGGTGAAACAGTAGCGGGGGGAACGAGCTGCGTCGTCCCCCCGGTGTTCCATCGTGAAAAAATGAGTTCGGCGCGCGCTCTTCTTTCGGAGAGGGCTAGGCGCGCCCTTTCCGCTCCTCCTTCAGGAGCGAGAACATCCACTGGTTCTGGTGCTGCCCGCGCGCCCATTCGTACTGGCGCAGCGTGCCTTCGAGGGTAAACCCCGCCTTCTCCAGGAAGCCTTTCGACCGCTGGTTTCCCTCCGTCACCAGCGCCTCGACACGGTTCAGCCCCATAGGGCCGAAACCGTACTCCAGCGCGGCGGAGACAGCTTCGCTCATGAAGCCCCGCCGCCACATCACGGAGTCGAGTTCGTACCCCATCTCGGCGCGCCCGTGCTCTTTCTTCCAGTTGTGGAAGCCGCACGTTCCGAGCACCGTTCCGTCGGAGCGCAGCGTGATCGCCCAGCGGACACCCTCTCCGGAGGGGTGCAGCCACTGAAGAAGGGAGATCATCTCCTCGCTCTGGCGCAGCTCGGTAAAGGGATCCAGGACGAGATACTCTATGACGAGCGGATCGGTCCAGATCGCGTGCAACCGTTCGGCGTGCGACGGCTCGATCGCGCATAGCCGCAGACGGGTCGTAAGAAGCTCGGGAAAAGGAGTATTCTGTTCTGACATCGGTACCTCCGTGATAGGGACATCCCTCTTGAGGGGGAAAAATAGAAAGGCACTCTTCCACGTTGAGAGAGCCTTCGCAACATCGCACGAGAAAAAGGCGAACCGGGAAAACCCGATCCGCCCTTCGTTTCTTTATAGTGTTTCTCTAAACGGCGGCCTCTTCGGAGGCCTCCACGGCGTAAACTCCCTTGAGCGCGGCGACGAAGAGTGCGAGCGCCGCCATATAGAGCGCCATTCCGGACTCCTCCGATCTTCCGGCAAGGAGAACCGCTACCGGCGCGACTGCGGATAGGAGCACGCACAGACGGAACATGAAGCCGAGAAGCGCGCCGTGCTCGGCTCCTCCGCCGAAGGAGGCGAAGATGGCCCCCATCAGGACAAGGCAGACGGGAAGGAAAAAGACCAGCCATGAAGGAGCGGCCATGCAGCCCGAGAGCGAGGCCAGAGCTCCGGGAGCGTTCAGGACGAGGAAAAGGAAGACGCCCGAGAGCATCGCCATCTGCGCGGCCAGAAGCTTTTGGTGTGCGCCGACGATCGTCGTGCCCCGGTCCGTCCGTCCGGTCGCCAGGAACGCATGGCTCATTCCGGAGAGGACGAAGAGAAGAAGGAAGAAAAAGGATCCCCGGAACGCGACGAACGCACCGTACGTGTCGGTGCTTTCGGAGAGTCCGGAGAGCGTGACGGCCATCGGCACGATAAGGAAACCGATGAACGAGAGCAGGACGATGATCGAGTGTCCGGCCCGGAGGAGAAGCCGCGCCAGATCCGACGTTCCGCCTCCGGCCACGTAGCGCACCGTCATGAGCAGCATGAGAGCGGCGAAGACCGCGCCCAGGCAGGACCATGAAAGGCCCGGAACGGTCGGAAGGACATCGAGCAAGCCGATGCGGACTCCCGGGAAATCGACGATCAGGATGTCGGCGAAGAAAAGGAGAAAAGCTGCCGGATAGTAGAAGAGGAGTGCGCCGGCTGAAGCGGACGTGTCTTCTGGACGAAGGGTTGTGCTTATCATTGGAGAACCTCCTCGAAATAAAAATAAGTGTGGCTTTGGCATTTGCTGCCGCTCTGATTATACAGAAAAAAGCTTAAAAATCAACATCGGTACAAGAGCGCTCCCTATTATTTGTTTCATGAATGGCGTTCTTGACGAAAGCGGCCTTCAGGAAGAGAGCCTCTCTTCCGGTAAGGAAACGGCGCTTGGAGTAAACGAACGAAGCGTCTGGAAGAATGGAATTTGACGCCTCGTTCCTCGTCCCGCATCTCAAGTCCTCTTTTTCCCGGAGACAAAGGCCATGTCGCTTTTCTTATCTTAAAAACTGCGTTCGTACCGAAGCTCTTCCCGTTTCAAACTATTGAGAAGATGTTCGGCGACGGAGACAAGGCTACACCGTTCGAATGCCATCCGACTCTATTTCCTCCACCATCCGATACCCCACGCCAACTTCCGTCACGATGTAGTTTGGTTCCGCTGGGTTTTCCCTCAGTTTTCTTCGAATATTTGCCATGTTGACTCGAAGCGACTGAATGTCGTTCGTGTACGGTCCCCAGATTTTTTTTATAATAAAATCATGCGTAAGGACCTTACCAATATGCGCCGAAAGAAGTATAAGAATTTTATACTCGATCGGCGTCAGGCGCACCTCTTTCCCGGCAACAAAAACACGTCTTTTCTCATAATCGATTTCCAGATCTCCCACCGCGAGCTTACCCGTTTCGCTTCGAGCTTCATTCGCATTGTTCCGACCATGCCGCATCGCCGTCCTTATTCTCGCCAACAGCTCACCCGTTCCAAACGGTTTCGTAATATAGTCGTCCGCGCCCAAATCGAGCGCCTCCACTTTTTCACGTTCATGAACACGAGCAGACACTACAATAACGGGAACAGTCGTCCACGCCCTGAGTGCCTTCAACACATCCAGTCCGTCCATATCCGGCAGTCCCAAATCAAGTAAAATCAAATCGGGGCAACGAGAAGTCGTTAACGCAACGACCTCCCCTCCCTTTGCGGTTTTTATCACCTTAAAATTATTAGCCTCTAATATTGCTGAAATAAAGCTACAGATAATCTCCTCATCTTCAGCAATCAAAATCAGCGGACTGTTCTGCATCATCGCAACGCTCCTTCAGCGGCAACATAAACCGGAAAATCGCACCATGTCCTTCTTTTTTATTGAAGGCTTCCATTTTCCCATGGTGCGCCTTCACAATCGACATGCAGACAGAAAGACCTATCCCCATACCTCTTGATGAATCCGCACTGCGCCGCCCATCGGGGATATAATTCTCGAACAGATCGGGCAAAATCTCTTCGGGAATTCCCTCTCCGCTGTCGATGACCTCGAAGAGAGCATAATGAGCGCTTTTTTTTATTTCAACTTCCACTAGAGCGTCTTCCGACGAATGGTTCACGGCATTTTCCATAAGATTGATCAAGACTTGTTCTACTAGCGTACCGTCCATTGGAACCATGAGGAGTTCGTCGGGCGCCTTTACGGATACTTTCCGCCCGGGAAACCTTTTTCGAATGCGGGCAACGGCCTCGGCCACCACCTCTTCGACAGCCTCGCACGTCTTGATCACGCTCGTTGCATCTTCGTTGATCCGCGTAACGGACAGAAGGTTTTCAACCATACGTATCAGCCACTGAGATTCTTCTCGTATGTGGGCGATCAGCTTATCGCGAGTTGGTATATCCAGGCTATTTTCAAGAATCGTGGAACTCGCGCCCCAAATACCGGTAAGAGGAGTGCGCAAATCATGAGAAACCGCCCGCAGCAGATTACTGCGCATCTTCTCCTTCTCCGACGCTATCGTCATTTTTCGTTGCTCATCCGAGAGAAACTGCCGTTCCAAAGCCATCGCCACCTGTGAGGTAATCGCGCTCAAAAAAAGACGACTCCCCTGATCAAGAAGCCCTTCCGCGCATGACACACCGATCACTCCAAGAACCTTGCCCTGAGAGATAACGGGTATATAGACGCCCCTGGCGCCCATAAGGGTATCGGTACCCGCACCCGCATTCTTTTGGTTCGTAAGAACCCAGTGCGCAACCGCATGTTCGTCGTCCGACAAGAGCGACGACGCATCGATTTCCGAAGGGCACTGAAGGAACGAGCCGGTAAGGGAACCATCGGAACCCGAGATATAGAAAACAGCAGAGCGATTGAAGAGCTTTACAATATATTCATTGGTTAACGAGACGATGTTCTCAACACCCCTCGCCGCGAGAAGTTTCTTGTTGATCTCGTATAACACTTCCACACGGTGCACCCTCTCCACAGCAAACCGCATTTGCGCTTTAATCCGTAGAGTCAAAGCGCTTGTGATCAAAGCCACGATAAGCATAATCACAAAAGTGACAGGATATCCTGGCTGTATTGTATAAAAGGTATAATACGGCACAGTGAAAAAGAAATTAAAAGCAAGCACGCTCACTAGGGACGCCAAGATCCCGTAGACATATCCCTCCGTGACCCTCGACACGACCAGAACGGAAAGAATATACAGCATAATGATATTGTGGTCGCCAATTTCCAGAGCCCGAAATCCCATCGAAAAAAGCGTCGCAGCCGTTAGCAGAGAAACGGTCTTTACTGTATCCTGCAAGGAGAAAAAGATATCGGGCCCCACATAGAATTTGCGTGGAGGACGATAGGATCTTTGGAGAACCCCCCCGGGGATGATATGAACTTCCACGTTAGGCAAAAGAGAAATCAGTCGGTCTTCAAAATCTTTTTCGAAAAAATTCTTCAGCGTTCGCTTATTCCTGCTTTTCCCCACGACAATATTGGTAACTCCGGAAAGCCTGACATATTCCGCAACAACAGTAGAAATATCGTCTCCGTTGAGCGTCACGATCTCCGCTCCCAAGCGTTCCGCCAGATCCAGATTGGCCCGAAGGCTTTTTCGTTCACCCTCGGGAAGCTGTTCGTCATCCATCTTTTCCACATGCACCGCTATCCACGGCGCACGAAATGCCTCGGCGGTTCTCCCCGTCCAGCGGATGCACTTCGCCGACGACGGAGACGGCCCCACGCACACCAACATTCTGATACCGGCCGTCTTTTCCGTTAATCGTCGTTCATTCTGATTCTCGTGGCTGATTCTATCCGCAATTTTGCGCACAGCCAGCTCCCGTAAAAGACACAGGTTCTCATAAGTAAAAAAATTACTCAGAGCTGTTTCAACACGTTCCGGACGATAGATTTTCCCTCCTTCGAAACGTCTCAATAGTTCATCGGGTTCAATATCTATAAGCTTAATTTTGTCCGCGTGATCAAACAAATAGTCGGGAATCGTTTCCTGTACGTTGACGGTCGTGATGTCCCGTACTATATCATTCAGGCTTTCAATATGCTGAACATTGACGGTAGTGTAGACATCGATTCCCGCATTGAGCAACTCTTCCACGTCCTGATAACGTTTTCTGTTGCGCACTCCCTCGGCGTTGGAATGAGCAAGCTCGTCCACCAAGATCACTTCAGGTTTTCGTTCAAGGGCCGCATCCAAGTCAAACTCTTGAAGTCGAATGTTTTTATAACGTACGGACAGAGGGGGCAATACGGACAGCCCATCCATCAACTCCATAGTTTCAGGCCGGGTATGCGGCTCCACGTACCCGACCAGTACGTCGACGCCGCTTTTTAAAAGCTCGCCGGCCTCGTCAAGCATGGCGTACGTTTTGCCAACGCCCGCAGCGTAGCCGAAAAAAATCTTCAACTCCCCTTTTTCCCGACCGTCTTTCCTATAGAGAGTTTCCAGCAAAACATCGGGATCCGGTCGCCGGTCATCGCTATCAATCATTGTCTCATCGCCTCCGGTTTCTAAAGCAATCCGTCCAGCGCCAGATTCACCTTGAGCACATGAACCGCCGGTTCGCCCCAGAACCTCAGAAACTTTCCGGAGGTGTATCGTTCGATGATTTCTCTTACCGCCTCTTCGCTCATGCCTCGCGTTCCTGCGATGCGCGGAATCTGATATTCGGCGGCTTCGGGAGAAATATACGGATCGACTCCGCTTCCGGACGCGGTCGCTAAATCCGCAGGGATCTCCGCCGTATTCCCCGGATCGATGGCTCGAAACCAGTCGACCCTCCCTTGAACGAGTTTTCTCTGCTCTTCAGCGAACGGAGAAAGGTTGGTCGTTCCCATCGGCCTGCCTATCAAGTACTCCGGCCTCGTAAACTCCTGCGCGATCAACGCCGAACCCGCTTTCTCGTACACGCCGTCATTGGATTTTATTACAATGACGCTGCCGTTCGCCTGCTCGGGGAAGAGGGAGCGGGCGACGAAAGTTACAACGCCGGGATAAAGAACGCCGCAGAGCGTCGTCATAACGACGAAACATAGAATAGCGGGCTTCAAAGTTTTTAAAAACTCTCTCATGCCTCTCCCTCCTACACGAAGTCGCACATCGTCAATATCACGTCGATCACCTTAATCGCAAGAAACGGCGCAATAACGCCCCCCGCTCCGTAAACCAGGATATTTCTTTTCAACAGCTTTCCGGCGGACATCTCCCGATACTTGACTCCTTTCAATGCCAGCGGGATCAAAGCGACGATGATCAATGCATTATAGATAATAGCGGAAAGAACCGCGCTCGCCGGATTCGTCAGCTTCATAATATTCAGCATCATCAATTGAGGGTAGATATTTGAAAAAAGCATCGGGATGATGGCGAAGTATTTCGCTACATCGTTCGCCACGCTGAATGTAGTAAGCGCCCCTCGCGTCATCAGAAGCTGTTTTCCGATCCTCACGATGTCAAGCAGCTTCGTGGGGCTCGAATCCAAATCCACCATGTTCCCCGCTTCTTTGGCGGCCTGGGTTCCCGTGTTCATCGCGACGGCCACATCCGCCTGAGCGAGAGCGGGCGCGTCGTTGGTTCCGTCGCCGGTCATCGCCACAAGGTGACCTTGCGCCTGATACTTCCGAATTAAATTCAACTTCGCTTCGGGGGTCGCTTCGGCCAGGAAGTCATCCACGCCCGCCTCCGCTGCGATCGCGGCGGCCGTCAGCGGATTGTCTCCGGTGATCATGATCGTCTTGACGCCCATTTTCCGCAGATCGTCGAAACGTTCCTTGACTCCCTTCTTCACGATATCTTTCAGATACACAACTCCCAACACTTTGCCGTTTCCGGCGACTACAAGAGGAGTGCCTCCCGCGTCCGCCACACGCCTGACGATGCCCGCGCACTCTTCCGGGTAGTCTCCGCCTTTGTCGAACACGTAATTTTTTATAGCTTCATCGGCGCCTTTGCGGATTTCATTACCCTGATAGTCGATACCGCTCATCCTCGTTTTCGCTGAAAATTCCATGAAAGTCGCGCCAAGCTTCGAAAGATCGCGCCCTCTGATTCCGAATCGCTCCTTGGCAAGCACCACTATGCTTCTGCCCTCCGGAGTTCCATCGGCTATGGAGGAAAGCTGCGCGGCGTCGGCAAGTTCGCGTTCGGTTACTCCCCGCACCGGAACAAACTCGCCGGCCTGTCTGTTGCCGAAAGTGATCGTCCCCGTCTTGTCCAGCAGGAGCACATCCACATCGCCCGCCGCCTCTATGGCTCGTCCGCTCATAGCCAGCACATTGGCCAGATTCAGACGGCTCATACCGGCAATCCCGATGGAAGAAAGAAGCGCGCCGATTGTTGTAGGCGCCAGACAGACGAACAGGGCGATTATATTTGTGACGGATATGGCGCCGCCCCTTCCCGCCTGGTCGCTCGCAAAACCGGAGAACGGAGCCAAAGTCGCGGTAACGGCAAGAAAGATGATGGTAAGCGTCACAAGCAAAATCTGAAGGGCAATTTCATTCGGCGTTTTTTTCCGGGAAGCCCCTTCCACCATGGCTATCATCTTATCGAGAAAACTACTTCCCGGTTCGGCGGTCACCCGGATGACAAGCCAGTCGGAAACCAACGTCGTGCCTCCCGTCACTGCGCTCCTGTCGCCTCCGGATTCGCGAATGACCGGCGCGGACTCGCCCGTGATGGCGCTTTCATCGACAGTTGCCGCTCCTTCGATCACCTCGCCGTCCATCGGTATCTGCTCGTTCGCTTTCACATAAACAATATCACCTTTTTTCAACTCGCTGGAAAGCACTTCGACGTACTCTTCAAAATTCGAACTTGATTTCAGTTTTTTGGCCTTGACGTCCCTTCTTGCTTTTTTCAGGCTTTCGGCCTGAGCAGCCCCTCGCCCTTCGGCTATGGCTTCCGCGAAATTGGCAAAGAGCACGGTAAACCACAACGCACTCCCTATCGCAAGAATATACCCCGAGTTTTCGTCCTTAACGCCCGCGAAAGACAAGAAATATAAGATAGTCGTGAGAATTGCTCCAACATACACCATCAGCATTACAGGATTTTTGAACTGCACACGAGGAGCAAGCTTTACAAAAGAAAGCATAATCGCATTGGAGATGATATTTTTGCTTACAATATTCCCTTTCATTTCACATCGCCTCGTCCTATAAGCTTGTAAAGTAATCCGCTATCGGCCCAAGCGCCAAAGCAGGTAAAAATGAGAGCGCCCCTACGATGAATACAACGGCGATGAGCGCCCCCACAAACATGGAGTCACAGGTAGACAGCGTCCCCTCGTTGACGGCCACACTCTTTTTTCGTGCAAAATTCTCCGCAAGGAAAATTGTCGCCACCATAGGTATGAAGCGTACAAGCAGCATAACGATTCCTCCTACGACGTTGGTGAACACCGTGTTCGCGTCGAATCCCGCAAAAGCGCTGCCGTTGTTGTTGCCCATGGAAGAAAAAGCGTACAGAATCTCGGAAAATCCGTGAGCGCCGCTATTTGTCAGCCATTGCGCCGCATTCGGCATCACCGCGGCTGTGGCTGCGCCGAAAAGGGTCAAAAGCGGAGGAAGAAGAACGATTAAACAGACCATTTTCATATCGAAGGGATCAATCTTTTTACCTAAATACTCGGGCGTACGTCCGACCATCAGTCCCGCAATGAACACTGTCAGAAAAACGAAAGCCAACATACCGTACAATCCGCTTCCGACGCCGCCGAAAACGATTTCCCCAAGCTGCATCAGGAACATGAGAACCATTCCGCTCAACGGGGTGTAACTGTCGTGCATCGAATTGACCGATCCATTGGAGGCCGCCGTGGTCGCCGTAGCCCACAAGGCCGACGTTCCGACGCCATGCAGAACTTCCTTGCCCTCCATGTTGCCCGACGCTTGCACTCCCTCGTAACGAGGAGCTAAAAAATGTTCGCCGGCCGTCACGGCAGCAAGAGATACCATGAATAAAATGAGCATGGCAATATAGATTGCTCGCCCCTGTCTTCTATCCTTTACCGCCTTTCCAAAAAAAACGCATTGCGCCGCTGGAATCAGAAGGATAGATAAAAGTTGTATAAAATTAGAAAACGGAGTAGGGTTTTCCAGCGGAAAGGAGGAGTTGACGCCGAAAAAGCCGCCGCCGTTCGTTCCGAGCTGCTTGATGGCGACTTGGCTCGCCGCCGGCCCCAATGGGATGATTTGTATTCCACCCTCCAGCGTCACAACTTCGGTATACGGACCGTAACTCTGAACTACCCCCTGAGATACCAGGAGCAGGGCAACAACGACGGAGAGAGGAAGCAGAATATGGAGCGTGATCCTCGTCATATCCACCCAAAAGTTTCCGACGGTCGACGTGTTCTTAGAGACGACTCCTCTGACCAGGGAGAACAACACCGCGATTCCCGCCGCCGCGGACACAAAGTTCTGTACGGCGAGCCCCAGCGTTTGAGAGAGATACGAGAGCGTGGATTCGCCGGAATATGCTTGCCAGTTCGTATTTGAAACAAAGCTTGCTGATGTGTTGAAAGCCAAGTGCCATGTCGTTCCTTCCAGATTTTCGGGATTCAAGGGTAAAAAGCCCTGCAACATTTGAAGCCCCCAGACGAAAAGAAGAGAAACGACACTGAAGGAGAGAAGCGAAAAAACGTACTCTTTCGCGCACATCTCCTCGTCGTCGCGAATCCCCGTGATTTTATAAATTTCTCTTTCCAGAGGAGCAAGAACGGGGGATAAACACGTCTTTTGAGCCTCCATCACCTTGTACATATACCCCCCCAGGGGAACGGACGCGACCACGAGCAAAATCAAATAAATCACGCTTTGAAAAAGAGAATACATCATAGCTGCTCGCCTCTGAAAAGCGCGTAAAACAGATAAACGAACAAGAGAAATACAACGAAGGATGCAAAAAACAAAATCATTCTCATTTCAATAACCTCCACTTCGACTATACTCTTTCGCCGGCCTGCAATACTGATTTGTTCTTTTCTCCACAACACACGGGATATCCAAAGTTGCGAATCAACAGCATATGCCGGAACAATACTCTGCCCGACAAAAAAACTGTTTAATTGACGATATTATAGCTATTTGTAAATAAAGACGGGATAAAAAAAAGGGCAGGGTGAATTAAGATTGCATAAATATATTTAGGAATTTTCCTCGCGATAGGATTGCTACAGCGTATTTTTGGGAGTTTGCCTCGACAACAACGGCCTCTATGAATACGGAAGGGGCGGTGACGCTTCGAAAACGCCGCGGATGCAACAAGACGCCATGATCCACCCGAGAAAACGCCCCTTCCAAGGGCAACTACCTCACTCTTCGACCCACTTCTCCAGGTCCTCCCTCTCTCCCGCGACAAAGATCATGTCGTTTGCTTCGATAGCCGTATCCGCTCCGGGGATGAAACGCTCCCCGGAGCGGTTGATACTCAGCACCACCGCATTGTAGCGCGCCCTGAAGTTCAGCTCGGGCAGAGTCTTCCCCACCATCTCGGGAAGGGGACGGATTTCGCCTACGTAGAAGCGCGACCCCGGCACCTGGGCGAAGTGCGACATCCAGGGGTGCACCAGCAGCAGCGCCAGGCGTTCCCCCATATCCCGCTCGGGGAAGACGACGCGGTTCGCTCCCACGCGCGCCAAAACCCGTGCATGAACGGCATTCTGCGCCCGCGCGATGACGTACGGGATCTCCAGATCCTTCAGTATGGTCGTCGCCAGGATGCTGGCCTCGATGTTGCCGCCGATCGCCACGATGCCGATATCCGCCTCCTTCGCGCCGACCTTCACCAGCGCCTCCGAGTCGGTGACGTCCGCCTGCACCGCGAGGTCGACGATGTCCGCCATCTCCTCGACGAACTGCCGGGAACGGTCCACCGCGATCACCTGCCTCCCCTGCTCGGCAAGCGTCTTGCAGAGGGACTGTCCGAATCGTCCGAGTCCGGCGACCAGGACGACTTTCTCTTTATTGTTCACTCCTCATACCTCCTAACCTATCGGGATTTCCGCGTCGGGATAGGACACCTTGCCCTTCGCCACCGGCTTCAAAAGCCCGTACAAAAACGTGACGATGCCGACGCGCCCCCAGAACATCAGGAGCATGAGCACGATCTTCCCCGCGTCGCTCAGCTCCGCTGTAATCCCCAGGGAAAGGCCGACCGTCCCCATCGCCGACACCGTCTCGAAGAGCAGCGACCGGAAGGGGAACGGCTCGAGAGCCGCGAGCGCCGCCAGCCCCAGCCCGATGGTGCCGAGGTAGAGGACGACGACCGTAACGGTCCGCTGAAGTATCCGTATGGAAATTCGTCTGTTCCACAGGTTGATCTCGGAGTTTCTTCTGAGGTTGTTCCACGTCGAAACCAGCAGGACGGCGAGCGTCGTCGTCTTGAATCCTCCCCCCGTGGAGCCGGGGGAAGCGCCCACGATCATCAGCAGTATCAAGAGGAAGATGCCGGCGGATGAGAATGTCGCGGGGGCGACCGTGTCGAATCCGGCGGTCCTCGGTGTGACGCTCGCGAAGAGTCCGTTCCAAATCTTCCAACCGGCGGGCAGCCCCGCGAACGCATGGTTCCACTCACAGAGGACAATGAAGAGCGTCCCGAAGAACACGAGTCCGGCCGTCGTAACGAGGACGAGCCTCGGGAGCATCGAAAGCCTCTTTTTCTTGCGGACGACAGTCATAAGCTCCGAGAGCACCATGAATCCCAGTCCGCCGGTAACGATGAGCGCCATGACCGTTCCCGGAATCAGAAGACTCCGCGAAAATCCCGCCAGGCTGTCGGAGAAGAGCGAGAATCCCGCGTTGCAAAACGCGCTCACGCTATGAAAGAGCGCGTTGTACAGAGAACGCAGGGGAGGAAAACCGGCGCGGAGAAACCCGGCGTAGAGAAAGAGCGCCCCTATCGCCTCGACGGTGAATGTCAGCAGGAGAATCCTCCGCAGGAAACGCACCACGCCCGCAGGGGTCTCCATGCCGAAACCACCGGCGAGGAACATCCGCTGCCGCAGTCCGATCCTTTCCCGCATCAGCAGCGAGAGCGCCGTGGTGGCCGTCATCACGCCGATGCCACCGAGTTGTATGAGCACCAGGACGACCGCCTGAGAAGCCGGCGCCAGCTCCTTGCCCGTGTCCACGACGACCAGTCCCGTGACGCAGACCGCCGAAGTGGCGGTAAACAGAGCGTCCACGAACCGGAGAGGATGCGAGCGCGCATTAAAAAGCAACAACAACAAAGTTCCTGCACCAATAAGGAGCAGGAACCCTGCAACGAGTTTCCGTTCTATTGCCAGCGAGGTAAACGCTCTGAACGCTATATGACGACCCCCTCCCGGAATTGTGTTTTCCGGGCATTCCTATCTTAGTGGTTTCTTTTCCGGAAAAGCAGAATCAGTGTGCCTGCAACCATTTAACGGCGTCGCTCTCGGAAAGAGCGGTTTCGCCCGCGGATACGACGACCTTGTTGTCTTCGCCGTATAGTATATCCGACTCGTCCTGAAAGTACAGGTGCAGTTCGCCGTTTTCCTCGAGCGAACACGAGGCGTTTGCCTCAAGAAGATCGCCCAGACAAAGCAACATGGTGCATCTCCTCCGTTTCCTCGTAGAGCTCCGTGAACCGCTCCAGAAGTTCCGTCATTTTCGACTTCTTTTTCGGAGATTCCTCCGCCCTGGCGCCGTTCTCCAGGATGTCCAGCGCATGGATGAGGGATTTCCTGCACACGGCCCAACGCTCCCGGAAGGCGGTGCATGAATCGCCCTCCTGAAGCAAAGCGCGAAGCTCCTCGATCTTGATGGATCGTGCCAGCGGGCTGCGCCGCAGTTCTTCGATCCGCTCCGGAATCAACGAATCCGCACATTGGCTCAACAGAAAACATGCGTCGATGATGTCGCCCGACAATCCAGCCCTCTTCAGCATGAGAAGGGTTATCTCGTTCCGGTGAAGGGAATGCGCCGCTTCAACTATATCCGCGTCCGCTCCGTTCAGTCGCAGCCTCTCCATCACGGAGCACACTCCGATGTCTTGGGTTGTCAAAAAGCACCCTCCTGTTTTCGATGCATTACTTTCGATGTTTCAAACGTATGCTACCAGCAGGGGGGTAAAGGCTCCGTCAAGAAACGTGGCCTCGATATAAAGTTTTCATAAAGCCGATGGTCATTCGAGGGTGAAACGGAACCCCACTCCTGGTTCCGTATGGATAAAGCGCGGCAGGGACGGCGCGGGCTCGATCTTTTTTCTCAGGTTGCTCACGTGAACCCGGAGAAGCTGGGGATCGCGCTCCTCCTTGTCGTCCCAGAGCTTCTCCATCAGCATGCGGTAGGTGACGACGCAGTCGACGTTCTGGACGAGAAGCGCGAGGATTTCGAACTCGGTGCGCGTCAGTGAGGCTTCCTCCCCCTTCAGAAAAACCTGTCTTCTGGCGAGGTTGACGACCAGATCTCCGGCGCGGAGTTCCGGAGGCGAAACGACTCTCGATTCCGCTCTCCGCAGAAGCGCCCGTATCCGCGCCAGAAGTTCGCCTGCTTGGAACGGCTTCGTCAGATAGTCGTCGGCCCCGGCGTCCAGGGCATGTATCTTGTCGGCCTCGTTCCCCCGCACGGAAAGGATAAGGATGGGCGCGGTCATCCAGGAGCGCAGCTCGGTGCAGACATCCTGTCCGTCCATGTCGGGGAGCGCCAGGTCGAGGACGATCAGCTCGGGATTCGTCTCGATGGCCGTTTCGATCCCCTCGGCGCCGGTGGCGGCGAGGGCAACCTCGTACTTCCTGGCGGAGAGAATCGACTTGAGAGCCCGCCTTATGGACTCCTCGTCGTCGATCACCAAAACTCTGACGTTTCGTTCCGGCGCGCTTGTCATCGCTTCATTCCTCCGTTTCCATGACATGCGTCGCGGGAAGCCGGACGACGATACGGGTTCCCGCGGGCGTATTGTCCTCTATATGGATACTTCCTTCGTGGACTCTGGCGATCTCCATCGCTATCGGGAGCCCGAGCCCCGTTCCGCCGGGAAGGCGGTTCGAAAACGTCCCCCTGAAAAACCTTTCGAAGACCAGGCTCTTCTCTCCGTCGGGTATGCCGGGTCCCTCGTCGGCGATCCATGTGAGAAACCCTTCGTCTGTGCTTCGCACGCCCACGGCCACCGGACTTCCGGCAGGGCTGTAGGAGAGCGCGTTCTCCAGCAGATGCATCAGCAGCCTTCCCCACTGCTGAAAATCGACCAGTATGAGCGGCGTATGTTCGGAAAGGTCGACCCGGACCCGCTCGCGATCCGTCTTGTCGAGTCTGAAGAGCACCCAGCCCAGCACCTCGCCGGGCTCCACCCATTGCAGATCCGGCTTCCACGCCTCGGCGGCAAGACGCGATAGTTCCAGCAGAGAACCTATAGAGTGCGAGAGCCTGTCGAGATCTTTTTTGACCGAGAGCAGCTCCTGCCGCACGCGCGAAGGCTCCGGTTCGGCATCCTGTTCCAGAAGCCCCGAGATCGTGGCCGTCAGCGAGGAGAGAGGCGTCTTCAACTCGTGCGAAACCGACGAAAATATCGCCGACTTCAGCTTGTCTCCCTCCTTCAGGGTCCGAGCCTGCCGCGCCGACTCGTCGAGGCGACTCCGTTCGAGAAACGTCCCGGCCATACGCGCGGCGGCGAAGAGAAGCTGCACTTCGTTCCAGCCGTACGGCTTTCGGCTTCTTCGTTCTCCGACGTGGAGTATGCCCTCGATTCCCGACGACGAGAGCACCGGAAGAAACACATCCCCTCTCGACACGGCGGAAAAAATTGACGAATGCGACGCGGGGTTGTCGCTCCCCCCCGAACTCCACGAGCGGGCGACATCCGGCGCGGGAGACGCCACCCCTTTTCGGTTTTCGACCACCCAATCGAGAAAATCCTCCTCGAGAGGATCCATCGAGAGTTCGTTCTTTTCTCCGAACAGGAGCTTTCGTTTCTCGCCGCCTGAGATCAGATGAAAACGGATGAAGGCCGGAGAAAAGACCGCCTCTATCTCCGAACAGAGCGTCTCCGCCATCTCAAGCGCCCCTTCGATGGCGAGCAGTCTCCCGGTCAGCCTGTTGAGGAGGGCCATCTCCCGCTCCTGGGAGAGCGCCATCGCTTCGCGTTCCCGAAGGCGTCCCGAGGTCAGGCCGATCAAGAGGCCGACGATCAGGAAGACTCCGAGCGAAATCCAGTCCTTCGGATCGTCCACCCGGAACGTGTTGTACGGGGGAAGAAAGAAGACGTTCCACGTAAGAAACGACGTTACCGCGGCGACGAAGGACGGCTTCGTCCCCGCGACCGAGGCCACGACCGAGATCACCAGAAGATAGAGAAGAGACCAGTGTCCTTTCCCAAGCAGCTCGCGCCCTGGAATGAACAGCAGCGTTGCGAGCCCCACGAACCCCGGGGCGAAAAAGAACGGATGCGCTTCGGCCCATCGCCTGATTTTCGTCAACATGTCTTTCTCCTTATCGACCGCTTGAAGCGGCGGGAAGCACGTACTCCCTCTACCGGGCCTTGAAGAAGGCCGCGAGCATCGTGGTGAAGAGCACCATGCAGACGATGGCCACGGGGTATGCCGCGCCGTACCCCGCGCTGCACTCGTCCGTACCGGTGGCGTCGATGGCCGCTCCCAGCCCCGGCGTGCTCGTCATCGCGCCGCAGATCGCCCCGGCGAGGATGATCCAGTTGATCTTCCAAACGTAGTGCCCAAGAAAGAAACCGACCATCTCCGCCGCCAGCGCCGCGCCCACTCCGGCGGCGATGAGCAGGAAACCGTGCTCAAGGAAGGCCTTCACCACGCCGCTCCCCGCGTTCAGCCCCACCACAGCGAGGAAGAAGCCGAGCGAGATGGCGCGCACCGCCGAGAGGACGCTCTTCTCCATCCGCATCCGCAGCGGGCCGATATGATCGAAACTCCCGACGCCGAGGGCGAAGAGCAGCGCGCCGCCCGTCGTCCCCAGGCCGACGGAGCCGAGCGGGCCCAGCGGAAGCGAAAGCCCGCCCAATATGGAGCCTCCGATGATGCAGACGACGAAGGAGAGCAGCGAGAACGGCACGGACGCGGGACGCGCGTCGGAAGAAGACGGTTCCGCCGCCTTTCGCTCGAGCGCGAGTTTCTCGCGCTCCTTCGCCACGTCGATGCCGAAGATCGCCGGGATAAGCTGCACGAAGAGCACCACCGCCATGACGCCGAACGGGTAGGCGACGGAGTATCCGATGGTGATATCCGGGGAGCCGCCGGTGGCTTCAAGCGCCGCGCCGAGCCCCGGCGAGCTGGTGAGCGCGCCGGTGTAGGTCCCCGCGATCATGTTCGGCGACGCCGAGCCGGAGAAGAGCATTCCGGCGGCGAGCGTGGCGAGCGCCCCCGCGCCCGTAACGGCGACGGAGAGAAGGATGAACTTCGGGCCGTACCGTTTGACCACCCGCGCGGTGTCCTCCGCGGCCAGCAGGCCGACGGCGACCACGAAAAACATCAGATTCCACGTGAAATATTCGTTCGGAACGGAGTACCCCTGCGCGCCGATGAACAGGCCGACGAAGAGCGCTCCGGAAATGCCGAGGTTGACGCCCCGGACGCCGATCTTCCCGACGAGGATACCCAGAGCGACCGTCAGGCTCATCAGGAAGAGGTGATTCTTGAGAAGGGACTCGAAAAACTCCATTGGAAACATCTCCTTGTCTGTGGTGAACTGCTCACTCGCCGAGGACGTTTCGGAAGAACGCGTCCAGACCGTCGACGTACGCTTGCCCGGTCGTCATGAAGCCGAGATTATGGTCCCCCTTTAAAGGAAGGAACCACTTCGGTCCGCGCGCCGCCTCGAAGAGCATCTTGCCGTGCCTGCCGGGGACCACTTCGTCCTCCGGGCTCGACGCCAGAAGGATCGGGCAGCTTATCTTTTCAAGGCGCGAAAGGGTGTCGAAGGCGTTCCCCACGATCAGCTTCACCGGGAGGAAGAAGTAGTGTCCCTGCCCGACCGACGCCAGCGAGGTGAAGGTGGACTCCAGAATCAGCCCGCCGGGAGAGAACTTCTCTCCAGCGTAGGCGGCCACCGCGCCGCCGAGCGACCTGCCGAAGAGCACGATCCGCTCCGGAGGAACGCCGCGATGCTTCGTCAGCCAGTTCCACGCCCCCTCCACGTCGCTGTAGACCCCCTGTTCGGAGGGCGTTCCCTCGCTCTCTCCGTAGCCCCTGTAGTCGAAGATGAAGGTGGAGACGCCGAGCCGGTGAAAGATCGCCAGCGAATCGATCCGGTGCGAGATATTCCCCGCGTTGCCGTGGCAGAAGAGCACCGTCGCCTTCGCCTCCCCGCCCGGCCCCCGCCCTGCTCCCGGCACGTACCAGCCGTGGAGCGGCGTTCCGTCCGCGGCTTCGAAACGTACATCCTCCCAGGCAAGCCCCCGTTCGGAGGGCGTCGCCCAAAGCTCGCGGTGCGGAAAGAAGAGCAGTTTTTCCGCGAAGAAAAAAGCGATCGTCACAAGCACCGCATATCCTGCCATAAGATAGACCACAAAACGCATACGCACGGGAAACCTCCTTGCCGGGGCCTGCTACCCCTTGTCGAGCGTGATCCAGCTTTCGGCGAACGGCGCGCCGAAACCTGGGCTCGTCAGCGGATCGGTCAGAGAGTTGACGCCCTCCGTCCCCTGCGGGAGCACGCAGTACCCCCGCCCGAGCGAAGCGTCCTCCCGGACGGCGACGCGAAGCGCTCCCCTTCGTCTGCCGCGCGCGACGGCCTCGTCTCCCTCCTTCAGGTCGAAGAACGCCGCGTCCAGGGGGTGCACCGAGAGCGGAGGAACAGGTTCAAGGGACGGAACGTCCCAGCTCTGTCCGTTGATATACTCCTTGCGATGCACCGTGACCAGCCGGAGCGCTCCCTCCCGTCCCGCCGCCGCCTCGGGAATCGACACGGGAAGCGCGGCCTTCCGCTGCGAGGTTCGCCAGTAGTCCGGCTCGTCCCACCGGAAGACTCCCTCTCCCGCACGCTCCAGCAGCGGAGAGGCGAGCATGGCCCGATCCACATCCCGCTTCATTTCCGTCAGGTCGAGCGGCAGCCCGAGCCGCCGGGCGAGGCGGGTGAAGATCTCCGTCTCCTCCAGCGACTCTCCCCGCGGTGGAAGGATGCGCTCGCTCCTGACGACGTAGTTGTGCCAGTAGGAGCCCTTCCAGTCCCCCTCCTCTTCGAGGAAGGTCGTGGTCGGGAGCACGAGATCGCACTCTTTCGCCGTGTCGGAGAGGACGAAGTCGATGCAGACCGTGAAGGGGATCTTCCGGAGCGCCTCTCTCACGAAGTCGCTCCCCGGACTCTGGCGCACGGGATTCGCGCCGGAGATGGAGAGCGCCTCCACGGGGGGATCGAGCGCGTCCAGCTCCAGGGGCCACGTGGCGACGGGAAGCCTGCGTACATAGGCAACCTTCGGCAGAAAGGCGGGAGGGAAAAGCGCCATCTCGTCCTTGCTGAAGGCGAGCCCCGCCCCCGGCTCGGTGAAGGCGCCCAGAAGCACGGCGAGCGCCCCGATCCAGCGGAACTGCGCGTCTCCGTGCAGATACCGCTGCGCGCCGAAGGCCGTGGAGTGCGTCACCGGGGCGAAACGCTTCAGCCACTCCAGAAGCTCCGACGCGCACTCCGCGGAGACGCCCGCCGTACGAAGCAGGAAAGCCCCGTCGAGCGACAGCGCGGCGCGCTCGAACTCCTCCGGATTCTCGACGCGCTCCCGCCACCCGTCGCTCGCCCCTTCCTCGAGGAGGCGCGCGCAGAGCCACGCCGCCAGCGCCCAGTCGCCTCCCGGGTTCACCCGCCACCATCGATCGGCGAAGCGCGTTGTCGGCGTCTCGCGGATCTCTATCGAGGCGATCTCGCCCCCTCGGCCGCGAACCTGTTGCAGCAGCGGGACGACGTGCGCGTGCGTCTCCAGCGCGTTCCGCCCCCAGAAGAGAACCCCGCGCGCATGGTCTGCGAGCGACTCCGGGCGCGAGACCGGAACTTCGCCGAAGCTCTCGGTCAGGCCGAAGCTCCCCGCAGAAGAGCAGAGATTCCCCTTCTTCGTCGTGTACCCGCCCAGCGCGGCGAAGAGGTGCGGCGGCAGCAGCTTCGAGAAGTAGAGCGAACCCGCGCTCGAAAGGTGCATCAGCGACAGCGGCCCGTGCCGGGAGACCGCCGCACGAATCTTCTCCGCCCACACGTCCAGAGCCTCGTCCCAGGAGACGGGGACGAGCGCGCCCTCCCTTCGGAGCATCGGCGACGTCAGGCGTTCGGAAGTCGTCGCCCTCGAAGCCCAGCGCAGCCCCTTTCCGCAAAGAAACGTGGTGTACGGAAGGTCCGTATTCGGCTCCAGGGTCACGGTCGTCCCGTCGAACATGCCCTTCATCGCACAGGCATCCGGGCAGTCGTAGGGACACGCGGTCGTTTTTCGGCGCATATCGGTCATGGATGCATCCTCCTCGTCGTTGTTGTAGAATAATACCATTGACGGCGCGCTCCCGACAGACTTTCTTTGCG
>Ga0334884_1003106_pt1 | contig 19504 bp, 16 predicted proteins | sample GraSluR1_MG_7_FD_207215 | JGI IMG/M metagenome (GOLD analysis project Ga0334884, IMG submission 207215) | Sludge microbial communities from methane-producing bioreactor in Wageningen University, Netherlands - Granular Sludge_12_05 R1 | ecosystem: Engineered > Bioreactor > Anaerobic >...
GTGGCCGCAGATGCAATGGGGCGCGGCAACCCCATAGGGGCCATGATTGCTTCCCTGTTATTCGGAAGCGCCAACGCGGTCGCCAATGTGCTGCAGATTAATTCATTTTCTTCGGATGTTGTGATGGCCATACCTTATGTTGTGTCCATTGCAGGCATCATCATCTACTCTGCCCATGAACAGCAGGTAAAAGAAAAACGGATCAGGAAGGAAATGAAGGAAGCGGAAAGAGAGGAAAAGACCTATGGAAAAAATTCCGGTAATCATAGACTGTGATCCGGGCCACGATGATATGGTGGCATTGGTCCTGGCGCTTGGGAGCCCGCGTCTGGACGTAAAGGCAATCACCAATGTGGCGGGCAATAAGGTGATGGAAAAGGTGGTGAGGAACACCCTCAATATCCTCAATTACTGCGGGGCAGAATGCATTGTGGCCCCAGGGGCCAGCCGCCCCATTGTACGGGCCTATACAAGAACGGATTCGGAAGGGTGCCATGGGGTCAGCGGACTGGACGGTTTTGATTTTCCGCGGGACAACCCTTTAAAACCATCGGACCGTAAAGCGGTGGAGGTGATGGCGGACGTACTCAGGAACAGCAGGGAAAAGGTGGTGCTGATTGGCACAGGCCCCCTTACCAACCTGGGGCTGTTAATCCGCACATTCCCTGAGCTGTGCGAGGAAAAGGTGCGGTGCATCTCCCTTATGGGCGGCACCTGCCACTTCATCCTGACCAGGCCGTTCATGGAATTCAATACATATCTGGACGCCGAGGCCACAAAGATAGTATTTGAAAGCGGCCTGCCCATTACCATGTACGGCTACGATGTTACATACAGGACACTGTTCGGGCAGGATTTCCTGGATTCGCTGAAAGCGCTGGGCAACAGGACCGGACTTATGATGTCCTGCCTGCTTCAGGAGTTCTGGAACATGCACAACCGGGTGTGGATTGACCTGGGGGGCTGTCCGGTCCATGACGCATGTGCGGTGGCAGGTATCATCGACCCTTTTGTTGTAACCAAAAGCGAGATGATGTATGTGGAAATCCCCACGGAACCAGGTCCTTTATCCGGCGCCACCATCTGCGACTATGCCCACCGGTCCGGAAAACCGGAAAATGTAAAAGTGGTGTTTGAGATGGACAATGACAGGTTCTTCCGGATGATACTGGATTCAGCAGGAGCGCTGGCATGAATGACCCGCTGCTTCTCCTGTGTTATATGTCCATATTGTTTGCAGCCAATGTGCTGGGGGCCGTGGGTGGATTTGGGGCCGGCATGATAAGCATACCCTTCCTGACCCAGCTGTTTGATGCAAAGGCAGTCATCATGGCTTCCACCATGACCTGCGTCTTAAATCTCTTTATTGCAGTAAAAAACTGGAGACATGTGGACCTTAAGCGGCTTTTCCGGATCCTTTTCTACATGTGCATAGGACTTCCCATAGGCGTATACGGTCTGAAGACCTTGGACGTGGATGCGTTAAAACATCTTTTGGGCGGCTTCATGCTGGTCATTGGCGGATATGGGATCATGAAGCTTTGGATACCCCGGGCAGCGGGGATGCACCTTCCGGCCTGGGCCTTAAGGGGATGCCTGATTGCAGGGGGGATTGTCCAGGGTGCCATATCCTCAGGAGGAAGCCTGATACTTTTATATGCGCAGCAGGAACTGGAGGAGAAAAACAGATTCAGGGCCACCATGGCGCTTTTGTGGACAATTGTCAGCCTGATTACGGTGCTCCAGTATATGCTGATGGGAACCCTGAACCGGGAATCCCTCCGTCTGTTTGCCGCGGGCGTGCTTCCTGTGCTGTCCGGTATCTTTGCGGGAGGGCTGCTTTGCAGGCGTCTTAGCCAGCGTGCATTTGCTTATGTAATCAATATACTGATCATGTTCGCGGGAATGATTTCCCTGTGCAGGTAACTGGGGTCAGGTTCAAGCCGGAAGGGTCACTTCTAAATCCAGGCATATTTCCTTAAGGTCTAAAAGGGCATTGGTGAAGAACTTGTTTTTGTGATACACCATATAAAACTTTCTTGACAGCGGACCGCCTTCCAGGGCCACCTCCACCAGGGAACCGTGATTCAGCTCCTGCTCCACAATCCTCCTGGAGATGACGGTTATGCCGTAATTATTGATGACAGCCAGCTTGGTTGTCTCCGAATTATTGCAGAACCAGGTGCTTTTCAAAATATGGTTGTGGATTTCCATGAAGTTCGTAAACAGTTCCGGCGTGCTGCTGGGCTCACGGGCAATGTAATTTTCCGCGCTGATTTCGTCCAGGGTGGCGTATCTGGTTTTGGCGAATTTGTGGTCAGGGCTTACCACAAGGACCATCTCATCGTCAAGAAACGGTTCAAATATCAGGTCCGGGCTGGTGGGGAGGCTTTCAACCAGCGCGATATCAAGTTCATTCCTGGCCAGGGAGGGGCCCAGATAGTCCGGGGTGTTGATGGATACCCGTACCTCGGCCTGAGGATAACAGGATTGGAATTCATGCAGTATATGGTTCATCAGACAGGTGCCGATGGTAATGGTGGCCCCGATCTTAACTTCCGTATACGCGGTTGTGTCATTCATCTGCTGTTCCAGTTCGCCAAACAGCGAGAGGATGTGCTTTGCATAAAAAAGAAACTGGCTTCCGGCCGGCGTTATATAGATTTTTTTGGACAGCCTTTCAAAAAGCCGTACATTATAATGGTTCTCAAGTTCAGAGATGGCCTGGCTTATGGCTGGCTGCGCAATATAAAGCTGCTTTGCCGCCGCGTGCATATTAAGGGATTCGGCCACTGCAACAAAGATGCGGAGATGGCGGAGGGTCATGGTCTGCTCCTTTCCGGTGATTGATAAGTAATAACATATTATCTATATCAATATAATAATCTTTTGTATTCATTATATCAATGCTAAAACAAGGAGGGGATTAGGGATGGTAATTGATTTTAGGACAAGGCCTCCGTATAAGAGTTTTGTAACAAAGGGAAACTTCTTTCCCAGGCCCATGGAAGATGATTTTGAGAGACCGGAGGATGTGCCCGGGATATACAGGGATAGCATAGGGATTGAATCAGCCCGGCATGGGGACTTCCGGTTATACATGGATGAACTGTCGGCGTCCGGGATTGACATGCAGGTCGTACAGGGGAGGAAGGTGCGTCCGGGCATGGCAGCCGTGGATAATGAGGATGTGTGCCGCCTTCAGATGCTGTATCCGAAACAGTTCATATCATTTCCCGCAGTAGACCCCGCGGATGTGGATGGGGCTGTGGCTGAGATTGAATATTATGTTAAGACATATGGGATTAAGGGGATTGCCATGGAGCCGGGATGGTCCATGCCTCCGGTTTATGTGGATGACAGGAAGCTGGACCCGGTTTACGCTGCCTGTGAGGAACACGGCCTGATATGCGCATTTACATTAAGCGTCCTGGCAGGGGAGGATCTGTCATACTGCAATCCCATCGCGGTGCAGCATACAGCCCTCCGTTTCCCCAGGGTCGCGTTCACCGTATCCCATGGCTGCTGGCCCTTTGTGGAGGAATTCCTTGGAACCGCGCTCCAGTGCATGAACGTATACTGCTATCCGGATTTCTTCTTAAGCCTGCCCAACATGCCCTTTGCGGACCAGTTTGTACGGGCGGCCAATTCATTCATGCGCTACCGTATGATGTTTGCCACCAGTTATCCGGTCAGGCCCTTAAAGCAGAGCCTGGAACAGTTCAGGACCCTGCCCTTTGAACCGGAGGTGCTTGAACTGCTGTTGCATGAAAATGCAGAAAGGCTGCTGGGCTTAAACAAAAGTTAACACCAGTGCATATAAAAAAGGGGACTGCCCTGCGGCAATCCCCTTTCCGTAATTATAATTTAGCCATGGCAGCTTCATCCGCAACCACAATTACATCGCTATGTAACTGCAGGATGGAAGCCGGAACCTCTGGTGTGACAGGTCCGCAGAGTACATCGTGAAGGATCTGTGCCTTGTCTGCACCGCTTACCACAAGAAGGATCTTACGGGCCTTCATGATGGTTCCGATACCCATGGTATACGCCTGCTTGGGCACGTCGTCAACGGATGCAAAGAAACGCTTATTGGCCTCAATGGTGCTCTGGGTCAGGTCCACGCAGTGTGTGGTCCGGGGGAAATCCTTATCCGGCTCATTAAAACCAATATGGCCGTTGTGTCCAAGGCCCAGCAGCTGAAGGTCAACGCCGCCGTAAGCTTCAATTACATTCTCATACCGGGAGCACTCTTTTTCGCTGTCAGGTTCTGTTCCGTCCGGAACATTGGTATTCTCCATGTTAATATTAATGTGTTTGAAAAGGTTATTATACATGAAATAGTAGTAGCTCTGGTCGTTATCCTTTGTCAGGCCCCTGTATTCATCCAGGTTCACGCTCTTTGCTGCTGAAAAGTCCAGGTCGCCCTTTTCGTACCATTCAATCAGCTGCTTATAGGTGCCGATTGGGGTGGAGCCGGTTGCCAGTCCAAGTACGCAGTCAGGTTTTAAAAGGACCTGTGCTGATATGATGTTGGCTGCCTTGCGGCTCAAGTCGTCATAATCTTTTGCTTTGATGATTCTCATAATAATTGCCACCTTTCCATACATTAATAATAGTTGCAGATGTCCGTCTGCCATGGGCTGTGCCTGAAAATCCATTCCCGCCGACGTAGGGAACGAAATTTTCAAACAGACCCTGGAAACTGCCCGGCCATCAACTTGGAAAAAATTTTTATTTCTGTTTAAATATAGGATAACATTTTCCTAACATACTTTCAAGGGGTAATTGCATAAAATATTTATAAAAGCAGATAGGCCGTTTTCGGGGCAGCTGCAGACTATGGGTGCGAGGAGTGAAAATATGACCAATTATCGGAGATTGATATCTTATATCTATGCCTACGAAGGGGAAGTCAAAGGCAAAAATATCGGGTTTGCCAAGCTGGAGTCCAGGAACGGGCAGTGCAAGCTCAGCGTAAATGTAAAAAAAGTCTACGTGGGAAGCAGCGACCTTGGGGTTTATCTGCTGGCTCCGGGCAAGGAAATACTGCTGGGAAATATATTTATCAGGGGCGGTTCCGGTGAATTCAGGGCAGTGGTGTCCGTGGAAAATGCTGCTGACTCCGGATACAGCATGGACCATTGTTATGGCCTGACCATCCATGAAGCAGACGATTCATGGCGCGCATATACAACGATCTGGGAAGACGCCGTCGCCCATGCGGCAGAGGTGGAACTGGCAGACGTGACCTCAGGCAGGCTGGGGGATTCCGAACAGCAGATACATAAAAAGGTGGAGGAACTGGCCAGGGAGATTGGCGATAAGAAGATTCCCTTACTGGAGTCATCCAGAAGCATGGAACCGGCTGGCGTCAGGAACACGGATGTCCCGGAAACCGGCACAGCGGCAGCGTCCGGCACAGGGAATGACCAGATGGAACTGGCAGGCGCCGGGGCCGCGGATATGGAGCTGGCAGGCGCCGGGGCTGCGGATATGGAACTGGCCGGCGCCGGGGCCGCGGATATGGAGCTGGCAGGCGCCGGGGCTGCGGATATGGAACTGGCCGGCGCAGAGGCCGCGGATATGGAACTGGCAGGCGCCGGGGCTGCGGATATGGAACTGGCAGGCGCCGGGGCTGCGGATATGGAACTGGCAGGCGCAGAGGCCGCGGATGGAGGGCAGCCCGCCCCGGAATCCGTGGGAGTGGAGCTGACCGGAGCAGGACCTTCCGGAACGGAACTGATGGGAACGGAATCCCTGGAAGGAGAGCTGTCAGGAGAGGGGCCTTTTGGAGCAGAACCGGCTGGAAGCGGATGTTTGGAAGGGGAACTGTCCGGAACGCAATCCTCGGGTGCAGGACCGGAGGAAGCAGGATCTGCGGGTAAGGAAATGTCTGATGCAAAATCAGCAGATGCGGTGACGGCAGGAAGGGAATCAGCGGATGTGAAGCTGGCCGGAGCTGAGTTGGCAGATGAGGCAATGGCAGGAAGGGACTCCACAGATAATCCGCAGCCGGGGTGGCCTGGGGAAAATACGGTTCAGGACCATGAAATACCTGTGTGGGGCGAGTCTGCCATGGAGACAGAGGCAGGAGCCGGATGTGCGGAAAACACAGATAATCAGTGGTATCAGTATAATGATACACAACCAGAAAATAATATGGGACAATACAATGCTGCAAAGCCTGAAATGGGAATGCATCCGGCTTCGGACAGGGCGCAGATGCCCGGTGGACAGACGGGGGCATGGCCTAGGGCCGGGGAGCAGATGGGTATGGAATTCTGGCAGGAATCCGGTACTTTGCGGCAGCGTGAAATGCTTCGAAGGGCTGGCCGCTATCCACGGGCCAATATCACTGTAAGACAGAACGGGCAGGGAGCGGCGCAGGAACCGGCAAGGACCCCGGCGCCGTCGGATAGGAATACCCCGGGCCAGGCTGCCATGCTGCCGGATAGGAATACCCCGGGCCAGGCTGTCATGCCGCCGGATAGGAATACCCTGGGTGAGACTGTCATGCCGCCGGATAGGAATACCTTGGGTGAGACTGTCATGCCGCCGGATAGGAATACCCCGAACCAGACCGCCATGCCATCTGATACGGATACCCAAGGACAGACCGCCGAAGATACCGATGCCTGGATTGGGAACCCTGCTTCGGCAGATACCGGAGTCCCGGTCCGCTCTTCCATTCCAACCTGTCCCAACATGCAGAATAGAAGAGGAATGCAGCCCAGACAGAATATGAGATTCAATCGGGGAATGCCGCAAAGAGGCATGGCACAGCCGGAAGAAGAGGCCGCTCTCCGCCAGGATAGGAGGCCTGATTCCAATGTAATGGCCGGCCGGCCGGAGAGCTGGAATACCCCGGCGGTGAATGCCCCGGTGGTTAACCCCCCTGTGATGAATACCACAGAAGGAAATGCCCGACAGGGAAATGCCCCGCAGAATAACGCCCGACAGGGAAATGCCCCGCAGAACAATGCCCGACAGGGAAATGCCCCGCAGAATAACGCCCCACAGGAAAATGCCCCGCAGAACAATGCCCCACAGGGTAATGCCCCGCAGGGAAATACCCCGCAGAATAACGCCCCACAGGGCAATGCCCAACAGGGTAATGTCCCGCAGAATAATACCCCACAGGACAATGTCCCAGAGGCTAATGTCCAGGCAGGCAATGTCCGGGAGGAAGACATACTTTTGGGAAATCCCCAGGACCTGCAGCGCCTCGAAGAAGAGGAACAGGAAGACATAGGGCCCCATAAGCTTTGGGAAGGATTCCGTAAGCGTTACGCCAAGATACAGGCCTTTGACAGCGCCAACGGATGCGAGATCCTTACCATAAAGCCCCAGGATATCGGTCTTTTGCCAAGGGAAAACTGGAATTACGGAAACAACAGCTTCCTGCTTCACGGTTATTATAATTACCGGTACCTGATACTTGCGCGCATCGGAAGTGAAGAACAGGGCAGGGTCCGTTATATCCTGGGAGTACCGGGCCATTATTACAGCAATGAAAAATACATGGCATCCATGTTCGGCTTCCCGCATTTTGTACTCTCGAAAAAACAGCCGTCACAGGACGGCCGCTTTGGCTATTGGTATGCAGATGTAAGGATGGATAACCAGGATTAAAATGTCTGTCCTGAACATAAATCCAATAAAGAACGTGTTTGTGATTTTATATTAATAATCAATTCCGCGCAGGGATACCTGGTCTACATAAGGGCGGACCAGGTCCGCAAAAACCAGCATCTCATCTTTGGTAAAGTCAGAATACACGCCGGGAACCAGCACCTGGCCGGATTCCGTAAAACACTGCAGGTAGTACCTGGGGCAGCCTTTGATCCACGGCCCGATTTTGCTGAAATCATCAGCAGTATGAAGGCCGCGGACAACGGTTGTCCGGAATTCATAGGGTACGCTGCCGGACAAGAGGAAATCAATGCTCTCATCTATATATTCCATATGCAGCCCCTGAACCCCGCAGACCTTCCCATAATCATCCCTGGAAGCCTTGATGTCCATGGCTACAAAATCCAGCAGTCCTTTTTTACATAAATCCTTCAGCAGTCCTGGCCTGTATCCGTTGGTGTCCAGCTTTACAGCCAGACCCATTGACCGGATACGCCGGATGAAGTCCTCCAGGTCAGGCTGCAGCGTCGGCTCCCCGCCCGTTATACAGACCCCTTCCAAGATTCTCTTTCGCTTATGTAAAAAATCAAATATCTCTTCTTCCGTATAATCTTCCTCTGCTTCACTGCCCAGCAGTTCGCTGTTATGACAGAACGGACAGCGGAAATTACATCCCCCGGTAAAAACCGTACAGGCCACACGCTCAGGGAAATCCAGCAGTGTGGTCTTTTGCAGTCCACAAATTTTCATGATATAATAAACCCATCCCTTTTCATTTTATGACTTGTCTTATATAATGAAAAAGTATAACACAATCAGAGTTGAAAAAAAAGAGGAAGCACTGTCTATGGAAGCAGATAAAATAAACCAGGCCCAACAGGACCTGACATATACACAGCAGCAGAAAGGGGAACTGACCAGGCGCAGGAACTGGGAAAAGAGAATGGAGCAGAAGCGCCTTGCCGCCCTTAAGGCAGAGGAGGAAGAAAAAGAACAGCTCAGGACGGATGAACGGTTCATGCGCGAGGCAATCCGTCAGGCCCATAAGGCCGCGGCCCTGGGGGATGTGCCGATTGGATGTGTGATTGTCCGCCAGGGACAGATCATAGCCAGGGGATATAACCGCAGGAATGCAGATAAGAGCGTACTGTCCCACGCAGAAATCATTTCCATGAAAAAGGCATGTAAAAAACTGGGTGACTGGAGGCTGGAGGACTGTACCATGTATGTTACCCTGGAACCATGTCCCATGTGTTCCGGCGCCATTGTCCAGGCCAGGATTCCACGTGTAGTGATAGGCTGCATGAATGCCAAGGCGGGGTGCGCGGGGTCGGTTCTGGATATGCTGCACGAACCCGGTTTTAACCATCAGGTGGATACGCGCCCAGGTGTCCTGGGGGAACAATGTTCCGGGATGATGAAAGAGTTTTTCAGGAAAATCAGGGAAGGCAGATAAAGGAGGAAATCAGATGCTGAAGATAGGAATCATGGGTCTTGGTAAGATTGCAGTCAAGATGGTGCAAACCGCACAGGGGATGGAAGAGGTATGTATACATGCCGTTGGTTCGCGCTCCCTGGAGCGGGCAGGGAGGTTTGCCGGGGAGTATGGGATTGGCAGGGCGTACGGCTCATATGAGGAGCTGGCTGCGGACAGCGAGGTTGACCTGATTTATGTGGCAACCCCACATTCCCGTCACTATGAAGACATGAAGCTGTGTATTGGACACATGAAACATGTCCTGTGCGAAAAGGCATTTACACTCAATGCGCCTCAGGCACGGGAAGTACTATCCATGGCCCGGCAGGCAGGGGTATTGTGCGCCGAGGGCATATGGACCAGATATCTGCCGTCCAGGAAGATGATTTCTGATATCATAAGCAGCGGGGCCATTGGGACCCCAATCTCCATTACAGCCAATCTGGGGTATGAACTGACAGGCGTGGAGCGGCTGATGAATCCGGCGTTGGGCGGCGGCGCCCTTTTAGATGTAGGGGTTTATGCAATTAATTTTGCCCTTATGGTTTTTGGGGAGGATTATGAATCCATTACTTCCGGGGCAGTATTTAACGACCAGGGCGCAGATGTGTCGGAGGGAATCACAATTACATGGAGGGACGGCAGGCTTGCCGTACTGCATGCCACGGTCCTGGCCAATACGGACCGCCAGGGCACGGTCTTTGGGGACAAGGGTTTCCTGGTAATAGACAATATCAATAACTGCGCCCGGATTGACCTATATAACATGAACAGGGAACTGGTGGAAAGCTTTAAGACCCCGGACCAGATTACCGGATTTGAGTATGAGGTGGAGGCGTGCCGCAAGGCTATTAGGCAAGGGAGTCCGGAGTGTCCTCAGATGCCCCAGGCCTCTACTGTCCGGGTCATGGAGATAATGGATACAATCAGAGGCCAGTGGGGATTCAGGTATCTCTGTGAAATGTGATATTGCGCCGGGAATCCCGCCCCTTGACAAAACCCCGCCCACAAGTTATACTTAACAGGCGGTTACACACAATGTATATCATATGCATGTAATGTGTGCAACACCCAACTAAGTCATAAAGTTTCCACGCAGCCGGGGAGATAGCGGTGCCCTGAACCTGCAATCCGCTCCAGCAGGGGTGATACCTTGCCTCGGGCAACACGTTGCGGAGCTGCCTTGTGTAAGTGGCGTTGACGTTTGGGTCTTACGCAACGGGAATCTGTGAACCGTGTCAGGGCAGGAATGCAGCAGCACTAAGCGGAACCTCTCGTGTGCCGTGAGGCAGCCTGGACCGAGTTAACTGCATGAGTAACGTCCGTGGCGATTGCACAAAGCAAGGTGCGTGGAATTTAAAATGGGATATAAATCTGGAGATGACATTTGTTGCCCACAGATTTATGTCCCATTTATTAATATTTCTGACAGATTCGTTCCTTAATTTATGCTTGCCCATGGACACCCTTTGCGTTATAATTACAAAATGGGTATAATAGAACCATTGACAAGTAAGCAATAGTTTGATATGGAGGAAGTGCAATATGAGAAGAATCGGAATGCTGACCAGCGGCGGTGACTGCCAGGCTCTGAATGCTACCATGAGAGGTGTGGCAAAATCCTTATACAACATGTTCGACGATGTTGAAATCATTGGTTTTGAAGACGGCTACAGGGGACTTATGTATGCGGATTACCAGATTATGAAATCATCTGACTTTTCAGGTATTTTGACCCAGGGCGGTACAATCCTCGGCACATCACGTCAGCCATTCAAGCAAATGCGCATTCCCGATGAAAATGGTTTGGATAAAGTAGAATCCATGAAACATACCTATAAAAAGCTGAAACTGGACTGTCTGGTGGTATTAGGCGGCAACGGAAGCCAGAAGACAGCCAACATGCTCAGCGAAGAGGGACTCAACGTGGTTTCCCTTCCAAAGACAATTGATAATGACCTTTGGGGTACCGATATGACATTCGGTTTTCAGAGCGCGGTGGATGTGGCTACCAATGCCATTGACTGCATCCACACAACGGCAGCATCCCATGGACGTGTATTCATCGTGGAAGTTATGGGACATAAGGTGGGCTGGCTTACCTTATATGCAGGGCTGGCCGGAGGCGCTGACATCATACTTCTCCCGGAGATCCCATACGATATCAACATTGTATGCGACGCCCTGACCAAACGTTCCAAGGCTGGAAAACGCTTCTCCATCCTGGCAGTGGCGGAGGGCGCCATATCCAGGGAAGAAGCTGGTATGAGCAAGAAGGAACTGAAGGAGAAAAAGAAAAACAGCATGGTATATCCATCTGTTGCCTATGAAATCGGGGCCAGGATACAGGAAGTCACGGGCAGCGAAGTGCGCGTCACGGTGCCGGGACACATGCAGAGGGGCGGAGAACCCTGCGCATATGACCGGGTCCTTGCCACAAGGCTTGGGGCAGCAGCAGCCAGGCTCATAGCAGACAAGGAATACGGTTATATGGTAGCTGTTAAAAATAATGATATTACAAAAGTGCCGCTTGCAGAGGTGGCTGGAAAGTTAAAGACAGTTGATCCGGAAAGTTCCATGATCCGGGAAGCCAAGATGGTGGGAATCAGCTTTGGCGACGAATAAACCATGTAACAAGGAGTAATCAGAATGTCATACACGGCGTTATACCGCAAATGGCGCCCTGTCTCGTTTGAGGATGTAAAGGGACAGGACCCAATCGTGCAGACCCTGAAAAACCAGATAACGTCGGAACGAATCGGCCATGCCTACCTGTTCTGCGGAACAAGGGGCACAGGCAAGACCAGTATTGCAAAGATATTTGCCAGGGCGGTCAACTGCGAGCATCCGGTGGACGGAAGCCCATGCAATGAATGTCCTACATGTAAGGCAATCCAGTCAGGTTCATCCATGAACGTGGTGGAAATTGATGCTGCATCCAACAACGGCGTGGAGAATATCCGCGATATCCGTGACCAGGTCCAGTATCCGCCCACAGAAGGAAGGTACAGGGTTTATATCATCGACGAGGTGCATATGCTTTCAATCGGGGCATTTAATGCACTGCTTAAGACACTGGAAGAACCGCCTTCCTATGTGATTTTCATACTTGCCACAACAGAGGTCCATAAGATACCGATTACCATCCTGTCCCGCTGCCAGCGCTATGACTTCAAGAGGATTTCCCTGGAAACCATAGGAGACCGGCTGCGGGAACTGACCCGGGCAGAGCACATTGAGGTGGAGGACAGGGCGCTGATGTACATTGCAAAGGCAGCCGATGGGTCCCTGCGTGACGGACTCAGCCTTCTGGACCAGTGCGTGGCCTTTCATTTTGGGAAGGTCCTGACCTATGACAATGCTCTGGAGGTGCTGGGCGCGGTGGATTCCAGCGTGTTCAGCCAGATGTTCGGTGCGGTCGTGGAAGGCAGGACCAGGGATTGTATCTGTACCCTGGAGGAAATTGTAATCCAGGGACGGGAACTGGGACAGTTCGTAAATGACTTTATCTGGTACATGAGGAACCTTCTCCTGATTCAGAGCGCGGATGACGCGGAAGGACTCCTGGATATGTCAGAGGAAAACTTAAAGCAGCTGAAGGAAGATGGGAAAAAGGCGGACGGACCCACGCTGATGCGGTATATCCGGGTGTTTTCCGAACTATCCAACCAGCTGCGCTATGCATCCCAGAAACGGGTGCTGGTGGAGGTGGCCCTGATTAAACTAACCCGTCCGTCCATGGAACCCAATCTGGATTCCGTCCTTCAGCGTCTTGCAGAACTGGAAGAACAGATGGAAGACCTGGAAGCCGGGCGCATGGCAATCCCCATGGCAGGACCGTCCCAGACGTCTGCCGTACCAGGGACTGCGGCACCGGGAAGCCCCGCAGGACCGGTTCCCCAGGCCCAGTTCACGCAGGCTCAGGCAGAGCCCCAGGTCCCGGCGGAAAAGGTAAGCCTGCCTAAGGCCCAGCTGGAGGATTTAAAGCTGGTCCGTAACGAGTGGGCTAAGATTGTCCGCAGCATAGGAGGGGGAGCCAAATCCTATCTCAGGGATACGGTTGTGGAACCTGGAGGCGAGGGGTGCCTTACCATTGTGTTCATGGATTCCATGAACTACGACATGGGCAAGCGTCCCACCGTGATTGGGGAGCTGGAGCGGTACGTGGAAACCAATTATGGCAGGTCCATTTACTTTAAGACAAGGCTGGCCGGTAAGGGCGAGAGGCTGAACACCATATATATAACAGAAGAAGAGCTGGAAGATAAGATTCATATGGATATTACATATGAAGATTAATAATAATAAATAACAGATTATATAGGAGGAATACACCATGGCAAAACGTGGCGGATTTCCAGGCGGAATGCCTGGCAATATGAATAACCTTATGAAGCAGGCGCAGCGTATGCAGCGCCAGATGGAAGAAGCGACTAAGGAACTGGAGTCAAAAGAATATACAGCCACATCCGGCGGAGGCGCTGTAAGCGTGACCGTATCCGGCAAAAAAGAAGTTGTGTCTGTCAAGTTATCCGAGGAAGTAGTGGACCCGGATGATATTGAGATGCTGGAGGATCTGATCATGGCAGCTACCAACGAGGCATTCCGCCAGATGGAAACAGAGAGCAGCGAGGCCATGTCCAAGCTGACAGGCGGACTTGGAGGGGCATTGGGCGGAGGCCTTCCTTTCTAATGGATTATTACAGCAGTCAGATTACCAAATTAATAGAAGAGCTGTCCAAGCTTCCGGGAGTTGGGGCCAAATCGGCCCAGCGCCTGGCATTTCACATCATCAACATGCCCAAGGAGCAGGTGGAGGAACTGGCGGCTGCCATGACCGGGGCCAGGAATAATGTGCGTTACTGCAAGGAGTGCTTTACCCTTACGGATAAGGAACTGTGTCCAATCTGCAGCAGTGACAGGAGAAACCATAAGACCATCATGGTGGTTGAGAATACAAGGGATCTGGCTGCCTATGAGAAGACCGGCAAGTATGATGGTATTTACCATGTACTTCACGGAGCCATCTCCCCAATGCTGGGAATTGGCCCAAATGATATTAAACTCAAGGAATTGATGCAGCGGCTTCAGTCCGATGTTGAAGAAGTCATCATTGCAACCAATTCCAGCCTGGAAGGTGAGACAACAGCAATGTATATCAGTAAGCTGATAAAGCCCACCGGGATTAAGGTTACCAGGATTGCCAGCGGGGTTCCTGTTGGGGGGGATTTGGAATACATAGATGAAGTAACGCTTCTTCGGGCATTGGAAGGCAGGACCGAAATCTAGTGTGGTGGCACGTTGGCTTCTTGTAAAAACCCAAGGGATGTCAACATGGTCAGTACACTGGGGTGCGTTTGAAAATCCATTCCAGTCATCAGCCTTAAGGAATCATTAAGAGGTGTCCCCTTAGGGCAGATGACCCAAAACGGTTTTCAAACACATCCCGGTACATCCTGGTGCTGGCCGGTGAGACAGGCTGATATGGCACCAGTACTTGAGACAGGGATTTCCATACCGGGAACTAGCTATAGGGAGATGCAAAAGATGGATAAATACGAGTTTAACATTAAAGTTGAGCAGATAAAGAAGATGGTGAACAAAGGCGACTATGAGACAGCCATGAAGATTGCGGATACCATTGACTGGCGCAGGGTGCGCAATGTCAATATCCTGTCCATGGTAGCCACCATATACGAGAAGAATGGAGAGTATCAGGAGGCCAAGGATATCCTGCTGCTTGCCTTTGAACGTGCCCCTATCGGTAAACGCCTGCTGTTTAAGCTGGCGGAGCTGGCCATAAAGGAGGGCAGCATCAGGGAGGCGGAGGATTATTACAGGGAGTTCTGTGACCTGGCTCCCGACGATCCCAGACAGTATATACTCCGATATATGATCCTGGGGGCAAAAGGTGCGCCTGTGGAGCAGTTAATCCATACCCTGGAGCAGTACTGTGGCATTGAGCTGGATGAAAAGTGGCTTTATGAGCTGGCAGAACTGTATGCGGAAGCCGGCATGGGCGATTTGTGCATCATGGCCTGTGATAAGATCATGCTCATGTTCGGTCTGGGTAAATATGTGGAAAAGGCCATGGAACTGAAGATCCAGTTTGCCCCGCTTACCACATACCAGATGGATTTAGTGGAGAACCGGGATAAATATGAAGCAAAACTCCGGGCAGTTGAAAAAGAATACCGCATGGGTAAGCCGGCCGGAGGTTATGAGGATATTTCCCGGGACGGACAGGTTCCGTATGAAGCCGGAACTGATCGTCCATCCCATGATGCGGGCAGTAGGGAAGCCGCATTTACCAGGGAGCCTGGATACGAAGAAGAATATGAAGAGGAGCCATCCTACAGCAGGGAAGTCGTATATACCAGGGAACCTGGATACGAGGAAGGACCGGAGTATGACCCGGAAGCGGGTTATGACGAGGACGCGGCATTTATTGGCGGTGCCGGAGAAGCCGGATATGCTGAGGATAGGGATTATGAAGGATATGCCGGGGAAGCGGTGTATGCTGAGGATCAGGAATATGCCGGAGGAACCGGGTACGCCGCACAGGAAAGATATGGCGCAGAAGCCGGGTACGCCGCACGTGAAGGATATGGCGCAGAAGCCGGATACGCTGCACGTGAAGGATATGGCGCAGAAGCCGGGTACGCCGCACGTGAAGGATATGATGCGGAAGCCGGGTATGCCGCACAAGAAGGACACGGCGCGGAAGCCGGGTATGCCGCACAGCAAGGACACGACGCGCAAGCCGGGTATGATGCACAGGAAGGATACGGCGCAGAAGCCGGATATGCTGAAGATGATGAGGAGGAAGCCGGCGTATATGATGATTATGGGCAGGATGATGGTGAGAATCCCCCGGTCCATGACCAGGTGACCATTGAGCCGGAAGAAGCAGTTACAGGGCATCAGGAGTGGATGCCGGAGGAGGACCCGGACGCAATGACGGACAAGGCCCTGAAAGCGCGTATGCATGAAGCGGAAGTGCAGGCCAACCTAGCCATGGAGATGTCCAGGATTTCTGACCAGGGATTTAGGAGGGAAGTGGAAATGGCCCAGACCCGTGTCCTTTCTGATATACGGGATATCAGCAAGAGTCCGGTCAGGCAGGCCCATCACCTTATGATAGAGGCTGCCACGCCGCAGCAGGGACTTGAACAGGCCATTGAATCTTTAAAAAAGATTCACAAGGAGACCGGGGCAAAAAACCAGGCTGCAAAGATTACAGGAGAAAAAATCAACGGCAAAGGTGTATTCAATATCTCAGATAAGCTTACAGGCAAGGATTTGATAATTGAGGGTGCCGGCGATATGACGGAGTCCATCCTGCAGGAGCTTAACCAGCTGATGGCCAGGGACGAAACCGGCATGAATGTGGTCCTGATTGACACGGCAGAGCGTCTGGCAGGCCTGCACAGGATATATCCCGGGCTGGCAAAGCGGTTTGAATATATCGGGACATCCACGCCGCACAAGGAAGATGGGTACGAGGCCTCCAAAGAGGATAAGCGCCCTGTAAGACAGGTACAGGTGAAGCGGCAGGACAATCCCCAGCCGGCCGTGCGTACAATGGGACGGCCGCATCCGGCACAGGAGGAGACAAAAACAGCTGTACAGGAACAGCAGCCCCGCCAGCAGACGGCTCAGGAAATGATTAAGCCTGAAAGAAGACCGGAACAGCAGAAACCGGTTGCCAAGATGCAGCTCCCCCAGCCTGATCCGGTACAGAAAATAAATGCAGCTGATTCGGATAAGGTAAATGAGACGGTCCCTGCATCTCTTAAGAAGGATGAGACAGGGCCGGTATCCATTAAGAAGAATAGGACGGTTCCTGCATCTGCTAAGGATGAGACAGGGCCGGTATCCATTAAGAAGAATAGGACGGTCCCTGCATCTGCTAAAGATGAGACGGGCCCGGTATCCATTAAGAAGAATCAGGCAGTCCCTGCATCTGTTAAAAAAGTCCCGGAGCCCGAGATTCCCGAGGAAGAGGAGATTCCGGATGATGAGGAGATGGATATTGATGAATTCGCCAAGTATGCATGTGGATACGCTGGCGACATTGACTGCAGCATTTCCGGAAAAAGCATGCTGGCTCTTTATGAGCGCATTGAAATTATGGAAGAGGATGGAATCCCTCTGACAAGGGTCAATGCCGAAGACCTTATTGAGGAAGCTGCTGATAAAGCAGAAAACCCCTCCTTTTTCAAACGCTTAACAGGGATATTTTCATCTAAATATGATAAGGATGGACTTCTTATATTAAAAGAGGAGCATTTTATATGAAATCCATAGGAATAATTGCACTTGACCTGGACGGTACTTTGCTGGACAGCCAGAAGCGCCTGTCTGGGCGTAATAAGGAAGCCCTGCTCAGATGTTCTGACCTGGGAATTGAAATCGTCCCTACCACAGGAAGGGCGGTAGACGGCATCATGCCTGAAATCCGCAATCTGCCCGGCGTCCATTATGCCATCACCACCAACGGAGGGACGGTTGCCGACCTGAGATGCGCCAGATGCCTGACCAGATGCACGCTTTCCAATGTAAAAGCATTGGAAATACTGAATATCGTAAAAAAGTACAATGCCATGTACGATCCCTACATTGACGGACGGGGCATTTCACAGCCTGATTTCATTGACCATATGGCTGATTTTGGCCTTTCCGGCGTCATGCAGGACATGGTACGGGCAACCAGGGATTTGGTGCCGGATGTAATACGCCATGTGGAGCAATGCAAAAAGGATGTTGAGAAGGTAAATATATATCTGGCTGATTTAAAGGACAGGGAGATACTCAGGGAGGAGCTGTCCTTAGTGGAAGGAATCATGATAAGCTCTTCCCTCTATAATAATCTGGAAATCAACGCTGAAGGCGCCACTAAGGGCAATGCACTTATGTGGCTGGCCAGCCACCTGGGAATCAGCAGGGAAAGGACCATGGCATTTGGAGATGGCGAGAATGATGTCACCATGCTGAAGGCGGCCGGTATCGGGATTGCCATGGGGAACGGTCTGGAGATAGCCAAAAGTGCAGCTGACCAGGTAACCCTGACCAATGATGAGGACGGGGTTGCAGACGCAATTGAACGCCTGATATTAAACTGAAAACGAGACTGAAAGAAGCTTAACACATGATGATAGATAATTGGCTGTCCGTCGGGGCAGGTGTATTTCTGGTAGGCATGGTACTCTACGGACATTACCGTGGGTTCCTTAAGCAGTGCGTATCCCTGGGGGCCCTGATACTTACTATAGTTATAGTAAAAATGGCAACGCCCTACATGACCGGATTCATAAAAGACAATCCGTCCATACGTCAAAGCGCGGCCAATGTCATTTTGAACATATCAGGGTGGGAAGAACCATCTCAGGAAGAAACGCAGCTTCCCTCATCCCAGCGGCTTTTGATTGAGGGCCTGAACCTGCCGCAGTCTGTAAAAGACGCATTACTGGAGAATAATAACAGTGAGATATACAAAATGCTGGGCGTGGACCAGTTTGCAGAATACATCAGTATGTATCTGGCCGACATGCTCATCAATGCCATTGCGTCCATTGTACTGTTCCTGGCAGTGTATATATTGATACATCTGATTGTCAGGTGGCTGGATCTGATAGCACGCCTGCCCATTTTATATGGGCTGAACCATATAGCGGGCGCCCTCATGGGATTGGCCCAGGGATTGCTTTTTCTTTGGGTGGCAGGATTTATCCTGAACCTGTTTTCAGCAACACCATTGGGGAAAATGCTGGAGGAGCAGGTGTATGCCAGTACATGGCTGACCTTTCTGTACCGCTACAACCTGATAAACTTTGTATTAGGCGGTATTGTCAGGGGAATCTTCTGATAAGAAATGATTAAGTTGTTCATATATTATATTAAATATAGACAAATAGCTGGAGGAAGTTGGAAACAACGGATGCCAGCTATTTTTTTAACAACCACAAAATATAGAAAAATTCAAAGAAAATAAGCATATTTAGTAGTTGTGGAATATTATATAAAATTGTTCAAAAAAATGGTACAAATTCCCTTGACATATTGATTAAGTAGTGTTATATTATAGTTCCACCGCGAAAAAACGGCGGGGGAGTTTTTAAAAGAAATAAAAAAAGTTGTTGACAGGATATGGAAACTGTGATAAGATATAAAAGTTGCAGTCGAAAAACATGACAACAACAAAAACAAAAGAATTAAAAAAACTGTTGACAAAAGCAAAAGCTTATGATATACTATCAAAGCTGTTGCCGAGACAGACAACAGACAGAGGACCTTGATAATTGAAGATTGAACAGTATGTAAAACCCTGAAAATTCTAAAAAACAGAAGGCCTGGTTTGGGCCTTTGGATTTGAGAAAATTCAGAACAAAA
>Ga0334884_1003109_pt1 | contig 19495 bp, 20 predicted proteins | sample GraSluR1_MG_7_FD_207215 | JGI IMG/M metagenome (GOLD analysis project Ga0334884, IMG submission 207215) | Sludge microbial communities from methane-producing bioreactor in Wageningen University, Netherlands - Granular Sludge_12_05 R1 | ecosystem: Engineered > Bioreactor > Anaerobic >...
TGTTTCTTGGCGCTCGAAAAATGAGCAACGACACCGGTCCGGGTGGCGGAATAGGTAGACGCGCTAGCTTGAGGTGCTAGTGCCCGTTTTAGGGCATGGAGGTTCAAGTCCTCTCTCGGACACTCGGGCTATTCAGTAGTAGTAGCCGATTATGTTCAGTAGAACTCCCGGTCCCGGGTCACCAGGGCCGGGAGTTCTGCGTTGATGGGCCTCAGCGCGTCATCGAGCGGCTTTGCGGGGCCCGCGAAGGGCCAGCAGGCAGCGCTGAGCAGGTCCAAGTACGCGAAAAGCCCCCGTCCGGGCTGTTTCCGGGCAGGGGCTGGTAGGGCGAGGTGCTACGAGATGATCGACTCCAGCGTGGCTGGCGAAGTGGTGACGGCGCGACCCTCAGGTCCCGCCCTCGTCGCAGGCGGCTCGTGGTCGGGATCGGTCCAGGCTGGGTCCTCGGGGTCGGGCAGGTAGGGGTCAGCCGAGCCTGTCCACCGCTCGAAGAAGTCTGTCGGCATGCTGATGATCAGGCGCGTGTTCACCGCGTCCACGAAGAACGCCAGCGCCAGGGCGATCTTGTTGCGCCCGAGGACCTTGATCGAGCCCTTGGCGAAGCGCCCGTGGTGGTCCTTGAAGTTGCTGTTGGCGGTCTCGGAGAGGTTCCGGGCACCGTAGGCACGCTCCCACTCCGGGGAACCCCAGACGTAGGGCTGGTAGAAGCGGATCACGTCCAGGATGGGGACGACCTTGGTCTTGCCGCAGGCGCAGTCGTCACCCCGGACGTGGTTGGTGGTCGGGCGGGTGATCCGACGCCCACCCCGTGAGTGCTGCTTCACGGCCTTCAGCCGCATCGACGCCGGATGGTTCACGCAGCGGACCTGTCCTCGCACGGCAGGACCGACGAGGCGGACGGTGCCCCTCTCGGGATTCCAGTCCTCAAACCCGAAGGCGAAGGCGTGGCGCTTGGCGACCGCCTCGGCCCGCTTCTCCTTGACCTCGTGGGACTCCAGCGGCGAGCGGGTGGAGACCACATCGTGCTTGGTCACCTTGTCACTGACCAGGAGCAGTCCGTCGCGCCACCGGGTGCCCTTGATCGGACCGGGCGCGACACCCCGGTTGTTCGGGTGGAGGTCGAAGACCTGCCGCAGGCCGCGTTCGAAGAGAGGAGCCGCCCAGTGCTCAGCCTTCGCGTTCGAGTACCCCCGGTCGACCATCACCTCGTCCGGCGTCCGCCCCAGGACGCGCCGCATGCCGTCCAGGGACTCGATGCCAGCAATGCCTCGATGGGTGCTGCCGGGCGCGAGGTGAAGGACTCGAATCACGGGTGGGGCGTGGAGGTCAGACCCTGCCTCGCGCGAGTCGACCAAGAAGTGGGCCTCGTACCCGAGGCGGATGTTGCCCGGGCTGAGGTTCTTGCCCGTCTGCACCTGGTCCCGAGCGTCGTGATCGACGGAGTGGATCAGGGTGCCGTCCGCTGACACCCTTGGGAACCCAGCAGTGTTGCTCACCTTCGGGGCCCCTTCGAGGTCACCCGGCACGAGGTAGTCGTCGGTCTTCTCGTAGTCGGCCTTGGCGTGCTTGGCCCAACTGCGACGCCGGGCATGAGTCTCGATCAGGGTGCCGTCGAGAGCCTGCCGCGAGGTCGGGCCGACCTCTGGCGTTTCGATCAGGCGGATGATGAAGTCGTCCAGCGACATCTGGAGCCGAGGATTCTTGACTTCGCCATTGCCCAGACAGATTCGTTCATCGCCAGCGTTGGCCAGCGTCTTGAAGGCGTACTCCACGTGGTGGTAGTCGCAGCGCGTGAACCCGACCTCCCGGCGCTGGGACGGGGTGAGGCCATCGGCCACGTGCATCACGTCGACCAGGTGGAAGGTGGCCTCGCTGTGGAAGGCCGCGAGCGTGCAAAGGCGGATGAAGGCTGCCCAAGAGACGACCCGCTTGCGCCCCGTCTTTGCTGCCATGCGCTCCTGGACGAACGCAGGGGTTCCCTTGCGCTCCAGTCGCTTCATGACTTGACGGAACTCACGCGCGCCCGTGGAGCGCGCTGTCTTGGCGCGCCACCGGGGGTCGTCGTAGTGCTGCCGGGTGATCACCGTGAGCGTGCCCCCGAGGCGATGATCAGCCACTCGTCGTCGGCCCACCTGCGCTTCGTGAACGGCGCGATAGCCTCCAGTGTGGAGGCGCTGGTGGTTCCGGCTGCCGCCTGCACCTCGGCCAGGGACGACCCGTTGTCCAAGAGGTCCTTGATCCAGGTGGTCCGCAGTCGGCTGGCGGTGAGCGTCGGAAGGTAGGCCGGGGTCTTGATCGCCTTGCGGAAGTTGGCGAAGGTGTCGTTGGACTTCTTCTTCTGCGTCCCGATGATCGGTCCCTCGGGACGAGCGGCACAGAGTGCTCGCAACTCCTCGGTGTACTGCGTCAGGACGGGGGCGATCCGCTCCGCGACCTTGATCGAGGAAACGGGCGCACCGGCGAGGAAGAAGATGTCGCACGCAGCGATGTCCATGAGTTCGGGCACTTTCAGGCCGCCGCCGTGCGCGAGGACCAGCAGGCTGCGCAGGATGTGCGCGCCCTTCTCGCTCTGCTGCTCCACCGCGTCCCAGTAGCCCGCCATCTCGGTCTCGGTGTAGGGCGGAGCAAGTCGGACGTGCTTGGTGTATTGGGTCCGATCCGGCTCCCAGGGCGCACGCTTCGTGATCGCTCTACCGACGTTGGTCAGGGCCGCGCGGTAGTTGCCTTGGCTGTGCGGAGAGGAGGTGCCCTCGCCCTCCGCGATGTACTGCTCCACCCGCTGCGGGGTGAACATCACCTCGGGGTCGAGAGGGAGGTCCTGCTCCAGAGCCCAAGCGAGGAATCGGGCGGTGATCCGCAGCGCGAAGTGAACGCTGGTCGGAGCCCTGTAGGTGCTCTTCGAGACTGCCCTGACTGCGAGCGGCCTGACCGTGTGCCAGACCTCTGAGGGCACACGCTCGCTCTCGGGGGTGTAGTTGTCCAGCACGTCCTGGGCGGTCCTCATGACCACGCCCCCGATGACCAACTCCTTGGGCACTGCTCACCTCCGTTGCGCGAGTGGGTCCTATAAGACCCATTGGCACAACTATAGTAAGGAACCCCGACAATCCTGGAATCGAGAGCGGCTGGCTCTAGGCTGAGGACATGCCCAGGTCCGGAGGAGATGCCGCCCCGCGTGAGTACGTCGCGCGCGGCCAGTGGCCCACGGGCAGGCTTCGCAAGGACGCTCCCACCAGCGCGGTCTACGCGCAGGAGTTCGTGAACCGGCTGCTGAAGGCGTTGGAGGCCAGGGGCAATCCGTCGCTGCGCAGCATCGAGCGTGAGGCCAGGGTGAGCAGGCGGACCGTGGAGCGGGTGCTCGCAGGTGAGGTGCTGCCGGACTTCGGAGCCCTTGCCCGCTTGGAGCAGTGGCTGGAGGCCGACCTGTGGCCGGGGCAGGACCTGAGGGAACACGGACGCACGGATCACCCATCCTGATCCCGCTCTCGCGGTCAGGTTGTCGATCTCGCGCGCCCGGATCGGGCGCGTGGTCATCGGGACCGACGCTCCCGCATCGCGTCGGTGGGCTGGTAGATGCCCCGTCGCACCGTGCGCAGTTCGCCGCGCGCCACGAGCCGGGTGATGGCGTCCTGGACCTGTTTGGCGGTCACGTGAGGGTGGTCTCGCTGGACAGCCTGGACGGCTTTGTAGGTGGGGAACTCGGTGCTGTCCCCCAGGAGGTCGCGGAGCAGTTGGGTGAGGTTCGGGACTCCCGCTGCCCGGAGGCGCTCGTTCATGCCACCCGGCGTCGTCTTGGGCACCGGGTCAGGGCCGATCAGTGAGCGCACCCGCCCCCAGTTCGCCGTCCCTGCCCGGCGCTGCTGCCGTGCCGCGAGTTGCTGGGTCCAGTCGAGCCGGGCCACGTCAGTCCGCACGCGCTCTTCGAGTTCGGGAACTTCCTTCATTGCTGCCTCCAGGGTGTCGGTCGATGTACCGACTCTGTTGGAGGCAAGGGAAGATTTCGGCATTCGACCAGGAACCTGGTCCTTGTGTAGCACCTGCTCCACAAGCGCAAGGAGATGGCCCCGGAAGTGCTCTCCGGTGAGGGGGCTCGCCTCGATCCCGGCGATCTCATCGGCTTGGGCCCAGCGAGCGCCTTGCGAGGTCAATCGGAGTGTCTCGCGAGCCATCCCTGCCGAACGGGCCACTAGGTCATAGCCCCGCCGACGCTGCCCGGGCAGGTTCTCACCCGCCGCCTGCGCGAGTACCTCGTCGTTGCCCAGGGCCGACTCGACCGCGTAGGTCAGGGCCATCTGGATCACATCCGCCAGATCAAGAGGGACGAACCGAGCGGAGAGCACGCCGTTGATCCACTCGTCCCAGTTCCGGGCCCGGTGGCGCTCGCGTGGGGCTGGCAGATCTCTCTCTATGGAAGCAACGTAGCGGAGGAGGAGGTGATGGGTGAGCCTGGCCGGCGATCTGAAACACGCCGATCCGCGCACTCATGCCGAATCATTTTCTCGGATTTTCTCGGCTCGCAAAGTGGCAATCCAGGTTGGAGGAATCGCTTAGTGAAGCACCATCGAAAGACAAGCGCGAGCCCATTCCTGGCTGGAAAGAGCGTCAAACTCCGCCTACGGTCCAGGTGTTCGACCATCATCTTCTGGAGGTTCCATGGCGATCAAGGAGTATCGAGACGGGCGAGAGCGGCGCACCGCAGCCATGCTGCCCGAGGTCTTCGATCAGGTTCGCAAGATCGCGCATTACGAGAACCGCTCGCTCGCCTACCAGTTGGGCATGTTCGTCGCTGATGGCGTTGCCGAGTGGGTCGAGAAGAACGGGCCAGTTCCCGAGGACGGCCCCAAGTCCTGAGAAGCGAAACGCCCCCATCTCTTGGCGGAGGCCGGGGGCGTTTCGTGAAGACCTGAAAGGCTCACGATGAATGTATCACCTGGCCCTGACCAGGCAAGAGGGCGCGCCCACACGGCTACTGCCCCAAGCCGCGTCGGCCCTTACGCGCGCATGCTGTGTCGCTGGCTGGACGACGAGTTGCTCATGGAAGTGCTCTCCCCGACCGCAGCCTGGCTCTACTGCGTCCTGACGATGACCTCGGCCCGCGCTGAGAGCGACGGCTGGCTGAGCCGTCGACAGACACAGCGATCAGTGCTGACCGACGACGCCAGCGACCTCGTGGAGTTGGTCGACCATGGTCTGCTCATGCCGGTCGAGGCTGACGACCTCCATCCCACGCCGGGCTACGTCCTCGTTCGCTTCGCCAGCGAACAACGACTGTCCGACCAGATCGACGCAGAACGCCAGAAGAATGCCGAGCGACAAGCCGCCTACCGAGCAAGGCGCAAGAAGGCAGGCGCTGCTGGTGACGGCGTGAGTAACGCCGTGACTCACAGGGTGAGTAACGCAAGTGGTCACGCCATGACAACCGGGGTGAGTCACGCTCCCAGTGCAGTACAGACCAGTGCAGTCCAGGACAGTGCAGTGGAGGACAGGCACTGGATCGTCCCCGACGTGAATCCTCCCGCTGGGCCACCAGGTGGTCCTGGTGGTTCAACTGAGGCCGAGAACAGCCGGAGCGATCCGTGGCTTTCCCGCTTGGACGCACCTGAACCCGGGCACAGTCCCAGTGACAGTGGACGCGCTCTCATCTTCGCGGCGCTGGGTGACGAACCGGAGGACTCGCTGCCCGAGAGCGGCGGGTCAGGATGGTGGGAACAGCCCCTCACCGATGTCCAGTGCCGGACTCTGATCGGGGCCGGAATGCACCCCACACCCCCAGCGGGTCGTAGCCAAGATTCGTGACCTCGCCACCTCGAAGCGGTGGCGAGAGATCGACTGGGGCCGAGTGGTCGGTACCCAGAAGATCGACAAGGACACGGCCCTTCAACGCGGCGAGAAGACGCGACTGAAGGAGGCCCTCGATGCACGGTGACCACGCCGGGTCCGCCCCTGGTCGACCACGCCTGGCCGGTTCTGTCGGTGCCCCGGAATACGATGAGCAGAGCGGGTCTGGAGCACTCGCAGACCTGATGAAGGAGCACGACGAGTGTCACGACTGACCGACCTGATCGCCCAGGTGAAGGCCAGAGACCCACAGATGGGGCTGGACCTGGAAGCCGAGTTCAAGGCTCTGTCCAAGCGACGGGCGTTCGGCCTCAACTTCGAGCGCCACAAGCCCGAGGAGGTGGAACTCCCAGGGCGTCCGGTGCGGCGTGGCGACAAGGTGCGGGTGCTGCCGGAGCGAGGTACTAGTGGCCCAGGCGATCAGCGGCTGTGGGTCGTCACCCGGACGGCGAGGGTTGACGGGAAGCGAGTCGCCCACCTGCGGCTGCCCGTCGAGAACAATCCCGAGGAGCAGGTGGTCCTCGTGGAGGACCTCGTGGTGGTCGCAGCCTTCGGGGACGCGATCTATCCCGGGCTAGTGGAGACAGGACGAGTGGAGCGCGGGGAGGCGGACGACCCGTTCCACACCGTCATCAACGCGGAAAACTATCACGCGCTCCGCACCTTGACGTACACGCACCGAGGAAGGGTCGACTGCATCTACATCGACCCGCCCTACAACACACGTGACAAGGATTGGAAATATAACAACCATTACGTGGACTCCGGCGACCTTTACCGGCATAGCAAGTGGCTCGCGTTCATGGAACGGCGACTGAAGGTGGCTCGCGAACTCCTCAATCCCGAAGACAGCGTTCTCATCGTCACGATCGACGAGAAGGAGTACCTGCGCCTGGGGATGCTTTTGGAGCAGACCTTCCCCGAGGCCAAGATTCAGATGGTTACGACGATCATCAAGCCAGAGGGAACAGGCAGGAAGAATGAGTTCTCTCGAACCAACGAGTTCATCTTCTTCGTAATGTTCGGTTCCTGCCAACTAGTACCGACCCATGATGCGATGGTAGAAGCAGCGCTTGATGAGAACCCCGAAGATGAGGAGAAGGGAACTGCCTTCGAGTGGAGAAATCTGCGGCGTCGTGAGCGCGAGTCGATTCGAGGCTCACGCCCCAGCCAGTTCTATGCCGTCTTCGTGGACAATGAGTCGGGACTCATCCACTCCATTAGTGACGCGCTCGCAGATGATGTTCCAGTCGATACAGTCCCAGTACCCGCTGGGTGTACGGCCATCTATCCGCGCAACAAGAGTGGGCGCGAGATGATCTGGAGCATCAAGCCTGACACATTCCGTCGTCTACACGAAAACGGGTTCGTGCGCTTCAACGGACGTATCGTCCAGTTCCTTCAGGAAGGGACGGTCGCCGCTATCAATCGTGGTGACGCTTCCATAACTGGCACTGACGAGTTCGGCGGTGTGATTGGCACGTTCAATCCTGGCGAGAAGCGACTGATGCCTAAGACCCTCTGGGTCAAGGCGTCGCACAACGCGCAGGCATCTGGTTCCTTGATTCTGAAGAACCTCATTGGGTCACGCAACTTCCCATTTCCAAAATCTCTCTATGCAGTGGAAGACTCTTTGCGGTTCTTCGTGTCGCGCAAGCCAACTGCCATAGTTCTGGATTTCTTCGCGGGTTCTGGAACGACCGCGAATGCCGTAATGCGTCTAAACCGGCAGGATGGCGGTTCACGGCAATGTATCTCCGTCACGAACAATGAAGTCAGTGCAGGCGAGCAGGAGGGGCTGAACTCAAAAGGACTACGCCCCGGCGATCCCGACTGGGAACAGTGGGGAATCTGCGACTACATTACGAAGCCGCGCATTAGGGCTGCCATTGAAGGCAGAACCCCTGAGGGAAGCGCAGTCGAAGGGGACTACAGGTTTATTGATCCCTTCCCTATGCGCGAGGGTTTTGCGGCCAATGCCCGTTTCTTCACCCTCACCTACGAGACGCCCATCTCGGTGAGCCACAACCGCGCGTACGCTCGCATCGCTCCGCTTCTCTGGCTGCGAGCCGGAGCGCAAGGACGGGAGATCAGCACGCTGCCCGAGGCTGGGTGGGAGATCGCAGACACCTACGCACTGCTACACGATCTCGATGCCGAGGGACCGTTCCTGGAGGCCCTGGAGGGGGCCCAGGGGCTCCGCATTGCCTACATCGTCACCGACGACGCCGGGCGCTTCGAGAGCGTCTCCAGCCGTCTGCCAGAGAGCATCGAGCCCGTGCGGCTCTACGAGTCCTACCTGACCAACCTCGCGTTCCTCTCGGGAGACTGACCATGAAGAACATCACGCTGAAGGACTACCAGGGCGAGGCCCTGCGGGCGGTCGTCTCCAACTTGCGCAAGGCCACGAAGCGGTGGCACGAGGACGGGGACCGGCACGCCTTCTCTCTCACGGCTGCTACTGGCGCGGGCAAGACGGTCATCGCGGCGGCGGTCTTCGAGACCCTCTTCTACGGCAATGCCGATCTCGATGTCCCGGCAGACCCGGGGGCGGTCATCCTGTGGTTCTCCGACGACCCAAGCCTGAACGAGCAAACCAGGGCTCGCCTGATGCAGGTCTCGGACAAGATCAGCGCCTACGACATGAAGGTGATCAAGGGTGGCAAGGGCGGACGCCACTCGAACATCGAGAAGTTCGAGCCTCGGTCGATCTACTTCATCAACCGTGACAAGTTGAAGGACGACGGTTTGCTGTCCCGAGGTCACGACTTCGCCGCTGAAGAGGCCGAGAAGGGGCAGCCGCTGATCGACGGGGTTTCCTACACGTTCTGGGACACCCTCCAGAACACCATCGAGGACCCGGAACTCACCTTGTACCTGGTCCTGGACGAGGCTCACCGAGGGATGAAGCGGCAGACCAAGGCCAACCAGGAGGAGAAGGAGACCATCGTCCGCAGGCTGATCAACGGCCACGGCTCGGTTCCCGCCCTTCCCATCGTCTGGGGGATCAGCGCCACGGTGGCCCACTTCGATGAGGCCATGAAGAACGCGGAGGGGTTCTCCACGATGCCGAACGTGATCGTGGACAGCAGCCTGGTGCAGGACTCTGGGCTGTTGAAGGACGTGATTGCCCTGGATATCCCTGCCGAGGTCGGAGCCTTCGACACCGTGCTCGTGCGGCGCGCGACGGAGAAGATTATGGAGTCCTCCCGGGAGTGGGCGGCCTACGCCGAGGAGCAGGACGCCCCTCTGGTCAAGCCACTGCTGGTGCTTCAGGTGCCCAACACCCCGGACCATGATGAGGTTGGCAAGGCCCTGAACGTCATCCACCAGACCTGGACCGACCTGGAGCCGGGCTCGATAGCCCACGTCTTCGGAGAACACACCGACCAGACCTTCGGGGCGCACACTGTGCCCTACGTGTCACCCGAGCGGGTGCAGGACGAGACGTGGATCAGAGTCCTCATCGCCAAGGACGCCATCAGCACCGGCTGGGACTGTCCGAGGGCCGAGGTGCTGCTGTCCTTCCGTCCGGCCCAGGACCACACCCACATCACGCAGTTGATGGGTCGGCTCGTGCGTACTCCTCTGGCTCGCCGCATCCCGGGCAACGACCGGCTCAATGCTGTGACGGCGATCCTGCCGTTCTTCGACGAGGCCACCGTCACGGCGGTGGCCGACGCCCTGATGAACGGGGGCGACGGCAAGCCCATGCCGGGTCGACGGGTGCTGATCAATCCCAAGGACATGTTGCCGCGCGCCGACCTGCCGGAGGCCCTCTGGGAGAAGTTCGAGTCCCTGCCCAGCCAGTCCGTGCCGCGCTTCGACGCTCGTCCGGTTCCTCGGCTGACCCGCCTGGCCCATGAACTGGCTGCTGACGGCATCGTCAAGGACGCGGGCAAGAAGGCTCACGCCGAACTGCACAAGGTCCTCAACGCAGCGCGGCAGCGCTACCCAGAGGAACTGGCTGAGGCGATCACCGATGTCCACACGGTCGAGGGCAAGACCCTGCTCGTCCAGGTGGGCGAGAAGAAGAAGTCCTTCGAGGAGTTCGAGGCCGAGGCTGACGTGGCGGTCATCGAGGACGCCTACCAGCGAGCCCGGCGTGCCTTCTCCCCGGACGTGGCGCGCTCCTACGCCGAGCACCTGGCTGCGGACAGCGACGAGGACTCAGAAGATGAGGCGTTGCAAGACGCGCACGCCCAGATCGCCGCCATGGGGCTTGTCCCTGAGATCAGGGACTACCTGGAGAGCGAGGCCGAGAAGATCGCAGATGCCTGGCTGGACGAGCACCGGGTCGCGATCCGGTCTCTGGGTGACGACCGCGAGGAGACCTATCGCGTCCTTCGGGAGACGAGCCGCCAGCCGCACCCCGCTGACTTGGTGCGCCCCAAGAACCACCTCGTCAAGACCGCCGAGCGCCTTCCGGACGGTACGGAGAAGCCCCTGCCTACTCGTCCCGGACACGTCCTCACGGACACCGAGGGCAACTACCCCTTCGAATCGGGCAGTGACTGGGAGACTCAGGTCCTCGACAAGGAGTCGACCCGACCCGGCTACCTGGGCTGGTATCGCAACCCTGGATCGCGTCGACCGGACTCCCTCGGCATCTCCTACGAGATGGACGGCCAGACCAAGATCGTTCGCCCGGACTTCATGTTCTTCCAGGAAATGGGTGATGGAGGTATCGCGGTCTCCATCGTGGACCCCCACGGGGACCAGTACGGTGACGCCCTGCCCAAGGTCAAGGGTCTGGCCGAGTACGCCGAGGAGCACGGGACGCACTACCTGCGGATCGAGTCCCTGGCCGAGGTCAACGGGAAGATGCGGGTACTGGACCTGAAGTCCGCAGCAACTCGCAAGGCTGTGCGGGAGGCACAGGACGGCGGCGGTGTGAAATCCCTCTACGCCGACCACGGTGGGAACTACTGAGGAGGGGCTGCTGGTGTGCACCCTGGAGGAGAAGCGGCGGGAGGCTATCCGAGACGAGGCGGACCGTTTGCACGAAAGCGCCGTGTGGTCCAATCAGAACCATTTTGAGTCGGCCAAGTGGTGGCGCAGCGTTCACTGGCTCTTGGGATTCCTTGCGGCGGCTGCAAGCGCCGTGGCGGGCATCCTCGCCTTCGCCCAGGATCAGATGCTGTGGACGGCGGGATTGGCCGTGCTCGGAGCCATCACTATCGCCGCACACACGACCCTGAACCCTGACAGACGAGCCGAGTCAGCGCAGGCGACAGCCACCAAGTTCCTTGGCTTGCGCAACCGCGCCCGACAAGTCAAGGACATCTACGGTCCCTACGAGCCACTCGAAGCGCTCCTAGCACGACTGGACGCGTTGACTCACGACATGCAAGAGGCTGCCGAGGTGGCCGACGCCGTGCCCCGACTGGCCTACAACAGAGCCAAGCGGAACATCGAGAAGGACAAGGGCCAAACGTTCGGAGTCGACACATGACAGCGCTGACGGCTTGGGGGGCCTTGGACACCATCATCAAAGCCATGACGCCAGATGCCGATGCCCGGTCTGCGGCATCCCGGCATCGCAGCGAGGTCGAATCGTGGCTGAAGGCGGACTTGGACATCGTGCGGATGCGGGAGACCGGCTCGTGGCACCATGGCACGGCAGTCGACGGTCATAGCGATGTGGACTACTTCGTGACCATGAGCGGGTCGCGGCCAAACTCCTCCTTGGACACCCTCAACGTGCTTCGGGACTCCCTTCAGCGGGGCCTGACGGGATTTGCCCGAGTCAACCGGCCCGCCGTCCAAGTGGAGTTCTTCGACGGCAGTCCCAAGGTGGAGATCACACCCGCCTACTACCGGGACACCGATGACTACTGGATTCCGGACCCAGATGGCAGCGGTTGGATCAAGAGCAATCCCGCTGTCCACCTTGCCTACGTGAACAGCGCCCAAGAGAAGACCGATGGTCGGGCCAAGGGGTTGATCCGCCTCGTCAAGACGTGGAAGGCGAGGCGTGGGGTCCCACTTTCATCGTTCTACTTGGAGATGCGAACGGCGCAGTACGCACCAGAGAACAAGCCGATCCTGTGGGATTGGGACCTTGCTGGAGTCCTCAGGGCGCTTCAGCGATCAGAGTTGGCCTCTATGAACGACCCCACCGACTACGGACGCCGAATCTCTTGTGGTGCAACTGGGTTGGGCGAGGCCATCACTGCCAAGATGCAGTTGGACGAAGCGGTGCGGCTGGCGACTGCCGCGCACGATGCAGCCAAGGCCGAGAATCACCAGAGCGCTGTCCAGCACATCCTCGACCTCTTCAACTTCACCGCATAACCGGGCACTCGCCATGCTGGGCCAATGCGTGGCGCAATGCTTCGGGGAAAGAAAGGTTGGGGTGCTCCCGCCACGTGTACCGCTGCCAGCGAGAGGGGTGACGGGGAGCGCCTCCGACCCACCAGGTCTGTAAGTCACGGTGCTCGACCTGCTCCTCCAGCCACCGAACCTGTTCGCGGTGGTGGGCCCGGGCTGCTCCGCTGGGCTCCTGGGTGCCGTAGGCGAGGAGCACTCCGTCGCACTCATCAAGGGCAGAGAGGAGCGGAGGCCGGGCGTCGAGCCACCCTCCAGGGGTCCGCCCGAGGTCAGCGATTCCGCCACTGCGGTAGGTCGGCAGGGCGAAGATGTTCGCGATCACGGCGTGATCGAAGCCGAGGATCGTCGCCGCCTGGTTCACGCGGGCGAGGGTTCGTTGTCCACTGGTCTTGGAGGGCGGGTTGCTTCCGACCACCAGCAGGGTGCCGCGCTCAGTCACCAGAGAAGACTATGTGAGGTGCTTCGGAGAACCTCGTCGGAATCTCAGACTTACTCCTGGATCGGGTTGGCGGTGATGATGCCCGTCTCAGCATCCCAGTGAACCGCCAGGTTGCCCTCCATGATGCCGATGGGAGGCCGCGCGCCCTGTGGGAGATCGGAGGTCTCTGCCTCCTCGCCCGGCCTGGAGTCCACGAAGAGCGCGTCTGATCCGCCCTGTCCTGCAAGTCCGAAGGCCCGACCTTCGTCAGTAACGGCGCTGAACGTCACGCTCCGCTGACCCTCCCCGCCACCTGTGCAGTCCCCGGTGTTCTCTGCGTCGAGGCGCAGGGGCCCGACGACCTTCCACTCGCGATCAGGACTGACCAAGAACTGGGTCGCGACCGAAGGACCGCACTCCAACGGCGTCACAACCTGCCCAGAGGCTGCATCAAGCACCTGGAAGGCAACTTCCCCACCCTCTCCTCGTCCTGCTGTCGGTTCGTTCCAGCGTCCTAGCACGAGAGTGTCCGCGTCGCTGCCAAAGACTTGTGCGTTGGTCGTCGCCTCGTTGGGCAACAAGTCGTCGGATGACCACCCCGAGCCTCCAAAGGACGACAAGGTGCTCACCGAGCCGGTCTCCCAGAGCCCGATGGGGTGCTGACCCACGGAGACCGCTCCGACCAGCCGAGCGTCTGCGTGAGCGGCAGGGGCCTCCACAATCTCGCCCTCTGGCGTCACGATGACAGCGCTGCGATCCGGCAAGGCGAAGCCCAAGCCAATCTCAGCGAGTTCTGGCGTATCCGACTCGCTGCCGGGAACGGTGACTTCCTCGATCAGCGCCCCGTCCCCAATGCTGATGAGAGTGACTTGGGCAGCGTAGGTGCTGGTGGACAAGCCCTCGCCCTCCACCTTGCCGGTGTCGATCACCGCAACGACCTCGGGTGAAACCTGACGAAGCACGGGAGGCGTCCCTGCGGCCCGGTCCTCCTCGGCCAACGGCTGCCAGTCTGTGGACCATGCTTCCGCTCCCTGGGCGTCGTACGCAACGACCGTGGCGTCGGAGAGGGCGATGACCCGCTGGGCGGTGATGACTGGGGTCATCTGCTTCCATGACGGGGGAACCTGCATCCCCCAGGCCGGCTCCCCGAAGGAGGACGCCACGGGAAGGGAGTGCGTGGGGCCGGTCGAGGTCTCCTCGACGGCACTCGGCACCGACTGGTCGGTCGGGGCCTGTCGGTCCGCCTCCCCGGAAGCACAGGCGGTCAGCGAGATCGCAGCCGTCAAGAGCAGTGGAAGTGTCTTGCGCATCATGGGGGCTCTCCTTGATCGAATGACGGTCCCTCCCCGGGAGTCGCCCCTGGCTAGAGTGCCACGGTCGCACCTATAGTACAAGTTCTTGTGCTGACTTCCGGCGTCGAAGCCGCTGGGATTGTTCGGTGCATGCCCCGCCTGAGCCCGACCTCGCCCGTCTGGCCGAGGCGTTCCAAGCCCAGCGCGAGCGCGCGGGGATGACGTTCGATGAACTGGCTGCCGCCTCCGGACTGGCCCGGCAGACGCTGCTCAACCTCTCGGCTGGGCGGGTTCACGGCGACCTGCGGACGTGGGTGATCCTGGCCAAGGTGTGGGATGTCTCTTTGGACGAGTTGGTCGCTCCAATCTGGGGGTGAAGATCAACAAGAGCCGCTATGGCCCGTCGCGACACACCCAGCCTGATCGCAGGGAGGCGCAACGGTCTTTGCGTTTGACGGGATCGTTCGGTGCGACTTCCAGACCTTCTCCAGGTCCATTGTCTTCACGGCATCCCGCATGGCCGTCAGTGCGTTGTTGGAGTACCTCCGGAGCCTCGTACTACCGAACTTGAAGACGTGCGAGAAGTGGTCGTCGTCATTGTCGAGGCCCAAGTGCCTGCGGAGCGCAACCGCACGGGTCCTGTCCACGCCAGCCTTGTCGGCCAGGTCGTAAGCCCCCATGTGGAACTTCTTCTCCAGATCGACCGTGCGAATGGCTGCCGTGTCGGCGTCCGGATCATCGGTGTAGGTCACAGGCAATCCGCCAGACTTCACGATCCTGACCTCCACGGCCACGCCATCGCCCTGAATGTCGGAGGTGTAGCCGGTGAGTTTGGGGAAGACCTGCTGTCGTGTCTTCCCCTCCCGGATACCTCGCGTGACGCGCTGCACGTCGTCCTCCCGCACCTCGGCTGCGTCTGCGTCCGCGATTGCCTCGGTGGCCAGTAGCGCCCGAACCCGTGCCTTGGCCTCAGCGGTAGCCCGCCGCCCCGGCTTCAGCAGTTCCGCGATACGGGCGAACTCCCGATCCACCAGCAGGTCTAGCGCGAGCGGTGCCTCCGCGCTGATGGGGAGGACTCGCTTGGGGATGTGGTCGGAGAGATTCTCCGAGAACACCCGCTGGAGCAGGTCATCGAACAGCGTGACGGCAGTTCTGGCGTTGTGGTACAGCAGGCCCTCATCCACGACCAGGTGCCAGTGCTGCTCGGCGTCCCGCATGGCGTCGAGGTGGCGGATGACACCCGCCTCCTCGTCGGTCAACTTCACGGCCCCGATCTGCTGGCAGCGGTTGATCGCCCTCTCCAGCGAGATCGACTTCTGGGTGCGTTTGTCGAAGACCCCTGGGTCCTTCTTGGCCTCCAAGATGGCCTTCAGCAGCATCTCGAAGGCGTGTTGCAGGTACAGCAGCACCGCGGTAGACCGAGCGTCGTCGTCCAACCCGTTGAAGGCAGCGACTCCGGTCCGCAGGGAGGCGATGGCCTTACTCCGCAAAATGCGGACGTTGTAGGACTCCCTCGGCATGGCATCAGGCTAGCGATCATTGGCGTTCCTGGATCGGACACCTGTGTGTCTACCCTCGATAGCACCCAACAGCGCAAGCCCCCCAGGAGGGACCGTCATGACCCAGCAGCACCCGAAGGACGCCCTCCAGGCCGACCTGGAAGCCCTAGCCGAGGTCTTCGAGGCCGAGGAGCGCGAAGACCGCCGTAAGGAGGCTCAGCGCCGTCGTGACGGCCTCCCCGAGCCCGAGCGGGACATCAAGACGTTCGAGGGCTTCGCGGACGGCGGGGCGGCTCCTCGCGCCTGAGCGCCCGCTCCCGGGCGGCTACCTCTGCGCGACCCACGCCTCTCCGAGGAGCACGCTCGCCACGGCGTACTCGGCGCGATCCCGGTCGAGGTCGGGGACGAGGTGGGTGAGTCGGTCGAGTGCTGCGTTGCTCGCCTCGAACACGGCGGTGATGAGGTGCTGCTGGGTCAGCGTGTCGATCATGCGCCTGGACCGTAGTGACTCTCATCGAAAAGATCAACGGCAGCGGATCAAGGGACCTTGTGTCGTTCGGTTGTTGAGGCTCACGCAGAGGACAAGGTGCGCAGCGGAACCTCTCTGCCGATGTGCCAAACCTGATCGCAGCCCTCAATCACGTTCGTCCATCGGGAGAGAAGAGCCACTTGGACCTCGGTCGCCCCAAGGGCTCTGACGGACTTGGCACGCGACGAGACCCGGGCGTCGCCCGACACATGTCCTGCTACGAGCATCACCGCGGACCCGTCGAAGCGGCGTGATTGATCGCCCAGCCCTAACGAGGGCTCCAAGAGCAGGGCTGCTCCGAGAATCCTGTCGCCCGTAGAGTCGCTGGACAAAGCAGTGAATCGTTGTTTCCCCAAAACCTCAATCAAGGCGCGCGCCGCATGCAGGAGTTCATCTCCCGCGAGCAGGCTGTTCCGGGTCTGTGCCTCCAGCACCCCTTCGAGCAGATCGGTGGCCATAGGGCCAGTGTTGCACCAAAGCGAGGTTCCGGAGCCTCCCTGTGCCCGACGCGCCCGACTCAGGAGAATCCAGACAGGGCAGCCGCTACGGCCTCTCGGTGTGCGGTGCCAGCGAGGGTCCCGGCCCGCATGTCCAGGTCCTCCTTGGTTGTGCTACGAGCCTTCCCGCAGTCCTTCCCGGTGCGAACCCGCACGTCAGGAGTCACATCGCGGCAGGCTGCCACGATGCCACCTTCGATCAAGAGACGCAGTTTCGGCCCATCGCTGTTGCGCCCGTGCGGTGCCTGATCTGCGCGCCGAACGACCACGATGTCTGGGCAGATCGAGGTGGCGTGCCCGCGTACCGCTGCGGCGACTCCGCCGACATGCGCCGCCCACTCAGAGTCATCTCCGGTCACTTGGAACTCGTCGGACACGTGAACTCCGGTCTCGTCGTCCCCTGGGTTCCCTTCGAGAACCACCAGGCTGGCAGTCGACTTGCCCTTGTTCACCCTCACGGCGATTCCTAAGACCTTCATCTGCCCATTGTGCCTAGCCTTGGCTCATGCCGTCAGCAAGCCCCCTCATCGGTTCCGTGATCGCGGACCGCTACGAGGTCCTGGCGAGCCTTGGCTCCGGGCAGCACGGTGAGGTCTGGCGGGTCCATGACACGAACATTGACGCCGAGTACGCCCTGAAACTCCTCGGGCCCTCACAAGTGTCCGGCCCGTGGGGTGAGGCACGACTGCTCAACACGTTGCAGGGGGACTTCATCCTGCCGATCAGGAACGCGGACACGACGCCCGACGGCACGCGCTACCTCGTGACGGACGTGGCCGAGCACGGTACCGTCATGGATCGCATCGACCCCCTACTTGGTGTGCCGGAGAAGGACGCTGTGGCGTGGATCAGGGATGCGTGCAACGGGCTGGCGCGTGTCCACCGCCACGGGCTTCTACACCGCGACGTCAAGCCGGAGAACCTCTTCCTCACCGAGTCGGGCAAGTGCCTGATCGGGGACCTGAGCCTCGCAGGAGAGCAGAACGCCTCGGGGTGCGTCCATGCTGGGGGCACACTGCAAACCATGGCTCCGGAGGTCGGGGCCGTCGATTGCCCGGGATACGCCGGGGTCTATGAGGTGTACGGCGTTCGCAGTGAAGTGTTCAGCCTCGGAGCCAGTCTGTACTGGATGCTGTCCGGTCAGCCACCCATCGACGGGACGAGGTACAGGGAAGCAGCGACAGCGACCCCCTTGGACCTCTGGGACCTTGCCCCTCACGTCTCGCGCGGGGTCCGCGACATCACCATGCGCGCGCTATCGCGCGACCCCAGCCAGAGGTTCCCCGACCCGGCAGCGCTCACTGCTGCACTCGGCAAGAGGAACAAGCCGAGGCGTGAGTGGTCGCGCGTGGTTGCCCACACCCACCACGAACGATGTTTAGTAGGCACCAAGGAAGGAAAGTCGATCAGTCTCTGCATCCTCCGCAAACCCACGGCTTCGGGGTACGTTTTCGAGGTGCGCTATACCACCTCCGGGCGTCGACACGGGGAGGATGGCAGGACCAGCACCGTCAGCGGCTTGAACCGAGCCATCCGTTCTTGTATTCGGGCTATCGACTGACCGGGCGACTCACATGCCCGCCCATCACCGGATGGCAAAGCCTTCTGGACATGCGGGAGCGGTGCACTATTGCGCGCTCGCCTCAGTGCGCCAGTGGCTCAGGATGTCCTCGCGGTAGTGGTGCTTGGGACGCTTCTTGACCCCTTTGGCGACTTCCTTGGCCACCTTCCAGAAGAGCACCGCCTCGCGCCCCTTCCAGCCCGCCCGCAGAGCAGCAGCGAACATCAGGTCCGGCTCGATGACGTGCCCTCCCTTTTGCAACTCCATGAGGCCGTGGGTCACGCGGTCACCGTCGCGGTAGTCGTGCATCGTGGTCCCGCCGTAGGTGCTCCCGGTGAACGACTTCATCGCGACCGCCACCACGGGGTCGGCGATCAGGGACTCGGGGGTCTGGATGGCTGGGCCGGACAGGCACTCGGGCTGGAAGGCGTTGATCCAGGGACGGTCGAAGGGGAGATCGTCTCCGCCCACCCATCCGCCCCGCGCGTCGTTCTCCGGCACGTAGGCGTGCACGAGGCAGATCGGCTGGTCGAAGGGCTCGATCTCCACCAGGGTCTCCAACGGGAGGTCCACAGCCACGACAGGGCCGTCCGGAGCACGGAAGGAACGACCGCCACGCGGACGTGGGCGTTCTGAGTGGACGGCGATCCCCAGTGAGGGGGCCTTGGACTCCAGCCCCGCAGGGAGGTCCCCCTTGTCCCAGCACCACAGCGTGACGGGCTGGCCGTCCTCGGCGTGGTCCAGAGCCCAGCGGAGGGCGGTGATGAGGTCCTGGTCCCGGTCGGTCGTGTTGCACAGGGCGGTGTAGGCGCGCGTCATGTCCAGGACGTTGCCAGAGGACACTGACAGTTCTGGCGGGCTCAACCTTCTTGCTGCGGCCCAGCGCCGTGTGGTGAACCTACCCTTGGGCGTGTGGTGAAGTGTTCAGACCGTCTATGAGAGGCGCGTCTGACGTGGGGTTTCGCCGTTTCCATGAATAGCCACTCGTCTCGACCCGGCTCTACTAGGCATCTTTCCTGGTAGGTCCGGGTTTTGTCGTTTCGGGAAGTGTTCAGGGCCAGCCGCACTGGCTCCAAGTCTCGTGTGGCAACCCCCCAAGCCGGCCCAGCCCAAGAACAGCTCAGGGCCCTTCGACACGAGGCGCGAATCCCCGGTACAGGTTCATTCTTTCGAGACCCAAATCAAAGTGACGGCCCCGGTTCGCTCTGGGAACTCCGGCCAGCCAGGATCGCGATCCCCTCGATGACCGCCCAGACCAGGTTGGCCCCGATGAGCACGAGAGGCAGCACCACCAGCACGTTAAGCAGAACCTCGGCCCTGCGATCCATGGTGTTGCCGAGGTAGAGATCTGAGTACCAGAACACGATGAACAGCATGTAGAGCATCGCAGCGAGGAGGCCGGCCAACGCGAGGCCGAGCAGCACGATGTGGCCGAAACCGCGTTTGCGCTGGCCCAGATAGAAGTTGTGGACGCCGAAGACACCAAGAAAGAAGGCGAACAACGCTGCCTTCCTCTTCGACAGTGGTT
>Ga0334884_1003111_pt1 | contig 19473 bp, 13 predicted proteins | sample GraSluR1_MG_7_FD_207215 | JGI IMG/M metagenome (GOLD analysis project Ga0334884, IMG submission 207215) | Sludge microbial communities from methane-producing bioreactor in Wageningen University, Netherlands - Granular Sludge_12_05 R1 | ecosystem: Engineered > Bioreactor > Anaerobic >...
CGCGCAACAAAAGGAGTTGCAGGTTCATATAGAATTTCTTGCGGCGTTCCGATTTGGTGGCATTCCCCATCTTGCAGTACAGCAATACGATCGGCCAGGGCAACGGCTTCATCCTGATCATGGGTAACATAAACTGTAGTACACTTGAGTCGCCGTTGCAATTCAGCAAGTTGATGTCGGGTCGCATGGCGCAATTCAGCATCCAGATTACTCAGCGGTTCATCCAGTAGTAAAATCCTGGGATGAATCGCCAAAGCCCGGGCCAGTGCAACACGCTGCTGTTGACCACCACTAAGCTCGGTAACCGGCCGTTTGTACAGGGCTTCCATCTGTACATATCCCAAGGCTTCTTCAACGCGTACGTGGATATCTTTTCTGGGCATTTTACGGGCACGCAGACCGAAAGCCACATTCTCAAACACATTCATGTGCGGAAACAAGGCATAGCTCTGAAAGACCATGGCTGCTTCCCGCTTTTCCGGTGGGGTGGAGGTGACGTCACGTTCGTCAAAAAAAACCCGGCCCGAGTCCGGGGTTTCCAGTCCTGCAATGACACGAAGTGTTGTTGTTTTACCACAGCCACTGGGGCCAAGCAAAGCGAAGAATTCACCGTCCTCAATTTGGCAGGAAAAACCGGCTACACCACCGCCATCGGGGTAGCGTCGTGCTATGTTTTCAAGCCGTACACCACTCATGATCGACCACCATCAAACACGTCCAGTTGCCATCGTCGAACCCATTCCGCTTCAACCTCCGTAATATAATCCCAATCAAACTCCATGGGAATGATGGCTTGTTCGGACAGAAATTCCGGTAAATCTTCCGGCGCAATATCACCTCGGGCTGGCAACTTGGCATACGCTTCTGCCTGATGAATCATGGCTTCCCGCGATGTGACAAAATCATAAAACTTTTCTGCCCAATCTCGATTGGGTGCCCCTTCGATGATGGCAATGCCCTCCGTAAGAACAGGTGTCCCGGGAGGTACTTTAAAGGCAAACGGATACCCATTCCGCATACGTTGCATAATAATATCTGGCATAAGCCACACACTGATGCGGGTATCATTTTTCTTGAGGTGATCGAACAGCAGATGCGGGCTTTCGGGGTAGGCCACTGTATGCGCATGCAACTGCGCCAGCCAGTCAAGACCTGATTCCACCGAGTCTTGACGCGCAATCATCGCGCAGATAAATGTACGCATGGTACCTGAAGGCGGCATCCGCCGGAGCGTAATGCGACCCTTCCATTCCGGCGCCAACAAAGCATCCCAGGTATCCGGCACTTCATCAGGGCGCAAGCCACGATCATTATAGAGGATGGCCAGCGGTGACAGGTGGGTGGGGAACCAACGATTCTCCGGATCGTGGCTGCCCGCTGGCACCAGGTCTGCCCATTCTGGACGGTATACAGCCAGCAAACCTTCCCTTGATGCCTGAGTAAACATGGTATTGGGACCACCCCACCAGATATCGCAGGCTGGACGTCCTCGCTCTGCGTTGATGCGGCTGTACACTTCCTGTGAACCCATATCGAGCCACTGCACAGTGACTTCCGGGTAGGCTACTTCAAATAGATTCTTGTAATCACCTAGCATATCTGCGCCATGCGGGCTGTAGACCACAACCGTTTCTGTTGGTTGGCAACCCGATAATGACCACAAAACAATCAGGACGGTGATGGATCGGCATACTATTGTTTGTCTATTTATCATTTGAATAGTGTAGCCCGTAAAACAGGTTGAATGCCAGCATTCCGGGGAGCAGGAGCCAGACAGTATGGGAAACGGGGAGATTGGAGCAAGTATAAAAAAAATGATATGTTTGATCTTGCTAAGATTCATGTGTTTTTGTGCATGAATTTAACCTATACTGCCTGAATTATCATAGACATTTACTGATTAATGCTGAAGACCCTCACATCCCGGCCTGTTTTTTAGCGTGGGGGTTTTCAGAAATAAGTTTTCACAAAGGAGTTGTATTGTGAATATTATTGCCTTGACACTGCTGGCTACGTTGACATCAGGAGAAACGAGTCTGGACATTAATGAAGATAAAGTCGAAAAACCACTTGTTATTGCTTGCTACTACACTTGGTATACCACCCTGGATGGCCCACACAAACGTTGGGGCGCCTGGGGAAGCGATAAGCCAAGTGACTTCTCTGCTACGGGGAGCAATCCTGATCAATTAATTTTTCCACCTCACATTCGGGATATCAGCGCAAGCGCCTATCCGCTTGTTGGTCTGTATGACAGTGACGATCCGGAGATCGTACGGTGGCATATCCAACTTGCAAAAGCTGCTGGCATAGATGCCTTCTTTGTAGATTGGTGGGGTGCCGCAGGCTGGCAACAGCCGCCGGGTTATACCCATGATGTTTTTGTTAATGTGGTGCTTCCCATTGCGGAGGAGGAAGATTTCAAGGTTTGTCTGTTTGATGAAACTGCACAATTCTACCATGACCTGAACACAGTAAAAGAATGGGCTGCCGGGTACCTGGCACAGTTTAAAGACAACCCGGCTTATCTTCACATAGAAGGTAAACCGGTTTATGGTATATACCAGGTTCCTTTTGATCCCCGTTTGACACCGGAAGAAGCCACTTCCATTCGCGACTATGTCGAAGAACGGGTTGGCCCGGTATATTGGATTCTGGACAAAATCGCTAACGGCGAGAATCCCATCACAGGCAAATATGGCTTTATGATACCCGAAGAGTGGATTGCGCTCGACTGGGTTGATGCCTTCATGGGCTATGGCACCTTCAGTGTGCAACGCATCCATACCTATGAAGAATTGGCTCCGCAGTACGCCGGTATGGCAAAGCAGATTCAGCGTGCGGGCAAGGCTGCGATACTTCCATTACATCCTGGGCTGGACAACTCGCGACTGCAAGAGGGTTCCTACATCATTCCCCGTAAGCAAGGCGATACGCTACGTGCCTATATTCGGGCAGCAACAGATGCCGGAGCCGATGCCTTGATATTGACCAGCTTTAACGAATGGCCCGAGACCACCGTGGTCGAACCGGCGATGACGTGGGATGATCCCTATCGATACTTGAAAATTCTTGCCGATTGGAAAGGGCTTGATTTTACACCTCCACCCGTACCCGAAAACCGTGTCTTGCTCCGTCTAGACCTGGCCACACCATAGCCAGGAATTTCTTGCGGTTAAGACGAACAAGACAATCTGTTACTTCTCAAACTGCCTTGCAGGTCTAACAAAAACATTTCTGGGAGGTTTTCAGTGATGACGGTGCTGAGAACCTGAATTCACGACTTCTTTCAGTAGGGTACTAAAAGCCGACGCTTCCCCAATAGTAACGCCGAAATTCCCATTCCGATGAGTACCAATGCACTGGGTTCTGGAATTGGCACAGGGGAGTTTAGTGATCGTGCTTTATCCATATAGTGATACGAAGACATGGCCTGTGAAAAATTCTCTATTTCGTACACCAGAGATGATTCCGGAAACAATGGCATTGATATCGGATTTACAGGTGGTACATTCAATACAGATTTGGGAAGAACATCTGTGTATATGCTTGAATACATATTTATATATACCGGTAATAAAGACTTATTGTTCAACAAGTTCCCGTGAGCGATCCACTTTGTCATGTCAAACTTGCCAAAACTGTCCGCATTATCCAGCAACATCAACATTTTCTGCAAACCAATGGTGTGATTTACGTACGGCACGGAGTCGGAGTACAGCGGTGTATCATAAAGTGAATTTACCGTTAGTGCATGGCATTGTCCACCTACGATTAATACCGTCAGTAATAACAGTATTAACCACCTCGAGGACGCGCCAGTCTCGTAACCAAATTGAGTATTTTTTTTGTAAACATAGCTAATCATACGTTATAGGGAGCATATTCTATGCCAAGTACTATATGAAGTATGTTTTCATACTTTGTTGACATTTAGTCGTTGATTTTGCCCCTTTAACATCAATTTTAAGTGTATTTCGTCCTACTCAGGCGAAATCCCAGTTATCGACTATAAATAAGTACAATATATTATTCAGTTTTGAATATTATTTTATTATTGCCCTTCATATCAAGGTTGAGAAATAATAGATTAAAAAGGCAAATTTTGTTGTTAAGAGCCAAAAGATTAAGAACCGGCAGCTATGAGTTTGACTGATATACTACCATCATCGCATCTATATAGCTTGCAATACAGCAGATGCAACCTTTATCTCAGATCAGTTATAATATCGCCATTCCTTTCGGTGGTCTTTTCCGGAAAAGGAGACTGTTCTGTCACAATAATGCAAGACCAGGCAGGTGCAATTTCATAGGGAAACCAAGCATTTCATGAGTTCCGATTCGAATACAACAGCAATAACACCATTTAAACGGGTGCTGGTCACCAGTGCCCTGCCGTATGCAAATGGTCATATTCACCTTGGGCATATTGCCGGCGCCTATCTGCCTGCTGATATTTACGTACGCTACAAGCGGTTGTGCGGAGAACCCGTGCTATATATCGGTGGTTCCGATGAATTTGGTGTTCCCATCACCTTGACTGCACTGAAAGAAGGGGTGTCGCCCCAGGATGTGATTGATCGGTATCATGGGGCCAACAAGGCTGCTTTTGAACAGCTGGGCATTTCTTATGATCTGTACGGACGCACTTCATGGCCCCTCCATGTCGACACGACACAGGCTTTTTTCAATGCGCTCAATGATGCAGGTGCGATATTTTCTGAAGAAGTTGAGCTATGGTATTCTGAGCAATCAGACCGCTTTCTCCCCGACCGCTATGTCAAGGGTACCTGCCCAAAGTGTGGTTATACCGATGCCAATGGCGATGAATGTGAAAGCTGTGGTGCTCAATATTCTGCTCATGATCTGCTGGAACCTCGTGCGAATATTCCGGGAGACGCATCCAGACCTGTTTTGCGCAAATCAAAACACTGGTTTCTGGAACTTCCGCGGTTTGTAGAACCGTTGAATGAATGGGTAGATTTACACCCGGAATGGCGGGCCAATGTGCGGGGTATCGCACAAGGCTGGATCAATGATCTGCGCTCACGATGCATTACCCGGGACACAGACTGGGGAATTCCCATCCCACTGGAGGACCCGGATGCCCGTCTCAAACGCATCTATGTGTGGTTTGACGCACCTATCGGGTATGTGACCAACACACGGCAGTGGGGCATCGACAACCTGGGCGATGATACAGCATGGGAAATCTGGTGGAAAGACCCGGCTACACGACTCCTGCATTTCATTGGAAAAGACAACATACCTTTTCACGCGGTTATCTTTCCTGCCATGTTGATGGGCCAGGGCGATTATATACTCGCCGATCAGGTGGTGGGCAATGAATACCTCAATGTATTTAATCGTCGTACCGGAAAATCAGAAAAAGGCTCCAAATCAAAAGGCAACATGATCAGTGTCAAGTGGGCACTGGAACAGTTTCCCCGTGATGTCCTGCGGTATTACCTGTGTGCCAATGCGCCGGAAAGCAAGGATTCCGATTTCGATTGGGACGACTTCATGAACCGGTATAACGGTGAGTTGTGTGATGTTGTCGGCAATTTTGTTCACCGCAGTCTGACCATGGCAGTTAAAAATTTTGATCATCAGGTACCTCCACAGGGCGTACTGGACGACGAAGACATCACGATGCTCGCGTATATACCAGAGCAGATAAACGCAATCACTGAAGCGCTTGAGGCGTGTCGCTTTCGACTGGCAGTGGAGCGGGTCATTGACCTTGGCCGAAAAGCCAATGTCTATTTTGATGCCAAGGCACCCTGGGTAACCCGGAAAACCGATCTGGCCCGTACCGGTTCAACCTTGTATGTCTGTTGCCAGGTTGTGAAAGCGCTGTGTTATGTATTGGCACCTTTTACTCCCGATGCTTCCCATCAACTGGGTGAAATTCTGGGCGTAACCTTGCCGCAGGGAGGTCCAGAAGGAGGCATTAATGCCTGGGAGCTTGCCGCGGAACCATTGCCTGAAGGGCACCCGTTGCAAACGCCGAAAGTGTTGTTCCCAAAACTGGACCCAGATATTATTGGCGAACTGGCCGAAGCCCATGTACGGGGTGAAGCTTTTTAGGAACAACCCTGTTATATGCTTCAGTGTACACTGTGCATGGCAAACATCACGATCTTATATTGCCATCGAAAGAGGCATAGGGACATTGGTAAAACGATTGGTTGATTCTGCCAAGTGCTGAAGTTTGCAAAGCGAACGCACCGCACAACATACAGTAAAAAAATTTTGACTCTACACAACATACAGTCTAAACTATAATTCGTTACATCAAACTCATACGTGTACTTGCAAATGGCAAGGACAACAGGAGAGCAGATGTCAATGATTCTGTTACCCACATCCTGGTACAAGCATCGTGTTCATTTCGATGCCGATACTATTCCGGAGAAAACCAACATGCACATTCAACAGAATGAACGTACGCTATTATCTCAATACAAATTGCACCGAAGATTACGTAGCATAAAGAGCTGCGCCATCCTGCTTATGACGATATGGATCACCGGCTGTGCCACGCAGATGGGGCGTAATGTACATCAGTTCGACCCGCTACCCCGTGCGGAAGTCGACGCAGAAGAGTTGTCGCCGATTATATTGCCTTTACCCATCGTAGAAGCCCTGGGTAACGCTGAAGACGCGTATGGCAGCATGCTGATGGCAGAGCGTAGCGGTGACGAACCGGAGCGGGCCGCAGCCTATTCCCGGATTCAGGAGAGTCTCACAGGAACCGATATCGAGCTGTCCACCTTCATCACACTCATGGAAACCCATGGAAGCATTTTGAGCACAGCGGTTGCACAGGCGGATTTGGCCAACCGGTACCGCCGTATCTGGTTTGAAGATATTACAGACGGTGTTTACAGCCAAATTCACATCCCCGATCCGTTGCCCGATATGCTAGCACAGGAATTGAACCGCATCCAGCAAGGATATCCACGGGCTTTCCAACGTGGTCTTGACCGTAGCCACATCTACAGAAATTACATCCGTGCCGAGTTGTCCAACGCCGGATTGCCCCTGGAACTGGAATGGCTGGCCATGGTTGAAAGCCAATTTACTCCCAAGATTGTGTCCTGGGCTGGCGCAGGGGGAATGTGGCAGTTTATGAAACCTGCTGCGCAACGCTACAATTTGCGCATAGACAACTATGTGGATGAACGGTACAACTGGCAAAGTGCAACCCGGGCTGCCATTAATTATTTGCAGGACCTGCACAATTTCTTTGATGGTGACTGGGCACTCGCCGTCACCGCGTATAATATGGGTGAAGGGGGCTTGAGTCGGGCGATTGAGTCGACCAATGGCATTCGTGACCTCTGGGTATTAATGGATACCCCCCCTGCTTCAACCCGCATGAAAGATGAGTCTAAACAATTCTATGCCAAATTCCTGGCTTCGGTTATCATCGGTAACAATCCAGAAGCCTATGGTTTCGAAATTAATCCCATTCCAGCAGACAGCTCGGTTCGAGTTGAAGTTGATGGCTTGTATGTACTGGATGAATTGGACCGTAATCTCGGTCTGGAGTCTGGAACCCTGGCACGTCTGAACCCGGATTTATTACAGGAAGTAACCCCTCCAACCGGCAATTACAGCATCGCAGTACCGGTAGAAGTTCAGGCCCGCTTCAGGCAGGTACTTGATATATCGGCTCCAGTGATGCAAGTTGCAGCGAAGCACCGTGTCCAAAGGGGAGAAACCATTAACCGGATTGCAGATATTTACGGTATTTCTCAACAGGAATTGATGGACGCCAACAGAATTCGTTCTGCCCGCAGTCTTCGCGTAGGTCAGGAATTAACCATTCCCCAGCCAGGAGCCATGCCTCTTGGAAGCACCACGCAGATGGCCCGCGGTGGCGCGGACAGCCAGTCTGGAGCCAGCTTTGAAAGGCGTGAAACCTATCGGGTACAACAGGGTGATACCTTGTTTGACATCGCCCGCGCACATGACATTTCCGTCCATGAACTCCAACGGTTGAACAATATTGGCCGGGGACAGCGCCTTCTTGTTGGTTCTGTGTTGCGCACCTCTGATGGCGCGCCTGTCCCGTCGCCATCAGTTGCATCTGTTCCCGAGCGTCAGGCTGCCTCGGCGGGTAATCCAATACGGTATCACACGGTTCGGCGTGGTGAATATCCAGCCGTCATTGCCCGACGATATAATATTCCACTGAATGATTTTCTGCGTTGGAATAATCTGGCCAGAAACACCACCATCCATGTTGGGCAACGGCTGGTGATTGCTGTTGGCGCAGACTCAGGACCGGCAGAAATCGCCCCAACCGAAGTAGCTCCGACAGTGCCGCAGACGGTCATTGCTTCGGCTCCAACTCCAGCCCCAGAACCGGCACCGCAATATACCACCATTCGGCATCGTGTCGCACGGGGTGAAAATGCGGGCCGAATTGCCGCACGCTACAATGTCGCCACAGATGACTTGCTCACCTGGAACAATAAGCGGCGCTCCTCGATTCTACGTGTCGGTGAAGAACTGGTGATTCGTCAGCCGCTACAAGAGCAGCAGGCACCGGAGCCAGCCACCACGCCCCCCGCGCAACAACCTGACACCCATATCGTCGCGCAAGGAGAAACCTTGGGCGTTATTGCGGACCGCTACAAGATTGCATTAAGTGATTTGAAGACATTGAACGGCAAAGATGACCGTGCGCTGGTCCGGGTAGGCGAAACTATCCGCCTGCATGCAGATGCCCCTGTGCAAGCTGTTGAACCAACAGAATCCGCACAACCGACAGCACCCCCTGAACCACAGCAACAGACCCATGTAGTAGCACGAGGTGAAACGCTAGGGGGAATCGCGGATAAGCACAAGGTGCCCTTGCGTGACTTGCTTGCCTGGAACAACAAAACTTCACGATCGGTAATTCAAGTAGGTGAAAAACTGACCATCATGTCAACGTCACCGACAACTACACCGGCTGCCACACCAGCACCAAACCCTGCACCGACGCCAACTCCAGCGTCGCAGCCACGCACCCATACCGTAGCCCGGGGCGATACCGCCAGTGCCATTGCAAACCGCTACAACGTTACTACCCGCGAATTGCTTGCGTGGAACAACAAAACCGCAAGTGATGTCCTGCGCATCGGTGAAGAACTGATCATCGGTGAATCTAACGGAGCATCGGCACCGGCACCGGCTGCCACACAGGCCTCAGCACCAACCCCTGCACCGGCGCCAACTCCAGCACCACAAACACGTACCCACACCGTGGCCCGGGGCGATACCGCGAGTGGCATTGCAAACCGTTATAACGTCACTACCCGCGATTTGCTCGCGTGGAATAACAAAACCGCAAGTGATGTCCTGCGCATCGGTGAAGAACTGATCATCGGTGAATCTACCGGAGCATCGGCAACAACATCGGCACCGGCTGCTACACCCGCCTCAACACCAACCCCCGCACCGGCACCTACTCCAGCACCACAAACACGTACCCACACCGTGGCCCGGGGTGATACCGCCAGCGGTATTGCAAACCGCTACAACGTCACTACCCGCGAATTGCTTGCGTGGAATAACAAAACAGCAAGTGATGTCCTGCGCATCGGTGAAGAACTGGAAATCCGCACCTCAGGCAGTCAACCAGGCACCCAGACCGCATCGGCTTCTACACAATCAGCCGGACAAACCGGCAATGGCTCAGTTAAGCATGTAGTGGCACGGGGTGAAACAGCGGGTGCAATCGCGGCAAAATACAATGTAAGTACTCGCGATTTACTTTCCTGGAACAACAAAACAGCCAATGATGTGTTACGCATTGGTGAAGAATTTGTCATACACACCAACGGTTCTGTTCAGTCTGGCACACAACAACAGAATAATGCCATCACCCACGTGGTAACATCGGGACAGAATCCAACGATAATCGCCCGGCGATATGGTGTCTCGGTGAATGAACTGTTTCAATGGAATGAGTGGCCGAACCGCCATGTACTACAAATTGGAGATGAAGTTCGTATTTACCAGTAATATTATTTTCGGTTCCAGTACCAAGATATATAAAGCCAAATTAGGTTATATTTAAAGCATTTTAGTCTATTTAGATGGTACCTTGGTGGCTAATTCCCATATCTGGTAGATTAAACTCTTGCAGTACTATATTTAGTTGCAAAATACGCCATCCTCTGTTACCATGAGGATAGGACATTTAACATTTCAGGGGAGTTGGTTGAGCGTGCGTAATTCTGACGGCATATCTCATGAGCGCAATAGTGAAATTCTTGGCATTCTGGTACTGGGAATCACTACCCTGCTTTTCCTGGCACTGGTAAGTCACCAAGTATTGGAAACCGATGCGGAAGGCGTCTATTCCAATCTTCTTGGACTACCGGGCATAGCTCTGGCACGTTTTCTGGGAATGGCCTTCGGTAGTGGTGGTCATGTAATTTACACGGTTACCTTTATCTGGGGATTCATGCTGCTGACACACAAATCCCTGGACCGGTTGCTGTCGCGTTTTGCGGGCATGTTTATTTTGATCGTTGCTGTCTCCGGGATGCTGCACCTGAACATGCGGTCTGACTTTGAATACGCTCACGCTGGTGGAGCTTTGGGTGCTTTCGTAGGCGACTTTTTTGGTGGCCATTTCGGAATCATAGCCGCCAATGTGGTTGGGGTGGCAATGGCCATGATAGGCATCATGCTCGCCACCGATTTTCTTTTTGTCCACCTGCTGAAATATTTACAACGTATGTTTGTCTACTTTATTCGCGGCAATCTGGCATTGTACCGGGCTGTTTTTGGATTGTTCCTGCACCGCCGCACCCGAAGAAAGCAACGTGTCTCCCTTCCCGATGACGATGCCGAAGCCCTGGACTTGGAAGTCAACAGTCACCACTTCGGGTTTGCGTCCATGTTGGGTCCATTACGCAAACGAATTCGACGTGTACCAGGCCGGCAAGATGATCTGGATGAGTACGATCCCGATGCAACGCCATTCGATACGGCTGCGCTCGATACGGCTGCGCTCGATACGGTTTCTGAAACGCCAGCACCTGCAGCCCGTAACCCGGAATCGATCCGGGTGCGTACCACAAATTCTGTCCCCACTCGTCAGGAAGAACTGCCCTTTGAAGCAGAACAGCAGGACCTTCCCCTGGAATCGTCCGAGGACGATATAGAGCAAACCAAGCAAAAACATTATGATTCAGAGGATTATATTGATGAAGAGGTCTATCTGAATACTGACAACCTGGATTCTCAGTCCGGTGACTTCGAAGAAAATTACGAGGAAGACGAAGAAGGAAATCGGTTGACCCCCGAAGTTGCCGCTGCCTCAGCCAATTACTTCGAGTCTTCTGCGCTACAACCACAGCGCAAGGTGCGTGCACGCCGCAAGAACCTTGAATTGGATGAAGTCCCTCCGGACTTTCAATACCCCAAAAAATATACCCGGCCTTCTATTGACATGCTGGACGAAGCCGAAGCCCGGATCATACCCAACCTGGAAGACCAGCTTCGCGCGACAAGTATATTGTTGGAAGAAACCTTGCAAACCTTTGGAATTGAAGCACGGGTCACCGATGTCACCCGGGGTCCGACCATTACCCGCTTTGAACTGGAACCGGCACCTGGTATCAAAGTCAGCCGCTTTCTGGCATTGGCCGACGATATCGCATTGGCATTAAAAGCACACCGGGTGCGTGTTGAAGCGCCCATTCCCGGCAAAGGCCGCGTAGGTATTGAAGCGCCCAATCATGAACGAGATCAAGTTTTAATCCGTGAGTTATTAGAAAATCGTCGTTTTTCTCACGGTAAAGGCGTCTTAAAACTGGCCCTGGGTAAAGACATCAGTGGCGAAGTAAACATTGCCGATCTGACAACCATGCCCCATTTGCTGGTAGCAGGAGCCACCGGTGCCGGTAAGACCGTATGCGTCAAGTCGCTGTTGGCCAGCTTGCTATTTACCCATACCCCCGACGACATGCAATTGATGTTGATTGACCCGAAAATGGTCGAGCTGTCCATTTTCAACGATATACCACACCTGATTACGCCGGTCGTCACGGACCCGAAACGGGCTTCAACCGCATTACAATGGCTTATCAATGAAATGGAAGAGCGTTACCGCCTCTTTGCCGATTTGCGCGTACGTAACATTGACGTATACAACCAGAGCGTAGAAAATGGCGAGATCGAAATGGAGCCTGCTGAAGGTCAAACTGAAATGGAATCGTTCAGCGTCATTCGCAAACTTCCCTACATCGTGTGCGTGATTGACGAACTCGCCGATCTCATGATGCTGGCCCGGGCTGAAGTTGAAGATGCTATTGCGCGCCTCGCACAGTTGGCGCGTGCTGTGGGCATACACCTTATTATCGCCACACAACGCCCCTCAGTAGACGTTTTGACCGGTGTTATCAAGGCAAACTTTCCCGCACGAATTTCCTTCCAGGTATCCTCACGTGTGGACTCCCGTTGCATACTGGATGAAATCGGTGCAGAACGCCTGATCGGCATGGGCGACATGTTGTTTCTTCCAGCCGGTCAATCCAAGCCGACCCGTATCCAGGGTGCCTTCGTAAGCGACGATGAAATGAACCAGTTGGTGGCCTATTTAAAGCGTCAGGCTCCTCCGCAATACCGTGATGAAATTGCTAATTTCGGGAAATCCAAGGATACTCTTGCGGAATTAGCGGAAGAAAGTGATCCTTTATTCGAAGAAGCAGTACAGGTAGTACTCGATACCGGACAAGCCTCGATATCAATGGTGCAAAGACGACTTCGAGTAGGGTACACTAGAGCTGCCCGGTTAATCGACATGATGGAATTGAGGGGGATTGTTGGACCTCATACCGGTAGCAAAGCAAGGGAAATTCTAGTTAATTCATCCGCGAAGGGCGAAGTTGCATGACTGTGACATCATTTCCAGGTGAAGAACTCCGCGTGCAGCGTGAATCAATGGGGCATTCCATAACGGATGTTACTCATTTAATTCACGTCCCATTGCCGCATCTGATTGCACTTGAATCCGGGCACATCGACGATTTGCCCGAGTTGACCTATTCCATTGGATTCCTCCGCACCTATTGTGAATTTCTGGGCCTTCCCTGTGCCCCCTACATTGCCCAGCTCCGCCTCGCTATGAATCCTCCGCAAGTTCGCACACGTTTTCTGCCTAAATCACTCGACGTAGGCGAAAGCCAACCTGCCTGGGTAGCCGATCTGATAACTTGGGGGACAATTACCGCCATGGTCGTGCTTGGATGGATAACCTTCAATACCGTGGTCAAGCCCTTTGCAGACCGCCCCGATGCCCGAGTCGAAGCTGGCACCTCTGCCATTACCCCTCCCGTACACTTCGAAGATTACACAGAGCGATAACCGTAAAGATTTGAACGCAGATGCCAAGCGCAAGTATGCGTTAAATATCTACCATATCGGTCTGTCATACCACCCATTCTTCTCACACCCACGATTTTATATGTTATGCTGTTGTAAGTAAAATTATCCCTTTGTCAAGACCGCACGGCAAAGTATGATGATTGGGATTGGTACATAAATCTGGAGGAAGGGAAGATGAAAACACGAGAAAGCGGCATGCCTGATGAAGAAACGTGGCGATTGTTTTTTGACCCGGAAGCAATCCTGACTCAGCTTGGGCTGGACGAGACGGTAAACAATGCTGCTGACTTTGGCTGTGGTTATGGAACCTTTTCTATACCTGCTGCGCGTAGAATCAGAGGCATACTCTACGGGCTAGACATCGATGCCGAAATGATCGCAGCATGCAAACACCATACAGCAACAAGCGATGTGCATAAAGTGCAATTCCTTCAGCGTGATTTTATATCAAACGGAACCGGACTTCCTGCAAACTCATTAGATTATGTGATGCTGTTCAATATCTTACACAATGAAGACCCACTACTGCTGCTCCGTGAAGCGTGGCGAGTTTTACGCACCAACGGACGTGTGGCAGTTATACACTGGAACAATGATCCCAACACACCACGGGGGCCTTCCATGAGTATTCGACCACGACCTGACGATTGCATATGCTGGATTAAAGAGTCTGGTTTCAAAATTGTGTCAGGAATCATCAATCTCCCCCCATATCATTACGGGCTCATTGGACAAGTTCTGGACAAGTAAACTGTAAACCAGGAATCATAAAGTACACACCACCATCACACCTACCTGCGTCGTCATACCCACGAAGATGGGTAACCAGCGGAGTGAGATTGCGGCATTGTCCTTGCTAGCACGCCCTCCGGGGTGCGGGTTTGGTGGCGTTTCTTACCCGGGGTGGCGGCCAGAGGCCTTGCCCCGCGCTACGGTGATGTAATCCCTTCGGGATAGAGAGAGGTGGCGGCATGTTTTCTGCTGGCACGCCCTCCGGGGTGCGGATTTGGTGGCGTTTCTTACCCGGGGTGGTGGCTCGTTGGCCTTACCCCGCGCTACGGTGATGTAATCCCTATGGGATAGGGATAGGGACAGGGATAAGCATGCCGTGGGTCTTGCCGCGCGCTACGGTGATGTAATCGCTCCGCAATAGAGACAGGTGGCGGCATGATCACGCAGGTTACATTCCTTCGGCTACACATATCATAATCACACACACCCACGTCAGCATGCCTCCCCACACCATTATACCCAACCCTCCATCATGCCCACGAAGGTCCACAGACATAGCGGCACCAATGATCGTGTGCTTCTACCCATCTCATTCATTTTAAAAATCTGAGTTCATCGGCGTAATCTGCGGATAACGATCTTGATTCTTATCGCTGGCACACCCTACAGGGTGCGGGTTTGGGGGGTGTCGTTGTCCCGGGGTGGCGGCCAGAGGCCTTGCCCCGCGCTACGGTGATGTAATCCCTATGGGATAGGGACAGGGACAAGCATACCGTGGGTCTTGCCCCGCGCTACGGCGCTGTAATCCCTTCGGGATAGAGAACAGGCAAGGGAGTTATTCTACGGATTGTCGATTGTGTACCATCACCATCATATCAACGAAAACCGCCATGCCTACCCTCACCGTCATACCCGCGCAGGCGGGTACCCAGCAGGAGCACGAAGTGCGACAAGAGTAACGTTTCTTACTGGATTCCCTTCTGCAAGGGAATGACAGGATGGTGGGTATCCAGCAGGAGCACCAAGTGCGACTCCCCACCGTCATACCCGCGCAGGCGGGTACCCAGCAGGAGCACGAAGTGCGACCAGAGTAACGTTTCTTACTGGATTCCCTTTTGCAAGGGAATGACAGGATGGTGGGTATCCAGCAGGAGCACCAAGTGCGACTCCCCACCGTCATTCCCGCGCAGGGACGTACCCAGCAGAAGCATGAAGTGCGACCTGAGTAACGCTTCTTACTGTATTCCCTTCTGCAATGGAATGTCAGGATAGTGGGTTACCAGTAAAGCGCGAAGCTCAACCGGATATTTCAATATAGTTTTAATGACATCTGTGTTATTCTATGTAATTTTCAACGATTGAACTGATGAAAACAATTGGTATAACTGTTTTGGATATTTTGATGGCATCCAGGAGTCAACAGGGTAACTTGGAAAAAAGATGTAGTTATTATTGTATTCCGGAAAGGATATGCAACTGGAGAAAAGATTATTAATCACCTGTGAATGTAGCAGGGCTGTTCACACCGTGTTTTATCTCTGCTTGTATTGCGTTCAGGCAAAGAAAAACGGTATCTCCAATTTAATTTGAAGATACCGTCGTATTTAAACGAGGTTAATTTAAGGAGCTGAATGCCCTTGTTTACTATATCCGATTACCTGAAGTACAGACGGACTAGTCTTTCCCAACATATTCCCCAAGGCCAACAAGCTCTATACGGGCCATAGGAGAGGCATCACCCAAGCGATTCCCCATTTTCAAGATGCGAGTATAGCCGCCGGGGCGTTCTGCCATGGCAGGCCCGATGGTATTGAACAGATTGCTCACTGCATCATCATCACGCAACCGGGCATATGCCAAACGGCGATTTGCAACGCTGTCAACTTTACTCAGCGTAATCAGTGGTTCCGCAAACATGCGTAATTCTTTTGCTTTGAACACCCCTGTGCTGATTGCATTGTGCTTAAAAAGTGCAATAGCCAAACTTTTCATGGTGGCTTTACGGTGCGATGTTGAGCGCCCCAGCCTACGTCCTGCTTTACGATGCCGCATGATTATTCTTCCTCTTGGCCGTCAATTTCTACGGCTTCTTCTTCATCTGTAGTAATGTTGTTTTCGCCATCCCAACCATCGCCATCTTCGCCACCTTCATCGCCTTCATTTTCGTCGATTTCCGTATCTATGTTTTTTGATATGGGCCTGGCAGGTTCCGGCAGGGGTATGGAAAATTTCATACCGAAATTCAAGCCCATGGTTTCCAGCAAAGCCTTGATTTCATCGAGCGACTTTTTACCAAAGTTGTGAAATTGCAACATTTCACTTTCTTCCCGAACCACAAGTTCGCCTACTGTACGTACCTCGGCAGCTTTAAGACAATTTGCAGCTCGTACGCTTAATTCCAAATCTTCTACTGGCTTTGACAATAAGGTAAGTAATTCAGGGTCATGAAATTGTCCGGAAGTGCTTCCATCATCCAATTGATCTTGCTTGACAAAAATTTTGAAATGCTCAATCAACAATGTGGCTGCTTCTTCCAGCGCCTTTTCCGGTGAAATTGAACCATTCGTCCAAATTTCAAGTATCAAGCGGTCATAATCGATGGATTGACCAACCCGCGCATCTTCTACCAGGAAATTGACCTTTTGCACCGGAGAAAAATTGGCATCAAGATAGATGGTTCCCAGCGGTGCGTGTTGCAGTTCAAAATGTTCTGCCGTCAAAAATCCACGATTCCGTGCAACTTTAATTTCCATTTGAATATCGGTTGTCTTGGATGTAGAATGGAAAATTACATGGTCTGCATTAAATACATCGATCGCCTGATCTTTGAAAAGGTCTGCCGTTGTGACTACCCCTTCACCTTTGTAATGAAACGTAAAGATATGGGATTCTGCATCATTGAGGCGAATGTTACATTTTTTCAGATTCAATACTACATCGGTTACATCTTCTTTTACTCCGGGTATGGCGGAGAATTCATGTTGGATGTTCTCAAACCGAATTGCCGTAATTGCCGTGCCTTCAAGCGAAGCCAATAAAACACGGCGCAGAGAGTTGCCTATGGTAGTTCCATAGCCTCTCTCAAAGGGTTCAACCAAAATGCGCGAATATCCGTCATTCGCTCCCTCATCAATTTTCACAAACTGAGGTATCATAAATTCATTTGAAATCATCTATCCACGCCTTTCAAGACTCGGGCCCAAGCGACGTCCGCTTCAACACTGGGAAATGGATGTGAAGTCGGCCAATGAACCGACGAGCAGCAGCAGTCAGCAATTACCAGCTAGACGCGGCGACGCTTGCGGGGCCGACATCCATTATGCGGAATCGGAGTCACATCACGAATCAAAGACACATTCAAGCCAGTAGCCTGGATGGCACGAATGGCGGATTCCCGCCCAGCACCAGGACCATTAACATGCACTTTTACTTCGCGCATGCCCATGTCTAATGCTTTTCGACTGCACTGTTCTGCAGCCAACTGGGCGGCAAATGCGGTGCTTTTACGTGAACCGGACAACCCGACTTGTCCAGCACTGGACCAAGACACAACATTGCCTTGTAAATCCGTAATGGAGATTATGGTGTTGTTAAAGGTCGCCTGTATATGGGCAACGCCAGAAGTCACATTCAAAAGGACGCGGCGTTTTTTTCCCTTGGTACTCTTTGCTGATTTGCGCTTTTCCTTGGCCACGAATGCATGCCTCCTTATTTCTTCTTGACTGCTGTACGCCTCGGGCCCTTACGGGTCCTGGCGTTGGTGCTGGTACGCTGTCCACGAACCGGTAAACCGCGTTTATGTCGGATACCCCGATAACAATTAATTTCCATTAGCCGTTTAATATTGGCAGTGACCTCACGTCGGAGATCACCTTCAACTTTTAAATCAGCTTGAATTGCAGCAGATAATTGACTCACTTGTTCTTCAGTTAAGTCTCGTACCCGTGTATTAGGATCAATTCCGATCTTATTTAATAACTTACGTGCGCTACTCGCACCAATTCCATAAATATACTGCAAACCGACTTCTACCCGTTTGTCACGAGGCAGGTCAACGCCGACTATACGTGCCATGTGGCTATTCTCCTACTGGTTATCCCTGACGTTGCTTGTGCTTGGGATTCTCACAAATAACCCGCACATATCCATGTCGCCGGATGATTTTGCACTTTTCACACATCTTTTTTACTGAACTGCGGACTTTCATTTTAGGCTCCACTTTATCAAAATCATATCGATTTATAGTACAGACTGGACATAGTACCCTTGATTCAATCAGGCAGCTTCTTCCTGAAGGGTGCCCCAAGAGCAAAAATCGGTCAAGGAAAGTATCTCTCCACCATCCGGTCGTACCACAATGCTGTGTTCAAAATGTACACTGGGCTTGCCATCCAAGGTTACTGCGGTCCATCCATCGCGTAGTACTTTAACCTTGTGGGTACCCATGTTTACCATTGGTTCAATTGCCAGAACCATACCTTCCCGGAGTAATGCACCTCGCTCACCCGTATCAAAATTTAATACTTGCGGGTCTTCATGCATTGCTGTACCTATACCGTGCCCCACAAACTCCTTCACCACACCATAGGACTCTTTTTTACATGTTTGTTCAATGGCTATGCCGATATCTTGCAAAAAATTGCCTGCACGGGCAGCACGAATCGCACGAGATAATGCCAAATTTGTCGTATTCAATAGGCGCTGACGCTCGGGGTCTGTTGTTCCACACTGAACGGACCAAGCAGCATCACCATAATAACCTTTATATAAAACACCAATATCAATACTTACAATGTCGCCATTGACCAACTTGCGCACACCGGGAATGCCATGCACAACTTCTTGTTCAACAGAAATACATGTTGCCGCCGGGTAGCCACGATAGCCTTTGAATGATGGAATACCACCTTTTGACAATATTACCCGTTCGGCTTCGTTGTCGAGCTCCCGAGTGGTAATACCTGGTGTTATCATTCCAGCCAAATGTTCGTGAACCAAAGCAACAATTTGATTGGCTTCACGTAAAAAATTAATTTCACGTTCACTTCTAATGGCTATCATAATGTTGCGTGGCCAACCTCTACCGGGACAGTTACCAAGTGTAGCTGTGTTAGTTCAAATTAACGGTGTGCATGAAAAATCATTACCAATCACATGCCAAAGAATAACTTCAAGACGGAGTCCTGTTTTCCAAGGAATGTCACAATAGTGGTAATCAGGAAATTCTTAATTATACAAAATTGAAACAAGACAAGTCCAGTTTCAATATATTTTAATATATAAAACAGTTCTAACTACATTAATCTAAGTGTTTACAATTAAATATCCTGTATCGGATAAGTA
>Ga0334884_1003115_pt1 | contig 19457 bp, 19 predicted proteins | sample GraSluR1_MG_7_FD_207215 | JGI IMG/M metagenome (GOLD analysis project Ga0334884, IMG submission 207215) | Sludge microbial communities from methane-producing bioreactor in Wageningen University, Netherlands - Granular Sludge_12_05 R1 | ecosystem: Engineered > Bioreactor > Anaerobic >...
CCGCCCAAAAACCCCACAAAAAAATCCCCTCCTTTCCCCCGCAAGCGGGGGAAAGGAGGCAGGGGGATAGGGGGTATCATTTTATTTTTAGAACGACCCACTTGACACAAAACCTTATTTACGGATTAATTTCTTAAAATTCATAAGCCGACTCCGAAATAAATCGTCAGGCGACTACTTGACTAAGGACTGCAAACTACCATGAGCCAAACCATCCTTGTTGTAGATGATGAAATGCAAATTGTGCGCGTGCTGCGCGGCTATCTGGAGCAGGCGGGCTATCGCGTGGTCACGGCCTACAACGGTGAGGAAGCCCTCTACACCGCCCGGCAGGAGCACCCCGACCTGGTCATCCTCGACCTGCAGATGCCCAAGATGGACGGCCTGGAGTTCACCCGCCGCATCCGCGCCGAACGCCCGGAGCTGGCGATTCTCATGCTCACGGCGCGCGTTGAGGAACTGGATCGCATCGTAGGGCTGGAGCTGGGCGCGGATGATTACGTCACCAAGCCCTTCAGCCCGCGCGAGGTGGTGGCGCGCGTGAAGGCGGTGCTGCGCCGGGGACAGGCGCCGCCCGCTTCCGCCGTGCTGCGCGTGGGCGCGTTGACGCTTGACCGCGACCGCCGCGAGGTGACGCTGCGCGATGCGCCCGTGGAGCTCACCCCCACCGAGTTCGAGCTGCTGGCGACGCTCATGGCCGCGCCGGGGCGCGTGTTCTCGCGGGCGGCCCTGCTCGAAGCCGCGCAGGGCGTCGCCTTCGAAGCCTACGAGCGCACCGTGGATGCCCACATCAAGAACCTGCGCCGCAAACTCGAAGCCGCTCCGGCGGAGCCGCAGTATATCGTGACGGTACGTGGCGCGGGCTACCGCCTGGAGGATCCCGAAACGCCATGAGCCTCTATCGAAAGGGCGTGCTGGCCTTTGCGCTGGTGATTCTCATCGCCGTAGCGACGGTGCTGCTGCTGGTGAGCCGCCAGACCGAAAACGAGTTCCGGCAGTACGCGCTGCTCTACAGCGGACGCGCGCAAAACATCGGCGCGGGCCTAGCAGCGTATTACCAGACTCACGGCTCATGGGAGGGCGTGCAGGCGGCGTTGCCCACGCTCGCGCCGGTCGCCGGAGGGCCGCAGGGCCAGGGCGGGCGCGGCGCGGGGCGCGGCAGCGGGCAGTCGGGCGAGCCGGGCGCAGCGGATTTCTGGGATTTCCGTGTGGCTGACGCCGCCGGGCGCATTGTAGCGCACCTGGAGGGGCCACCCGAGGGCGCGCTGAGCCGCGCAGAATTGGCGCGGGCGCTTCCCATTAGTGTGGACGGGGAAACCGTAGGCTACCTGCTCCCCGACGCGGTCGTAGCGCGTAATGTGCCGCTGGGCGGCCCGGAGCAGCAATACCTGAATCAGGTGCGCGCCGCGCTATGGACGGGCGCGGGTGTGGCCTTCGTGGCCGCGCTGTTGGTGGGTGGCCTTCTGATGCGGGGCATCGTCGCGCCGGTGCAGCGGCTCACCCGCGCTGCCGAGCGCATCGCGCAGGGCGATCTGGACGTGCGCGCCGCCGTCGCCGCCCGCGACGAGATCGGCCAGCTGGGCCGCGCCTTCAACACGATGGCCGCGAGCCTGTCCCACGCGCAGACGGCCCGCCGTGCGCAGACCGCCGACATCGCCCACGAGCTCCGCAATCCCCTGGCGGTGCTGCGCGGCACGCTGGAAGCCATCAGCGATGGCGTCTATGCGCCCACGCCGGAGAACCTCGATCCCGCGCTGGCACAGGTGCAAACCCTCACGCGCCTGGTCGAAGACCTGCGGGTGCTGGCATTGGCGGATGCAGGCGAGCTGCGTTTGGAACGTCAACCGCTGGCTCTAGCCCTGCTGCTTTCGCGTGTGGTGGAAGCCCATCGTGTAGCGTTGGAAGCGCAAGGGCTGACGCTTACCTGTGTGTTGCCCGCGTCGCTGCCAGAAGTGGTGGGTGATACCGACCGGTTGGCGCAAGTGGTGGGTAATCTCCTGGCGAATGCGGCCCAGCACGTCCCGGCGGGGGGCGCAGTGCGGCTGAGCGCCCGCGCCGACCAACGCGGCGTACTGGTGCAAGTCGCTGATAACGGGCCGGGCGTATCGGAAGCCGAGCTGCCCCGCCTCTTCGAGCGCTTCTGGCGCAGTGATCCCGCGCGCAGCCGCGATACCGGCGGCTCTGGCCTGGGTCTGGCGATTGCGCGCCGTATCATCGAGGCGCACGATGGGCGCATCTGGGCCGCGCCTACACCTGGCGGGGGACTGACGGTGGCGTTTTGGTTGCCGGCGCGCTGATTTTGGATTTACGATTTTAGATTTTGGATCTTCAGCTTCCTGCCCTGTTCTCCCCATCCCAATTCCACACAGCTTTCACCGTTTCTTCATCCAGCCTTCACACAACGCTGTTATGATAGAGCCAAGTTTACAAAACGGAGGTGTTATCATGAAAGCGAAATTGAATTACCTGGTGGATGCGTTGATTGCCCTGGCCTTTTTGATCTCGGCGGGCACAGGGGTTTTGTTCCTGATCCTGGGATCGGGCGGGTATCAGGGCGGCGCTAATACCGCGTTTGGGGGCACCTTCCTGGGACTGAGTCGCTGGGTGTGGAGCGATCTGCACACCTGGGCCAGCCTGATTATGATTGCTGGCGTGCTGCTCCATGTCGTGCTGCACTGGAAGTGGCTTGTTTGTGTGACCAAGCAGGTCTTCACCAAACCGCAGCCCCGCATCGCGCGCGAAGAGAGCTGCCCGGCGTGAGGAGCAGTTTGTAGAGAGCCGTTCGTAGAGAGCAGTGAACAGTCACGGTGCGCTACGCCCAAACTGCTCACTACTCACCAATTACTATTTTCACAGGAGGTTTGAAATGATGTCGAAGATTACAGTGGCGTTGGTAGGTATTCTGGCAGTGGCCCTGGTGGCAGGGATGGGGGACATCCTCTTGCGGCCGGAGAGCGCGATAGCGCACGGCGGCGGCGGGGATCGGACTTCGCGGACGGCGGAACGCGCCCTCGAACGCGGCGGTGGCAATGGCTTCGGGCAGGCCGTGGCGGAAGCCGCGCGTAGCGGTGGCGGGCAGGGGCGAAACGCGGCTGTCCTCGAAGCGGTGCGCGGCGGCGGACGTGGACAGGAGAATGTGACGGGCGAAGCGCTGGGGCGCAACGCCAACACCCCCATCGAGCATGAGGTGGGCGTGCTGGAGACCGTGCGGGGCGTGGTCATCGTCAGCGATAGCGAGATTCTGGTGCGCTCCAGTGATGGCAGCGAGGTGCTGGTGGGCTTGGGGCAAGCCTGGTACCGCGAGCAGGCTGGTTTCAGCATCGCGGTGGGCGATGAGGTAAACGTGATTGGTTTCCACGAGGACGGCGAGTTCAAGGGCGTAACCGTCGAGAACGTGACCAGCGGCACCGCCATCACCCTGCGCGACGCGACCGGCCGTCCCGCGTGGGCCGGGCAAGGCAACCGGCGCAATAGCCAACCATAGAGCAGAGAAAGTTTCGCGGACGAGCAACGTCACAAGCCCATCTTTTTGCCTTAGCTCCCTGCTGCTCCACGTCTGTGTGGAGTAGCAGGGAGCTAATTTTGTGTGTTGTGCTCGCGGATACTGGGGCTGTGCGAGGTTTATTCCAGAATATGCCAGGGCAAGCGCCCGGTGTAGAGTTCCAGCCTCCGCGCCTGACGATGCTGCGCGCCGCAGTTGGCACAGGTCAGGTAAAGGTCCCACTCAGCGTCATAGCCCGTCCCACCTCCAATCGCGCCGCTGAGGTAGAGCGCGCTTTCGTCGCACTTGAGGCAGCGGCAATGCTCGCGCAGATAGATACGCCGGGTGTTGCTGGTGGGCGTGAAGCCATCCTTGTCATTGGCGTAGACGCCGCGCAGGCCGTGACCGTCCGGCGCGATCTCCCCCACCGGCGGCGAGAGTGGACGCAAGAGCGCCACGATTTCACTGTGCTCATAAGAGAGTGCGAAGTGCAGCGGCGTCCAACCCGCAACCGCCCCTGCGTGAGCCGCGCCGCCGGGTCGGCGCCGACCTTCAAAAGCGCGCTGACGATAGCGGGATTGGCCTGTCGCGCAGCTTGATGCAGCGGCGTATCCCCTTTTTGTCCGTTGCACGCGTTTATGGCTGCGCCGCGCGCTGCCAAGGCGCGCACCACCCCAGGTATCCACCCTGCGCAGCCAGATGTAGCGGCGTGTAGCCTTTGACGCCCTCGCGCCCTACCCGCGCCTCCACTTCTGCGCCGTGCTCCAGCAACAAGAGCGCCACTTCTGGATGTTGGGGCAGGCCGCGGCTCAACAGGGTCTCGCCGCTGCGAGTCACCACGTTGATTTCACCGCCGGCGGCGCACCATGCTTGCAGCAGCTCCAGCGCGCCGCTGCCCGCCGCCGCGTGCAAAGGTGTGTAGCCGAATTTGTCCACGTGCAACATATCCGCGCCGTGCTCGCGCAAGAACTGCGCAAAGTCCCAGTGCTTGTAATTGAGCGCCACGCCAGCGCGCCGCTGGCGCCCACCGCGATCAGCATCAGCTCCACCGAGGCCCAGCGTTGACCGCGCGTGGGCCAGGGCGAGGTGAGCGCCAACCACAAGATCGCCAGCCACACGGCGCTGCCTTCCCGCACGAAGGTCTCCACGACAAAGCCGAGCGTCAGCACACGTCGTCCTCCAGGAAGAGCTGGACGATATGCGCGCCCAACTCGACCCCCTCGCCGCCCAGATCATGCAGCAGATTGCCAGCATCACCGCCCGACGCGACAAACTCACCGATGGCTACCTGGCCGAACTCATCCCCGATGCCGAGTACCGCTTCCGGTACGTCGCTCTCGATGATAAAATCGCTTCTCTGCGCAAGCAACTCCGACAAAACAGCTTTGACTTTGAGCGTATTATCGAAAACGCGCTGGGGATGTTACGCGAAGTGGCCGATTCCGAACTCAAAACACAAAAGCGCATCCTGGGCACCCTCATCAAGCGTCTTGAAACGGCAGATGGTCACCTCACCAAAATCGAACCCCGTGAATGGGCGCGCCCTATCTGAAACCAGCGTGGTATTGGACTTAAACCCTCTTTGAGGCACACAGCATGCAGGCAAGAACGTGAAATGAAAGCGGCTCCCTGATGGGGCCGCTTTTGCGTTGTGCTCAGGCAGTACGCTTAGGCCGTTCCAAGCATTAAAATCATCGCAGTGGAAGCAAATCGGCTGCCTTTTGCGCCACCGGCTCAAAGCGAGCTCCTTCCAAAATGCAAATATGTATTCGGGCAAGGCCATCCTCGGCAGGCCCACCCTGGTCAAAACGCTCATGCCCACTTAGAGCCACGGCACGCACGGGGAGCAAGTCGCCCCTTGACGGCTCCAACGTATCCAGCACCGTTGAAACGGTCTTTGAACCGCTCCCCCCACCCTTAACCATGCCGCTACCGCTGCTCTCAACAAGTCCTTCTTCACTAATTGTCTTTGCTCGTATTCGTCATCTCTTCTGGCTCCCCCCTCATCGGCCTCATGTCTATCCTTTCCCCAAAACTAAAACGCCCCAGCACTAAGGGGGCGATAGTTGTGCCAGCAAACCACGGTGAATAGTTTGTAGCGTTTCCAACGTGTATACATGGCCTAACGTATGGATAAATGCTGGCGGGTTCGGGGTGAGCGCCCACACTTGCCGTACCAGAGGGCCGATCGGATCCGCGCCGGATGCGCCGCGCGCTTCCGCGTATGAGCCATGGAAAGCAAAGTACGCCTGGTTCAGACGGCGCATTTGATACCCTTGCGCTACAAAACTGCGACGTTGCGCTTCCATGTAGGCTTCTGCTGCTGCCACTTGCCCTTCAGCCAGCAGCTGATCTACCTTTTGTCGGGTGCGGTACATCTCCTCGCGGAAGTTGAAGTGCGGTGTGACAGTGTCCTGACGGGCGGTGGCAGTGAACGGCTGGGGAAGCGATTTTTCATAGCTGAACAGGGGGGCGTAAACACGCAGATAGGTTTCCTGTCCGGCCCAATTGCCGATAAGCGAGGCGATGGTTTCGTTAAGGGTACGCGTCTCTTGTGAGGCATCGTACTTACGGCCCAACGGATACAGGAGCATGTAGTGGTGTGCCCACTCGTGCGCCTTCACATCCAATATCCATTCTAACCAGCTGCTCTCTTGTAACATCGCCGGATATGCAGCCAGCCCGCCAATGCGGGTGATGTAGACCGAGCGTTCAGGTAGCGCGGTCTCGATTTGTTGCTCTAGCGCGACCTGGTCGCCGGTGGTGAGGGTCGGGAGTAATGCCAGTGTATACACGTTCTCAATGCGTTCACGAGGGGAGAGGATCATCATTTGGGGGAGTGGTGTGAATGTGCCACTGAGGGGAGGGAATAACTGCCCCAACCAGCCGAAACCCGCATCGCTCAGTGTTATGGCGATTTGCTCACCAAGAATGGCTTCAGCCAGTGGAGCGCTTTGTTTTAAGATTGCCCGTGTCTGGGCCAGCGACTCGGCCTGGGCTGCGATGACGTGTTCTGGATCGTGGATAGTGGGGTCGGTGTAAATGCGGTTGATCTCGGCGGTGAGTTGCTGCGCGGTAGCTACATCATCCAGATAGGTCAATACGAAGCGTGCGCGGCTGGTATCATCCATGAACCGCTGCGGGGCCAGCAGTCCGTAAGCTACCTTGCGGGCTATCGCTTCCACTTCCCAGGCGTAAAAATTGAACTGCGCATCCCCGCTTAGCATGAGCGTGATCCGTTTATCGTCAAGGCGTGGGCTGGTAGCGCCGGCCAACAGGAAGAGGAGGGCCAACATCCACAAGCCTATATCCGCAACGCGGGTGAAGCAAGTTTTCTCTGAGTGATGCATGCTTGGAGTGTAGCCCTGATTGCTCAAAGTGCAAGATTGCAGGCCACGAGATGGCGAAAATCTTCCGGTTGTCTTTTTTACTCTTTTGACTATACTGTTTGCGGTAGATCGCTATGTGGTACATGTATGTTTTGCGCTGTGCGGACGATTCGCTCTACACCGGTATCACCACTGATCCGGCGCGGCGGTTGCTCGAACATCAGGCTGGGCGGGGCGCACGCTATACGCGTACGCATTTACCGGTGACACTCACAGCGCTCTGGGTATATCCTGATCGCTCGGCAGCGGCCCGTGCTGAAGCGCGCTTCAAGCGCCTCTCGCGTGCGGCCAAGCTTATCTGCTTGGCGAGCCGAGAGCCGTACGCGGATGGGCCACGAGAAGAAATCGCATTGAAAGGTACATCATGACAGCCATTCTCGAAGTCAAGGATTTGCATAAAACGTATCGTAAGGCCCGCCGGCCTGCGGTGGACGCCCTTACTTTTGCAGTAGAGGCGGGCGCGATTTACGCTTTCGTTGGGCCGAACGGGGCCGGGAAGACTACAACTATTCGTATCCTTACCACCTTGTTGCGCTTCGATCGGGGCGATGTGCGGGTGGGTGGGTATCGCGTGGATACGCAACCCCGCGATGTGCGTCGTATTCTAGGTTATATCCCTGACGAGTTCGGTCTGTACGATGAAATGGGGGTGGCCGAATACCTGGAGTTTTTCGCTGATTGTTATAAAATCGCGCCGGAAAAACAGCGAAGCATGGTAGCGGATTTGTTGGATCTGGTGGGGTTGGCGCACCGGCGAGACGATGATGTGCGCACCCTCTCGCGGGGGATGCGCCAGCGGTTGGGCGTGGCGCGTGCGCTGGTACACGATCCGCAGTTGATTATCGCTGATGAGCCGGCTGCCGGGTTGGATCCGCGCGCGCGTGTTGATTTGCGGGACATTCTGCGCGCGTTGCAGGAGATGGGCAAGACGATCTTCCTCTCGTCGCATGTTCTGCGCGAGTTGGATGAGGTCGCCACCCATATCGGTATTGTTGAGGAGGGGCGACTGGTTGCCTCCGGCCCGCTGGAACAGATTCGTGCCCAATTGCGCCCGCACCAGCGCGTGCGGATTGCTTTCCTGGGTGCGCATGGGGCCGCGCACGCCTGGCTCGAGGCACGGCCAGAAGTGCAAACGGTTGAATCTGTCACTGAAGGTAACGGCAATGGTAATGGGGGTGGGCTGCTGGTAACGCTGACGGGGGACCGGCAGACGCTCGTTGCTCTATTGGCGGAGCTGGTAAGCGCGGGCTTTCCGGTGCTTGCTTTCACTGAGGAGCGTGAGACGCTGGAAAGTATGTTCCTCAATCTCACGCAGGGGATTGTTTCATAGATTGGCCCTACGGTTGTAGCGGTGCCTTTAGGCGTTCCAGTGTGGAGTAGAAAGCGGCTAAAGCCCTCACTACCGACCCATTTTGACCCTTGAATAGCCACGTGGCTTAACGAAAAGCGCAAGTTAGTAACAGGTAGGTTGCCGGTGGATGTAGCCTTGTATGTGCATATTCCCTTTTGTCGGCAACGGTGCGCGTATTGCGATTTCAATACTCATGTCGGGTTGGAGTCGTTGTATGTGGATTATGAGCGTGCTCTGACGCAAAATCTAGCCCGGTTGGCGACGCGCTATCGTGAGGCGAGCATTCGCACGGTCTACTTCGGCGGTGGTACGCCCTCACTGCTGCCTCCGGCATTGTTTTCCCGTTTTTTTACGTCCCTTGCTCGTTACTTCACGCTCGCCGAAGATGCCGAAATTACTTTAGAAGCGAATCCCGGTACGGTGGATGTGGCGAATTTGCAGCAGTTGCGCCGTATAGGCGTCAACCGGTTGAGCCTGGGAGTGCAGACAACCTTTGCCGAAGAACTTGCCTTGTTGGGACGGATTCACACTTGGGATGAGGCCTGTGCTGCGGTGTTAGCGGCGCGTCAGGCAGGTTTCGATAACCTTAGCCTTGATTTGATCTATGGGTTACCGGGACAGTCGTTAGCGCGTTGGGCGGCTACTCTGGAACGGGTGCTTGAACTGGCGCCAGAGCACCTTTCACTTTACGCTCTCACGCTCGAAGCGGCAACGCCGCTGGCGCAGGCTGTCGCGATGGGTGAATTGCCCACACCTGATCCTGATGCGGCTGCTGAGATGTACGACCTTGCTGCGGAGCACTTGTTGGCGGCGGGCTTCTGGCAGTATGAGATTTCCAACTGGGCGCGGGGCGTGGTTGCGCCGGATGCGCTCTGGCAACTCCCCCCCGATGGGCGCACTGAGGCTATTAGCCCGTGGGTGGGACGGCACAACCTGGTTTATTGGCGTAACGAGCCGTGGTTGGGGGTGGGAGCGGGGGCGCATTCCTGGTACCGGCAGCGGCGCTGGGTGAATTTACCCAATCCTTCCGCCTACATCGCGGCATTGCGAGCACGTCACACCCCGCGCATGGAGACGGAGGTCATTTCTGGTGCGCTGGAACGGGGCGAGACCATGATGATGGGGTTGCGATTGGCTGAAGGGGTGAGCGCGGCGCGGTTTCAGGCACGCTTCGGCGTTACGCTGGAAGATGTGTATGGTGAAACTTTACGGCGCTTGGTAGCCTTGGGACTGTTGATTTGTGATGGGGGGCGTGTTCGCTTAACGCCCCGCGCGCGGCTTGTTGGTAATCAGGTGTTTGGTGAATTTTTGCCGGATGGATAGCGGTAAAGAATATGCCGGAGGCATACTTTCCCTGAGCCTAACGCAGGGTGCGCATTTTCAATTGTTGCCCGTGCGTTTTTTGACTTTGACTTTCGGCTATTTTCATTTACAATACTCTTCCGTGCGTAAGCATAAGTAGCCATTCCACAATTTGAGCTTGTTTGGTGCGTGAGACGCGATTCTTTGCTAGTGTTTTCCGCATCATACATCATTTTTCACGCATCACATTTCACGAGAAGGACCTTTTGGAGGAAGGAGTTTTAATGAAAGAGTACACCACACAGCAATTGCGAAATATCGCCCTGATCGGTCATGGTAGCTCCGGCAAGACAACTCTGGTAGAGGCCCTGCTCTTCTTGGGCGGGGCACTCAATCGGCGTGGTAAAGTTGAAGAGGGCAACACCGTGACGGATTTCGATGATGAGGAAATCCGGCGGCATATTTCGTTGAGCTTGGCCCTGGCTCCTGTCGAGTGGCAGGGCTACAAGATCAATTTGTTGGACACGCCCGGTTACACGGATTTCGCCGGTGAAGTAAAGAGTGCCTTGCGCGCGGCGGATGCTGCGTTGCTAGTGCTCGATGCAGCCGCCGGCGTGGAGGTAGGCTCTGAACTTACTTGGGGCTATGCTGAAGAAGAGTCGCTCCCTCGTCTGGTTCTAATCAACAAGATGGATCGGGAAAACGCCAATTTTGAACAGACCCTCAAGGGTTTGGAAACCACCTTCCCCGGTGTAGATTTCCTGCCACTGATGTTGCCGATTGGCGCACAGGCCTCGTTCAGCGGTGTGGTGGATGTGCTGGGGCAGAAGGCTTACATGGGGGAGAAAGCCACGGCAGCTGCGATACCAGGCGATTTAGCCGGGCAGGCTGAAGAAATTTACACACGCATCGTTGAGGCGGCAGCTGAAGGCGATGATGAGCTAATGATGAAGTATTTTGATGAAGGCGCGTTAACGCCGGAAGAGATTGCGCGTGGGTTACGCCAGGTGGTGCAGAAGGGTACCTTTGTGCCGGTAATGGTGGCTTCGGGCGGCAATCTGGTGGGCGCGCGCACGCTGTTGGATATACTGGTGCAGGTTGCGCCTTCACCTGATATTCATCCCTTCCAGGCGGAAGGGCCGCAAGGTGAAGAAGACCTGGCTGTGAGCGATATAGGGCCGTTGGCTTTGTTGGTTTTTAAGACGACGGCAGACCCCTTTGTGGGCAAACTGACATATTTCCGCGTGTGTAGCGGTATTGCGGAATCCGGTTCAACCGTATACAATAGTCGCGCGCAGCAGGAAGAGCGGTTGGGACAGCTCTATGTGGTGCGCGGCAAGGAACAAACGAACAGTGATCGCTTCCACGCGGGTGATTTGGGTGTGGTTGCCAAGATGAGTGTAGCTTTGACCGGTGACACGCTTTCTACCAAAGATCGCAAGTACACCATCCGTGGGCCGATCTTCCCCGATCCGCTTTACAGCGTAGCTGTGTATCCTAAGACCAAGGGCGATACGGCGAAGATGGGTTCGACGTTGACCCGGATGTGTGAGGAAGATCCCACGCTGCATTGGAATCCTGAGCATGTGACACGCGAGACCTTGTTGTGGGGGATGGGCGACGCGCACATTGATACGGCCATTCGCCGTATGGAGAAGCGTTTTGGGGTCCATCTCGAGGTACGCACACCCAAGGTTCCTTACAAGGAAACCGTTACTGCAACAACCTCGGCACAGTATCGTCACAAGAAGCAGTCCGGTGGTGCGGGGCAATTCGCCGAAGTTCACCTGCGCTTGGAGCCGCTGCCCCGTGATACAGGCTTCGAGTATGTCTGGGAAGTCTTCGGTGGGCGGATTTCTTCGTCCTTCATGCCCTCTATTGAAAAGGGTGTCAAGAGCGTGCTGGAGCAGGGGGTGTTGGCGGGTTATCCGATTGTGGATGTGAAGGTGGCCGTGTACGACGGTAAAGAGCATCCGGTAGACTCCAAAGACATTGCGTTCCAGATTGCTGGGCGTGAGGGCTTCAAGACGGCGTTCCGTGATGCTAAGCCGGTACTGTTGGAACCGATGCACATCTTCACTATTAGCGTGCCGGAAGAGTTTACCGGTGATGTGATGTCGGACCTCAACACGCGTCGTGCGCGCGTGCAGGGTATGGATCAGCAGGGCAATAAGTCTATCGTGACGGCGCTCGCGCCGTTGGCGGAGATGCAGCAGTATGCTACTAACCTGCGGGCGATCACGCAAGGGCGCGGCATCTACCGGATGGAGTATTCACACTACGATCCCGTACCGGCGCACATGGCACAACAGATCATCGCTCAGATGAAGGTTGAGCAGGAAACCGAGTAAGCACGTCGGAATGTTGGTAAGTTGCACGGGCCGGAGATACCTCCGGCCCGTGCTTTGTTTGGCCTGTGGGTGGGCTGTGCTATACTAGATGTGAAATATGAGCCGTGACAGGAGCTATTTATGCGTAAAGTTCGTCTGCTGTTATGTGTGCTGTTGTGCGGTGTGATTTTGGGTGGTTGTGGGACGCCTACTCCTGCACCCATCGTGCCGTTGCCGTTGCCGTCGCCGTCCTCTACAGTTGTTGTGACGCCGACGCTGGAGGTTACGCCAGCCCCGCCAGAGCCGTTGTGGCGCTCCGGCTGGTGGGACGAAGCGATCTTCTACGAGGTTTTTATCCGCAGCTTCTACGACTCCACTGGTGACGGTATCGGCGACTTGCAGGGATTGATCGCCAAACTCGATTATCTGAATGATGGCGATCCGACCACCGATACCGACTTGGGGGTGACGGCGTTGTGGTTGATGCCGGTGATGGAATCCCCCAGCTACCACGGTTATGATGCGGTGGACTATTACGCCATTGCCCGGGATTATGGCAGCAATGAAGATTTTCAGGTGCTTATCGAGGAAGCTCACCAGCGCGGCATCCGGGTTATCATTGATTTGGTAATCAATCACACGTCTTCCGCGCATCCGTGGTTTATCAATAGCAGCACCGGGCCGAATGCGGAGAAGCGAGATTGGTATGTGTGGAGCGAAGCGCAACCGCCAGGTTATACCGGCAGCTGGGGCCAGCAAGTCTGGTATGAGCGTAGCGGGAGCTGGTATTATGCCGTATTCTGGTCGGAAATGCCCGATTTGAACTACGAAAATCCGGCGGTGACTGAGGAAATGTTCCATATCGCGCGCTTCTGGTTGGAAGAGATGCGCGCTGATGGATTCCGATTGGATGCGGTACGCTATCTCATCGAGACTGATTTGGACACGCGCCGCCCGGTGATGGCCTCCAGCGCCCCAAGCATGGCCTGGCTGCGGGATTTCCGCGAATACTATGCCGGTTTGTCACCGGACGCCATGACGGTAGGGGAGGTGTGGGCTGATACTGGCGAGGTGGCGCGTTACATCAATAGCGGGGCGTTGGATTTGGCGTTTGAGTTCAATCTGGCTACGGCGATTCTTGAATCGGTGATGCGCGGTTCGCCTGCCTCGCTCAATTCGATGTTGGAGCGGGTGTTGGTAGCGTATCCCAACGGCGGTTATGCTACCTTCTTGACCAATCACGATCAGAACCGGGTGATGAATCAGTTACTCCAAAATGAGGAGCGGGCACGTTTGGCAGCCGTTACTTACTTGACCTTGCCTGGCGTACCATTCATCTATTACGGCGAGGAGATTGGTATGGTGGGGGCCAAGCCTGACGAGCTCATCCGCACGCCCATGCAGTGGACAGCGGAGGAGTACGCGGGTTTCAGTCGCACGCGCCCGTGGCAGCCGGTCAATGAAGATTACCTTGAGGTCAATGTAGCTGCGCAGCAGGCCGATCTTGATTCATTATGGCACCTCTATCGCCGCTTGATAGGGATCCGGCACGCACATCCGGCATTACGTACCGGTGATTTCACCACGCTCAACAGCAACGACCGCCCTGTCTACGCTTACTTGCGGCAGACGGATGCAGATCGCGTGTTGGTGGTGTTGAACTTTGCGGCTCAACCGCGCGAGAATGTGCAGTTGGGGCTAGATGTGAGTGGGCTGCCTGCCGGGACGCATACCCTGCGCGATCTACTCACCGGCGAGACCTGGGGGACGCTAGAAGTAGATGCGCGTGGCGGGCTGATAATCCCGTGGGTTGCGGCGGTGCTGGAGCCGCGCCAGACGTTGATTTTACATCTGGAGTAGTATCTGTAGGCTATTCAAGGGTCAAACCGGGCTGGTAGTGGCGGCTGCAGCCGCTTTTTACACCACCAGAACGCCTAAAGGTGTCACTACAAACCATAGGTAGCAACTTGAGTTATTGTGCTGCCTGCTGCAACATCTTTAGCAGTGCGTGGCCTTCCGTGCCGATGGGTTGCAAGGCATTCGTGTCGCCAGATAGCAAGGCCTGCCCTAACCCTGAATCCCGGAATGTCTTAAAATCTTCCACAAAAGGATGCCCTACCTGGTGGTCATCTACAATTTGCCCATCTTGCATCAGTAGCACGCGATTGGTCTGCCGTGCCACTTTCAGGTCGTGGGTGACGATCACAAAAGTGGTGCATAGGTCTTGATTGAGCTGGCGCAGCAGGGCGATGATCTCCCCGCCGCTTTGCGAATCCAAATTGCCGGTGGGTTCATCCGCCAGTACCAGCGCCGGTTCATTTGCCAGCGCGCGTGCAATTGCTACGCGCTGGCGTTGGCCTCCAGAAAGCTGCGCTGGAAGGTGATGTAGGCGTCCGCCTAACCCTACCATTTCTAGCAAGTTGAGAGCGCGTTGACGTCGCGCACTGCGGCTGCGCCCTTGACCTTGCATTGGCACTTCTACGTTTTCCACTGCATCCAATGTGGGAATCAAGTTGTGTAATTGGAAAACAAATCCCACCTGGCGCGCGCGAAATTGATCTAAGTCTTGTATCTGCGAAAGTTCCTGCCCGTTGATGTGGACTTGTCCGCGCGTGGGCCGATCTAACGCCCCGAGCATATTCAAGAGCGTGGATTTGCCCGACCCGGAAGGCCCCATCACGGCAATGAACTCGCCGCGTGCAATCTGGGTGTTGACCCCGTCTAGGGCGCGAATTTCGTTGCCATTGCCGTATATTTTGGTCAGATCTACTGTTTTGATTAAAGGTGTTTTCGCCATGGTTGCTTTCTCCAGGTGAGGTCTGTTGTTACTCATACCGTAACGCTTCTACAGGCAGCAGACTTGCTGCGCGCCAGGCCGGATAGATGCCCCCGATTGCTCCTAGTAAGAGCGCGGTGCCGAGGGCCTGCGCTAACAATCCCGCTGAGAATTCGGCTTTGATGTAGCCAGCCGCGAGTGGATGCAGATTGAACAGTAGCGCGAACAGCACGCCCACTACACAGCCCGCTAGCCCTCCTAGCATACTGAGCAGCACTGATTCACGCAGGATTATCCCTAGCACGCGCCGCTTGCGCCAGCCCAGCGCCCGGAGCACGCCGATCTCACGGGTGCGTTCGAGGACACTCATCACCATCGTGTTAGTCATGCCTAGCCCGCCGACCAGCAGCGCCATCAACGAGATACCCCAAATAGCAGCATCCATCATCTGCAAGTCGCCGACGTTCTTGGCAAAATCGCTCACCAGCGAGACCGCTACTTCTGGGTGGCGCGATTCGATCAAAGCGGCAACAGCCTCTGCTTCGCGGGGATCATCCACCCACACGGCCAGGAAGCTCACTTTGCGCGGCTGCCCGAACAGGTTTTGGGCGTCGCGGAGGCTGATGACGCCACCGCCATCCTCGAACGGGACTCCCGTCTCGTAAATCCCTACAATCTTGTAGGAGCTATTGAAGATGCGGAGTGTTTGTCCGACTGAGCGCTCCAGGTTCTCTGCGGCTACGCGCCCGAGTAGGATTTGTCGGTTGCCGGTGAGCGGTTCTCCCTCAACGACGCGGAAGTTGCGGATCCCCAATCCACGCGGTTGGTAGCCGTACACGATGAAGAAGGGTAAATCGCCCACTATCGTGTATCCGGTGAGAAAGCCTTCGGCGGCGGTGACGCCGGGTAACAGCGCCATACGCCGGAGGATGCCTTCATCTATCTTGCTTAAATCAATCGAGGCGTTGGCCTCCATCCCTACCAGTTGCGCGCCCCCGCCGCCCACCATACCGGTGAATTGGGTTGCCAGTCCTGCGCCTAGCCCTCCTAACATCACAATCGCCATAATCGCCACGCCGATACTCACCATCGTTAGCGCCATGCGCGTGGGTTGGCGGAGCAAATCGCGCACGCCAGGGAGTCTGATCTGGCGGCGCAATTGCACTGTGCCGCCTTCATACCGCATCGCTTCTGCGGGTAACAATTGTGCTGCGCGCCAGGCCGGATAGAGTCCGCCAATGCCGCCTAGTCCCAGTGCCACCAGGAATCCTTGTAACAGGCGGCCGGGGTAGATGATTTGAGGGAACACCAGGCCTCCAAAGGGGAGGCTTTTGACCAACCACACGCATCCGATGCCTAGCCCGGCACCCACGAGGCCCCCACAGCAGCTCAACACCAGCGATTCGCTCATGATCATCCCTAGCACTTGACCGGGACGCCAGCCTATGGCGCGCAGTACGCCCAATTCGCGTGTCCGCTCGAAGACGCTCATCAACATCGTATTCATCACACCTACACCACCGATGATGATGGCGATGAGCGACACGGCCCAGGTGAAAGCGTCTACATACGCCAGCATTTCCTGTTGCTCTACGAAGTCCGCTGCCGTGGCCGTTACCAGATTGTCGTAGCGGGCCTCGATTCGCGCGCGCAAGGCAGCCAGGCTGTTCTCGTCACGCACTTGGATCAGGAAAGCGTTCACCTGACGGGGCTTCCCGCTGAGCAGCTGTGCGTCCTCAAGGGACACGACCGCTGCCCCATCCTCGAATGGCTGTCCGGTCTCGTAGATACCCACGATACGGTAGGTGGTCTCGTAGATGCGGAAGCTATCGCCAACCCGTTTTTCCAGATCCGCTGCGGCGGCGCGCCCCATCACTAAGGGCCGCCCGCCGCGCGCCGGACGCGCTGTATGCAACGCTTCCCCTTCAACAATGCGGAATTTCTCGATGGCAAATCCGTTCGGCTCGTAGCCGTACACGATGAAATACGGCATTCCCTCGGTTGCCCCGAAGGTGTAGACCATCCCGTTGACGGCGGTTACGCCGGACAGTCCGGCCAGCGTTGCGCCAACTTCCATATCTACGGAGCTAAAAGCGATATCCACCGCGTCGCGCTGGCTCACGGTCAAATCTGCGCCGCTGCCCAGCGCCCCATAGGAGATGAGGAAGCCTTCGGCCATGGCACCCAGCGCCACCACTGCCGCGACGCCGATGGCAATGCCGAAGGTGGTCAATAGGGTGCGCGTTTTGCGCCGGAAGAGGTTCTTGAAAATCATATGCTTGCCTTATTCGGTACTGATGTCCACAAACGCGGTCATGCCCCACCGCAGTGTGGAATCGAGAGCCTCAAGGGTGATAGTCACCGCGTAGTGAACGCTGCCGCTGCCGGGCGTCGCCATGGGCGCAATCTGTGTTACCCGCCCGGAGAATGTCCGTTCGGGGAAGGCATCGAAGGTTAGCGTGGCGGGTTGTTCCAGCGTCACGCGCGCAACATCTATCTCGTCAAGATCGGTAATTTCCACCTGCAATGTGGTGAGATCGCCCAATGTGAGTACCGGTTGTCCCGGGGCGGTCAGTTCTCCCATCCGGATATGGGTCAAGCCGACGATGCCAGCGAAAGGCGCGCGCACTGTTGTGCGCTCCAACGCGACTTCTGCCGCATCCACTGCGGCCTGGGCTTGTAGCACAGCTGCGCGCGCTACTGCGATTTGTTCGGGTGTTGCCCCGGCGCGCAACTGCGCCAGTTGGGCTTGCACAATCTCTTGTTGCGCGGTGGCCGCCCATACCGTGGCATTGGCGGCGCGCTCGCCTGCGCCTACGCCGGACTGGAGCGCGTTCAACTGCGCTTGTGCGGCTGTCAAGCCTTGATTGGTGGCGTGTAATGCTGCGCGCGCCTGCTCTTCGATCGTACCGAGCAGCGGGCATACCTCTTCTGTGCTGCCGTCTGGCAGGGCAATCTCGTAACACCGGAGCGTTTCGTGGTGCTGTTGTTGGGCGATCAGTTGCTCGGCTTGCACAGCAGCGACTTGTGCCTGTGCCGCGGCAATCTGTGCAGCTGGCGTGTTGCCGGTTAGTTGCGCGCGTTGGGCTGTCGCTTGCGCAATGCCCGCTTGCATCGCCTGCAGTTGCGCTTCGAGCACGCCGATAGCTTCGATCTGCGGGTCGGCTTCCAGTAGCGCTACTTGCGCTTCTGCAGCGGCCAATGCGGCCTTGGCCTGTTGTGCTGCCAGCCGGGCATCGGTATCATCCATGCGCGCCAGTACATCACCAGTCGCGACTTGATCGCCGGGCTGTACTGCCACCTCAAGCACCAGGCCGCCGCTTTGTGTGCTGACCGTGGCCCATACGGCGGGGACTACGCGGCCTGTCACTGAAATCATCGGAACGAAATCTGGCCCTATATCTGGCGGCGGTGGGATCTGGGGTTGTTTTGCGCAGGCCGCTAGTAGACCCAGCATGGTGAGTAGCAATAGTGTCAGGTGGATTTGGCGGGGGGCTTTGGTTTTCATAGCGCTTACTCCTTCGTTTGTGGAAGCGGTTTTAGGGCTTCGAGGATGAATTTGACGGCGTGCAACATGAGTGCGCGCCAATCTGTGGTCTCGCCAAAAAAAGCCTGGAGCTGTAGCACGCCTTCGTGCAGCGCCAAGATTTGCAACACAATTTCTTCGGGGTCTACAGGCCGGAATTCCCCGCACCTGATGCCTTCATGGATAAGGCTTGTGAGTATTTCCCGACTCGTCTGGTAATAACCTTCCACGATGCTGTGTACGGTCGGCTCGCGGAGCGCCCAGGCGAAAATTTCGTACATTACTGGATAGGATTCAGTGAAGGTGGCTGCGTGCGCAAGTAGCGCATCCGCCAGGGTGCAGAGTCGCGCCGCGACCGGGCCGTCTCCGGCAGTAATCTGTTCAATGGCCTGCATATAATCGTTGAAGATTTGTTCTACTAGCTGCACAATGAGCGCGTCTTTGCTCTCGAAGTAGAGATAGAGCGTGCCTTTGCTCAAGGCAGCCTCGAGAGCAATATCCTCCATGCGGGCGTGTCCCATGCCTGTGCGGGTGAAAACCGCAAGCGCCGCCTCTAAAATTTGACTCCGACGTTTTTCGCATAAGGCTGTTGAATGTGTCATAAGCACCTCTTATATTGGGGATTCTGTTGAAGAAACTGTGTTAATTACTGACCAGTCAGTCATATTTTAGCATACATTTGGAGCAGGTCAAGAGCATTCTGTGGTTTTGCGATTGGAAGAGATGCTAATTATTGGAGTCTCGCAATCCAATCACCGGCTTTTACGTGCAGGTAGCCGGGTCTGCCGCAAATAGTTACAACATAATCTTGACCATGGCCGCATAGATCCAAATTCGCTGGTGGTGGTTAAGTTTCGTAGTCCCGACACAAGCGGCGAAAGTGCATCAGCCAACCAAAAGTGCGTTCGATCACCCAGTGGTACGGTACATCACAGAGCCGGCCGTCTCAGCGCATTACAAGTTTCCCCCTGCCCAGATTGCTGCCAAGCGTGGAAATAGCCATACACGGTGGCCCAACAGTTCACGTCGCGTGCGCACAAGTTGAATGGGCGCGTCTACCACAAGCATTGGCTGCAAAACCCGCTCATTTCAGCTTCCAGAGTTGGGTTTCGTCAAATCCACGGAATCCGTTAAAAGGCAATACCGCGAAAGTAACCCTATAATACGCTCAACCTGTAGCGCAGGATTATGAAAATTAAGAAAATAAACCGGAAATAAAACCATTTGCAAGAATCACTCTTTAAAAATTTACAAATTGAGAATTTTGCCCCACCCCCTGGCCCCCTCCCCACGCCGCTGTGC
>Ga0334884_1003117_pt1 | contig 19456 bp, 12 predicted proteins | sample GraSluR1_MG_7_FD_207215 | JGI IMG/M metagenome (GOLD analysis project Ga0334884, IMG submission 207215) | Sludge microbial communities from methane-producing bioreactor in Wageningen University, Netherlands - Granular Sludge_12_05 R1 | ecosystem: Engineered > Bioreactor > Anaerobic >...
GGCCACCTGGTTCGCCATCGACCTGGACATTCGCCGCCCAGCCCTCGACGAAGCGCGACGCGACCCCGCCCGCGCGACGCGGCTCCGCGAACTCACGCGGCGCACCGGTCTGGAGATCCTTGCCGCCTTGCGCGAGCTGGGGCTCGACCCGCTGTTCGAGAACTCCGGCTACAAGGGCCGCCATTACTGGGTGTTCCTGGAACAGCCCGAAGAGGCCAAAGTCCTTCACCAGTGCGGGCGACTGCTGCTGGCGCGGCTGCAGCGCGGGCTGGCGGCGGAGTTTGCCCTGGAGTTCTTTCCCAAGCAGCCCCAGCGCGGCGGCAAGGGCCTGGGAAATCTGATCAAGCTGCCGCTGGGCGTCCATCGGCGAACCGGTTATCGCAGCCTCCTCCTCGACACCTTCCGTTTGTGCCGCGGTAGGAGGCACAACGTCAAAACCGCTCAGAGCGGGAGCTGTTCGATGTACGTGGTCGTATGCCATGATGTCGTCTCCGATCGCCGCCGAGCCCGGCTTCTCCAACGCTTGAAAGCATTCCTGCCGCACGTGCAGAAGAGCGTTTTCGAGGGACACGTCACCGACGCGCGCCTCCTCGAGTTGCGCGAGATGATCCAGCGAGAGATCGATTGGGAGGAAGACGCCGTGCGCGTCTATCATCTTTGCGGCCGCTGCACGCCGGCAACCGAGGTAATCGGGGTGGGCACGTACGTGGAACGCGACGAAGATCAGGTGGTATGATGTCCGATCTCGCCACATTCAGTTCGGATTTGTTGCGCATCCGCTCGATCGCCGATCTCGCCCCGAATGAGGCCGATTGTCGCAAGTCGTTGGTCGGCCATGAGTTCGGGATTCGGCTTGAAGCCCGATCGGCGATTTGCGCAAGCCATGACGCATTAACGGGTTGCGACAAATGGGCCGACACCCGTTTGGAGGGGATGCGCGGCAGCACCTCGAGATCGGCGAAATGGCCGCCCCACCTTCTTGACGCGCAACGACTTATGAGGCACGATGTCCGATGAAGCGCCCCGGCATCGAGGGGATTGAAACTCGTCGGAGTAGAACGAGCGCCTACAGTCAAGGCAAGCGTCCGATGAAGCGCCCCGGCATCGAGGGGATTGAAAGTGCAAGAGGTCACGCGAAGGCGCGAAGCCGCGAAGTCCGATGAAGCGCCCCCGCATCGAGGGGATTGAAACCGCAAGAGGTCACCCGAAGGCGCGAAGCCGCGAAGTCCGATGAAGCGCCCCGGCATCGAGGGGATTGAAACCGCGCTCTTGCGCGCATCCTTACTCATCGTCGCCCCATCGCGTAACCGCGGACCCGGCGCGATTCCGCCGCGAAAGTGGCTCGCTTTCCGGCCGCGACCGACGCCTGGCCGACCCATGCGTCGGCCGCCGTTCGTTTCGCTTGCATCCCATTGCGATCCTCCCGTTTCGCCGGTATCACACCTCAGGCGCGGCACATTGACCCGCGGTTGCCGGTCATCCATACTAGCGGGTCAGGCGACGTCGCTGGACCGCCCGAACACCGCCCCATCCACTACAGGTGTCGCGATGCAACCTCCTTCCGATCGTGTACCGGCCAGTCACCCTCGTTTGCCGAGCCCATTACGGCACGCCGTGGCTACACTTCTGCTTGCCCTGTGTGTCCCCGGACTGTCGCCGGGCGCCGAAAGACAAGAGGGAAAACCGGCGACGGACGGTGCGCCGAACATTGTGTTCATCCTTGCCGACGACCTGGGGTATGCCGAGTTGGGCTGCTACGGGCAGGAGAAGATCAAGACGCCCCACATCGACCGGCTCGCGCGCGAGGGCATGCGGTTCACCCAGCACTACTGCGGCAACGCCGTGTGCGCTCCGTCGCGTTGCTCGCTGATGACCGGCAAGCACCCGGGGCACGCGCATGTGCGCAACAACCGCCGCGCCACCTTGCCCGAGGCGATCACGGCGAAGTACGGCATGGAGTTCTCGGGCCAGGAGCCGATCCCCGACGACGAGATCACGATCGCCGAGATGCTCAAGGAGCAAGGCTACGTCACGGCGGCCGTGGGAAAGTGGGGGCTGGGGCACTTCGGCACGACGGGCGACCCGAACCGGCAGGGCATCGACCTGTTCTTCGGCTACAACTGTCAGGCGCACGCGCACAGCTTTTATCCGGCCTATCTGTGGCGGAACGACCGCAAGGTCATGCTCGACAACGATCCGCCCGTGCCCGGGCACGCCAAGCTGCCGCCCGACGCCGATCCGAACGATCCGGCCAGCTATGCGCCGTTCAAGGGCACCGACTACTCGCCCGACCGGATGATCGACGAGGCCCTGCGTTTCATCCGCGAGAACCGGCGAAGGCCGTTTTTCCTGTACTTTCCCACGACGATCCCGCACGTGGCGCTTCACATCCCCGACGAGGAACTCAAGCCCTATCTCGGCCAGTGGGACGAAACGCCCTTTGTGGGCAACGGCTACACGCCCCATCAGACGCCCCGGGCCGCCTATGCGGCCATGATCTCCCGCCTCGACAAGGACGTCGGGCGGATCATGGGCGTGCTCGCGGAACTCGGTCTCGACGAGAATACGCTGGTGATGTTCTCGTCGGATAACGGCACCACGCACCTCGACAAGGAGGTCGACGCCGAGTTCTTCGAAAGCGTCGGCCCGCTGCGGGGCTTAAAGGGAAGCCTGTACGAGGGCGGCATCCGCGTGCCCATGATCGCCCGCTGGCCCGGCAAGATCGAGCCGGCCACGACGACCGACCACATCTCGGCGTTTTGGGACGTCATGCCCACGCTGGCCGAAATCACCGGCGCCAAGGCGCCCGAGGGCATCGACGGCATCAGCTTTGCCCCGACCCTGCTGGGCCAGCCCGAGCGCCAGACGAAGCACGCGTTCCTCTACTGGGAGTTCGGCGGCTACGGCGGTCAGCAGGCGGTTCGCGCGGGCGACTGGAAGGCGGTTCGCCAAGACATGCTCCGCCGCAACAATCCCGACCCGCTCAAGATCGAGCTGTACAACCTGCGCGACGACGTGGGCGAGTCGCGCGACGTGGCCGCCGAGAACCCCGCGATCGTGGCCCGACTCCGCAAGATCATGGAGACCGAGCACGTGCCCAGCGAAGTGTTCCCCCTGGGCCCGATCGACCGGTAAGCCTGCGCGGGTTCGCGTCGGGCTCCGTGCAGTCGGCCGGCGACGAAGGCCACGCGCCGGCACGGCCATCGACCGGCCGCGATGAACCGGGGCTACGGGTCCTGCTGGGTCACGGTCAGGTGGATCGTGGTCGCCTCATCGCGGCCGATGACGACGTTGACCGAACGATTCTCCTTCTGGGTCTGCAGCATGGCGCCGTCCGCGGTGTTCATGGTCGCCTGGACCTCCCAGCCGTTCGCCTTGAGCTGGGTTTCGTAGTAGGCTCTGACCTTTTCTTGGGGGTCGCCGGTCTTCAGGGTGACGTTCATCCCGCCCGGCAGCGTCATGCTGGCGACCACCGTCGCGCCAGCATAGATGGGCACATCGGAGGGGAAACCGTCGGGCAGGGGCACGCCTGCTTCGTCGCCGGCGAACTTCAGGGTCTGGCCGTCTTCGCCCGTGACGGTCATTTCGACCCCGTCGCCCCGCTCGGTGACGGTGGTTTGGGTTCCCTCGGCGTCGGTTACGGTCGTGCCGCGTCCGCACCCGAGCAGGGCGACGCCGGCGATCGACAAAAGGCAGGAAATGCGCATCATGGGACGACTCCCTAGTTTGGACCAGATACCCGCACTCCGTGGGCAAGTATAGCTCTCGCGAGGGTTTTGGCAAATCCCGACGGGGTGGCACGTTACGATCGACCGTCGGGGCCACGACCCGAGCATCCGGCTCGGGGAGCCGCACTCGTGGGACCGGCGGCACGGCAAGCAGCGGTCCCGGCGGGCCGAGAGTCTCCAGCGTCGGGGGGTTTTGTTTTAGAATACGCTTATGAGCCAGCCTGCTGAAAAGACTGCCGCCGAGTTGTTGGCCACGCCGGTCCAGTATCTCAAGGGGGTGGGGCCGCGCCGGGTGGAGTTGCTCGAGCGGCTCGGCCTGCACGTTGCGCGGCACGTGCTGTTCTTCTTCCCGCGCGATTACCAAGACCTGACCGATCTGCGCGACGTGCCCGACCTCGAAGAGGGCCAATTCCAGACCGTCTGGGGCGTGGTCGAAGAGTCCGAGCTTCGCGGCACGGGCGCGGGCCGGTCGGTGCTCGGCGTGCTGCTGCGCACCAAGGGCGGCTACGTGCGGGCGATCTGGTTCCATCAGCCCTTCATGCAAGAGAAGCTGCGCCAGGGGCAGAGGGTCATGTTCTCGGGCAAGCCGAAGCGGAACGGCTTGATGTGGGAGATCGCCCATCCCCGAGTCACCCACCTCGGCGACGACGAAGAGCCCACGGGCCAAATCCTGCCGGTCTATTCGCTCACCGAGGGCCTGCAACAGTGGCAGATGCGGCGGATCGTCGAGGCGGCCCTCGACGCCTATGCCGACCTGCTCGACGAGGCCTTTCCCGAAGGGTATCTCGAGGAGCACGACCTGTGGCCGATCGGCCGGGCGGTGCGGGAGATTCACTTTCCCGGCAGCCGCGAGGGGCTCGAGCGGGCCCGGCGGCGGTTCATCTACCAGGAGCTGCTCATTTTGCAGCTCGGCCTGGCCGTCAAGCGGCACCAGCAGCAGAGGCTCCGCCGGGCCCCACCGATCGAGGCGACGGCCAAGATCGACGCCCGCATCCGCGCGTTGTTTCCCTTCGAGTTGACGCCCGGGCAGGACCGGGCCATCGCCGAGATCGTCGCCGACATGGCCCGGCCCGAGCCCATGAATCGGCTCTTGCAGGGCGACGTGGGGAGCGGCAAGACCGTGGTGGCGGTGTACGCCATGCTGTTGGCCGTGGCCCACGGGTACCAGGCCGTGCTCATGGCCCCGACCGAGGTGCTCGCCCGGCAGCACGCGCTCACCCTCGAACGGCTGCTGTCCACGAGCCAGGTCCGCCGCGCCGCGCTCATGGGCGGGCTGTCGACCAGGCAGCGCGACAAGATCCTGCTCGGCACGGCCGGCGGCGAGATCGACTTAGTGGTGGGCACCCAGGCGATCATTCAAGACGACGTGCGCTTCCGCAAGCTGGGGGTGGTCGTGATCGACGAGCAGCAGAAGTTCGGCGTGCGCCAGCGGGCCGTGCTCAAGGAGTCGGGGCTCGATCCGCACTACCTGGTGATGACCGCCACGCCCATCCCCCGCTCGGTCGGCATGACCCTGTTCGGCGACCTCGACGTGTCGACCTTGCGCGACGCGCCGCCGGGGCGGCAGAAGGTGAACACCTATCGGGCGACCGAGTCGGAGCGCGACCAGTGGTGGGACTTTTTCTGCCGCAAGCTCCGCGAGGGTCGGCAGGGGTACGTGGTCACGCCCCTGGTCGAAGAGTCGGAGCAGCTGGCCGCCGCCAGCCTCGACGAGCGTTATGAGGCCCTGGCCAACGGCCCGCTCGAAGCCTTTCGGCTCGGGCTGGTGCACGGGCGCATGCGTTCCGAGGAGAAGGACGCCGTGATGAGCGACTTCCGCCGCGGCGCGATCCAGGTGCTCGTGTGCACCTCGGTGGTCGAGGTGGGCGTCGACGTGCCCAACGCGACGCTGATGACCATCGAAAGCGCCCAGTGTTTCGGCCTGGCACAATTGCACCAGCTTCGCGGGCGCATCAGCCGGGGCCGGTTTCGCGGCCACTGCGCCGTGTTCGCCGACGTCCCGAGCGACGAGGCCGAAAAACGCCTCCAGGCTTTCGTCTCGACGACCGACGGATTCCGCCTGGCCGAGATCGACTTTGCGCTTCGCGGCCCGGGCGAGCTTTTCGGCACCCGCCAGCACGGTTTGCCGCCGTTCCGCATTGCCGATTTGGTGCGCGACCACGACGTGCTGGTCGAGGCGCGGCGCGACGCCCAGGCGCTGGTCGCCCGCGACCCCGGGCTCGCGCAGGCCGAGCACGCCCGATTGCGGCGGATGGTGTTGCGCCGGTACGGGCAGGCCTTGGAGTTGGGCGACGTGGGCTGAGCGTCGATCCGCGAAGTGGTTTTGCCGCGCGCGGGGCATCGACAGCCAGCCGGTGAAGCGCACCGACGTCGGGGCGAGAAATCGACGCGAAATAAGGCGGCGCCGGGCTTCATCGGCCGGGCGTTCGATAAAGCTCGATCTCCCAGATGCGGGTAAGGTCTCCCGGGGTTGCCGTCACCAGAAGCCGAACCCGGCGCGTGGTCACGGCCGGGAACGTGGCGTGCCAGTCGAACTCGCCGTTGTCGGTGGTCTTGGTTTCGGGGATGTCGCTCCAGCCGTCGCCGTCGTGGTATTGGAGCACGAAATCGCGAATGGGAGTGCTCGGCTCGAAGTCGCCCGCCTGCCCGGTGATGATTCGGACGGCGCCGAGCGTCTGGGGTTCGCTCCAGGCGAGTTCCACCCAGCCGGGAAGCCTGGCGTCGCTGACCCAGCGCAGGGCGTTGTCGCTCACGTCGAACCGACCGTCGTTGACGTTGCTCGCGGGATACTGATCGGGGCCGTAGTTGCCCGACACGGTCACGGTGGCCGAGCGGGCCAGGTTGGGCCCGGCCGAGCCGATCCAGGCGGGCGGGCGCTGCTTGACCGGGGGGGGCGGCGGGGCGCCCACGCCTTCCCGCATCCGGTCCTTCAGCGCGTCGAGGTGTTGCTCGTAGACGCCCCGCGGGGTCGTTCGATAGGCCCGGCACAGCGCGGCGGCCATGCCGAGCACCTCGCCCATCATGCCGCCGGTCCGCATGACCCGCACGGTTCCCAGGGCCACGTGGGTGACGCTGATGTTGCGCCCCGCCATCATCAGGTTGGGCACGTTCTTCGAGTACAGGCAGCGGTAGGGAATCGCGTAGGGCTTGATCCGCAGGTGCTCGGCGATCGAGCGGAACTCGCGGCCGGGGAAGTGCTTGGTGTTTTCGGGTTTGGGGTAGTGCAGGTCGATGGTCCAGGTGGTGGTCACGCAGGCGTCGGGGAACTCGCGTTGCTCTTCGATATCCTGCTGTCGCAGGATGACGTCGCCCAGCAGTCGCCGCGACTCGCGCTTGCCGGCCACGTAGGCCACCCACGAGAGCTTGCGGCGAGCGACCTGGTCCTTCATGGGGCTGTGGTTCTTCAGAAAGGCCCAGTTGCCGTAGACCACACGCAGGCCGTAGTCGCGAATCTTCTCGAAATCCTCGATCTGGTCGAGGTGCATGCCGGTCTCCCAGTCCCAGTCGCCCATGGTGACCGGCTGGTAGTTCTCTTCGTTGAACTGGACGGCCCAAGGGCATTCGGGAAAGGGGCTCGGCTCGTCCGTCTCGGCCGTGTACCACTGGACCGACGCGCCCATGGTCATCTTGTCGCCCGTCTCGGGAGCGAGCGATTCGCCCGTCTCGTCGCGGCCCTCGCGACCCATGCGATAATAGGCCCCGGCCAGGGCGCCGAGGTTTCCGTCGCCGGTGCAGTCGGCAAACAGCGGGGCACGGAACCGCAGGTCCCTGCTCGTCTTGAGGTCCTTGGCGATGACCGCGGCGATGCGGTCGCCGTCCATCTCGACCCGGTAGGCGTGCGTGCTGAGGAACAGGTGCAAACTCTCTTCGGCCCGAGCGACCTCGAGCTTCTTGTCGTCTTCGTAGTATTCGGCGGGCCGGGCGTTGCCTTGGCGTCGCGGGCCGATCTCGCGGACCAGGTTACCCAAAGCCGGATAGGGGGGAAGGTTGATCCTGCCGTTCAGGTGCACGCGGACTTCGGAGCTGTTGTTGCCCCCGAGCACGGGGCGGTTCTGGATCAGGGCGACCTGGCATCCCAGCCGGGCCGCCGAGATGGCCGCGCACGTGCCCGCAATGCCCCCGCCCACCACGACGAAATCGAACTCGCCGGCGTCGTCGGGTTGCTCGGGCAGCCCGAGCAGCTTGCGCCGAAACTCGGCCAGGGCGTCGCCTTCGTTGGGCGGCACGAGGTCGGCGTCGGTGGTCAACAGCACCGCGTCGCAGCGACCGGCGAACCCGGTCAGGTCGCAGAGCGCCAGCGTGACCCGCTTGCGGTCGATGGTCACGGTGCCGCCCTCCTGCCAGTGCCACTGGGCTCCTTCGGTGCCGAAGACGGTCTCCAAGGCCCGACCGTTGACGATCAACTGGAATCGGCCGGGAGCGCCCGGCGCGTTCCACGGGGCAACCCAGTCGCGGGTGCGCACGAACACCCGGTAATTGCCGGGCGACGGAAACTCGACCGTCGTGCGCGCGTCGGCGACCGGCTCTCCCATGCCGTGGGCCAGCAAGTAGGCCGAGCCCATCTGGTCGATCACCTGCTGGTCGAGCACCCATCCCCCCGGGTCGTCGAACCCTTCGGCCTCGACGAGCACCGTGTCGGCCGCGGCGGGCTGCGCCGCCCAGGTCAAAAGGCTCGCGATCAGCAATCCCGCGGACCAACGGATCGTATTCATCGTAGCCCTCGCTTCGGAAGACGTGCCCGAACGACGTATCGACGCCTGAGGATTTCAGGATAGTCGGTTCAGCAGCGCGTGGCAAATCGGCGGCGGAAAGACGAGACGCCCGCATCGCAGAACCGCGTTGCCGTGCCCGCCGCGTGCGCGGTTGCCGTGCGGCGGCCATCCCCTGCTCAGTGCGTGATTGCGTACACCAGCGCGTTCGTGCCGACTTGCAGGGCCGACTCGTCGCCCAGGCCGTAGCTGTAGGGGTGCGGAAACTGCTCCCAGCCGTTGCCCAGGTCAAACTTACTGTAGACCACGGCCAGGCGGCCGTCCAGGGTGATCCCTTCCAGTTCGGGCGTGTCGAAGGGGCCGTAGTCTTCCCGCACCCGCGGCGTGTACTCCACCCCGCGCACGTCGTAGTGGCAGTGGTACAGGGGATGGTCCAACGGCAGCCGCTCCAACGGACGGTCGCCGAACACCCGGGCCATCTCCCGGCGGAAGGCCAGGTCAAACGACGCCCGGCCGCAGCAGGCGTCGGCCAGGAGCATGCCGCCCGCTCTCAGATATCGCTGCATCCGCCCCACCTCGTCGTCGCTCCAGGCGAACTCGCGGTGGCCCGTCATGTACAAAAGCGGATAGGTCGCCGTCCTCGGGTCGTTCAACTGGACGTTCTGACGCTTGAACTTCACCTCGAGGGTCGAGTTGTCGCGGGCGTGCTTCAGCAGGTTGTGCACGGCCGACGGGTCGGGGTCCCAATCGCCCTCGTGGATCAACTGGGCGAACACGAAGTCGTCGCGGCTCGGGGCCTCCGACTCGTGGTACACCTTGGTCGAACTCAAGAACCGGCCCAACTGGTAGCTGCCCAGGAGGTAGGTGACCAGGTTCGCCCCGACCTGCCGGGCCTGGTCGATGACCACGCGCAATCCCCGGGGGTGTTCATGGCCGTCCCAGCCGCAGGTCAGGTCGCAGGGCGAAAAGATCACCCCGCTGCGGCAGCCGAAGTCGATCGACTCGAGACACGGCTCGCCCGTGTAGGTCGACCCGTCGCCTCGCTTGTACTCGAAGGCCCCCAGCTTGTAGTACGACGAGAAGACGGGCTCTTCGGGCAGCATCTTGCGCAGGGGCCGGCCCGGGAAGATCAACTCCATCTCGCGGCGGAACGAATCGGCGAAATCGTTCCAGCCGCAGCAGGCGTCGCCCAGGATCGTGCCCCCGTCGAGCACGTAGCGGTTGAGCCGGGCGCGAACCTCGTCGTCGAACTCGAAGTGGTTGTGCCCGGCAAACAGCAGGGCGGGCAGCTCGCGCGGATCGAACGAGAACTGGGCGAAGTCGGCCTCGGTCGAGCGGTAGTGGATGCCCAGCTTCTCGTTGGTCCACGACAGCAGGGTGCTCACGTCGGCCGGATCGGTCATCCAGTCGCGGTACATGACCCGCTTGCCCTCGCGGGTAATCCATCGGACCGGGCCCATGCCCATCTTGCCGATGAGGGCGGGGGGGGCGGGCGGACGCTTCTTCTCGCTCCGTCGCAGGGGAGTAACGGGAAGGGGCAGCGGCGGGAACGCCTCTCCACCCGTTCGGTGCTGTTTCTTTGCCTCGGGCGGGGGTCCGCAGTCGATGGGTCCGGAATTCTCTTCGCCCCAGGCCAGCGCCGGGATTGCCAGTCCTCCCCCGGCCCCGGCGCCCCAGGTGAGCCCCATCGTTTCGAGGAACCTGCGGCGGGAACAAGGCCGCCGGCCGGGTTGGTTGGGTTGGTTCATCACGGCGTCTCCGCGGAGCAGGCGTGGGGGCGCGCGGGCCGGACGCGCACAATCTCCCATCTATCCTTATTCTCCCAAACCCACCGCCGAAGCGTCAAGCGAAATTACCCCCTCGGCAGTGTTAATCGCCTGCCCCAGACGGCCCCGGCGCGCCGCAGCCCCGACAAGCAACCCGGCGGCCTTTGCGGAGTGGTACGTGCAATCCGAACCGACTTGGGGTACAAAAGACATCTGGGGGTAGGTCGTCGAGCCACGCCCATTGGGGTACGCCGCGCCAGGCGGGCGTCGCGCGAAGGCGCGAAGAGCCCCCCGATAACCCCGGCAACGAAGGAGACCCGACCCATGTCCGGTTCGCGTTCTACCCGCCTCGCGACCGTCGGGATTGCGTTCGGCTTGTTCGTCCTGGCGTTGAATACGCCTCTTTGGGGCGGCGAGCCACCCGCCATCAACCCGTTTGGGCCGGTGCGGACGGAGCGGGAAGACGCGATTCCCGGCTATCTGGAGACTTCGGACGGGACGACCCACCCCGGCGCGATCTACATGACCCGCGACAAGCGTCTGAAGATCTACGACGACGAGGTCAAGCGGCAGCGAGAGATCCCCCTTCGGGCGGTCAAGCAGATCGAATGCAAGGTGCTCAAGGAGTGGATGGAGAAGGAGTGGCGTTTCAAGGAGTTGGCGCTGAATGAGAAGTATTATACCGGGCGGGAGTACCCGGCGCGCGAGTACGTTTACACGATCACGCTTCACGACGACCGCACGATCACCGGGCCGATTTCGGAGATCATCTACGTGAAGCCCTACCTCGATCCGACGGCGGCGCCCTCCAGCACCCGAGGGTCGCAAGACGAGCCTCAACGGTTCCTCTTGCACAAGCGCGACAAGGGCGAGCCTGGGCAAGACCTCGAATCGCTCTCCTACGTGCGCTTGATCAAGCTGGGCGAAGAGGCCCTCGAAGAGGGGCGTCGCAAGGCGTCGCGCTACCGGGCGAAGAAGTAGGCTGAAGGCCGGGAACCGGAGGCGGGAGGGGAGAGCCGGGACGCCGTGTTTGAACTCACGTTGGAGCAGGGTTATCGCGTCACGACGATGCTGGCCGTCGCCGCCGTGGCGGTGTTGCTGGCCGCGGCGTTCTACTACCGGGCGTTCGGCACGCTCCGGCGGCGCCACTGGCAGACCCTGTTGGCCCTGCGCATCCTCGCGATCCTGATCGTCGTGTTGCTGCTGTTCCGCCCGGTGTTCAGCTATCACCGCGACCTGACCGAGCGGCCGGGCCTGATCTTCCTTCTCGATCGCTCGGGGTCGATGAGCATCGCCGACGACGCGACGGGCGTGACGCGATTCAACCAGGCGCGCGAGCAGATCGACGCCTGGTGGGGCCAGTTGGACGACGACTTCAACCTCGTGCTGATCGAGTTCTCGGAGGAGGCCCGGTCCCTCGAAGACCGCAGCGCGCTGGCCGGCCTCATGCCCGACGGCAAGGCGACCTCGCTTTCGCGCGGGCTGAGCGCCGCGGCCCAGCGGCTCCCGCGCGCCGACGTCGAGGCGGTGATCCTCCTCTCCGACGGCGTGCACAACTCGGCGGGTCGACCCGACGACGTGGCGCGGAAGCTGGGCGTGCCCGTCCACACGGTCGGCGTGGGCGCCACGCTGAAAAGCGACGTGTCGTACCGCGACGTGCGCCTCACGGGCATGGACTGTCCCGACCGGCTGATGCTCAACAACAAGGCCCGCATCACGGCCTCGGTCGACGCGGTCGGGCTGGCCGGGCGCGCGGTTGCCGTGGTGCTCGAACGCGACGGCCAGCAGATCGACCAGGTCGAGCTGACCCTCGACGAGGTCGAAGGCGATCAGGAAGTGGCTTTCGAGTTCCTGCCGACCGTCGAAGGCCGGCACACGTATACGGTGCGCGCCTTGCCGCTCGCCGAGGAGAAGATCGTCGAGAACAACGAGCGCTCGGCGGTCGCCCTGGTGGTCGAGCGGGGGATTCGCGTCCTCTACCTCGAAGGAACGCTTCGCGAGGAATACGGGGCCTTGACCCAGCGGTTCCTGTCGAGAGACCCCGACCTCGAGTTCTACGCCCTGGTGCAGACGAAGCCGAACCATTTTCTCAAGCGGACGAACATCGCGGGGCTCGATTTGGGGGCCATTCCCGCCGACGCCGAGACGATCGGGCAGTTCGACGTGTTCATCCTCGGCGATCTCGACAGCTCGTATCTGCGGCCCGACCAGCAGGAATTGATCGTCAACCGGATCAGGGACGGGGCCGGCCTGATCATGCTGGGCGGATACCGCAGTCTCGGGCCGGGCGGATATGGGCAGACCCCGCTGGGCGCCGTCTTGCCCGTGCTGCTGGGCGACCGCGAGATCGGCCAGGTGACCGATCCGTTTCTGCCGAAGCTCACTCCCGACGGGGCGAGGCATCCGATCTTCGCGAACATCGCCGACTACTTTCCGACCCGCGACGCGGGGCCGAAGACGGCGGGGCTTCCCGACCTGCTGGGCGGCACGCGGGTCGGGCCGGCTCGCCCCGGGGCCACGGTGCTGGCGACCTGCCCGGTCGAGCCCGACGACATGCCCGTCCTGGCCGTGCAGCCGGTGGGCGAGGGGCGAACCGCCGTGTTCGCCTGCGACACGACGCGCCGTTGGCAGCAAGGGCTGCGCGCGCGGGACGAGGAAACGCCCTTTCTGCAATTCTGGGGGCAGCTCGTGCGCTGGCTGGCGGGCCGAACCACCGAGGTCGCCACCGAGGCCGGCGTGTCCGCCCGCACCGACAAGGGCTATTACGAACCGGGCGAAACGGTGGGCGTTTCGGCCATCGTCCGCGACCAGGAGGGCGAAGGCACCGGCCAGGCGGTCGTCACGGCCCGGGTGCGCGGGCCGGCCGGGCGCACCGAAATCGTCCCGCTCGCCGTCGTGCCCGGCCCCGCCGGACACTACGGCGGGACCTTCGAGCCGGGCGCGGCCGGGACCTACGAGATCGCCGTCGAAGCCGAACTCGACGCGATCCGCCTCGCGGCCGAGCCCGTCGCCGTCGAGGTCGGCCGACCCAACCTCGAATTCGAGAATCTCGATCTCGACGAGAAGATGCTCGCCCGCATCGCCGCGAACACGGGCGGGCGGTGCATGCACATCTCGACGGCCGCCCACCTGATCGACCAGCTCGACCGCACGGCCCGCAAGCGGCGCCTCTACATGGAAAAGCCGCTCTTCTGGCCGCCGGCGTATTGGGCGCTTTTCGCCGGCCTGTTGACGACCGAGTGGATCCTGCGCCGGAGGTTCCAACTGCGATGAGCCCCAGCACCGGGTACCGCTACCTCGAGCCCTCGGCCCTGGGACGGGTCAAGAACCTCACCCTGGTCGCCCGGGGCGTGGTCGAAGGGTTCATCTCGGGCCTGCACGCCAGCCCTTACAAGGGGTTCAGCGTCGAGTTCGCCGAGCACCGCGAGTACACGCCCGGCGACGATCCCCGGCACCTCGACTACAAGATGCTCGCCCGCACCGATCGGCTCTACGTCAAGCAGTACGAGGAAGAGACGAACATGCGGGTGCAGATCCTGCTGGACACGAGCGGGTCGATGGGCTACCGGCACGAGGAGACGATCACGAAGTTCGACTACGGCGCCTACCTGACGGCGATTCTCGCCTACCTGATGACGCGGCAGCAGGACTCGGTGGGGCTGACCACTTTCGACGCGACGATCCAGCTCGACATGCCGGCGCGCAGCTCGCCCCGGCACTTCAACGAGATGATGCGGCAGCTCGAAACGATCGAGCCCGGGCGCGAGACCGACGTGGCCTCGATCCTGCACAAGCTGGCCAGTCGGTTCAAGCGCCGCTGCCTGGTCGTGCTCGTGAGCGACCTGTACGACGACCCCGACGCGGTGATCCGGGCCCTGCACCACTTCCGCCACCGCAAGCACGAGGTGCTCGTCTTCCACGTGTTCGACAAGGCCGAGATCGAGTTTCCCTTCCGCGACTTGACGGCTTTCTACGACCTGGAGACGAACCAGCGGCTCCAGATCGACCCGGCCGCGGTCCGCGACGCGTATCGGGAACAGATCGAGGAGTTCATCGCCACCTACCGCCGGGCGTGCGCCGAGAGCCACGTCGACTACGTGATGACCGACACCTCGGTGCCCTACGATTACATGCTTTCACGTTACATCGCGAAGCGCAACATGCCATGACCTTCGGCGCGATCGGATTTCTGTTCGCCGCCCTGGCGGCGGCCATCCCGGTGGTGCTGCACATGATCCACCACCAGCGGGCCAAGGAGGTGCCCTTCAGCACGCTGCGCTTTCTCAAGATCAGCGTCGAGAAGACCCGGCGCCGGCGGCGGATCCAGGACCTGCTGCTCATGCTGCTGCGCATGGCGCTGTTCGTGCTCATCGCCGTGGGGCTGGCCAAGCCCGCCCTCACCAGCCTGGGCACGCTGCTGGGCGGCGGAAGCCAGTCGGCCGTCGCCCTGATCGTCGATAACTCGGCCAGCATGGGCGTCGTCGATTCGGGCGAGATGCGGTTCGACACCGCGGTCAAGGCCGCGCTGCAGGTCACCGACGAGCTCGAGGCCGGCGACGCCGTGGCCCTCTACGTGACCGGCGGACCCCGCTTTCCGGAAGAGGGCAAGCTCGACCGCTCCCAGGAGAAGGTGCGGCAGATCCTCAACCAGTTGCTCAACGAGCGGGCCGTCAGCTACGAGCGGGCCGACCTGGCCGCGCGGCTCGACGACGCCCGAAGCCTGCTGGCCAAGTCCGACGCGCCGAACAAGCAGATCTTCGTGCTCTCCGACCAGCAGCAGCGTTGCTGGGAAGGGCTGAAGGAAGAGACGGCCGACGAGAATCTCAGCGACGCCGAGCTCGAGAAACGCAAGATTCCCGTCATCGTCGTCGACTGCGGGCGCCAGCCCGAGGCCAACGTGGCCGTGGTCGACGTCGACGTGCAGGCGGCCGTGCCCGTGACGGGAGTGCCGATCCAGGCCACGGTCGAGTTGTTCAACCCGTCGACGGTCGCCCAGCCCCAACGCGTGGAACTCTATCTCGACAACGCCAAGGAATCGACGAGCCCCGAGTTGACGCTCACCCCGGGTGGCCGGGTGAAGCATACCTTCGAGTTCGAGCTGACCACCGCGGGCATCCACCGCGGCGAGGTGCGCCTGGCGAGGCCCGACGGCTCGGCGCTCGACGACCGCCGGTTCTTTACCGTGACGGTCGACCAGGGCATTCCCGTGGCGATCGTCAAGGCGCGCCGCCACGAGATCCGCTATCTCGACGACTCGTTCTACGTCGAGCAGGCCCTCGCGCCGGCCCGGTCGGGAGGCTGGGCCATCCGCACCATGGCCCTTACGCCCGACGATCTGATGACCGAGCGGCTGTCGACCTACGCGGTGGTGTATTGCGTCAACCTGCCGGCGCCCGGGCCGGAGCTGGCCCAGAGGCTTCGGGCCTACGTCGAGGGCGGGGGCAACCTCGTGTGGATCTGCGGCGACAACGTCGAGCCCGACGCCTACAACCAGATGAACCAGCAGGCCGAGGGGAGCCTGCTTCCCGCCCCGCTGTTGGACGTGCGCTCGCCCCAGCCCGGCGAAGGCCGCGACAGTTGGAGCATCGCCTTTCTCGACAAGGAGCATCGGGCCCTGCGCGACTTCGCCGAGCCGCCGTCGCTGTACCAATCGGTTCTGGTGTACAAGCACGTGCGCATGGACGCCCGGGCCGCCGAGGGCGCCGCGATTCTCGCCCGCCTCGACGACGGCGAGGCGATTCTCGCCGAGCGGTCGGCCGGCAAGGGCCGCGTCACGATGCTGGGCACCAGCGCCCACGTGGGCTGGACGAACCTGCCCTTGCGCCCGCTCTTTCTGCCCCTTTGCGTGCGTCTGACGTTCGTTCTGGCCGGGGCCGAGCAGGTGCACCACCAGGCCCTGGCCGGCGCGCCGATCACGATCACCTTCGACGACGAGACGCGCCCCCTGGGCATCGAGGTGCTGCCTCCCTCCGGCGCGACCGTCCGGTTGAAGCTGGTCGACGACGAGGGCAACCGGGCCGACTCGTTCCGGTTCGCCGACACGCACGATGTGGGTATTTACACCTTCCGCCTGCTCGAAGCGATCCGCCCGACTCAGTACGCCTACTCGGTCAATTTCGACCCCGACGAGGCCGACCTCACGAAGATCTCCCGGGAAGAGCTGGCAAGACGCCTCAGCCAGACGCCCCTCGTCTTCGCCGACAATCCCGAAGACCTGTCGAGCACCTTCGACTATCTGCGCGAGGGGACGAGCCTCTGGGAAGTCTTCCTGTCGGCGGTGCTGATCGCCCTGGTCTTCGAGACCTTCGTGTCGAACCGGTTCAGCCCCAGGCAGAACGACGGCGACCTGAAGCACGCCGTGCCCGACGCCCGGCGCGGGGCGCGGGTCGCGCGGGCGGTCCCGGTGTGAAGGGTCCGTCAGTCTCCCGCTGCTTGCGACTCGCGCGGATCGCTCGGCGCAATGCCAAGCGGCGCGGCGTCGATGGCTGGCGGTCGAACCGGCGCGGGCTCGTCGATCGGCTCGCGGCGCTCCCACGAGAGGAGAATCATCGCGAGCACGCCGAGCACGATTCCCAGGCCCTTGCGGGGCGTGATCGTCTCGTGGAACACGACGACGCCCAGCCCGACTGCGACCAGCACGTAGAGGCTGGTCAGCGGCGCGAGGATGGTGACCTCTTCCCCCGCGTGCGAGAGGCGGTAGAAGGCGAAGTTGGCCAGCACGAACACGATCGCGGTGACCACGGCCCCCAGGTGGTTCCAGCTCCAACCGAGGCTCACGTCCCGAGCCAACGCCGCAATGGCAATCGTGTAGCCGATCAGGTTGCAGACGAGGATCGTGCCCATGCCGAGCGACCGTCCCAGGTGCGCCATCAAGAAGGCGCCGACGCCCCAACCGGAGATGCAAAGGGTGAACCAGAGCGCGGTTTTCATGGAAGACCCCGTGGTCAGGAGGGGCCGGTCTGGGGTTCGCGACCGGCGGATCAGCGTTTCCGGCCCATGTTCTTGGCCTTCTGGAGGATCGCGCGGCGAGCGCCGTCCATGATCGGGCGCACGTCTTCGTAGCGCACGGTCCGCTCTTCGAAGGTGCGCTTTTCGAGGGCGCCGAGAAAGCGGGCTCGAAACTCCGCGAGGTCCTTGCCGTAGATGTGGTAGCTGTCGGCCACGTGGCAGTAGCGCCCCACGCCGACCGTTTCGCCGCGCAGGTGCTCGGAGACCCGCTCGGCGATCCGCGTCTGCAACCGGACCAGGGCGAAGACGTTCATGAACGCCGCCTTGTAGGCGTCGTTCGAGCGGAAGCGGACGTTCATGCTCAGGACGGGCCGGTCGCGTTCCCGCGTGATCCGGCACCAGACGCTTTGCAGGCAGGGCGGATCGTAACAGGCCGCGTCGTCCCAGACCTTCCAGGTCACGGCCTGGGCCCTGCGCGTGTGGGGGCGATTGGCCAATTGAAACGCGAGGCTCTCGATCTGGTCGACCGGGGCCAGCGTCGGGGCCGCGTAGCGGAACAGCCGCTCGTGGTAGGTGTACTCCCACCGGGTGTCGCCGCCGTCGTTCGGGTCGCGGACGAGGTGATCCTTGATCCCGTCGCAGACCTCCAGCACGTATTCCTCGAGGTCCTCGAATCCGCCGGGCAGGTCGCGGTGGATCATCGGCTCGGAGAGCGGGTCGCGCACCGTGAGGATCATGGTCGCGTCCTTGCTGGGCGGGTCGCCGGGACGGTCGTACTCGGTGGGCAGATCGCACCCCGACTCGAACAGCGCGACGAGCGAGTTCTCCCACGCCCGGGCGATCGAGTCGCCCTCGGCGTGGAGCACGGGGATTCCGTTCATGGGGCATCCTTTGGGAGAAGAAACGAGGGGCCGGACCCCGCCGCGGGTCCGGCCCCCGTTCAAAACAGAACGATCGCGACCGGCACGCGTCAGTCTTCGTCCTGGCGCAGCCGGGCCAGCACGCTGTAGTCTTCGAGCGTCGTGGTGTCGCCCACGGTCTCGCGCCCGGCGGCGATGTCGCGGAGCAGCCGCCGCATGATCTTGCCGCTTCGGGTCTTGGGCAAGGCGGCGGTGAAGTGGATGTCGTCGGGCACGGCCAAGGCGCCGATCTCCTTGCGCACGTGCATCTTCAGCTCCTGGCGCAGCTCGTCGCTCGGCTCGGCGTCGCCGCCGAGGGTCACGAACACGGAGACCGCCTCGCCCTTCAAGTCGTGGGGACGGCCCACGGCCGCCGCCTCGGCAACGGCCGGGTGGCTGACCAGGGCGCTTTCGATCTCGATCGTGCTCAGGCGGTGCCCGGACACGTTGAGCACGTCGTCGATTCGGCCCATGATCCAGTAGTAGCCGTCCTCGTCGCAGCGGGCGTTGTCGCCGCAGAGGTACTTGCCGGGCACGTCGGACCAGTACTGGATCTTGAACCGCTCATCGTCGCCCCAGATTCCGCGAATCATCGCGGGCCAGGGCTTGGCGATCGTCAGCCAGCCGCCGTTGCCGGTGGGCACGGGCTCGCGGTCTTCGCCGACGATCTCGGGCAAGATGCCGGGCAGGGGCTTGCAGCAGCTTCCCGGCTTCGTGGCGATCGCGCCGGGAAGCGGCGTCATCATGATGCCGCCCGTCTCGGTTTGCCACCAGGTGTCGACGATCGGACAGCGCTCGCCGCCGATCTTCTTGTGGTACCACATCCACGCCTCGGGGTTGATCCCCTCGCCCACGGTGCCCAGCAGGCGCAGGCTCGACAGGTCGCGCTTGTCGATCCAGTGGTCGCCCCACTTGATGAAGGCGCGGATCGCCGTGGGGGCGGTGTAGAAGATGTTGATCTTGTACTTCTCGATGAGCTCCCAGAAGCGGCCTTCGTCGGGCCAGTTCGGGGCGCCCTCGTACATGAACGAGGTGACGCCCGCCGTGAGCGGCCCGTAGACGATGTAGCTGTGGCCGGTGATCCACCCGATGTCGGCCGTGCACCAGTACACGTCGTCGTCGCGCACGTCGAAGACCCACTCGGTCGTCTTCTTGACGTAGAGGTTGTAGCCGGCCGTGGTGTGCTTGACCCCCTTGGGCTTGCCCGTCGATCCGCTCGTGTAGAGGATGAACAGCGGCGCTTCGCTGTCCATGGGCTCGGCGGGACAATCGTCCGAGGCCTCGTCCATGAGTTCGTGCCACCAGAAGTCGCGGCCTTCCTGCATGGGCACGTCGATGCCGACGCGGCGGAACACGACGCACTTCTCGACGGTGGGCGACTTGGCCAGGGCCTCGTCGACGGTCGC